>Ga0180438_10004346_pt1 | contig 20474 bp, 14 predicted proteins | sample SS_ome_12_FD_132455 | JGI IMG/M metagenome (GOLD analysis project Ga0180438, IMG submission 132455) | Hypersaline lake sediment archaeal communities from the Salton Sea, California, USA - SS_3_D_2 metaG | ecosystem: Environmental > Aquatic > Non-marine Saline and Alkaline > Hypersaline >... | reverse complement strand
TATTCCGCTTCGGCCTCGTCGCCATCGAGCCGCGTGAAGGCTCTTATGGACGCCGTAACATGGACTGCATCCAGGCCGCGGGTCTCGACGCGAACCGAGCCGTCGGCGTTGTCCAGCCGCACCCGACGCGCCGCCGGATGCACCGACGAACGTTCCTCACGAATATCGGGCGGCCCCACGGTGGACGGCAGTTTCGGGGCAAGCACCGTGATAGCAAACGTCAATATCAGTCCCGCGACCACGAGTCCGACCACTATGCCGCGAATGAGTGCTTGCATGACATTGATTCGACTCCCGACAATGGCGTCAGGTTTCGGTAGCCAGCGCTTCAGCCCACGCAAAGAGAGGGACTGACGCAAGCGTAGCGAGTCCCCGAGCGAAGTCGGGTGTGTCCCTCTGTTTACGTGTCCCTTTTTTGCGGATTTCGTTAAGCGCGAAGACGGATGGGAGTGGGAGGTCAGGTTACACCAGAAGGTTGATGCCTGAAGCAAGGTATCTTGCCGGGCACTCCCGGCCCGCTTTGAAACCTGGACGGCTTTGCGTGCGTCAAAACACTGAGGAAGAGACTCGCTATCGAGCGGAACGGAAGGGCGGCCTATATGTATAACGCAATCCTTCTTTTGGCCGTGTTCGCAGCGCTTGCCGCGCTGGGCTGGGGCGTGGTCCGTGCCATGCTCCGTGCCTGGCTGGCGCGCAAGGTCCGGATTGCCCTGCTCGAGACGCTCCAGAGCCATCCGGAACTCCGCCCGCCGTTAGACGCCCTCGACGAGGTGCTCGACAACGCCGCCGCCGTTGCCGGCGCCCCCGCCCGACAAGACTACGCCATCACCGGCGCCACGATTGCGATTCTGGGAGTGGCTGCGGTGATTCTCGGCCTCGCGCTGCGCGTGGGCGAGGTCGCCGTCGGCGCATTTGTCGGCGGCGCCCTGTGCCTGTGGGTGGGCGTGCCCCTGACGATCCTCGGCGCCCTGATCCGCCTCATGACACGCAGCCCCCTGAGAAAGCGAAAAAGCCGGAACACATGATCCCGTAATCACGGGGTAAGGCGACGTGAAACCCGCTCTGAGTAGTCGGCCCAGATCTGTGCTGAAGACCCTCAGGGGCCGACACGATGATCGCGAAGAAGCAGCGACAAAGAAGCCGTTACACATGCGCCAACTGTGTCATTCCCGCGCAGGGGCCTGTCGATTTAGGTTGTTGCTTGGGTTCTTAGATAGGGCCAGGGCGTCGGGACTTGGCGGGCAGGCGGGAATCCCCACGCATACCCGTTGCTGCAGGCCAGCAATGAGATTCCCAATCAAGTTGGGAATGACAGTCTGGGATATCGGGCTTCTCCAGCGGCCCCGGTGTCCCCGTCTCGCGCCCCGATTCGCGACCATTCGCTCCCGTTCCACCCCGTTATCCTGTCAAAAAGAAAAGTATGAGAACCAAGGCTGCTGCGCCGCACGGGAGAGCGAGTTGCATTCTCGACTATCGCGCGATACGATTAGGATATGAGCACAATAGAAGAGATCGAGGCCGCAATCGAACAGCTTCCCCGCGACCAGCTCTTCAGCCTGGTGGGATGGCTCAAAGGGAAGTTCGAAGACGAGTGGGATCGGCAGATCGAAGAAGACGTGAAAACCGGCAAACTAGATGCGTTGGCGAAGGAGGCCCTCGCAGAATATCGCGCCGGCCAGACCACGCCGTTTCCACCGCGTGAATAGTACCGCAGCCGGTCGGTTCTGGGCCTGCTACCACAAACTCCCGGCAAGCGCCCGCAAACTGGGCGTCAAACAGTACCGCCTATGGACCAAAAACCCGCGTCAGCCATCCCTCCAATTCAAGAAAGTGGCAGACCATGGGTGTTCTCGTTGGAATCGCGCGACACGCTGCTTCAATCCGGTGACTGTGGGTCGCCAATCCCCTTCTTGTGCAGATCGACCCAAAGGTGCCTCAGAAGAAAAGGCGTGGGGAGAACTTCTGGTCGGTCGAGTCTCTGATCTAGGCGACTAATGTCCTTTTCTCCCTTGCTGTCGCCGGTGACTACGAGCTTTTGAAGGCCTGCTCTCGTTGCATGACGATTCACCTCGCTGAGAATGTCGGCGGCGAGCGTATTGCGAATGTAGCCCACCATTGCTCCCGACGGCGCGGATTTGCCGTACCCGTACCCGGCTTGGACAAACCGAATGATGCCTTTTCCCACATAGTTCTCATTGAAGACCCACGATCTTCTAACGGGTGCCCCCAACCGCTTGCACTCGATGACGTAGAACTTGTCCTGACGCTGTGGGTCTTCTTCGGAATGGTCTATGAAACCCCACTGGAAATCCGGCCGCTTATCCTCTCGCTTGGCGCGCTGCTCATCATCCGCGTCGGGCTGATTGTTAGCCTCATATATGACGGGAGATTCGAGGCCCTCACCCCGCTCGTTAAGCTGGTAGTTTGCCGACCTTACACAGGACAGGAGTCTTCGGTTTAGTTTATCTTCGGGGACATCGAACTCATCCCCATCGCGAAGTAGCTCAAGAGCCCGTGCAAACACTTTTAGCACACGGCGTTCATGGTTCTCCCACTGATTTTGGCTCGGGATTCTCGGCCGCGTCACGCCAGTGCTCCGTTGTGGCTGTCAAGCTGCATTGCTCTGAGAAGAGTCGCTTCGGCGTCCTCACGCGCGGCGCTACGCGTCCACAATCTACCTGCGTTGCGCTTGATGATGACAATCTGCGTCGGCGATACAGACCTCACCAAGCCATCCACGTAAATGGAACCACTGTGGAAAGGCGTGCGCGAATCCTCAGCCAGTTGTTTTACCAGGTATTTCCACGTCTGCTCATCCGGTTTCGTGTCGCGTTTTGGTTCTGTGCCCTTTGCCTGGGTTGAGAAAACTACGGCCAACATGGCAGCTGGATTACCCGGAGCTATGACTTGCCACGAAAACTCACCCTCAGGTTCCAGTTCACGATTCCAGATGCGAAGGAACGTCTCCAGGTAGCCGCGAATGTCAGTCCGATTCTCCGCGGACGAACGCCATCCAGCAGCGACACCCACACGCGTTGGAAGTAGCCCGAGATCCAGTGAACGTGCCCCTGGACTATTGACGCAATCGTAGAAAAAGGGTATGCCTACATCGCACATGTCCCTGACCAGATCCCGTTCCCACTCGCTCAATTCATAGGCATCGAAGACTATCTCATCCAGATTCCTTTGAAGAACGGCCTCCTCGTCTGGACTTCTCAGCGTAGACCGATAGCAGTCGCGCAAGGCCTTCACGGCACTGGAGATAGCCTGTTGCGTCCCCTTGTCTTTCGGAAAGCGTATGGGCAATCCCCGCAGTTCGTCCAGTAAGACTTGGTAACTCCAGGTTCCCCATTGAGCACACGTGAGGAAGAAGTAGTAGCGAGCAAGAGACGACCACAGAATTCCGAGTAGAACGTGGTATTCCTTGACCGAGGCGTCCTGTAGTTTGATTCCGTATATTGATTTTTCGAAGCAGTAGTCCCTGGTTTCAAAACGAGCGTATACTTGTCCCTTAGGTTCATCCTTTTGCTTAATGCCCTGAAGAAACAGAAGTCGCGGGCCTCGTAGAACTTCTTCCTCTGGTGGTTGACAGAAGACTTGAGTTGGAACGTCTCTAAGATCCGAATCGTCAACAGGCATACATCGCGTGAAAAGGTTCGTGGGAAGAGTCTTGTAGCTGCGGAGCCAGCCTGCTGGCTTCAACTTCCCCCCTTGCTTTTGAAAGCCCCGCCCTGTGACAGTACGAGGTCTTCCGTCCGGACCTTTGAGATCTTCGAGCGACGGATAGGCCTTCAGGTTGGCAAGGAAACCGGCGTCACGGTGTCCGCCAAGCCAGTACGTTTTCCATAGCGTGTCGTTTCGCAGAAAATCATGTTGTTTCAACCAGTGGATGTCGTTCTTACTCAGCATCACGGCTTGGCATGCTTGCACGAATTCTGACATCTTGGTGGAGGAGTATTGAAACTTATCCTCCGTTCCAGGACGCGTTTTGCTGAACAGGATCGCCGCGAAAGGAGCGATAGCATTTTCAAAAAAAACACCCCTCACACGCGCAAAATCGGCCACGTGCAACAGGGAGGTGTCTTCGAGCCACTTCTTGCGAAACTCTCTGCTCTTCTGACCGGGCTTTTTGCCGATCTTGTGGAGAATGCCGCTGGAAACAAGTAGGCCCGCACAGCCATCTTCATGCAAGAAATCAATGGCCCGCCAGATAAAGGCCTGAGAACGTTCTTCGTCTCCCACAGGACACTCACGCTGCTTGCACCAGTCTAGACCCACTTTGGCTTGTACTCGCTCCTCCTTTTCATTTGCCGCAGGGTGACCCCAGGGCGGGTTGCCCACGACTACGTCGACCTTCATGTCAGCTTTGGGAGAGAAGGCATTCTCGTCCTGAAGGATGTCTAAATACGTACGGCCCTTCTTGTATCGTCGTTTGTCCTTTGGCCTCACAAGACACGGCAACGGATAATCCTTCTCGATCTGCTGAAGAATATCTTTGGGTTCCTGGTAGTGAAGAAGCGCTAGGTAGAGGCTAAACGCCGCAACACGAATTGCCTCCTCATTGATATCTATGCCCCTGATTTGCTCACGCAAAATCTTCCGAAGTTGTCGCGCATCGAGGCGACGTCCTCTCTGCATCTGTGTACGGTACCTAACGATCCGACGAAATGCCTCTACAAGGAAGATGCCCGAACCACACGCAGGATCCAATATGACTGGGTTCTTGGTGAGGCGCTCACGTGTCAGAACCTGAGAAACCAAGAACTCCGCAAGCGCGGCAGGCGTGTAGTGTGTGCCCTTACTGTCTTTGCCTGCGCTCTTAGTGGTGTAGAACTCTTCGTAGATGCTGCTCACAAGCTCGATGGGAATGATGTCGAATCTGTACGCCCAAAAGAACAGCTTCTGCTGCTTCTTGGTGTCGCCTCGTAGAAATCCCTGGAGTAGGCTCAGATGCTCTTGCGTTACGACCTGTTCTTCCTGTCCATCGTCAGGAAACATGTCACCATTGAAGTCGTGCGCGAGTCTCCGGAATAGTGCATACGTAAAATCCTTGCATCCTAACACCTTGATATAGCAGGCTTCAGCCATTTCCGAACTCGCATATGGAGTGTTTGAGGAGGATGCCAAAATGGCCCGCCATTTTCGGTTCTTTCGAGCGACTGTCTCGAAGTAATCGTAGGTGAGGACACCGCGGTCCTCCAGATAGCGTATGAATATGGAGCGGCCAATGAGAGCGTGAGCGTATCTTAAGTCGTCGCCAGCGAGCCCCATCTTCATCAGGCTAGCCCTGACGGTTCGAAGATCCTGGATGAGCGACTTGTCGGCACGGAGTGTGGCCGTACCGAAGCGACGCTCCTCGAAGAGCTTGCCAGTCTCGATTTGCGCACGATGGTAAGCCTTGAGCAACGCACCGACTTCGGCCACTTCCCGGACCCTATCGAGAGGCCTGAGTTTCTCCCATTCTCGAGAAGTGCGGGCCGGTGCCTGGGTGAGATCGTAGACAGCTAGTTCTCCTGGCCTCGCCAGGAAAAGAAGATTGGGGCGAGACATACACCAAACACTGCTGAAGAGTTGCCGGAGGGCCTCTGGCTCGTCTTTGTCTTGCTTGGCGAAAACAATGACGGGGTTCTCTTGGACGAAAAAGACGGCATCCGCGCCTACATGCTTAGCGAGGGCAGCCCAGTCGCCCTTTTCCACCCATCTGCTGTGAGAAGACAAGAGATCGCTGTCGACCAGATCTCCCCGCCGGAAGTCCAGTTTCTCATATGCTTCATTAAGGAATAACTGCGCCTGCGTCATTTCCCTCACGTTCTTCCGCGGAACAGGGACTTCCATTCTGCCAACCGGCCGCATTGTAACGAAACTTGCTCCACAATCCCACTCCAACGTTCGTTAGCTCTGTGTTGTTTGTACCTCTATGCTGAATATAAGATCAGATTTCCGAAAAATCAAGTCCATGCGACTCCGATTGTGGATTCTCACACGGCTGCGGAGCCATGCTGGAAAGGTCTCGCGGAGCGGCCTGTGAGAACGAGAGATGTATATCCGCAGGTGTTCACAGATGTCACGTACTAGCGGCGCTACCGCGTTTTGTTGTGGTAAGATGGGGGCGGTGTTTGGGGCGAGGTCGGGGTTTGGGCCAGTGAGTACGCTGAAGCGAGGTACGTTACGGCAACGGATCGAGGCGCTCGAGTTTTTGCCGGTGTTGCCGGCGGTCGTTAAGCATGTCGTTTCTCGTTCGGTGGCGGGGCTGCAGGACGAGAAGGTGTTGGCGCGGCTGGTGGGGCTGGATCCATCGTTGACGGCGCAGGTGCTTCGGGTTGCGGGTACGCAGCTTGGGGCTGCGAGTACGCAGCTTGGGGCTGCGAATGCGCAACTTCGGGCTGCGGGTACGCAGCTTGGGGCTGCGAATGCGCAACTTCGGGCTGCGGGTACGCAGCTTGGGGCTGCGGGTACGCAGCTTGGGGCTGCGGGTACGCAGCTTGGGGCTGCGGGTACGCAGTTTGGGGCTGCGAATGCGCAACTTTGGGGGGGGAATGCGCCGTTTTCTTCGGCTGACGCTGCGCGTCGTGGGGGCAGAACCGCGGTGACGCGGGTCGAGGATGCGGTTTCGTGGATCGGGCTGCAACAGGTGCGGCGGATTATCCTGGGCGCCGCGCTTTCGCCGGACATTGCACGCTCGGGCACGCGGGGTCTCGACTTCGCGGGTTATTGGCGGCATGCGTTGGCGTGTGCGACGTGTGCGGAGAGTATCGCGGCACGGATCGGGAGCGCGCATGCAGGCGCGGCGTATGCGGCCGGGTTGTTGCATGACGTCGGCAAGCTCGTGCTGGATACTATTGCGCCGGACGATTACGCGGACGCGCTGGACTTTATGCGGATGCAGAATGTGTTCGTTCTCGAGGCGGAACGCCGCACCATCGGCATCGACCACGCTTTGGCGGGCAAATGGCTCGCGGAACGCTGGGGGTTGCCGGAGCCGCTGATCGGCGTCATTTGGCTGCACCACCATCCCGAGGAAAGTTTCGAGAGCGTCGCGTGTCCCGCGGAACTCATGCGGATAGTCCGCCTTGCCGACGCGCTCAGCCAGGGACTGCCGGCGGACCTTACGGCCAAGGCGGCCGTGCCCCCGGTTTCGGAGGAACTGGTGGCGCGTCTCGGACTCAAGCCGTTGGCCATCCGAAATCTGCACGATGAACTGATCAAGGAAATCCGGCTCCGTGTCGAGGAACTTGGCCTTGATGAGGCCCTTGAAGCGGGCCTCGGCGAGGGGGCGCCGGCCGCGGATCGGTTTGCGGCGCCCCGGGCGCACGCGGAACTCGCCGCCATCAACGCGCTCGCCGATGCCGAAACGGAATCGCTGCAACGCAAAGTGAACCGGTTCCGGGCGCTTCACGAAATGAACCTGAAGCTGCGTCCCGGCCAGTCTTTTAAGGACGTGCTGCGCATCATTGCCGACGCCGTCCGGCAAGGTCTCGAGGTCAGCCAGGGGCTTTGTCTGGTCGCGGATCCCGAGGAAAACCAACTTCGCGGCAAGATGTGGCGGTCGATGCGCGAGCCGGCGTCGGATTTCGCGTTGTCGCTCGACGACGGCGAGGCGGACGACCGCGCGAACCTGGGCGCGCGGATAGTGTCGGTGCTCGAGGAGGTCGCTTTGGGGCGAGCCGAGGGCGGTTGGGCGGGCGCGGCGCTTTCGGACGTGGTGCGCCGGAACGATCTGGTCGTCGTGCCGATGCTGGGCGCGGGCAGAAGCGTGGGGCAGATCATCTTCGACGTCGAGGCGTCCACCATCGAGCTGAGCGAAGAAGGGCTGTCGGAGGTGCTGGCGTTTGCGGGGGCGTGCGGGCTTGCGCTGGCGCGGTACCAGGCCGAAGCGTTGCTCGTCGAGCGGACGGAAGAACTCGCGACCGCCATATGGAAGAAAGAGATGGCGCATCAACAGCTTATTCGCGCGGAACGGCTTGCGAGCGTGGGGAAGATGGCGGCCGGCGCGGCGCACGAGATCAACAACCCGCTCGCCGTCATCTCGGGCCGGGCCCAAATCCTGCTTTCCCGCACCGAGGATCCGGAAATGGCCAAAGCGCTCGACGTGATCGTCCGGCAAAGCCAGCGCGCCAGCAAGATCCTCACGGACCTGATGCAATTTGCGCGGCCTGCCCTGCCGAAGCTCGAACCGACGCTCGTCAACGTGGCCGTGCACGAGGTCGTCGCCATGGTATGGGACCGCCTCGACGCGAAGGGGATCCGCGTCGTTGAACACTTCGCCGAAGGATTGCCGCGCGCGTTGCTCGATAAACGTCAGATCGAACAAGTACTGTTGAATCTCATTCTGAACGCCGAACATGCCATGCGGGAAAGCGGCGGCGTGCTCACATTCCGGACCGGCGCCGCCGATGGCCGCCGATTGGTGACGATCCAGGTCGCTGACACCGGGCACGGCATCGCGCCCAACGTGTTACCGCACATTTTCGAGCCGTTCTTCACAACCAAAGACGAGGGCGAAGGCACCGGGCTCGGGTTGTCCGTGTGCCACGGCATCATCGAGGGCCATCACGGCTCGATTGCCGTCCAAAGCGAGGTCGGAGAAGGTGCAACGTTTACCGTGTCGATGCCGAGTGCGACGGATCTGTCGCGGCAGCTCGAACGGGCCGCCGGTGCCGCCGCGTCGGAACGGGACGCCGGTCGGCCCGTCATTCTGGTGGTGGACGACGACGCCGACCTCCTCGAAGTGCTCAAGGAGACGTTGCTGCACCGTGGCTACGGGGTCGAGACGGCCGCGGACGGCGTCGAAGCCATCGAAGTGATGAGTCGGGCCGCCGTGGACCTGGTGTTGCTCGATATTCGTATGCCGACGCTGGACGGGCTGGCCGTGCTCGAACAACTCCGGGAACGGTTCACCCGCATTCCCGCCATCGTCATCACCGGCCTCGCCTCGCAAGAAGAAGTCGCCGAAGCCCTCCGCCTCGGGGCCCGCTCCTGCTTGCGCAAACCCTTCGAGATCGAGCGTCTGCTCGCCGAAGTTCGCCTCGTCCTCTCGGAGAAGTAGACGCTCACAGAGATTATACTAAGTTGCATTCAGACATTAACTTACATATGACTCCAGGCGAGGCGCGGTTCTCTCGTCATCCTGAGCGAAGCGAAGGATCTCGAACGCGCGAAGGGATCTGGGAGAGCGAGATTCTTCGCGTTGCTCAGAATGACGCGTAACGAAAGGCATTGTCACGCAAAGCATTGTTGTGTCATCGAATTAGTGTGTCTTTGAATGCAACTTGGTATTACAGAGCAATAGAAACACTTATCCTCACGTATCTCCATTCATTCTTGACCTGTGCGGGTTTTGGCGGAAGCATGCTCTTTTCTTCTCAGCCGGCACGTTCAAAGGCTGCTGCCTCACTTCGTGCGTTGCAATGACGGCGCAGAAAATCATGCTGTCCCGCGAATCGCCGCACAAGGCGAACTGAAGCCCAAGATGACGGGAAGATGGAGCTGCCGCCGACGAGGTCTTCAGCAACGCTGAAGGTGTCGCCGCCAATCCGCGGGTCTAGTCGCTCCGGATTCCCGCTTGGCCCCGTTCTCTATCTGCACGCCGGGGACATGGCGGAAGTGACGCTCGTTGTTGGTGACGAGCCGATAGCTGACCGCCAACGCCGTCGGGGCGATGATAACGTCGAAATCGTCTATCCGGTTCCCTCTTCCCTCGAGATCCGCATATGGGCCGCCCTATTCGCCTCCCCCGGCCTGCCTCTTCCGCCACTCGCGCCACGTGGGCGGACCGTCGGGGCCGCCTGCGGGGCCGTAGCTTCTTCCGGGAATGCAGACTATCGCATCGTCTGGGATATAGTCGGGAACGAAGGAGCCCAACGCCTCATGATCCGGATCGAGTATTATGTCTGTTAGTTGAGTATGTGAGCGTATCGTGCTAAACTCGCCGTGCGGAAACGTCTTGTGGTCAACCTCATCCCCTTCCATAGGCGCCCAGGTATCATCGATCTTTTCAAAGCGTACGTTATCGACGGTAATGGTGACCTCTCGCCCCGCCGGCAGAAAAGTATCCCCATACTTGTCATTGCTTGTGTAATGCACGTCCCCGGGTTTTCTCTCAATCCGGGCTTTCGCCATGTTGTATCCGTGCTCGGGGTCCAGCCAAAGTGTATACTTGCCGTAACGTGTGTCGCCTTCGATCACGTGGCAGTCCACTCCGCTCACCGATTCCATTTCGTCTCGTACGCGCGTATTTGGGCACTCCCGAAGCGTCACGTCTATCCGTTCACGGTGGCCCTGAAAGCAACCTAGCATGTAACCGTCAGGTTCATTGGACAAGAAGCGGTTAAAGGCAAAGGGCGGCTTCTTTACATTTTCGCGCAAACCCAACACACCGTCAGAAACATCTCCGTGCAATTCGCTGCTGCTAAACTGATACGTCGCTTTGCCGTCCCATAGATAACTCCGCAAGCCCTTTCTTTCCCGAGATGTTGTGTTGAACAGCAACACATCGCCCCAGTGCCACCCGCTATGATAGAATCGATGGCCGTCATAGCGATGTTCCGTGACGAAATGCTCCTCGTACTTTCCTTTATACCTGCTGTCGTAAGGCGGATTCGCCTCGCTTAGCTGCATATGTGTGCTTATCAACGTCTTTGACTTGACAATAGCCCGTTGCAGTCTGTCTTGCGTCGCGGCGTATTTGTCGAGCAGTTCCAAGGCGGCTGCTCTTTCTTTTGCGGCCGCTTCGCGCGCCTGCGTGCGCTGTTCCTCCGTCCTTTCCTCTTGATGTTCGGCGTTATTCCCTTTCCACTCATTGAGGAGCGCCTTCCGGTGTTCGGCGTCGCCGCTGATGGATACGTCCTCGGGATCGACCTTGTCCTTCGCGACGGTGATTGCGCGTCCATCAGACGGAATCTGCACGTAGTAACTGCTGGCGCTTTCCCGGACATAGACGTCTTCATACGCCACGCCATCAATCGTAATCGAATCGGCGAAACCGACCCCCGCCACACACAGCGCCAACGCCGCTGTCATTGCTTTCCTGGACACAACCAAACCTCCCGCGCTGCCACAACCCCCATACCCTCGCCCAGTAACCCCCGCATCAGATGCATCTTCCGGTAGGGTCGAGCTCCCGCTCGACCGTCTTTTCGCTCACGGTGCAACCTGCTCCTACCACTGCGCTCGCGACGGAACGCGACCCTACCGATGGCCAGAAATGCGCCCTACCAAAGCGCCCACATCCCATTCAAGACGCAGCCGGGCACCGCGCTATTCCCCGCCCCCGGCTTGCCTCTCCCGCCACTCGCGCCAGGTGGGAGGCCCTTCGGGGCCATACGTCTTTCCGGGAATTTTGACTCCCGCGTCACCCGGAATTTCGTCGGGAAGAAACGAGCGCAGCGCTTCGTGATCCGGATCGATCACTACAGCCGTTCGTTCGGTATGATACTTGCTCGCGCTGAAGTCGCCGTCCGGCCATGTCGCGCGGCTTTCTTTGATCGCTTCCATGAGAACCCAGGCGTCGCCGATCTTCTCGAAACGGGTGTTGTCCACAGTAATGAGCTGTCTTGACCCCGGGACAAAAGGCGAACTCTTGCCCTCACCGGTGGTCGGTGCATCCCCCGGCCTTCGCTCGACGCGGACTTTCGCCATGTTGTAGCCATGCTCGGGATCCAGCCAAATCGTATACTTGCCGTTGTGTGTGTCACCCTCGATAACCTGACACTCAACGCCCCCTACGGATTCCGTCTCCTCTCGCACACGCAGATTTGCGCTCTCCCGGAGCGTCGCGTCTATTCTTTCATTGCGTTCCTGGAAATATCCCAGCATGTGTCCGCACGGGCACTTCGAAATGAAATAGCGTTTGGCGGGGATCGCGCACTTTCCCTCTATCAGAAAAAGATAAGGTCTAAAATGGCCCCGAGGGTCTTTGTCGAAGAACTCGATGTATGCCTTGCCGTCCCATAGGTGATAGTTGTAGTACTCATCCTCCCTGGATTCGGTTCTCGACAGTTTTACATCGCCCCGCCGCCGCTCGATGAACTTATGCCGCTCCCCGTCATAGCGGTGCTCACTAACGGTATCGGTTTGCCACTTCCCGGAAAGGCTCTTCCGTCGATAGGGGGGCACGTCACTATACCGAATATGCCTCTTTTCGGAGGTCTTGGACTTGATGACGAATGATGATTGGAGCTTGTCCTGCGTTGTCGCGTATTTGTCGAGCAGTTCTAGAGCAGCGGCTTTCTGCTTTTCGGTCGCTTCGCGCGCCTGCGTGCGCTGTTCCGTAGTCCTTTTCTCTTGATGCTTGGCGTTTTTCTCTTTCCACTCATTGAGAAGCGCCTGGCGGTGTTCGGCGTCGCCGCTGATGGATACGTCCCCGGAATCGACCTTGTCCTTGGCGATGGTGAGTACGCGGCCGTCGGAGGGAATCTGCACGTAATAGCTGCTCGCGCTTTCCCGAACATAGACGTCCTCATACACCACGCCATCGACCGTGATCGAATCCGTGAAACCGACCCCCGCTACACACAACGCCAACGCCGCTGCCATTGCTTTCCTGGACACAACCAAACCTCCCACGCTGCCACAGCAACCGCCGTTCCCTCGCCCAGTAACCCCCGCATCGGAGGCATCTCTCGGTAGGGTCGAGCTCCTGCTCGACCGTCCTCTTCGCCAACGGTGGAACGCGACCCTACCGATCACACGTAATCGGCGCCCGCTAGCAGGAAGCCCGGACGATCAACGCTCAACCCGAACTAACTCACATGGCGCCCCGGGCTCGAGCGCCTCGCGGCCGCAGAGCGGTGCCGCGGCCGCTCGTACGCCAACTACTGTGCCTGAATATCCGAAGATTGGGCAGCTTCTCATGGAGGCGTTCGACGGCCGCAGGGCTGAAGTTATCCTCGGAATCGATGATGTCCACCAGATACAACGCCTCGAGCTTCTCGAGGTGTCGCAGGCCGGCGTCGGTGAATTCTCCCGAGATTGTCAAGAACACCAATCCGCGCATGTTGGCCAGATACGCCAACCCACTATCCGTGAAATAAGGTCCACCGACCCCGAGGTGTTGCATGGCCGTCAAGCCGACCAGATGAGACATGCCGACGTCGCGGATCGAGTTCACGTGCCGGAAATGGAGCCGCGTGAGTTTCTTAAGCCCCGCCAGACCTGCAATCTGCCAGTCCGACACGGCCGGCAACGAAAGCTCCTCGAGCTGCGTCAGTCCCGAGATGTCAAATCCGGCCGGCTCTGGATCAAGGCCCCCTGCGCTCAGCGCAACCAGGTTTGGCATGCCGTTGAGGTGTGTCAGCCCGCTGACCGTCATCTCACTGTCCAGCGGCAGCGATAACCTGCGCAACGAGGTCAATGTCGCCAATTCGGCCAAAGCGGCATTGGTCACCAATGGTGCGAAGGTTAGGGAGAGTTCGTTCAGATTGCTCAACCTGGCAATATGACCGATTCCCTTGTCCGTGATGCCCGCGCCGCCAATCCTGAGCGTCTCGAGAACGCCCAGCTTGGCAACGTGCTCGAGACCTGCGTCCGTAATTGGACTTGCGCTACTGCAGCCGACCCAGAGGTACTTCAACCGGCTGCATCCGGCGATATCCGCCAGACCGGCATCGGTTATGCTCATATTTGGCAGTTCAAGATGCTCGAGCGACGGAAGCGCTTTCAGATGCATTAGGCCCCTGTCTGTGATAGGGGCTTTATCGGGTGTCTTCCTGAGATTCAATGCCTTAAGCCGGCGCAAAGGTTTTAGATGGACAAGTCCTCCGTCAGTGACCTCGGTGTCGTATAGATTCAGCGCCTCGAGTTCACCCAACGCCGACAGATGTGCCAAACCCGCGTCGGTGACATTGCAGAACCTAAGATCCAGTGTCCTGAGAGAAGGGATGTTTTTCAGAACGGCAAGTTCCGCATCGCCAATATCTGAGACTGGAAGAAGGAGTTCTTTGAGGTCTTTCAGTTTACCGAGTTGGGCGAGGCCAGGGCCGTGGATGCGGCACTTGTTAAGGCCGAGTGTCTCGAGCGAACGCAACTGGGCAATATGCGATAACGCCGCCGAGTCTACTTGCGACTCGTTCACGTACAGTGCCTTCAGGGCTTGCAGGTTGGGTAAGTGTGCCAGACCCGCGGCCGTTATGCCGTTAGGCAGAACCAGACCTTCCAGCGATTTCATGTCCTTGAGAAACCGCAGTCCTTCGTCCGTCACGGTCGTTCCCGTGAGCACCAGGCGCTTCAATCCCGTCAAACCCGCAAGGTGCGGCATGCAGGCATCATCATTCTCCCCCACCGAAAGCATATATAGGTCGTTCGGTCCAAGCTTCGCGAGTGGCGACAAGTCCCGCGCGCCCGCGACGCCAACGCGAAGCCGAAGCCGTTTGCCTGCCGGTACGGCAACGTCGCCCCTGGCTTGGCCGAAGTACTGCCAGTCGGCCTCATCCGCGTTCGACCAGTGGAACGGTGGCATCACACCTACCGTATCCAAGTCCTGGATTTGCAGCGACCCCAGGGAACGGTCTTTCGGGAAATGTATCGTCTGAGCGTCACCGGCCGCCCCTTGCCGTTCGGTTAGCGTAACTCCCGGGAGGCAAAGCGCGCCAAGCAGTACAAGCAGGACCACCGCCGCCGTTGAGAGACCGACCTTCGGCTTCTTCCCCACCCCCATGGCCCCGAGACGTTCTCTCAAATCACCGAACGACTCGGCCACGATCACGGCAGGCCCGACACCGCCGCCAAACGCGCGCGATATGTCCGCAGCCGCGAGCAGGGCGTGGGCGTAAGCGCCGGGTTTGGCGTTGCTCGTGGCAAGGACGCAATCGTCGCAGGCGCGTTCTCGCTCGAAAAGGATCCGCCGCCTGGCCAAATAAACCACCGGGTGGAAGAAGTAGATCATTTCGCATAGGGCGAGTATAAGCCCCGCCAGCGAATCGTGACGTCGCAGATGCGCGGATTCATGCGCAAACACCGCAAAAAGTGACGACCGACTAACCACGTCCACGAAGCGCCCCGGAAGCAGTATTACCGGATGCCGGATGCCGCACGAAAACGGCGAGACTTTTTCCTCAGTAAAGGCGATTCGCGGCACACGCCGCAATCCCATCATGCTTGCGGCTTTTCCGGCCAACGCCAAGAGCCGCTCGTCGGTGACTTCCGCCCCGTTTACCACGATCGACCTCATCCGTCGCCAGCCCCGCACCATGCGCATACCCGAAATGGAACTCCCGAGGAGCCAAGCGCCCATAAGATATGTCAGTGCATGTAAACGCGCGCCCCGCGGTACAGGCGCGGCGGTGTCACGCGTCTCAGCCGGCAACAAAACGGATTCCGCCGTCGGATCAGCGGCGGCGGACTCAGGTGATGCGTAATCATCGGCGGACGCGCGCCACGGCTCGACAACGGCAGGCGCCGTCGGCGCCTCCTTCGCTGGAAGTGCCGGAACCGGTATGGTCAAGAAGGGCATTACAAGCAGCCGGAGCGGCACGAGCATCCACAGCCAGAAACGCAACGACGCGGACGTCCGCCTGAGAAATAGCCCCACCAAAAACAGCACGCCGGCAAGAACGGTGCTCTGCCAAACGGCCGGCCACATCGTTTCGGCCCAGCGAGGGGCAATCTCATCTGCAAATTCGACGAACGTGGTCATTTCAGGTCTCCTGATCGCTGCACTCGAGTTCCTTCACGATCGCCCGCAACTGATTTGCCTGACTTTCCGAAAGCTCCTTGGTATCCACAAGATAGGTAAGAAACGGCGCCGCCGAGCCGTCGAGGACCTTGTCCACGAATTGTCCAATGAGACTCGAAAGGACCTCACTCCGGCCTTCGGTCGGCGAATACCGAAACACGCCGCCCACTTTACGCCGTTTCAAGAATCCTTTCGCATGGAGGCGTTGCATGACCGTGAGCACGGTCGTGCGCGCACACCCCCGCCGTTTACCAAGCTCGTCGGCAACGTCCTGCACGCTGCGCCCCGGCCTATCCCAGACCGTCTTCAATACCTCGAGTTCCAACTCACCCAACCCGCGCCGTTTTCCGCTCATCCGTTCTGGCCCCTTTCCATTGTCTTAGATGATGACACGTCCCGTTAACGGACGCAGCACAGCCAACGCATTGACTACGCCCGTCGTCAATCAAACATACCACGGATGTAGTCAGTTGTCAACCGCCTCTCGTCCTGTTGGGACTTCGCTGGACCCGAAGTGTCGATCCTGGCATATTGACAAGCTATGAAGCCCGCGTCCCCGACATCGCCAAGCACGCCCGGGGGTACCCGAACCTTCCGTGGCGCGTCTCCCGAAGGGACGCGCTATCAGAGGAGAATCGGCGTCAAGAGAAAACGGCGACGCTACGGAAAGGACTCAAGGACGGTGTTTCTTTCGTCATTGTTTGGAGCTGGCGAGACCCACATAATTTGCTGCGGCACAATGAGTTAAGCGGAATCAACCGTCGCAACCTCTCACCGCAAATGGCCCTTTTGGCGACGCGTGCCGGAAACGTGAATAGCGGTCGAGCGCCCCCAAATTCAGCAGAGTTTGACTTGTCAGAGGTTTCAGTGTATACCTACAGCAGCGAGGAAGCAAACAAATCAGCAAATGTCACAATATAGGGAGAGTAGGGATGGCCGGGAAAGAAGAGACATCAGGATGCTGCCCGGAGACGTGCGGCAGCGGCTTCAAAGTGCAATCGATCCTCAGCGTTGATGACCGTGGGCAAATGGTGTTGCCCAAGGACGTACGCGAGCGGGCCGGCATAGGTCCGGGAGACAAGCTGGGCCTCGTCACGTGGGAGAAGGATGGAAAGATATGTTGCATGTCCCTCATTAAGGCGGACGAAATGGCGGACATGGTCAAGAACCTGCTGGGTCCAATGATGCAAGAAGGCATTGGCGGCTAGGACTGCCCACGTTAACAGGAGGAGTTCGTCATGGAAAAGGCTGCGATAAAGGATTACATCAAGAAACAATACGGGGCGACGGCTAAAGGAAAAGGCGTTGTGGGTACCGCCGGCTCGTCGTCGTGCTGCGAGGCGTCGTCGTGTTGTGGCGGCACAGAGACGGCAGACGCCATAAGCAAGGGCGTCGGCTACAGCGACGAGGACCTCGCTTCAGTTCCTGAGGGAAGCAATCTTGGGCTGGGTTGCGGTAACCCGACCGCCCTAGCATCAATCAAAGAGGGCGACACCGTGCTCGATCTAGGATCGGGCGCCGGGTTCGACTGTTTCCTCGCCGCGCGAAAGGTCGGGGACACAGCTCGCGTCATCGGGGTGGACATGACGCCCGAGATGATTGAGAAAGCAACCGGAAACGCACGAAAAGGGAACTACAACAACGTGGAGTTCCGGTTGGGTGAGATCGAGAGTCTGCCCGTCGAAGACGGTTCAGTCGATCTTGTTATCTCGAATTGCGTCATCAATCTTTCGACCGACAAGGAGAGAGTATTCGAGGAAACGTACCGGGTGCTTAAGCCCGGCGGCAGCCTGACCGTCTCAGACATCGTGTTGCTGAAAGAGCTTCCCCGCGACATCCGAGAGTCCAGCCGTGCATATGCCGGTTGCATTGCCGGTGCCATGCTCAAAGAAGACTACGTCGCGACCATCGAGAAGACGGGCTTCAAGGACGTGGAGATCACTGAAGAAGTGGCCTTTCCAGTGGAGTTCATCAGAAGCGCGACGGACCCGCTCATGCAAGAGGCCTCGGCAGACGAGGGCGGCATCACTGAGGAGTCGCTGAGTGCGACCGCTGCGGCGCTCCGGAGCATTAAGGTGCGCGCCACCAAGCCCGCTTAGGCGCATTCGGCGGCTTCGCACGAAAGAACGCACACTCGTGCTTTCGGTCTGGCGGATCCCGCGATTTAGAACCACTCCCGGGGAGGCCAATAGGCAGGTTGAAGGAAAGCCAGACAAGGCCAAAGAAAGGACGTGAGCGCGGAGTCGCAGAAGTATGGCTGAAAGGAGGCTGAGATGAGCGGGTTCGAAACGAGTTTTGGGAAATGGGTGGTCAGACTGCGATGTGACTAAGTCTGAAGGCAACTGGAGGCATTGGTAATGAAATCACGATGTGAGAATTGCAGAATGCAGCGATACGCGGAAAGAAAGCCTAATTCGATCATCACCAAGCTCTGGCGGTGGCACACGACATGGTGCCCAATGTGGAAGGCCTATCAGAAGGAACTTGCCGAACAGGAGCCGCCCGGCGAAAATGGGGCGGCGCACAGAGACTGAGGGCATCCGAGGGCCCGTCCCCCGCACCGCGCAACGACGATTCCCTCCAACCAAAATTGACGTGGTATTGCAGGTGGGCAACCTTTCCCAGGCGTCTTGAAAGGTGCGACGTGGCACGCCGGATAGCATCGGAGAACTAAAGAATGGACGCGGCTCGGCAGAGAAGGGACAACAACAGCGTCATACTATTCGCGGTTGCAGGCTATAACCTTGCCGAAACCGGACGAATGATCGAGATTGCCAAGGCGGCGCGCGAGCATTTCGACATTCTTTTCATAAGCTATGGCGGCCAGTTCGAGGCCCTTATCGAACGCGAAGGGTTCCGGCTCAAGAAGATGGCGCCGCGTCTGACAAAGGAGAAACTGGATCGGCTCCGCGTCGTATTGAGCGGGGAAACATTGAACACCGTGGGGTACTTCTCCGCAAAGGAACTGGCGCCGAGGGTCAACAATGAAATCAGCTTGTTTAACGAAATCAGGCCGGCCGCCGTCCTGACGGGATGGTGTTTGAGCGTGACGCTTTCTGCCAGGGCAGCACGAGTCCCCTTCGTCAATGTCCTTCATTCCACGAGCATTAGCGAGTACTATGAGGCCGGACTCCAAACCTGGCCGGACCGGCTCCATTGGCTGCGCCGTTTCTTCTCCGAAGATAAGCTGAACCGTCGGTTCAACAGAAGGATATTGACGGCCACCTTTCCGCTCAGACCTTACCACAAAGTTGGAAAGCGCTATGACCTCAAACCGTTCAAAAACTTCATTGACTTGCTCGAAGGCGACCACACGCTTCTCGCCGACATACCCCAGTGGGTGGACCTCCCCAAGGTTAGGCCAAACATGCGTTACGTCGGCCCGCTTGTCGCGAGGCTCCAGGCGGATATCCCCGAAGAAGTGGCCCAAATGCCCAGAGACAAACCGCTCGTCTATTTCGCGATGGGCAGCTCGGGGAAACCCAGACTCGTCGCGGACATCATCGAGGGGTTCGAGGGCAAACCCTACCGCGTCATCGCGCCTGTCAAAGGCCTTATCGAGAACATGCACGTCAAGGTCCCTCCCAACGTGATCGTGACGGGTTTCTTGCCGGCGCATAAGGTGAACCCAATGGCGGATCTGTCCGTCATCCATGGAGGGCAAAACACCGTGATGAACGCCTGTCTCTCCGGGACCCCCATTGTGGGCATGGGAATGCATCCGGAGCAGGAGGCCAACTTAGAGGCTTGTGTCAGGAAGGGCTTTGCCATTCGCTTGAACAAATGGCGCGACGCGGCTTCCGATGTACTTGCCGCGATAGACAGACTCCTCGGCGATGACGCGGCTAAGGAGAAAGTCAAGGTCTTCCAAGCGGAACTCGAGAAGTGGGATGGCCCTCAGAACGCCGCCGCGTTCCTCAGCGAGACATTTGGCACCGACTAGCGGCCCTTCGACCGGCCGAGGGCCTGTTCTGGCGGGAGATTCGGAGAGACACGGCAGATTCGGACGTATGCCATGAATTGCCCCCGTGTGGTATACTCCGATTGATCACCAGTAACAGGGTAAGGTCGTTTCGGGCAGGGGGGCGCCGGTAGACCTCATCGCCAGTTAGGACGATTCGACATTGACTGATGTCATAGATAATGCGACGCCGAAACAGGATTCCCAGCGCGCGTCTTTACTCGACGGAATCAACCGGCCGGGGGATCTCAAAGCGCTTTCCCTCGAGCAGCTGGCGAATCTGGCGGAGGAAATCCGTGCGCGAATCATCACGACGGTCTCGAAGAATGGCGGCCACCTCTCCTCGCCGCTCGGCGCCGTCGAATTGACCTTGGCCATCCACCATGTCTTTGATACGGAGAAGGATCTGGTGGTCTGGGACGTAGGGCATCAGTGCTACGCCCACAAGTTGATCACTGGCCGACGCGACGATTTCGAGACGCTGCGCAAGAAGGATGGGATTGCAGGCTACCCCCGCCCAGCAGAGAGTCCGTACGACCATTTCGGCGTAGGCCACAGCTCAACGTCCATCTCGGCAGCGTTGGGTATGGCCATCGCCCGCGATCACCGCGGCGATGACCAACACATCATTGCCGTGATCGGCGACGGTGCCATGACAGGCGGTATGGCCCTCGAAGCGTTCAGCCACGCCGGCCACGTCGGCACCGACCTCTTGGTCATCCTCAACGACAACGAAATGTCGATATCCAAGAACGTGGGCGCGCTCTCCGCCTATTTCAACCGGTTAATTACGGCCGGCCTATATAAGCGCGCAAGGGAAGACGTGCAGAGCTTCATGAAGCG
>Ga0180438_10004345_pt1 | contig 20476 bp, 9 predicted proteins | sample SS_ome_12_FD_132455 | JGI IMG/M metagenome (GOLD analysis project Ga0180438, IMG submission 132455) | Hypersaline lake sediment archaeal communities from the Salton Sea, California, USA - SS_3_D_2 metaG | ecosystem: Environmental > Aquatic > Non-marine Saline and Alkaline > Hypersaline >... | reverse complement strand
TAGGCTTCGGCATACGTCTCCAACAGGGGGCTTTCCAGCGGCGCGATCGTGCGGATGCCGTCGAGGCAGACGCCGGCGGCCTCGGCGGCGGCCTCCAACGAAGGCCGGGACCCGAGCAGCACCGGCTCGGCTATGGCGTCGTCCTTGAGCCGGCGAGCCGCCGTCAACACCCGAATGTCCAGCCCTTCGGGCAGCACGACCGAGAGAGATCGAGTGCCGGCAGCGTCCATCATCTCGCCATTCACTCCCGCAGCGTTCCGTCGATAGTATCTCGCCGCCAGGCTGGCCACCGCGAACGAGGGCTTCTCCTCAGGCATTTCCAAACAGTTGTGCCGAGGTTGAGTTTAGACGGTCCACACGGGGGGTCAAGTAGCCAAGTCTTTTCCGCACTCGATCGTTCCGTTCTTCCATCACGATTCGGAGCCGGCGGACAAGCTCTCGTTTGGCGCCCCCCTCATACCGCGGCCCCGCCGGCCGAGCTATAATAACGGGTTCCCCTCACCCCGACCAATCCACAATTCCCCTTGTCCATGCGTCGCAACGACATCCGCAACGTCGCGATCATTGCCCACGTTGACCACGGCAAGACCACGCTGGTCGACTGCCTGCTGCGGCAGAGCGGCGAATTTCGGGCGAGCCAGTTGGTCGGCGAGTGCATTCTCGACTCGAACGAGTTGGAGCGGGAGCGGGGAATTACGATTCTGGCCAAGAACATCGCCCTGCACTACCGCGGCGTCAAAATCAACCTGATTGACACTCCCGGGCACGCCGATTTCAGCGGCGAGGTAGAGCGGGTGTTGCGGATGGCCGATGGGGCCCTGGTGCTGGTCGACGCCGCCGAGGGGCCGATGCCGCAGACGCGGTTTGTCCTCTCCAAGGCCCTGGAGCACGGCTTGCGGCCCGTCGTGGTGGTCAACAAGATCGACCGCCGCGACTCCCGGCCACACGAAGTGCTCAGCGAGACGCTCGAACTGATGTTGGACCTGGGGGCCGAAGACGTGCTGGGCGACTTCCCCCACCTGTTCGCCTCCAGCCGCGAAGGCCACGCCTCCGGCGATCCCCAGCGGCGGGGCGACTCGATGCGGCCGCTGTTCGACATGATGCTCGACGCCATCCCCGGCCCGCAGGTCGAACCCGACGCGCCCTTCGAGATGCTCGTCACCACCCTCGACTGGTCCGACTACGTCGGACGCATCGCCGTAGGACGGATCTACTCGGGCACAATCCGCAAGGGGCAACAGGTAGCCCTGATGCAAGCGGGGGGACGGTCGAGCCTGGCAAGGGTCGCCGAGGTGCACCTGTTCGACAAGCTGGGCCGCGTGCAAGTCGACGAGGCCGCCGCCGGCGACGTTGTCGCCTTGGTCGGCCTCGAAGAGGTCGCCATCGGCGACACGGTCAGCGATCCCGAGGTCCGCCGCGCCTTGCCCAGGGTCGAGGTCGACCAGCCGACGATCCAGATGGTCTTTGGCGTCAACGCCTCGCCGCTGGCCGGCCGCGAGGGAAAGTACCTCACCACCCGCCATCTCCGCGACCGGCTCTCCAAAGAGATCGAGCACAACGTCGCCTTGCGGGTGGAGCCGCTGGAGGGGACGGATTCGTTTCAGGTTTCCGGCCGGGGGGTGCTGCACTTGTCGGTCTTGATCGAGACGATGCGGCGCGAGGGGTTCGAGATGTCGATCGGCAAGCCGCGCGTCATCGTCCGCAACAGTCAAGGCGTGCGAGAGGAGCCGTTCGAGAGCCTCGTGGTCGAGGTCCCCCCGGACAAGCTCGGCGCGGTGATGGAGCTGGTTGGCGCCCGCCGCGGCAAGCTGATCGAGATGACCAGCCACGATGAGTACACCTACGTCGTCTTCTCAATTCCAGCCAGGGGATTGATCGGCCTGCGAACACGATTGCTCAACGCCACGCAAGGCACGGCGGTCGTCCATCACCGTTTCGAGTGCTACCGGCTCGTCGAGGGCGAGATTCCCGGCCGGCCGTGCGGCGTGCTGGTCTCGATGGTCTCGGGTCGGGCGGTAGCCTTCGGGCTGGACGGGTTGCAGGAGCGGGCCGAAATGTTCGTCGCCCCCGGCGACGTCGTCTACGAAGGCATGATCGTCGGCGAAAACAGCCGTGCCGGCGACATGTCGGTCAACCCCACCAAGGAAAAAAAGCTCACCAACATCCGCGCTGCCGGCAGCGATCGCAACATCCTCTTGCGGCCGCCGCGAGTGTTGTCACTGGAAGCGGCGCTGGAGTACATTGAGGAAGACGAGCTGGTCGAGGTAACGCCCGCCCAGATCCGCCTCCGCAAGATCATCCTCAAAGAGTCCGATCGCCGCCGCGCCGCCAGGCAGAGGGCGTGAACGCTTCTTGCCGCCCACCCCGGCTTGGCGCGCCACTCTTTGGCGGGTTACGCTGTTAGCGTCTTTCCTGATGAGCCCTGCAACCGACGGCGTGAGGACGTTGCTCATGAGATGGACGGACCTCGTACGCGGCTTCATGTCCGGCTGGCTTGTTGCGCTGGCGCTGAATCTCGGTTTGCAGGCCGAAGGCGAAGTCATCGGCTACACCGTCAGATCCGTCGGCGCCGATACGATGCTCAGTTGCGTCGTGGTTGATCGGGGGCAGGGTCCGGCAGCGTACGACGCTGCCCGGATGGTGGGCGCAAAGCTGGCCGCCTTCAAGTCCCCGCACAACCGCAATATCACGTTCTCCAAAGGCGCGGAACCACCACAGGGAGAGGCGAGAACGGCTCTGCTGGGCGATCTGAAACTTTCGACCGGCGTGATCAATCCCGGCGGGGCGGCCGAGCCGCCAGCTCAATCTTCGCGCGGTGTCGGCGATGAAGACCTCGCCTTGGGCATGATCGTCAAGTTCGATCCGCTGGTGGTCAATCTGCCAGGCGACGACGTGGTCGTCTTCGAGATTCAGCGGGGCGACTCGCCGCCCGGAGGCGACGCCTTCCACGCGGCCCCGGTGCGGCTGGCGCCGGGGTTGAAGGCGATCACGGTGCGGGCGTTCGACGTCGGATTCGACCATCCTTCCGCGATGCCGGTCGCGGGCTTCTCCGCCTACCTTTTCGAGCATCCGCCGCAGTCGATGGACGAGTTCCGGTGGGCCCCGATCCGGCGAGCCGAGTCGGCCGGCGGCTTCAAGGCACTGGCGGTGGGCATCGACTTGTCGGATCTTGGCTACCCCGCCGGCGCGGCAGTCTCGCAACTTCTCATTCAAGACGCAGGCTCGGCAGGCGGCCAGGTCGATCCGGTGTTGGTCGCCGGGCTACCCGCCCCCGAGCCGCCCAATCTGCTGGCAGAGGTGCCCAAACTCCCAACGCGCGAACGGCCCGACTTGCTCAGCGAGTTTCTCGAAGGCCCCATGCGCGGCGTCGAGGAGATCGTCTTCGCCGAGCGCGTGCCAGGGGGTGACCACTGGTACGCCAACTTCGGCCACTACTGGTGTGGCGGCGAGGAGTACCCCCAGCAGCGCCTGCCCAAAGGCTGGCAGCCGGAACCGATTTTCAAGGCCGGCGGGCGGCTTTGCCGCTTGAACCTTGGCACGGGCAAGCTCACCGTTCTGCTCGACGACCCCGAAGGCGGCGTCCGCGACCCTCAGGTCCACTACGACGGCCGGACGATTCTCTTCTCATACCGCAATGGCGGCCAGCCATACTACCACCTCTACGAAATGCAGTGCGACGGCACGGGACTCTTTCAGTTAACCGACGGCCCGTACGACGACATCGAGCCGAGCTATCTGCCCGATGGCGGCATCGTCTTTTGCTCCAGCCGGGCCAACCGCGTGGTGAATTGCTGGCGAACGCCCGTGGCCACGCTCTATCATCTCGACCCGGGCGGTTCCGCGCCGATGAGCGTCCGCGAGATCTCCACGAACATCGAGCAGGACAACACGCCCTGGCCTCTGCCCGACGGCCGCATTCTCTACATGCGGTGGGAATACGTCGACCGCAGCCAGCTTTCTTTCCATCATCTCTGGACCGTCAACCCTGACGGCACCGGCCAGATGGTCTACTACGGCAACCAGCACCCCGGCACGGCATCGATGGACGCCGAGGCTTCGGCCGTGCCGGGCAAGCACCCCGGCATCGCGATGCTCGACGCCAAGCCGATTCCGGGAACGAAGAAAGTCGTGGCCTCGTTCTCTCCCAAGCACGGTCGGCCCGAACACATGGGCGCGGTGACGATCATCGATCCGCAAAAGGGGCCTGACGACCCCGACGCCGCCCAGCCGGTCAGCCCGCCCGGCAAGTTCTTCCGCGACCCGTACGCTTTCAGTGAGAACTGCTTCCTGGTCGCCGGACCGCAGGGCATCCTTGTCATGGACGGCCAGGGGAACACCGAGGTCGTCTACGCCGGTTCGCGCCAAGGGCGCCTGGAGTGCCACGAGCCGCGGCCGCTGGTGGCCCGGCCGCGGGAGCGCGTCATTGCCCCGCGAATCGATTTGGCTCAGGCCGGCGGGCGGCTCGTCTTGGCCGACGTTTACAAGGGCCGCAACATAGCGGGCGTGCAGCGCGGCGAAATCAAGAAGCTGCTGGTGCTGGAGCAGCTCCCCAAGCCGGTGAATTTCTCCGGCGGGCCGTGGCCCTTGAGCATCGGCGGCACGTTCACGCTGGCCCGTGTCCTCGGCAGCGTGCCCGTCGAGCTGGACGGTTCCGCGTCGTTCGAGGTGCCGGCCTTGCGGTCGGTCTTCTTTGTCGCGCTGGACGAGAACGACCTGGCGGTCAAGCGGATGCAGAGCTTCGTGACGGTCCAGCCGGGCGAGACGACCGGTTGCGTCGGTTGCCACGAGCCGAGGGCCCAAGGCCCGCCCGGTCAGCTCGCCCTGACCGCGTTGGACCGCCCGGCAAGCAAGATCGAGCCGCTCGCCGATGTGCCCGACGTCTTGGATTTCCCCCGCGACGTGCAGCCGATTCTCGACCGGCATTGCGTCGAATGCCACGACGCCGACCGCTACGACGGCCGCGTGAACCTCTCGGGCGACCACACGCCGCTGTTTTCCGAGAGCTACTGGACGATCATCCAGCGGGCGCTGGTGGCCGACGGCCGCAACGAACCCTACGGCAACCGCCCGCCCCGCTCGATCGGCAGCTCGGCCAGCCGGCTTCTCGAGCTTCTCGACGGCAGCCACTACGACGCGCGGCCGACTAGGCAGGAACGGGACATCGTGCGGCTGTGGATCGAGACCAGCGCGACGTATCCGGGGACGTATGCGGCACTGGGCTCCGGGATGGAGCCGGTCGAGCTGCCGGTGGAAGTCTTCGGAACCCGCTGCGGCCGCTGCCACGGCAGCCAGCCAAGCCCGGAGCCGGCGATCGCCAGCGGGCTCTATTTCGCGTTCGGAAAGTCGGGGCCGCCGTTGCCGCTGGTGCACACGTTCGACGACCTCAAGAAGATCCGCGGGGCGATCGGTTACTTCAAGTTCGGCCGCAGCCGCACGCCCCAGTCGCTCTGCAACCTGACGCGGCCGGAGAAATCACTGTTGCTGCGGGCGCCTTTGGCGCGCCCGGCCGGAGGGCTCGGGCTGTGCGATGAGGAGGTCTTCGCCGCGGTCGACGACGCCGGCTATCGTGCGATCCTGGCATCGATCGAGGCCGCCGCCGGCCGGCACCGCCAGTCGAAGCGATTCGACATGCCCGGCTTTCGCCCCAACGATCATTACATTCTTCAGATGCAGCGGTTCGGCGTTTTGCCGGACAGACTCGATTCGAACGCGGCGATCGACTGCTACGCCGCCGACGAGGCATACTGGGAGTCGTTTTGGCACCGGCCCGCGGACGCGGTTCGGCGCGGATCTCACGGCCCTGCCGAGAAATGGATAGGAGCAGCACGATGAGAATGACGATTCTCGCGCTTCTGGCGATCGCGCTTTGCGGAGTGGATCCTTCTTCGGGCGGTGAGCCGCACGTATCGGCGACTGGACCGTGGTGGATGACGCCACACCGCATGCTGCAAACGAATCTCCGCGAAATCGACGCCACGATGGATCTCGATCAGTACGTCCGCGACGTGAAGGAGTTCGGCGCCGACGTCGTCCTCTTCAACGTCGGTGGGATCGTAGCCAACTATCCGACCGAGTTGGAGTACCACTACCGCAACCCTTACATCGAGGGCGATCTTGTCGGCGAGGTTCTCCGGCGGCTGCACGCCGAGGGCGTCCGCATGATCGGGCGGTTCGACTTCAGCAAGATCAACGAGCGATTCGCCAGAGAGCGGCCCGAATGGCTCTACAAGAGCGAGAAGGGCGAGTCCGTCAACTACAACGGCCAGGTCCATACCTGTGTGAGTGGCGGATACCAGCAGGAGTACATGTTCAAAATCCTGGGTGAGGCCATCGATCGCTATCCGCTCGACGGCGTGTTCTTCAATATGATCGGCTACACCACGCGGGACTACAGCGGCAACGAGCACGGCTTGTGCCAATGCGACGCCTGCGGCGGCCGCTTCCGCGATTTCTGCGGCATGGATCTCCCGCCGCGCCGCGATCCGGCCAATCCGGCTTACGCCAAACACCAGGAATTCTGCCGCCAGATGGTGGCCCGGCAGTTCGAGCGGGTGCACGATTTCCTTAAAGGAAAGCGGCCGGACCTGGCGATTTGCACGTACACCGACACCGGCGTGGACGTGATCCGCAGGGAGTCGAACCGCGCCACGGCCGAATGGCTTTACAGCGACACGGACCGTGCCCGATCGACGCTCCTGACCCACCCCGACAAGATGCTCGCCAACGCGGCGGTGCATTTCCTGGAGATCCCGCACCGCCACGCCGGCACGTCGCCGTATCTCACCGCCCGCAGGCTCCTCCAGCAGATGTTCGGGGGAGCGTGGCTCGATTTCTACTGCATCGGGCCCGTGCATCGGCTCGAAGACCGCATGGCGCTGGATCTGGTGCGGGGCATCTTCCGGTTCCACGCCGAAAACGAGCAATGGCTGGCCGACTCGGAGCGGCTGGCCGACGTCGGACTGGTCCGTCGCGGCGGCGAAGAGTACGAGGGCCTTTTTCAAATTCTTGCCGAACGGCACGTCCCTTTCGATCTCGCTTCGCTCGACGGAGGAGAACTTGCGAGATTCGCAGCCCTGATCGTGCCAGACGCCGGCGGCCTGGACCCCGCCTCCTGCCGCCGGCTCGACCAGTATGTTCGCGGCGGCGGCAAGCTGTTGATCTCGGGCCGGGTCCCCGAGACGCTCGAATCGCTCGGCACGGGCAAGCTGCTGGCGACGCACCGCCGCCAGAAAGGCATGTACCTGCGAATCCGCCCCGAGGACAAAGCCCGGCTGGCGCGGCCACCGCTGGATCAAGTCGGGCTTGTCTACCTCGACGGGGATCTTGCCGAGTACGAGCTGGACGGCAGCGCCGAGGGCCTTTTGCGGTTCGTGCCCCCGGGCATGTCCGGGCCGCCGGAGAAGAGCTACTACACGACGAAATCCGACGCCCCGGGGCTGATTGTCAATCGCTTCGGCAAGGGAGCCGCCGCCGCGATGCCCTGGCCGATTGGCGCCCATTACCGCCAGCTCTGCCACCCGGCGCATGCGGAGCTGGTAGTCGGGACGCTGGAAGGGCTTCTGGGGCTGAGACCGCGGGTGCGGGTAGACGCTTCGCCGCTGGTCGAGGTCACCCACCACCGCGACCGCAAAGGGCGGTTCGAGTGGGTCGGGCTGTTGAATCACTCCGGCACGAGCGCCAACGCCATCCACCCGCCGATCCCGCTCCACAACATAGAAATCGAGATCGAACCCCGCCGCCCCATCACCTCCGCCCGGCTCCTGGCGGCCGGCCAATCGCTCGATATCCAAACCCACAGAAACCACACCCGCTGCACGCTCCCGAGCCTTAACCACTACGAAGTGCTCCTTCTCCAATATGCCGAGTGATCGCCGCTTGCGACTCGTCGCTCCGAAGGGGCCTGGATTCGTCGAGCCCAGGGCGACGCCCTGGGGACCGGTCCGCCGCACGGAACCCGAAGGCCCAACGGGCGGACCCTTCATCTTTCGCCAGAAGAACCGTTGGCCCTTCGGGCCGACAACTGCACGTGGCATTTCGGTTCCTTGTGCCGACAGCGGCCGCCCCGCCAGAAGCGGGCGGCGCAAGCGAGACCCTTGCGCGGGGACGTAGCTCAATTGGGAGAGCACCGGCTTTGCAAGCCGGGGGTTGGCGGTTCGATCCCGCTCGTCTCCACTTGTCCTAAATATCGCCGAATGCTGGATTTAGGATACCCGCCTGCGTCGGGCGGTGCGGCCTGGAACCCCTTCGACAAGTGGTAGTTCTACCACTCAGGGCCTCCTGGGGAGCCGCGTCATGCCCAGGAAGCCGGGGCACAGTCCGGACGGCCGAAAATCGATGTCAGCGACGCCAGGGTTGTGGTGGCGAAGAAGCCGTCCGCCGACAAGAGCCTGGAAATTGATGACATCTGCAAGACGCTGAGGATCTCGCGGTCGATGTTCTATTGGTACGTGCGGCTCTGACGGGGACGGTTGGTTGTGCCATTTCCCGGAGGTTTGATGACACGTCTGAGAATAGGTATGAGATTACAGGATAGCGGCCGTGGCAACGACACGCATCACCGGGCGGCGGTCCATGACCCATCCACTTCAAAACGCACGCAAGCCGCCGCTCCTGTGCATCTGAGGTGCCCTACGCGTGGCGGACACTCGGGGGTTAGGATTCAGGCTGCTTGTTGGTTCGTGGATTGGAGGTGTTGTCCTTCGTAGGCCGCGGGGCTTTGGTAGCCGAGAGCGGCGTGTCGTCGCTTGCGATTGCCGAAGAAGCTCTCCACCGGGGCGTTGTTCCAGCAGTTGCCCTTGCGGCTGATGCTGCAGACGATCCGGTGACGGTCCAACAAGTCTCCGAAGGCGTCAGAGGCGTATTGGCTCCCGCGGTCGCTGTGATGCACTGTCACCGCTCTGTCAGCCAAAAAGTGTGGTGCCGTCAGCAATCGCCAGAATATTGCTCCGCTGCCGCCTGTCAAGACACCGCCCATGGAAACGGCGGCAGAGGTGCCGGCTGGGTCCCTTGCGATAGGCGCGGTTTCTACTCGACGCGCCACTCGAGGATCCCGGCAGAGCAGCCTTCTTGGAGCTGCACGTCCAGACGCAGGGCGTCGGTGGTCACGGGCTCGAAGGTCGTGCGATTGAACCGGTCCCGTTCGACGCCGTACTGCAAAGCGTCCTGGACCGGCTTCCACTGGCCGGCGTCGCGATAGAGCACCTGCCACGACTCGGGCTGGCGGCAAGCGCCCCAGGCGCGGTCGTCGTACCAGTAGACTTCCACGGAGCCGACGCGCTGGGGCTTCTCGAAGTCGTACTGCACCCACTCGCGGGTGCCCAGGTGCGGCCACCAGTGAAACAGCGGGGTTCCCCGCTCGTCGGACTGTTCGGGTTCCCGCTGGTCGTGGATGGCGTCGGTGCTGAATCGGCCCTCGTATGTCTGGAAGGAAGTGGTGACCGCGGCGGTCGACGCGATGGTCGGCCGGCGGAGGGGCTCGGCCAGTTCGGGCAGCTCGGCAATCCAGACCTGCGACCAGCCGCCGCGGTTGAGGCGGACGCAGTTCGGCACGGCAAGGATTCCGCCATCGGGGCCGACAACGGCCATCACCCCGCCCAATAGATCCGGCTTCCAGACCGCCTTCAAGGGCACGTCGGGGGCGAGGGATACGGCCCGGCATTGCCCGCCGTGGTCGGCGTCCTCGATGTTGTAGACCAGCGGGCCGCGCGCCAGGGCGACGTGGCCGCGGCAGTCCTCCACGCGGTGGTCGGCGTAGATCCGCTGAACGTCCAGCGGCAGTTCGAGATCGATGCGGTCGCCGGCCCGCCACTGGCGGCGAATGTCGACATATCCGTCGGCGGCTTCGACGTCCAGCGGCTCGCCGTTGAGCTTGATCTTGAATTGGTCCTTCAGCTCCGGCCGGGGCGTGTAGAGCAGGCTCTCGCCGCGGTCGGGGATGCGGATCTTCAGCGTGAAGGTCTCGGTTTCGGCCGGGTGCAGGACGACGGCAACGCCGCCTTGCCAAGGATAGTCTGTTTGTTGTTCTACACGCAGCGACGTGCCGGCAACGTCCGGGATGACGCCGTCGCTGGCGACGAAATGGTTGACGAAGAGGGTGTCTTTCTCCGCGTTCAGGGAATACATCAAGTCCTTGACGGCGATCAGGGCGCGGGGGATGTTGCCGACGCAGCAAGGGCAGTTGTGCCAGGAGTAACGTCGTGCGCCGGACGCGAGCGGATTCTGGTAAAAGAAGTTCTTGCCCGACAGCTCGATCGCGCCCAGGATGTTGTTGTAGAGTACGCGTTCCTGGACGTCGACGTATTGGCCGGCGCGATGGATGCGGTGCATGCGATCGGACCAGAAAGAAAGGCCGCAGCCGGCGCAGGACTCGCAATAGGCGCTTTGGCTGGGAAGCTGGTAATCTTCGCCGAAGGCCTCGCCCTGGTGCGTCGAGCCGACGCCGCCGGTGACGTACATCCTGCGATGGGCGGCGCTGGTCCAGATTTTGTCGACCGCGCGGAGATACGCCTTGTCGCCGGTGAGCATGCCGAGGTCGGCGATGCCCGTATAGAAGTACGTGGCGCGGACGGCATGGCCGACGGCGTCGGCCTGTTCCGGGACGGGCAGATGGGACTGCCTGTAGGCGTTGCGGTGTTGCTCCTCGGTGTGGCGGTGGTCGAAGAGGAACTTGGCGAGCTGGAAGTACTTGTCGCCCCGGCCGGGGCCTTCCACTTCGTTCACCAGCCGGGCGAGGCGGCAGAGCGCGCAGCCCATGCCGGCGTGCCCGTAGACCCAGTTTCTCTTCGGCGGCGGGCCGAAGGTGTCGCAGAGATGGTCGGCGCATTTTCGGGCGGCGTCGTAGAGACGACGGTCCTTGCCGCCGGTGGCGCGGCAGTGGGCCACGCCCGCCTCGAGGAAGTATCCCTGCACGTAAAACTCGTGGCGGTTGATGTCGGTGTAGCGGTCGAGCTTGTTGACGGTGTGGAAGGAGTGGATGTAGCCGTCGTCCATCTGGGCCGCGAGCACGATCGGAATCCACTCCTCCAGCTTCGCGCGGAGCGCGGCCTGGGCCCCGGCCAACTGCTGGTCACCCTGCGGGTCGACGGCCAGTGCAAGGCAGATCGACTCGATCGTGTTATAGACGTAGGCGTCGCTCCACGGCCGTCCGGTGAACTCGCCGGCGGGCTTGCCTTGGAGGATTTCGGCCGCATGGACGAGGTTGAGCAGCTCCTGCCCCTCGCCGCCCGGCTCCATCTGCTTGACGCAGTGGGGAATCCAGGTTTCGGTGAGCCGCTTGAACTGGTCCCGCCAGAAGCCATGGATCTTGATCTCGGAGAAGAAGACCGGCTCGAGCGGCCTGCCGGGGGCCGCGTCCTCGCTGGGAATTCCGCGGACCGTAGAGGGCAGCCAAGCGAGCAGCGCGGCTAAAGTCAGAGTCGGAAGAGTCTTCACGTCGGTGCCTCCCGAGATGCGTTGATTCCACGAGGAGAAGTCCCGCCGCGGGGAGAGAATCACCGTCTCTTCCTCTTCTTCCGCTGGCCGCGGTCTTCTCTCCGCTGCTGTCGACGGCGGGCCTCCGTCTCTCTCTGACGTTGGCGGTACTCCGCCAACAGCCAGTCCAATGCCCCCTCGGTTTCTGCCAAGGCGGGGCCAAGCTCCTCGCAGCAGATCACGGCTTCTTCCGGACTCCCGGGGCTGTAATGCGGCGGAGTGGGCGGCAGCTCGTCTTCGAGCAGCAGTTGCGGCACGTGGGGGTTCGTACGGAACGCCTCGCGCAACTCGCGGCGAGTGGCCGCCGATCGACCGCTCAGCCGAAACGCCAGCAGCGCGCGGGCGTAGGCCCAGTTGGCCGACTCTTCGCGAAAATCCTTGAGCAGCCGCGCGGCCTCCGCGTCCCGCCCTGACTGCATGAGCTTCGGCATGAGGAGGTATCGAACGCCTTGGTTGTCGTTCGGGTTCAGCCGGAGCATTTCCTGAAAGTGATCGACCGCCTCGTCGCTTCGGCCGGCCTCGTCAAGGCACAAAGCCAACCCCAGCCGTGCCCGCATGTACGGCCGCGTCGACGAGACACCCCAGAAGTGTCCTCCGTGTTCCTCGAACGGCTGCGGGCCCAAGGCCCGCTCCCCGGCGGCGACTCCCTTTGCGTAGTGGTCGAGCTTCGCCTCCAGCGTGCCGGCCTGCTCGGCGAGGATCACGTAGGCATCCGCACAATCTGCGCATACCTCCAGAGCCTGGCGGGCCAATTGGACCCGTCGCCGACCATGGGTGCTGAACGCCTCGAAACATAGTTCCTGGGCCTTCTCGGCGGGCGTCTCGGGCTGGGTGACCAGCTCGTCGATCTTCTTGCCCGCGAAAAGGCGAGCCATTGTCTCCTGCATCTGGCTGGCGTCGGCCGGCGGATGCTCCTGGAAATAGCGGTCCATGTCGGCAAACATCCGCTCGTGGGACCGCCGGTCGGGTTCGAACCCGCGCTGGATCCACTCCTCGAAGGTCGGCGGCTTGAGCAGGTCCGGGATGGCGAAGGTGAAGGCCGCCTGGGTGTCAGACGTCTGGACTTCCTTTTGCCATCGGCCGGAGTCGATTTCTGCCTCGCCGGTCTGGGCAAACGCCCAGAGGACCGCTTCGAGGAAAGCCAGCTCTTTCGCCGTGGGACGCTTGACTTCGCCCCGGGGGCCCACCCAGATGGCCGTCGGGTGGGCACGGTCCGAAGCAAGCGGCAGATTGTGGTCCTCCCAGAGATCCACGTCCCTAGGCGGTGCTTCCACAGCCGGGTCAAACGAAACCTGCCAGAGCCCCGGCATTCGGCGGCTGTCACGGGCCTCGCCGCGGCGAAACCGCACGTAGTCCTCCATGTTCCGATAGAGGCCCAGCCCGTACACCTCCCCTCCCGCCCCAAGCACAACGACGAACTGCATGCCGGGCGGGGCCTTCGGCTTTTCGATTTGCACGAGGTCCACGTCGGTCAGGTACTGCCAGGGCGCGGCACGGTAGAAAGCCGCAGCTGCCTCGGCGAACCGCCGCATCCGCTCCGGCGTGACGCCCTCGCCGTCCAGAGGACTGGGGAGGGGTCGAAATCCCCCCCGCTCCTCCGCGAACATGTCGTCAATCAGTTGCTGAACAATGTCGAGCTGCTCGACCAAACACACCTCGACTCCCACCGCGGCGAGAGAGGCGAGTTGCTCAGCCAGCACGGCGTCGGCCACTTGAACCCTACTCGGCCGGTAGCCGCCGAAGTCGCTCTGCAGCGCGAACTCAACCAGGGCGTCTACCACTGCAGCAGGGTCCCGGTCGTTTGGGTGCAGCATTCGCCCCGTGTGAACCTTACCGTCGGGGACGGAAACCCAGAGCGGAAGATAAGGTCGAAACGGCTCTTGATCTTCCCCATTTATCCAAGTGGGCAAGCGAACCAAACCCCCTTGCCAATACGCATCCGGGCGCTGCGGCAGCTCGCCGAGTTGCTCGATTTGAGATTCGTTCATTCCCGAATTGTCCCGGAGGCACCGCCGCGCTGCAAGGGGGCTCAGCGGAGTGCCTCCGACGGGCTGCTCTGGAACGTGGTCTTGACACGCGGTCGCGGGCGACGGTATAGACCGCCTCGCCGTTGAGAAGCGCCCTCGGGTGCTTGCCGATCGCACGAGAGCCCCCTCTGCGGGAGCTTTCTTCTGCTCTCTCGACGGGCCAGGGCAAAGGGCTGTCGCGCTCAGCCACCGTAACGGGGCAAAGTATGATCCCCCCAAGGACACGACGTCAAAGACTCTCCTTTTTCCGACGGCCGACCACGCGGCAGAAACCGGCCGTCTCCACGCCCGCGAGTCTGCGCTTTGAGAAGCTCGAAGAGCGACTGGCGCTGTCGATCGGCGGGACTTGCGGCGAGTTGCCCGCGCTTGATGCGTTTGCCCTGCCGGCGCGGGACGAGATGCCCCTGGCGACGTATGCCGAGGCGTTCAGCGGGGACGGCGACTCAATGGACGCCGCAATCGATCTCGGAGTGCTCGGCGGCACTCGCACGATCAGCGATGCTGTCGGTGGAGCCGATCGATGCGACTACTACCGGTTCGAGCTGGCCGCCGCAGCCGACGTCCAGGTCTCTTTGGCCGGACTTGCCCAGGATATCGACCTGTATCTGTTCGACGCCGCCGGCCGGCAACTGGGGCAATCGATCCGGCCCGCGGCGCAAGCCGAGTCGATTGCCCGGACGCTTGGCGCGGGCGCTTACTACGTTTCGGTCACGCCGTTCGGCAACAAGACGAGCGCCTACCAGTTGACGCTTGCGGCGGCGGGCAGCGGCACGGCTCCTTCCGACGGAGCTGGAAACAGCTTTGGCGAGGCTCGCGAGCTGGGTAGCCTGGAAGCTCCCAAGACCTTCGACGATCGCGTAGGCAGAGAGGATCCGGCCGACTATTACCGCTTTCAGCTGGACCGCGAGGGAGCCGTCGAGATCCGCCTGGCCGGTCTGCAGGCGGACTTGGACCTCTATCTGTTCGGCGAGGACGGCCGCGAGCTGGCTCGCTCCTGGAACGGCGGCACAAGTGCCGAGTCGATTCGGCTTTCGCTCTCTGCGGGCGAGTATGTCGTGTTGGTGAAGCCGTGGGGCGGCGCCGACAGCGCGTACCGGCTGTCGATGCAGGCCGAGTTGGTGGAGCCTGCGCCCCAACCAGCGCCGCAACCCACACCCCAGCCGGCGCCGCAGCCTGCGCCCGACCCGACTCCCGAACCGAGCCCCGATCCCGGCGCGGGCGGGCCGGAGCCATTTCCCGACGTCGATGATTTCGGCGGAGCAAACGACTGGAACCTCAACCGGGTCGGCGCGCCGGAGGTCTGGGCCCAGGGCATCACGGGCGAGGGCGTGGTCGTGGCGGTGGTCGACACGGGTGTCGACTTCAGCCATCGCGAGCTGGCGTCGCAAATCTGGGTCAACCCCGGCGAAATCCCTCACAATGGCGTGGATGACGACGGCAACGGCTTTGTGGACGACGCCGGCGGCTGGGATTTCGTCCAAGGCGACGGCGACCCGAGTGACCAGAACGGGCACGGCACGCACGTGGCCGGCATCATCGCGGCCGCCAACGACGGATTCGGCTCGACCGGCGTGGCCCATGGGTCGACAATCATGGTCGTTCGCGTCCTCGACGCCGACGGCATGGGCTCGATCTCCGACGTAGCGGCCGGGATTCGCTACGCCGTCGACAACGGCGCCGACGTGATCAACCTGAGCCTGGGGGGCGACTACAGTTCCACGCTCCGCTCGGCCCTGGTTTACGCGGGGCAGAACGGCATTCTGGTGGTGGCGGCGGCGGGCAACGAGGCGGCTGCCGCTCCCGCTTACCCTGCCGCCTTCAGCGCGGAATTGACCAACGTGCTGTCTGTGGGAGCCCACGATTCGGACGACGCAAGGGCCTCGTTCAGCAACGGGGCCAGCGGCGCGGTTCAGGTAGACGCCCCCGGCGTGAGCATCTACAGCACACTGCCCGGCAATCGCTACGGGCGCTTCAGCGGCACCAGCATGGCGGCGCCTCACGTTGCCGGTCTGGCCGCCTTGGCGCTCTCGGCCGACCCGGGCCTCAATCCGCAGACGCTCCGGTCACTCATCGTCGACGGCGCGGATCGTGCGATTGCCGGCTCCGATTCGGCGGGCGGCGCGAACGCGGCCCTTTCCACGGCGATGGCGGCCGCTTACACGTCCGCCGCGCAAGTCGGATCGTCAACGCCCCAGCGCGAGACGGCCGTCACTCTTGCCTTCCTCTACGGGCAGCTCGGCGAGACCGCCCAGGAGTCGCCGCGCCCTCGATCCGGTGGAGCTGGCATACGCGCAGCAGCCGCGCGGCCGCAGGCCGGCATCGAGCTGGCAATCGATGATCTCCTGGCCGACCCGGACGATTCGTCCGACGCCACTCGCGGCCTTCCCTTGTTCGCCGGACTCTCTGATTTGGCCCTGGCATAAATCCATTGCTGCGCGGCCTCAAACCGTCACGCTTCAGCCGGCTTGGCTGCAAGCGTGAGCCTGGAGCCTGACGGGCGAATGCTTGCCCATCGTCTCGCGCGAACCTCCTCGGCGAGCGGCCCGTAGGAAATGAGTTCGCCGGAGGCCGCTCGATGCCGGCCGGGCGATGCCTGCAGATCGGCACAGTTGCCGGGCGAGCCATCGTCGGGACGTGCTAGCAGTGCCATCACCTGCTTGACGGCCGCCGGCATCCCCGCCCCCGCTGCGCGCGGTGCGCCACGGCCCCTCGAACGGAGTCACGAGCGGAAGCATGATGCGACAGGCTGCGGCGCCCGTGCAAAGCATGGCGGCGCCGGACGAAATCCTTACGGCCTTGGCCGGCGGCTCCTTTCTCGTTGCGGCACCGGCTCCAACGGCCGCTGTTCCGCACGGCCGTTTGTCCTGCGACGACGCCGAATTGCTGCGAGCCGTTCGGGCCTATCTGGCTTGTCGTTCACGGCGCTCCGCGCCAGGCGATTCCGAGCGCGGCTCTTGGGAAATATTCTACGAGCAATACGATCCGGTGATTCGGCGGGTGGTACGGTCTTGGCGGCTCTCGGAAGCGGACGCGGACGACTGCGTTCAGGAGGTCTGGGCCGAACTGATCGCCAAGTTGGGCGACCTGGGGTACGATCCGCAAAAGGGTCGCTTCCGCTCCTGGCTGTTCACGTTCGCGCGTCGCAAGGTGAGCCGCTTCCTCCGCCGCAAACGGCGGGTTTTGGCGCAACCGCTCGCCGATCCGGCAAAGGTGGCCGACCGCGACGGCGATCCCACGATTGCCTCGCAGCGACGGGAGGCAGGCGAGGCCGTCCATCGGATGCTCTCCGCGCTTCGCGGGCAAGTTTCGGACATCAACTACCGGGTCCTGCATCTTCGCTGGATCGACGGCCGCAGCAGCACCGAGATCGCCGCCCAGGTGGACATGACGCAAGACCAGGTCCGCTGGCGTCTGCAGCGCATGCAGCGGAAGTTGAGAAAGCTGATCGCCACCCGCACCTGCGCCCACGGCACGGATGCTCCGCCTCGGCGGTGATTTCCGGTTTTGCCGGCAAAAGCGCGCCACGGTCGGCCGGCTTTCGGGCAATACAACGGTAGAGCGTCGAATCGGCGACGGCTTGCCATTTCGGCTTCTCGACACGGAGGTCAAGACGCGGCAAAACGCCATGGAAACGGCGGACGCTTCGGCTGCGACTGGAAGAGCGTCGCTTCGGTAGCCATTAGTCCCCTTGTTTCTTCGGTATGGAGATCCCAAACCATGTTGCGCTCCGGATCCTTCTTGTCACGGAAGTCCCATCACGATGACTCTCACTGGACCGGCCGCGGTCCACGGAAACTGTCTCTCCAGGCGCTGGAACGCCGAACCATGCTCACGGCCGCTCCCTTCAATCCCGGTTTTGATTCGGGGTGCTGGGCCGCCGAGCTGGAGTCGGCTGCCGGCGAGTACGCCCAGGGCTTCAGCCAGTTCAGTTACCTGACCGGCGATTACTTCGCAAGCTTCGCCGCCTCGGGCGTGCAGGCGTCGGTCGCGTCGCAGTATTCCTCGACAACCGAGGTCGGCGGCGACAGCCATTACGCCTTCGCCCGCTACGACTTCAGCTTCGCGTTTCTCGCCGCCTTCAACAACCTGCCGATCGCCGAGGCAGGTGGGCCGTACGCCATCGTTGAAGGGGAACCTTTGACGCTGGACGCCTCGGCATCCTCCGACCCCGACGGCGACCCGCTCGCCTACTCGTGGGATCTCAACGCGGACGGCGTCTTCGACGATGCCGTCGGCGTGGATCCGACGATCGAGTGGTCGCAACTGGATGCGCTTGGCATGGGCGACGACGGCGTTTACTCGATCGCCGTCCAGGTCGACGACGGCTTCGGCGGGGTGGGCGTCGCCACGACGACGATCGAGGTCGGCAACGTGGCCCCCAAGGCTGAGATCCTGGGAGCCCCTGAGACCAGCCCCGAAGGCACGCCGATCAGCCTCGACAGCGTCATTGCCGATCCCGGCACGGCCGACACGCATTCCTACCTCTGGAGCGTGGCCAAAGACGGCGAGGCCTATCAATCGGGCGACGTCGAAAGCTTCGAGTTCACGCCCGACGACAACAGCAGCTACGAAGTCACGCTCACGGTGACCGACGACGACGGCGGGGTGGGCGTCGCCACGACGACGATCGAGGTCGGCAACGTGGCGCCGCAACTAGAAGACGTATCGGTGCCGGAGCTGATCGACGAAGGCGGCACGCTGACGCTTGGCGCCGCCATCGTGGACCCGGCTTCCCAAGACGCCTTCAAGCTCGACGTCGATTGGGGCGATGGCACTACGGAATCGTTTTCCTATCCGGCCGGCACGACGGGCGTGAACGAGTCTCACGCCTACCAGTCGGGAGGCGTCTACACGATCAATCTCGCGCTCGCCGACGACGACGGGGGCTCGACGTCTGCTACGGCTACCGCCATGGTCAGCGGGGTGGGCGTGCAGGACGGCGTTCTCCAGGTTGTCGGCTCCGACGGAAACGACCAGGCAATCGTGGCGGCACTGCCCGGCGAAAGGTATGTCGTATCGGCCAACTTCCTCTGTGATCCGTGGCAGCCGAGAATCGTAGAGGCGGCCGGCATCGAGCGAGTCGACATGATCCTCCACGATGGCAACGACGTGGGGCTCATCGCCGCAAACGTCACGATTCCGACCCTCGTGGACGGCGGAAAGGGCGACGACCAGTTGATGGGCGGCAGCGGCCACGACGTCCTGCTGGGCGGCGACGGCCGCGACGTGCTCCTCGGCGCCCTCGGCCGCAACCTCCTCATCGGCGGCGCCGAAAGCGACATCGTCGTGGGCAACTCGCAGGACATACTCATCGGGGGAAGCACCGCCTTCGACGCCCATACCGAGGCGCTCTTTTCCTTGATGGATGAATGGAGCTCGGGCCGCGACGTACAGGCCCGCGCCAGCAACCTCGCCGGAACCGGCGGTGCCGACCGTGCCAACGGCGACTTTTTCCTAGGCGCCGCCGGCAGCGAGGATCCGTCCGCGACCGTCTTCGACGACGGTGCCCGCGACCTACTGATCGGCAGCGCGGCCCACGACTGGTTCTTCGCCGCCTCAGGCGAGGGGCCGGACGCCGACGACTGGGTGATCGACTTCCGCCTGGGGCGCGTCTGAGCGCACGCTGGGCAGCGTCTTTCTTGCGGGCCGCCCGAGTCGCACCCCCGCTCGGGCGGCCTGCTGTCGTCGGCGGCCCTCTCGCACTTTGCTCACACGTCGCAGAGCTTCACGGCGTCCCACAGCCCCTGGATCGGGTTCCGCGTCGGGATGAACTCCTGGGCGACGTAGCCGCTAAAGCCCGTCTCGGCGATCGCCTCCATGATGGGCGGATAGTTGATCTCCTGAGTGTCGTCCAGCTCGTTGCGGCCCGGCACCCCGGCCGTGTGATAGTGGCCGATGTAGTCCTTGTACTGCTTGATGCGGGTAATGATGTCGCCCTGCATGATCTGCACGTGGTAGATGTCGAAGAGGATCTTCAGCCGCTCCGAACCGACCTGCTTGCAGACTTCGACGCACCACTCGACCGAGTCGCCCATGTAGTCCGGGTGGCCCTTCATTTCCACGTCGACGCGGCTGTTGAGCACTTCGAGGATCAGGTTGATCCCCTTCTTCTCGGCGTAGCCGACGACTGTCTTGAGGCCCTGAACGGAGTTTTCCAGGCCGACGTCGTCGGGCATGCCTTTGCGGAAACCGGAGAAGGTGATCACGCTGGGAAAGCCCGCCTCGGCGCAGGCGTCCACCGCCTCGGTGATCTTCTCCTTGCACATTCCGTGGTTCTCTTTGTGGTTCCAGCCGTCGACGAAGCCGTGGCTGTTGGCCAGAGCGCAGATGAGGCCGTACCTTTTGAGGATCTCCCAGTTCTCCGGCCGGACCAGCTCGATCGACTTGATCCCCATAGCGGCCGCGACGCGGGCCAATTCCTCCAGCGACATCGGCTTGACCGACGCGCTGGTGACAAAGCACCACTCGGCCACCGACTGGTTGATGCGGCCCTTGGTCACCGCCCGCGGAATCGAGCCGGCCGTCACCTGCGGACTGCGCTGCCGCCGGCGGATCTGGCCGAGGGCCGGCGCCGCGGCCGGGGCGCAGGCGGCCGCCGCCGCGGTTCTCAGCAGACCCCGCCGGGTGAGAGGTTGGTAAGTGTCGCCGGAAATGTTCTTGTTCATCGCTTCTGCCTCTTTCTGCACGTGGTTCTTTTCAACGGGAAATCAGAATAGCCAATCCAACTCGTGCCTTGTTAACTGTAGGCCTTGATCACCTTGACCAGCGCGGCGGCGATCTGCCGCATGTCCTCTTCCTCGAACGTGGGGAACGCGAAGCAGGTGAAGGTGTGCGTCTCGTGCCAGCGGGCGTTGGGGACCTCGACGTTCGAGTAATCAACGCCGGCCGGGTCGGCGTACTCCTTCGACGTGAAGGGAAAGCCCGTGCGGCCGAAAGCGTGTTTCTGCTGGAACGCCCGCTCCGTGTGGCACTGCGGCCAG
>Ga0180438_10004343_pt1 | contig 20478 bp, 25 predicted proteins | sample SS_ome_12_FD_132455 | JGI IMG/M metagenome (GOLD analysis project Ga0180438, IMG submission 132455) | Hypersaline lake sediment archaeal communities from the Salton Sea, California, USA - SS_3_D_2 metaG | ecosystem: Environmental > Aquatic > Non-marine Saline and Alkaline > Hypersaline >... | reverse complement strand
TGAGTTCAATCCAACAATAACTTGGCTTCTATTCACAGACTGTGGGAAGCCAAAAAATTGTCCAAAAAACGTCAAAATCATCAATTTTAGCATAAACGACTTCAACAAACTTGCATCAAAAAAACTGAAACTTAATATAAATATTAAAAAACCTTATAAGCTCTGCGATTTAAAACCAGCATACGGAACGATCTTTGAAGATTATCTAGAAAGTTATGATTTTTGGGGTCATACTGACATAGATATGATTTATGGAGATATTAAAAAATTTATAACCGATAATATCTTACGCAAATATGACGTAATAACTTCAAGAGACAAATACTTAGCAGGTTTTTTTACATTATATAAAAATTGTAAAAAAACAAACAGATTATATAAAAAATGTCCAAGCTATAAAAAAATCTTCCTAGATAGTGATAATCTTTATTCTTTTGATGAATGTAACCTTCTACACACACAGTTAGATAATAACATTCAGGTTCCTAAAAAAAGATTAAAATTAAACAACATGACATATATTGTTAAAGAATATTCAAAAAATGGTCTAATTAAATCGCATTTTAAAGATTTATGTAAAGATCTCAATCCAATAAAAAATTTCAAACTCTATTTTAACAAAGGAAGAATAACAAGTAACGACGGCAAAAGGGAACACCTCTACTTTCATTTTTATCTAGCTAAAAAGATCTATGGAAAAAACACTCAAAAAATTAAAAGAAAAACTCCTAATAGATTTTACATAACAAATTACGAGATCTTTTTTAATAGAGAAGCTACCCCAAAAATAAAAAAACTTTACAAAATGCTTCAACTCCACAAACAAATAACAAACTTCTATCTTGGGCAGATAGGAATTTTGATTAAAAGATACTGGCCAAAATTATATTTTAAGTTGAAATCACTAACCATAAAAAAAGATAAAACTTATTTAAGAAAAAAAATAAGAATAAAACAAAAATGGAATCACCAGAAATTTCAGTTATAATCCCTGTATACAATGCAGAAAAAACTATAGCTTGGACTATAGACTCTATCCTAAATCAGACATTCAAAAACTTTGAACTGATTATAATAAATGACGGTTCAACGGACAGCACACTAGACATAATTAAAAAATTCAAAGACAAAAGAATAAAAGTTTTCAACCAAAAAAATCAGGGCGCACCAAGAGCAAGAAATCTCGGCATGAAAAAATCAAAAGGGCAATATATCTCTTTCATTGATGCGGATGATATGTGGACAAACGATAAACTGGAATTACAGTTGAAAGCACTCAAAAACTCTAAAGCAGAAGTAGCGTATAGCTTTGTAGACCTTATAGACACAAACAACAAAAAAATATGCAGTTTAGACAGACAGATAATAAATGGCAATGTCCAAAAGAAAATATTTATTAAAAATTTTATAGACTGCGGTTCAAATGTATTAATCAAAAAGAAGAACTTAAAACATAAATTTGATGAAAATCTAAAAGGAGGACAGGAATGGGACCTTCTGATAAATATTTCCAAAAAGTCTAACTTCATATGCGTGCCAAAAGTTCAAATACTCTACAGACTAACCCCTAAATCAATCTCATCTCAAGTCAAAAGACAGGAAAAACAATGTCTAAGAATAATCAAAAAAAGCATAACTAAATATAAAGACCTTAAGAAATTCAAAAGAAAATCCCTAAAAAACATATACCATTATTTACTAAACAAAGCAAACTCACAACAAGATAAAACTTCACTAAGAATACATTTACTCGCTAAATTGATATTTTACGATCCAGGAACAATAATAAACTTAAGGCTAATAAAGGAAACACTCTTAAGAAAGTAATAAATCCAGTATATAAAAACTGCACACAACCGATTCAATTAAATGCTCCTCTCATACTTTTTCATAATCTCTTTTGTCTTCCCCACTTCCTTAATCTTTCCATCCTCCATCCACACAACTCTCTTACAAAATTTTTTAATAATTCTAACATTATGGCTAACCATTAAAATAGTTACTCCCTTCCTAATTAATTCATTTATTTTATTAAATGCCTTCTTCTGAAACTCCAAGTCATTTCCACTGACAAAAACCTCGTCAAGCAAAAGAATATCCGGCTTCTTATAATCTATACAATTAGCAATAAGAGAAAACGCCAACCTTGAAAGCATTCCGGTAGAAAACTGGAAAAGCTTCGTATTCAAATGTTCCTCTAATCCAGCAAACTCAAGAACGGGATTAATTATCTTTCTTATATCCCTTCTTCCCAAGCCAAGAATAGAACCCACAAGACAAATATTGTCTAACGCTGAAAGTCTCCGCACCATCCCGTTATTCAGTCCTGAAAGTATCATCAAATTTCCCTTATATTTTATGTTCCCTCCATCTTCCTTGTAAATCCGTGCCATAGTTTTCAACAAAGTGCTTTTTCCAGAACCATTCCTTCCAACAATGCCCAATACTTCTCCTTTCTTAACATTCAAAGATACTCCTTTAAGAGCAAAAAACTTCCTCCTTAACTCTCTCCCCGAAAAAAGAGACAATATCCTGGCTAAAGCGCTCTGATTCTTCCTACCAATTTTGAACCTCTTAAAGACATTATCAACAATTATTTTATCCATTTTTACACCCTCTCCGCCAATTTTTTATTAAACAGCGCAAACACAACAAGGCCAAAAAACAAAGCCAGAAAAGAATAAAAAATAGCCCCCATCAAAATCCAAAGCTCAGGAACTTGATGATATATCACCACATCCCTGCCAATCGTTATAAAAAATGCCACAGGATTCATCAAAAATATAGGAGAACTTTGCCTCAAAGTGTAAAAAACAGGAGTCGCAAACCACAACAGATTAAGAAAGATTGCCCATAAGTTTTTAAGGTCGACAATGAACACTCCAAGAGTCGATAAAACCAATGAAACACCTAGAGAAAACACGCCAAACAAAATCAATACTAAAGGATAAAACAACAGCCCTTTCAACGATGTCCCAAACCACAGCAAAAACCCTCCAATAAGAAGTACCTCAAAAATATGCGAAAAAACTCCCTGAAAAACAGCAGAAATACTAAATGAAACAAGAGGCAACTTCACAGATTTTATCAACTGTCCGTTCTCATATATCGCACTGCTCGCCTGAGACGTCGTCAACCTGAAAAAACTAAACATAACCAATCCAAGAATCAAATAAACAGGATAACTTGGTATTCCTGCCCCAACATTCTTAGAAAATAACTTCAACAGCACAATAAACATAAATAAAGGTGACAATAAATACCAAAAAATACCGAGATAACTGCCCTCATTCCTTAGCTTAAACTTGGAACTCGCCAAAGCAAACCCAAGACCAAGAACGCTCTTCAACTTCTTATACATATAACTCATCTTAAAACCAGCCAGAAAGGCATATATAAAGATTATTTCACACCAGAACAACCTACAAATCAACACGTTTAAATAAAAACTAATCCTACCCAAAACATGAAAAAGAAGGTGATGGTAATAAGCCTTGGCGGCTCAATGATAGTCCCTAAGAAAATGAGTATTAAATTCCTTGAAGATTTCAAGAAAATTCTTAAAAAACACTACAAAACCCATAGGTTTGTGATAGTATGCGGCGGGGGAACTGTCGCCAGAAAATACATCTCAATCCTCAAAAAACAAGGCAAATCAGAAAGAGAGTTATCCATGGCAGGGATAAGAGCAACAAGAATGAACGCCCTCTTCATGATGCAGTTATTCGGAAAAGAAGAAGCAAACGACATCCTCCCAAGAAACATGAAAGAAATAAAGTCTAGCCTGCCTAAAAACAATACCGTTATCTGTGGAGCGCTAAGATACACCAAAAAATCAACCTCGGACAGCACAGCCGCAAGAATAGCCCATTATCTAGGAGCGGCGCAGTTCATAAACATAACAAATATCAAAGGCCTTTATACTTCAAACCCATTGGTATACAAAAACGCCAAGTTCATACCAAAGATTTCATGGAAAGAATTCGACAAAATGGCCAATAGATCAAAATACAAACCAGGCCAGCACTTCGTCCTAGACCAAGGAGCAGCAAAAATAATAAGAAAACACAAAATAGTCACATATATAATAGGCCCAGACCTCAAAAACTTAGACAAAATCTTAAAAGGCAAGAAATTCACAGGAACAGTAATAAACTAGAACCAAATAAACATGACTCTGATCTCGACTTCTAACATAGAAACAGCCAAAAAACTCATTAAAAAATCAAAATCTCCAATAATAGTAGAAGCAAAAGACAACACCTTCAACAGAAAAATCCTTGAGTATGGAAAATTTGACATACTATTATCCCCAGAAATAGGAGGCAAAAGAGACAAAATTAAACAGCTTGACTCCGGACTAAACAACATAACAGCAAAAATAGCTGTAAAGAACAAGATAAAAATAGGAATCAACATGAAAGAAATCACAAAACTAAAAAAGAAAGAAAAAGCGATAAAGATAGCAAGAATCAAACAAAACATAGACATCTGCAAGAAGGCAAAAACAAAGATAATACTCTTAAACATAAAAGACAAAAAAGACGCCCTCAATTTCCTGACATCTCTTGGCGCGTCCACACAGCAAGCAAAACAAGCAGTTCAATCAATAGCTTTTTACTCGAAGTTTCATACTTTAAACGAGAGTTAAAGATTTGCAAAGCAAATCTTTTTAATGCTTCTATCCCTCCAAATAAAATGGACAAAAACATCTCAGACATAACAGAACAACTATCTCCAATAGAAAGAAAAATAATACCTTTCCTAAACCTAACTATAAAAGAAATAATAGAAAATCAAAATTAGATAAAACCACTGTACTAAGGGCTCTTAAATTTCTTGAGAACAAAGGCCTTATAAAACTAGAAACAAAAACAAAGAGAATAATAGATCTCGGAACAAACGGAATTTATTACAAAAAAACCCATCTCCCAGAAAGAAAGCTCCTCACTCTCCTTGAATCAAACAAATACACTCCATTAGAAGAAGCAAAAAAACTATCCAAACTCTCTGATAACGAATTCAAAGTCTCACTCGGAGTTCTAAAAAAGAAAGCACTCATAACTCTCTCAAATGGAAAGATTTCACTTGCCACATCAAAAGCAGAACTCGCTAAAAAATCATTAGAAGAACGATTCCTGGAATCCCTCCCAATAGAAAAATCCGCATTAAAACCAGAGCAAAAACTTGCTTTCGAAAACCTAAAAAGAAGAAAAAACATAATAGAAATTAAAGACAAAAAAACAGTCTCATTTACACTCACGCCGCAAGGAAAAGAAATAGCCGGAAAAGAAATAAAATCCAATCTTATAGAAGAAATAACTTCTGGAATAATAAAATCGTGGACAAGAAACAAAAAATTCAGAAAATATGACATCAAATCTCCAGTTCCTTCAATAAACGGCGGCAAAAAACATTTTGTAACCCAAGCAGTCGAATACGCAAAAAAAGTCTGGACAGACATGGGCTTCAAAGAAATGACAGGTACACTAACACAAACATCCTTCTGGAACTTCGATGCTTTATTCCAGCCCCAAGACCACCCAGTAAGAGATATGCACGACACGTTCTTCATAAAAGACATAGAAGGCAAACTGCCAAACAAAGAAATAGTCAAAAAAGTAAAACAATCACACGAAACAGGACTAGGAGGTTCCAAGGGATGGCGATATCAATGGAAGGAAGAAGACGCAGAAAAAGTCCTCCTAAGAACACATACAACCTGTCTTTCAGCACAAACTCTCGCTAACCTAAAACCAGAGGATCTTCCAGCAAAATTCTTCGCAATAGGAAGAAACTTCAGAAACGAAACAGTAGACTGGTCTCATGGCTTCGAATTCAACCAGACAGAAGGAATAGTAGTAGATCCAGATGCTAATTTCAAGAACCTACTAGGATATCTCAAAGAATTCTTCAGAAAAATGGGATTCGAGAACATAAGATTCTCCCCTGCATATTTCCCATATACAGAACCAAGTGTCGAAATCAACGTATGGCATCCAGAAAAGAGAGTGTGGCTCGAGCTCGGAGGGGCAGGAATTTTCAGGCCCGAAGTAACAATACCTCTTCTCGGAAAACCAATACCCGTTCTCGCATGGGGTCCAGGATTTGACAGAATCATCATGGACACATATAAAATAAAAGACCTCAGGGAAATGTATAAGAATGATCTAAAGCAATTAAGGAGCAAACCTTTCTGGACAAAATAAAATGGCAAACGTAAAATTCCCAAGAAAAGAAATTGAAAAGCACATCAAACTCACAAAAGAAACACTGGAAAAAATCCCAATGTTAGGAACACCATTAGAATCTATAGACAAAGACGAAATAGAAGTAGAGATCTTCCCAAACAGGCCGGATCTTTTGTCAATGCAGGGATTCTTAAGAGCATTCAAAGCATTCCTCGGAAAAGACACAGGACTAAAAAAATACAAACTATACAAGCCAGAAAAAAACTACAAAGTAAAGATATATCCTTCTGTCAAAAAGGTTAGGCCGTTCACAGCCTGCGCCATAGTAAAAAACATCAAGTTCGACGACAAAAAAATCAAAACAATTATAGACCTACAGGAAAAACTCCATTCAACAGTAGGAAGAAACAGAAAAAAAGCCGCAATAGGAATTTATCCTCTTGAAAAAATAAAACTCCCTATTAAATTCGAAGCAAGGAAACCCCAAGACATTAAATTCGTGCCTCTCGAATCAGATAAAGAAATGAATGGCCTCCAGATCCTACAAAGACACCCTGTCGGAAAAGAATATGCTCACCTTCTCGAAGATTATGATAAATTCCCTGTTTTCGTTGACGCAGCAAGAAAAATCCTATCGATGCCACCAATTATCAACAGCCACGAAACAGGAAAAATAACAGAACAAACAAAAGACATATTCATAGAGTGCTCTGGCTTCGACCTAAACACACTTAAAAAAATCTTAAACATAATAGTAACAACTCTTGCAGATATGGCGGGGAAAGTGTATCAAATGGAGCTAGACTATACCAAAAAAACAACAACTCCCAACCTAGCCCCAGAAAAAATGAAAGTCAACATAGAAAACATAAACAAGCTTCTCGGCCTCAGCCTTAAAGAAAAAGATCTCGAAAAACTTCTCCCAAGAATGGGATATGAATACAAAAACAAAAAACTATCAATTCCAGCATGGCGTACAGACATCTTGCACGAAGTAGACATAGCAGAAGATGTCGCAATAGCATACGGTTACGACAAAATAACTCCTGAAATCCCAGAAGTCGCAACAACAGGGCAGGAATCCAAAGAAAGCAAGATAAAATCAAAACTCGCCGAAATCCTCACAGGCCTCGGATTATTGGAGATCTCAACATATCATTTGATAAAAGCAGACGAAACCTCCCTCGCAAAAAAAGAAAAAATAGAAGTAGAAGATTCCAAAACAGAATATAAATTCCTAAGACCAAATCTCCTCATACCCGCATTGAGAATCTTCTCAGAAAACAAAGATAACGAATATCCTCAAAAAATATTTGAAATAGGAACAGTCTTCTCTCTCGATAAAGAAAACAAAACAGAAACAGGAATAAAAGAATCCAACCACCTCATAGTTGCTTCATCACCATCAAACTTCACAGAAATAAAGCAAATCCTCGACTATATAGCAAGAATGCTCCCTATAAATTACAAGATAGAAGAAGACACAAAACCAAATCTAATTAACGGAAGAACCGCAAAAATCATCCTAAACGGAAAAGAAATCGGTTATCTCGGAGAAGTCCACCCAGAAACACTAAGAGCCCAAAACATAAAGATGCCCATCTCAATCCTAGAAATCTCACTTGAAGAGATTTTTGAGAAAACAAAATGAAAAAGAAACTCAAAGACAAAACAAAGGAACATAAAGTTCAACGCAATAACCTGCTCCTCCTGGCACTTTTATCAGTGATAGTTTTCCTAGCAATAGAACTATTCAGCAGAATCTACGAATTATACAAATACTACCCTCCAATAGACATACCCACACATATCTTTGGGGGAATTGCCCTAGCAACATTACTATTCTATATAATCTTCACGACCTCAATCAAAAATAAAATTAAATTTACATTATTACTCACATTCATCGGGGCATGCATCTGGGAAGTTTTTGAATCATTAGAAGAATTGATAGTTAGCAACTTTTTTGAAATCCCTGAGTATTTACATGACGTATTCTTCTGGGACGGTTTCGCAGACATCATTATCACATCCCTAGGAGGGATTATAGCAATATTGTTAATCAATCACATTAAAAACAAAACAGACGACATAAAGATATTATAAAAGCCTCTACCGAGACTTGAACTCGGGACCTCGACCTTACCAAGATCGCGCTCTAACCAGCTGAGCTATAGAGGCATAAAGAATTATTTCAAACTCAATATAAAAAGCTATCCCTCGTCAGAAGAATTTGAAGGCAACCATCTCAAATCCACGGCATAACCAACAACAGACATCATATTTGAAAACAAATCATCCATCCAATCATAACACGCATCACTCAGCTCCTTAACTCCCCCTTCTCTCGCCAAGCTAATATTTTCATTACTAATTATGAAAAAGACTCCCAGAAACAAGAACATAATAAAAATAGTTAAAATCCTCATCCTAAACTAAAGTTAGCCTCTCTCGTGCTTACATCCCAATCCTGTCTTATCGCATGCATTGTGACATCCCCCATATTCCTAAAGATATTGACAAAGGACGCAACATACAGCTTACCCAAAGTCACCACGCCGTCAAAACTGCTAACATTCACGTCATGATTCCTAAAAATAGAAAAGGAAGAAACAACCATAAACAAAACAATTAGAACAACAACAAAAAAAGCAAACCTGTGTTTAAACTCCTTAAATTTAATAAGAATCATTCCAAGCAACACCAAAGCAATCACTATCAACCAGAGCATCTTATACCTCACAAACACAAGAAAAGAAATCTATAAAAATCTTTCCACAAAAACGTTTAAAACCCTAATTCCACACATAATCATATAGCCCTGTAGTATAGTGGTCAAGTATGCGAGGTTCTGGTCCTCGTGACCCAGGTTCGAATCCTGGCAGGGCTATCCTCCTCGGACCTGGAAGCTATTCTATACTCCAACGAATAAATTCTTTTATACTTACTTAACTTATCCAAGCTATGCCCAGACAAAGAAGATTTAGTTTCGGAGACCATGCAAAATCAGAAGCATTAAAAAGAGGTGGATGGGTAGTTAGATTTTACCTAGCGGCCATGAGGCCCGGCATAAAAAGGAAGGCATACCATGACTATTTAGTACAAGCATGCTCGGCATATAAGGAACTAGCAGAAGGATTTGACAGCCTGGAAATAGAAGATCTCCATGAAGGATTAACACAACTCGCAAAAGAAATGGGTGTCAAAAACCCAAAAGATATGATAGATACGTTAAAAGGAGGGATGAAAGCTGAAAGGATCTCAAGAAATACAGGAACACTAAAAGAATTAATCGAAAAGACCTCAAGAGAAGACCCAAGATTGGACGCAACAAAAGTCGAAGGAGAAGAACACACATACGGAGCAGAAACATCAAATAGATTAAAAGCAATAAGAGGCAAGGTTTCAAACGAAGAGATTGACAGCCAACTCGGGAACCATTTTCTCAACCAAGAATAGCCCTCCTCAATAAGTTTAAATATCCAAATTCCTAACCAATAACATGGAAATTGGAGAAGTATCCAACTACTTTGCCAAGGTGGAAGTTGCTGCAATAAAGCTAACCAAGCCTCTCAAAGTGGGGGATAAAATAAAAATAAAAGGAGGCGAAGTAGAGTTCGAACAGACAGTTGACAGCATGCAAATCCATGGAAAAGCTGTCGAAAAGGCAAAGAAAGGAGATGAAATAGGAATTAAAGTCTCCCAAAAAGTAAGAAAGGGCTACAAAGTCTCCAAAGTAAAAGAATAAACAATTCTAAATCACAATACTTTTAAACTACCTAAATTTCTAATAGCTATGCCCCTGTAGTATAGAGGCCAAGTATCCCGCCCTCTCGAATACGCCGGAGATTATATCGACGAGATAGTAATTCCAGTCCTCTCTAGGACAGGCTTTTTCATATTCGGTTGCCTCGATCTTGAGGCAATGGAGAACGGCGGAGACCCGGGTTCAAATCCCGGCGGGGGCATTATCTTCCTTCCATTAACCCAACCTCTCTTCTTAACATCATTTCATATGCTCTCAAAAAACATCTTAGATCTTCTGTTCTACCCTTTTTTCTTGTAAAAACTTTAACTTTCCCGTCCTTTGACCCTACGCTTACTATCAAGTTCTCATAAAATCCTTCAACTCCTAATGCTCGTAAAGCTTTTCTAATATGATCTCTAAAATTCCCTCTAGTTGTTACTCTTTTTTCAGCAAAGTCATATTTTGGTTGGATAACAAGATAATTTCCTTCTGGCCCAAGCTCCATTTTTCTGATATCATAACCAAGTTCAAGTCCCTGCATTCCTGACGTTGCTTCAACCATCTCTCTTATTTTTCCCTCTATTCTTAATCTTCTTTCTTTCTCCACTAAACTCCCTTCTCTTTCGTTTAGTTGTCTTTCCCTTGCTTCTAACTCTCTTGCCTTTTGTTCCAATCCTACTAATATGAACTCTCTTATCCTTTCTCTCATATTTTCTGTTTCTCCTTCTCTCCTCTCTACTAATGTTGTTAAAGCGTCTTCCTCTCTTTTTTCCACGGCTCTCTTTAGATCCAAAAATGCGATATTCCTTCTCACATAGTACTCAACCAGTTTGGGGTCCCAAACTCTTCCAGGTTTTACAGGATCTCTTTTTGAACAACATACTATCATTCGTACAATTTCATCAGCAGGTTTTCCTAAAATTAATTCCAAGTCCATAAGACGGGTTGGATCTTGAAACTTTTCATATAACCGATCTATATCATATTTTGACCAAGGTGAAGCTCTTCTTTTCATCTCTACTTTCAGATTTAGCCAACATTATAAATTTTATTATAACCCGGTAGCCAAATATCTTACTTAAAAATTATTAACATATATATTAGACCGCAAAAAAGATTTTAAACACTAATTTGGTTAGCAGTGAATGGGAGACAGAATTGACAGATACATAGCAGATGTTATAGGAAGAGGAGATGAAGGCTCTGCTTTATTAAATCAATTAACAAACCCTACTCTAAGAAACTATGAGTTTGTTGACGTTCTGGAAGACGGAATGAACGGATTAGCTGTCCTTAGGGTTCCCAAAGACCATCTTGTTGCCGTTCACTCTTTAGGAGGAGATCCTGCATTATTAGACTCTTCAGATCACGCTTCTTCAATGATTGACAATCTAGTCAAATCTGCAAAAAAAGAAGGATTCACCCCAATAGCTTTTTCCAATGTTATTGACGCAAGAGATGGAAAAACTGAAGAGGTAAGAAAAATTGGTGAAGCATTGAGAGGTAAAGCAGATGAAGAAAGTTTGGCTATTCTTAACGGAGAACTCGCAATCTTAGGAAAAAGAGTTAACTGCGCAGCAAATATCATGGGAACAATGATTAGTCTTGCTCCAAGATCAGGAGATACAAAAGAAGGAATCTTCTTAAGGAAAACAGGAATACCATTTGCTGTCTTTCACCCTAGAAGTAAACCACTATACATCAACTCGGACGGAATAGGCACAAAAACAGAATTTTACGAAAGAGCCGGAAAATTTACTACCGCTTGGAATGATTTTGCAGCTATGAATTTAGATGACACTGTCAAACTAGGAGCAACAGCACAAGTTCTTTCGGGAGTGGTTGAAACAAGAAAAGGAAGAAAGGACAAAGGAATTCCTTTTAATTTAATAAATCATCATGCAAAATTCACAGGAAACATGATGGGACTGTACTCTATTTTACACTGTAGCGACGTTGGAGAAAGAATAAGAGGCTACAATGATGATTGGTCAACTCTCAATCTTAGTGGTTCTGTTGTAAGCACAATAGATGAAGAAAGACTAAGAAATCCATTGAGACCAAGTGCAGGAGAAAGCCTAATTGCGATAAGAGGAAATCCAAATCCTCGATCTAACGGGATCACAGATAAAAGAAAAATGATGGTCCATCTATTTGGAGAAAGATGGCATGAAACTCCCGAAGGAAAGTTATTCCTAGAATTTCTTGCAGAACCATCAACAATTCTTTATCCAGTGTTTACTGAACTAATACAAAGAAATTTGGCTACAAGCGTTTATCACATGAGCGGAGGAGCTTTTAAGGGAAAATTAGCTAGACCGATAGCCAAACACGGTTTATATGTAAATATGAAAGATTTATTCTTACCAGACTACAGAGAACTGGCTTTAGCAGGGGCAGGTTTTACCTCAGCAGAAGTTGCTTATAGTAAATGGCCCATGGGAAATGACGGATTTGTAACCACAAAAGACCCAGAAAGAACTATCAGAGATATTAGAAAGATGGGATTAGAAGCAAGAGTTGTTGGTCAACTTGAAATGACAGACAAAACAGGCGTAAGATTAGAAGTCCCAACAACTGGTGAGTTTGTTGAATATTCAGGTAGAGAGTAAATTCTCTAGATAAAATACTTAAAATGACATTAAGAGGAAACTACAGGAAAAAAGACGTAAACTATTTGAGAAAAATGACTACGGGGGGACTAGTCAATGAATGTGTGGAGGCAGAAATCTTTGACAAAATCTTTTGGGACACTGATTACGGCCAACCAGGAGTCTGGGTTTATATTTTTAGAGGAAAATATAGAATCACAATAAGAAGAGAAAGTAAATTACATGGAAAAGGAGAAGGATTTAGAGCAACAAACGACAAACCAACACTAATCACACGTCTATCTGTAGCAATACCTGAAGCACAAAACATTAGCTCCCCTTGTAAATATCTAGGAATGTGGGACACTCTTCCTCTATTCCCAAAACACAGAGATACATTTAGAGATCTAGAAAAAGAAGACCCAGTCTTCAGAGGATTTCTACACGACGTAATGGAAATTTTCGGTTAACTTCTCACTAAAAGTTTAAAAACAAAAACCCCCTTAAAGAAAAATGAAAAAAGAGGTCAAAAGCAAACTGCCGACAAAATTCGAAGAAAGAAAAGTTAAATTATCTCACAAATTTGTTACAGTCCTTGCTATCATCAGTATCCTTGGTTTTATAGGCATCATAAGCGAAACGCTATTTCAGTATAACATAGAATTCTATGTCGAAGCATTATTAATGTTAATAATTGGTATCGGACTAATCATTGAAGCGAAAATGAAGCAGATAAGATCTGTTGCAAGAGGTTTTAATTCAAATAATTTCACTCATCTCACAACAGCAATTATAGGATTCATCGCGGTCATCGCAGGAATATTTAGTCTTCCCCCAATAAGAATTACAACACCTGCGTTCCTATCTATAAAAGGAATAGTCAGTATCATCGCTATCGCTGTGATAGCCATTCAAACCTGGATAATCGAATAATATGGCAATAACAGAATTAATACAAAATATTCCCTTTGGGTACATAGTCATAGCCCTTATAATATTATTCGTAATCTTAATCTACATAATCAAAAAACTCCTCCCATTAGTTGCGATAGGAGCAGTTTTGTTTATTCTCGCATCATTATATAAGATATTCCTCACCTAAATTCTCAGCTTCCCTCTCTGCCAATCCCTTAGAATCTGCATCTCAGTTCTTCTCTCATCCACAACACCACCTTTCCGTAAAAACTTTCTCTTCTCCCCAATAGCCAACAAAACATCATATTCATCTCCCTTTACTTCAATGCCATAGAACTTCTCTAAAGCTTCTTTATTCCTCTTCATAAAATTCTTAATAACAGCAAACACAACCCTCTGTGGATTTCTAATCTTTTCTGGATTTTTAGAACCAAGCAAGCCAAGCTTAACCTCATTATCATAAAAAGGGACAACACCAGGTGAATCAAGAATCATTAAATTTCCTCTTTTAATCCATTGAATCCCTTTAGTAGTTCCTGCATATCTTGAAACCTTTGCTCTTGCTCTCCTAACCAAGGCATTAATTATAGCCGACTTTCCCATATTTGGATAGCCGACAACACCAACTTTCAAATCTTCAATTTTCATCCTCTTCCTGAGTATCAATAACCCAGTCCTCAACTTACTAATCCCGATATTCTTTGTACCCGAAACAAAAAAAGCGTTCTTGTATTCTTTTCTTAAATCATCCAAAACCCTGCCAGAAACTAAATCAATTTTCGTAAAAACAAGCACCAAATGTTTCTTATACATCTTAACTTTTCTTTCAAGCTCTTTGTTCCGAGAAAGCTCGGGCATTCTGGCATCTAAAATCTCCAAAACAACATCAGAATCCTTCAAAACTTTCTTCACAACAGGCCAATATCCCATCCTGATTTATATACCTTAAGCTTTATAAACTAACTTTTTCTCAAACTCGTATGAAAAGATCGTCAAGACGTTGGAAAAAGAAAAGACAAATGAGATGGAAATGGCAGAGAAAACGTCTTAAAAAAGAGAAGAGAAGAAGAAGACTGCATAGAGAAAGATCTAAGTAATTAACTATTTCTTAACCACAATAATCTTTAAAAGAAACAAAAACAAACGTTAAACATGAGTCAGACAGACATTTGGACAGAGAGGTACAGGCCAGCCAAATTCGATGAAATGGTGGGCCAGCAAGAGATACTAAAAAGGGTGAAATCACTCGTTCAGGCCATGAATATTCCCCACTTGTTATTCGCAGGACCAGCAGGAATAGGCAAATCAACTCTCGCCCTAATCATAGTCAAAGCATTATTCGGAGAATCTTGGAAAGACAACTATCTGGAGCTAAACGCCTCAGACGAAAGAGGAATAGATGTAGTAAGACAAAAAGTAAAAGACTTCGCAAGAACAAAAGCAATATCAAACGTTCCTTTCAAAGTAATATTTCTTGATGAAGCAGACGCCTTGACAAAAGAAGCACAGCAGGCACTAAGAAGAACGATGGAAAACTACACAAACACCTGCCGATTCATCATGTCCTGCAACTATTCAAGCAGAATTATAGATCCAATCCAGTCAAGATGTGTCGTATTCAGATTCAAACTGTTGGAGAAAAAAGACATAAGAGAGGTTTTAAACAGAATAGCAGAAAAAGAAAACCTGACAATTTCAGAAGACGCCTTTGACATACTATACGAAGGAAGCGAAGGGGACTGCAGACGCGCAATCAATCTTCTTCAAGCAACAGCATCAATATCATTGAACATCAACCAAGAAATGGTCAACATGATTCTTTCCACAACAAAACCCAAAGACATCCGTGTTGTACTGGACTACGCGTTAGCAGGAGATTTCGTTAACGCAAGAGACAAACTCCTGGACGTGATGTTGAAAGAAAGCGTCTCAGGAACAGATATGATAAAAGCAATTCAAAAAGAGATTTGGAATCTTGACATAGAGCCGGAAATAAAAGTCAAACTAACAGAAAAAACAGGTGAAACAGAATTTAGGATGATAGAAGGAAGTGACGAATTCGTACAGCTTCAATCTCTTCTTGCCTCATTCGTCCTTGCAGGACAAGGCAAACCCGCTTAATAAAATGTCCGAAGATAAACAAAGCTTTGCTGAGAAATATAGAATTAAATCGTATTCTGAACTCATAGGACAAAGCAAAGCAGTCGAAGTAATAAAAAAATTCTTAAATGAATTTCCAAAAAAGAGAGGATTAATTCTTCACGGACCAGCAGGAACGGGAAAAACCTCCCTGGTTATTTCAGCATCAAAAGAAAACAACCTGGAAATCCTTGAACTAAACTCGTCAGACTTAAGGAACCGCGCTCAGTTGGAAGAAAGACTAAAACCCGCAACACAACAACAAAGCCTATTCAAAAAAGGAAAAATTCTCCTGATGGACGAAGTAGATGGTGTAACCGGAACAGATAGAGGAGGAATACCAGAGCTTGTAAAACTAATCAATTCAACAAAATATCCGATAATAATGACCTGCAACGACGTATGGCAGTCAAAACTCTCACCAGTAAGGGCAAAATCAACATTAGTTGAAATGAAACCACTTAACGTAGGATTAGTTGTCTCATTACTAAAAAAAATAGCGGAAAAAGAAAATATCAACGAAAACATCTATTTTCTAAATCAAATAGCCATCAAATCTCAAGGGGATGTCAGAGCAGCACTAAACGATCTTCAGTCCCATTCTCAAGGAAAAGACATACTCGAAGTAGACACGAAAGAAAAAAGAGATGTCGAAGAAAACATATTCAACATATTAAGAAAACTATTCAAAGAAAGATCTGACTCAAGAAAATTGTTTGATAAATCGGCCCTATCTCTAGACGAAATATTGCTATGGATAGAAGAGAATATACCCAAAGAATACAAAAACGAAGTGTTAGCAAGAGCTTACTATGCATTGGGAAACGCAGACGTATTCAGAGGAAGAATTTACAAAAATCAATCGTGGCGATTCCTTTTGTATCAAAGCATTTTCCAAAGCGCTGGAATAACATACGCTAAACCAAACCCCTTGCCCGGTTTCACAAAGTATGATAGACCAAAAAGAATCCTAAAAATATGGATAAACAACCAAAAAATAGCAAAAAAGAAAACAATTTCAAAAAAATTCGCCAGACTCGTTCACTGCTCAACAAAAAGAGCAATGAGAGACTTTTCAATCCTCAAGCCAATTCTCCTAAACCCCAACGTCCAGCAAGAACTTCAGCTCAGCGACGAAGAAAGAGATTTCTTACAGAAATAATTTAACCACAGGTAGCAGTACTTCCAGAACCGCTGGAATAATCAAAACCAAAGCCAGCGCTTGGCTGCTGACTGGACAACTGCTCTGAACATTCGGCAGGAGCTTCATTAAAAGCAGCACAAACAGCACTCAACAATGAAGCAGCATCTCTTCCACTGCTTACAGTCTGTCCATTAATCACCAATGTAGGGGAACCTCCAACACCATACTTAGTATTCTCCGCTTTATGAACATCATACAATGGGAATCTACCGCTCAAATAAGACGACTCATCAGCCAAATTAGCACTTATACTAAACTCTGTATCTGCCGAGGCGACACAACTATCCAATTTAATCATATCAATGCCTACCTCAGTCAAACAGCTCTCTCCATCACCTTCTTCTAAAAAGCAAATCAAATAATCCAAAAACTTATCGTTCTGCTCTTTCTGTATACAATACTGATTAGTCTGTTCATTTACTTCTGTCTCTCCATGCATAGCATAATAAACAAATTTAAGCTCAAAATCAATTTTGTCGCCAAGCAGTTCAACAACAGGAATCAATCCCTTCTCAATCATAGTTCCATAAGGACAATGAGACATAACGAATGCCTCAACAACAGGTTTGTCAGACCTAGGAACCTCAACAGGATCCTGCTGCTGGCCCGAATCAGAGAATGTAGCATCTAACGAGATAGGCTCTGTAATCAAATATTTCCCATCCGTTGTAACAAAAACAGGAATCTCTTGTCCTTTAAACTCAACCATTACCCTATAAAGACTGCCATCTTTCTCTGTAGAAATCACAGAAGCTTCTCCGTTACCCTGTGCATTTATAAAAGAAACCAAATTCTCTCCTGCCTCCTCCTCACTTACAACATCTCCAGTCACTCCGCCAAGACCATTATAGATTAAAACAGCAACCAAAACAATCGCCAACGCGATACTGGCAAACACCCAAGGATTTGTTCTTCCACTGTCCAAGATTTCACTCACAGAACGCTCCACTTTCTTTATCTCATCATCTGTCATGCTAAAATCTTAGAAACATCCATTTAAAAACTTTTGTATAATTTTATAACAAACTTTAATAAATCAAACGCATAATTAATATCATGCCATACGACATAATTGTGGGCAGAACCCCCTCAGATAAAGAGATATTTGGCGATAAGGGCCTTATTTTTATCGGAAAAGGCTACGTTAAAATGGGAAATTATACCTCCCTATCCAATAAAATATGGATGGACGTAGCAAGAAGCCACGTCATCCTCGTAGCAGGAAAGAGAGGTAGCGGAAAAAGCTATACACTTGGAACAATAGCAGAAGAAATCTCAAATCTTCCTCCGGAAGTATCAAAAAACATAGCCTCTCTTATCTTTGATACGATGGGAATATTCTGGACAATGAAATTCAAAAACGAAAAAGACAAAGAACTATTGGATCAATGGGAATTAAAGTCAAAAGAACTGCCTGTAAAAGTCTTTGTCCCATTCGGAAAAATCGAAGAATACCAAAAAAGAAATATTCCAATTGACGCAACTTTCGCTCTAAAAGCTTCGGAACTAAAAGCCGAAGACTGGATAACCATTTTTAACCTGGAAATGACAAATCCCTCGGGAGTGCTAATACAGAAAATAATTTCAAAACTCCAGGTAGAAAACCCAGATTTCACCATAGAAGATGTCCAAACAGAAATAGAAAAAGACCCAAAAACATCAAAAGAAACCAAGGAAATAACCTCAGGACTATTCTCAGCCGCGGATACATGGGGAATATTTGCCAAATCAGCAGCAGAAGGAACAGAAATCTCCGATCTTATCACCCCTGGAACAACAACAATACTTGACACATCTGTCTACAGCACGATAGGAGCATTCAACATCAAGGCACTAGTTATCTCCCTTGTATCAAGAAAGCTCTTCACAACAAGGATAGATGCAAGAAAAAAAGAAGAAATACAAGCAATTCAACACGGCAGGGAGTACCTAGCATACAAAACAACAAGAGAAGAGCCTCTTGTATGGATATTCATCGATGAAGCCCACAACTTCATGCCAAAAGACGAAATCACACCAGCAACAGACGCATTAAAACAACTTCTCAGAGAAGGAAGACAGCCAGGAATCTCATTAGTAATGGCAACACAACAGCCTGGAAGAATACATCACGACGTACTCACACAATCAGACATAATTATCTCACATAGAGTAACGGCAAAACCAGACAGGGAAGCCCTAAACGAAATAATGCAAACCTATCTCCTAGAAAGCATACAAGAAAAGATGAACGAACTCCCCGCACTGAAAGGCTCAGCCATCATATTGGACGACAACTCAGAAAGACTTTATTCAATGAGGGTGAGGCCAAGATTCACCTGGCACGGCGGTGAAGCTCCAGTCGCAATAAAAGCAGAAGTCAAAATCTAAACTAAGCGACACTAACAGCTTCTCTCGACCCAATAGGTTCTCTCAATCCAATAGGTTTTCTCAACTCAAAATCTCCAGAATAAAAAACATTCCTTTCATCACCATTTCCATCCCTCAAAACAGTTCTCCCATTAACATGGAGTATAACAAAATACTTAGAACCAACAGGAGCTCCTTTTGTTCGCGTCAAAGAACAGCTCACATCTCCTTTCTCATAAACCAAACCTGGCCTATCTTTAAACTCTGGTGCAATAGCTCTCATACGGAAACCTTTTTTTCGAAGAGCTCTTGAAGCAACACTGAGATCATCTAAATTTCCACGTCCAATTCTTCTAAGTAATCTGCTCAATCTTCTTCCTTCTTCTGCTGCATCCATTAACCACTTAAAAAATAGTCCTTTTTAAACCTTATCATAGCACTTTCAGATCAACTCTATATCTATAAGCATAAGGAGCAATGTTCCCTGCCTTCTTCACCTTCAAAATCTTAACTTTCTTCCTCGCCTTCTTCGCCTCACTCAAAATCAACTCTCTCAACTCTGCCTTATCCTCTTCTCTATAAAAACCATAATAATGAATCGCTCCTCTTTTCTTCACTCTCGGAAAAGCAACATCAAGAAAACTGTCTTTTAAATTTGGTCTTGCCATAACAATTCTGTCAAATTTCTTTTTTAATAGAGGAACTTTTTTCCTCACATCTCCCTGAATTACCTCAACTTTTCCTCCTAGCTTATTTCTCTTAACATTCTCCCTCGCATACTTATTGCATTCCCTTCCAAGTTCAACACTAACAACCCGCCCAGCCCTACCTTTCTTAGCAATAACAACAGCAAACGGGGCAACACCTCCAAACATAACCAAAACATTCTCTCCTCTCTTCACCTTGTCCGCAATTTCCTTCCTCTCACTTGACAATCTCGGAGAAAAATAACAACTGTCAACGTTAAACCTAAACACACAATCATTCTCCTTATACAAAACTTCTTTGGTCTTTTCACCAGCAATATATTTGGTCTTTGGAACCCTCAAACGCCCCTTGAACTTCTCAACTTTCTCAAGAACAGTCCTGACTCCTTTATGTTCTTTCAAAAACTTCTCAGCTTTCTTTTTCTTCTCTCTCGCTTTTTCATTCCAATCAAACTTGAAAACAGCAATATTCCCAACAATATCATATCCTCCAAAATGCTTTGCTTTGGAGGCACCAAAAATCTTTGATTTTTTAGTGATAACCATAAAACAAATTACCAAACAGAACTTAAATACCTATTGATAAAACTTAAATACAAATCAATCCTCTATTATCCATGAAAGATATATTTGG
>Ga0180438_10004342_pt1 | contig 20478 bp, 21 predicted proteins | sample SS_ome_12_FD_132455 | JGI IMG/M metagenome (GOLD analysis project Ga0180438, IMG submission 132455) | Hypersaline lake sediment archaeal communities from the Salton Sea, California, USA - SS_3_D_2 metaG | ecosystem: Environmental > Aquatic > Non-marine Saline and Alkaline > Hypersaline >... | reverse complement strand
GTCATCGAGCGTAAGAAACGTGCTGTCGCATAACCTATCTTCCAGGCGTCCTGCTCATCAAGCTGGTCGGGATATACCCCCCTTATATCGTATGCCTTGAATATAGTCGGAACCATACTTCACTTTCCTTTATACATAATGTAATACCCTTTAGGGTAATAAGTTGCGCGTTTAGTTTTTGTAGTTAATTATCGGTAAGCCGCTTATGGTGCATTAAAGCGCAATTATTAAACGAGATTGGTATAATACAGCATTATCGTACAGCTTTGAGTTCGCCGATACTATACAAGCGTCCGGTGCACTCTGTCAATCATCAATAATCGCACACTTACTCCGGGAGCATCATCTGCATACGTCATTCAAGGTAATACAGGCTTGAAGCGAGTTGATAATATAGTTCTGACAGTTACAAATGAGTACCCTAAAACTTTTTACGAAGTCTGGCCTGCGGTATGTTAAGCAGATTTCGATACTTTGCCACTGTCCGCCTTGCGATATTTTTAATTCCCGCTTCTGCCAGCTTTTTGCGTATCATATCGTCGCTGAGCGGCTTCGACTTGTCCTCCCCGTCTATTATCCGGGCAAGCTTGGCGCGTATAGCCTGCCAACTGTGGCCCTGTCCCTGCACATCCTCAGTTCCGCCGCTGAAGAACTGTCGAAGCGGCAGCACTCCTTTGTCACACTGCACATACTTGCCCGCCACGGCCCGCGAGACAGTTGCCAGATGCACGCCGACATCCTTTGCCACTTTTGACATTGGTAAAGGCCGCAGAAAAAGCTGGCCCTTTTCAAAAAACTCGCGCTGATACTTCACAACCGAGCAGGCCACCCTGAGCAGAGTATTTCGTCTCTGCTCAATGGCTTCGATAATCCACTTTCCAGATTGGATATTAGTCCTCAAAAACCTGCGGGTCTTTTCGCTGACGCGGGTGTCTTTGCTCATACGGGAATAATAATTGTTTAATCGGAGCGGTGGCAGCGGTGAATCTGCAAGCCGGACCTGGAAGTCGTCATTGTCGCGTAGTTTTTCGACTATCACATCCGGCATAATTGCATGATTTCTCTGCTGACCAAGCTGAAGCCCGGGCGAGGTGTCAATGTTGGCAATTTTTTTTATCGCTTCATTTATCCTGGAGATTTGACAACCCATTGATTTGGCAATATTCGGGAGCCGGTTTTCCAGCAATTCGTCCATATGTTCCGTAATAAGCTGCCGTTCGAAATCATTATCCCGGTCGCCCTGGGCGAGTTGTATCAGCAGGCACTCTCTCAAATCACGTGCGCCTACACCGGTTGGCTCCAGAGTCTGCACCAACTCCAGGGCCTTGTGCAGAGCCTGAATATCGAAATCATTTTTGTACCTGCCGTGCAACTGCTCGAGCGGGACAGACAAATAACCTTTTTTATCCAGGTAATCAATTATTACAGTTCCAGCCTCTTTGACGGCCTGTTCAGCTTCCACTAATCGCCACTGTTCGCCCAGATACTCATGGAGCGACGCCGGAGCAGCTTCGGTATTTTTGATAGCTTCGAGTTTTCTGTCCACCTGAGATGTCGATTTACGAGCTCGAAAATAATCGGTCTGCTCAACGTAATCCCTGTAAGAATCACTCAGGTCATAAAGTCTCTCGATTGATTCCTGGCCGTCGGCTTCAGGATTCGCCGATTGTTCGTCGGTGTCGGGCTCAGAAATATCTGTTTCGGAGTCCTGCGAATCCGCCGGCTCAGCAAGCTCTAAAACAGGATTGCTGTTCAGCTCCTGTTCAATCCTTTCCTGCAGCGCCAGCATTGGCAGCTGGAGTATCTCCATCGACTGTATCATATGAGGAGCAAGCTTCATCTGCTGCTCCTGCCGCATTTGCCCTCGCATCTCCAGCTTCATCGTGTCAATATGACCTTTCGTGAAAAAATGTTAAAGCTATCCTGCGATAATCTGCATTCTACCATTATAGCAAAAGCAGGGGGGTGATTTCATCCCCCTGCTTGATAATTTAAAAAAAAGATGCCATGGGAGCCGCCCGGCCACTACAAATCACTCCATCGCCGTTCTGCCCGTTATGGCGTCGGTAAGGATATTACTGCCTGCATACTCAATCGTACTGCCGGCGGGAAGGCCCCTGGCAAGGCGTGTAATCTTTACATTAAACGGCTTGAGCAGCGAGCTTATATAAAGCGCCGTTCCATCACCGGAGACATTTGGGTTGGTAGCCATAACCACCTCATCGATGCGGCCTTTTCGCACTCTTTCTGTAAGCTGTTTTATTGTCAAATCATCCGGCTCTATGCCCTCAAGAGGAGCGATGTGGCCGCCCAGGACGTGATAGAGCCACTTGCACGCACCTGTTTTTTCGAGATTGATAATATCTTTCGGCTGTTCTACCACGCATACGATAGAACTGTTCCGCCTGCTATCCGAGCAGATGGTGCATTTTTCGGCCTCGGCAAGATTAAAACAGATTCTGCATCGACGCAGCTTTTTTTTGACATTACGGATAGCCTCAGCCAGACGAAGTGCATCGCAGGAATCGATTTTCAGGATGTGAAATGCAAGTCTTTCCGCCGTCTTGGGCCCTATTCCGGGCAGAGCGGAAAATTCCGCTATCAAGGTATTTATTGTCTGCGTATAGACTTCACTCATAATAATAAATCCATTCTAAATCTGTTGCCGTCTCCTGGTCGGTTATTTGTTTAATCGTTTTCTTCGTCAACCTGAATATTTGTTATGGTCGCGCCCAGTTCCATCAGCATCATCTTGACAGCCGGCTCATTGGCGATTTCATCCCGCTTTTGGCTGGTGGTTTTACGGGGCTGTTCCCCTTCGCTGTCCTGCTGTTGACCACCTGTATCAGTTGTAATCCGAATGCTTATCTTCCTGCCGAATTGCTCAGTCAAAACTTCTTCAGCCTTTTTCGACCGCCCGTTACTCTCGAACAGCTTTTTCGAGACCTCACCTGCCTGATTGAATTTTATTTTCATCAGGCCGTCATCGAAACTCACCGGCTCTGCCGATGCAAGCAGCCCCGCTGATGCTCCACCAGCTTGATGGGAAATGAGGGCGACAATATCGTCCCAGTTCTTCCTGATTTCTTGCAGAGAATGCAGGGTGGAAGTATCCAGGCCTGTCTTGTCGTTTGGTGCACCGACGGGCTGAGAGGCGGTGTTATCCGGAGCTAATTTTTTTTTTACACCGGCCGGCTGCGGCGATTTGCCCAGCAGCTCTTCGACGTTCATAAAATGTTCGCTCATACAGAACCGCAGCATAACTGCATCGAGAAGCGCCCTTGCCGTTTCGCTGTTTTTGAGTGTCCATCGCAGCCGCCCCAGTACGGTTATGGCGTAGATAAGCCCTGCGACGTCGAATTTTTCAGCAAGCCGGTTCAGTTTTTCACGCCCATTGTCTGTCAATACCAGCAGTTCACTATTGGGGCCGGCTGATTTGAGAACTATCAAATCCCTCATACAATCAATTACCGCATCAGCTATCTGCAACTCGCTGCATCCACCGGCGATAAGAGTATTTATCTGGAGCAGTGTGGCTGTCGAATCACCATCGCCTGTTTTTGCGAGCAGTTCATATACTTTGTCGGCGTCGGTAATACCGAGAAATTCTTCCATCAACCCGACAGTAAGCTTACTTTCGCCGGTGCTTAACAGCCTGTCGAGCAGGCTTAGCCCGTCGCGCATCGAGCCGTTCGCCATCCTGGCCAGGCGGATTACAATCTGGTCTTCGTATTCGAGCTTCTCTTTTTTCAGTATAGCTCTCAACTGCTCGGCGATGACCTTAGGGCTTATATTGGCAAAATCAAATCGCTGGCAGCGTGACTGGATGGTTGCGATTACCTTGTTAGGCTCTGTGGTCGCAAAGATAAACTTGACATGTTCGGGCGGCTCTTCGAGTATTTTTAACAGTGCGTTAAAAGCCGAGACGCTCAGCATATGTACTTCGTCGATAATGTATATCTTAAATCGCGCCCTGGCGGGGCGATAGACGGCATTCTCACGCAGCCGCCGAACCTCCTCTACGCTGTTGTTCGAGGCCCCGTCAATCTCTATAACGTCTATGTCCTGGCCTGTATGTACGGCCAGGCAACTGTCGCACTTACAACAAGGCTTCGGTGTCGGCTTATCTGCTGAGAGGCAGTTGAGCGATTTGGCTAATATCCTCGCCATTGTGGTTTTACCCACCCCGCGAGTTCCGGCAAACAGATAGGCATGTGCGATGCGTTCTGCTTTTATTGCGTTCTGCAGTGTCCGGACAATGGCATCCTGGCCGATTACCTCATCGAACCTCTGCGAGCGATATTTTCTTGCCAGTACTGTATAAGCCATAGGGATTTACCGGACGCTGTCTGTAATAATCAAAAGACGGCCGGGTTACCCACAGCACGGCCAGAGTGCCGCTTATGGCTGCTCGGTTCCCCGCCTGACCAGGTTCACGGACCCGGCCTGCTGGGACCCGGCCGATATCATTTACTATAATAACACGACAACTTGCGCATAAGTATAGCAAACCGAAAACCGCTTTGCCACCAAAAGATTGTAATTTGACAATCATTGTGGATAGGGATAAAATTTACATCACCGTCGCAGTCATAATAACTTGTTGGTAAAAGTCATTATTGCTGTATTTTCGGAAAGGCAGAGATATGAAAACAAGAGTTGAAGATACGTGCACGGCCTGTGGTTTATGCGTGGATACCTGTCCGGAAGTTTTCTCAATGGGCTCCGACATTGCCGAGGTTATCGTTGATACGGTTCCGCCACAATACCAGAGCAGTGCAACCCAGGCAGCCGAGCAATGCCCAGTTGAAGCGATAACCATAGAAGATTGAAAACTTTTTTACAGGCCGTGTTGACAAACAGCCGTAAATTATCAATCGCCGCTCAACTTCCGTCCCCTCTCGGTCGCCGCCTTAACAGCTTTTTTTATCAAGTCACCGAGACTGCCCCGGTTAAAAACTTCCAAAGCGGCCTGTGTTGTCCCGCCGGGTGATGTAACTCTGCGGCGAAGCTCGGCTATACTTTCGCCTCTGTCCTGTGCCCGGTCGGCCAGGAGGACCGCTCCTCGTGCGGTCTGTGACACCAGTTTTTTCGCCGTATCTTTTTTCAAGCCCGCCTGGATACCTGCCTTTATCATTTCCTCGATAAAAAGGAAGAAATAGGCCGGCCCGCTGCCCGACAGCGCCGTCACCGCATCCATCAGGTCTTCATCGGCAATAAATACCACTCTGCCTGCCGCTGAAAATATCATCTCAGCCTTATCGGAAAAGCCTGCCGCTTTTTTAGTTACAAACAAGGCGGTGAGCCCCTCTCCTATTAAGGCGGGTGTGTTAGGCATTGCACGGATTATCGGTGCCCGGCCCAGAGCTTCGACGATTTTAGTAGTCCTGATACCGGCCGCAATCGAAATAATAAGTGCGTTGGTGTTATAGACCGGCTTAATTTGTTCCAGTACCTCGGCCATATTCTGCGGCTTGATGCTCAATACGATTGTCTCTGACTTTTCGGCCAACTGCTTATTGTTCTCAAAAGTCCGAACACCGTATTCAGTCGCCAGATAGCTGAGTCTTTGGCTGCGAATATCGCTGACCAGAATTTCATCCGCCCGGCAAATCCCCGCCTGAAGCAGCCCTTTAATCAGCGCTTCAGCCATATTACCGCCACCGATAAAGCCAACAGACTCCATATTACCTCCGTCAAAAAACGCTTACTGCGGCCTGCTTTGATATTCTCCGGTTTTTATACCGCCTGATTTTCATAGAAAACACAATTTCAGGTAAGCTTTCAACATAAAAAGACCTTATAAAATCAGCGCAGCGGCTAAGCCTTATTACCCAGTCAACAACTCAAACTCTTCTATACTGAGTACCTGGCGTAACTTCTGCAGCGCTTCAAGCTCAATTTGTCGAACCCTTTCCCTGCTCAATTCCAGGTTTTTGCCGATTTGCTGAAGGGTTTTTTTATTCTTTCTTGCCGCCGGTCCTTCGAGACCGAAATGATTGACCATCACGTACTGCTCCCGTTCATCGAGGTTGTCGCGGATTACTTTTACGAGGTCTCTACCCGCCTGTTCCAGTTGCCTGATATTTGCCCTGTGCCGCAGCGATAAATCCTGATGAATATTTAAAATACCAGCCCTGTCGCGCCTGCCGCGTCTGAGCTTTTCGGCAGGTATCTTACCGGCATAGTCTTTTGCTATCACCCACGAGGCGTAGGTGGTGAACCGGACACCGCGGGTATAATCGAATTTTTCGACCGCTTCCATCAAAGAGATATTTCCTTCGCTAATCAAATCCTGAAAACCCATTCCACTTACCGCGTGCCTGCTCGCAACAGATACTACCAGCCGTAAATTTGACTCCACTATTATTTTTTTGACTGATTCGGCCTGTTTCAGATAATCCTCAATTTCTGTCAACCGTCTGCTGGATACCTTTGTGTGCTTGAGGCCTGTTCTCCTGATGCCGGCCAGATACTTTAAGAAATTGTACCTGCGGAAAAGGCCGAGCTCCTGGTCTCTGTTAAGCGTCGGCCTGTCGTTCAGCGTCTGCATATAGCTGCCGGCCGGCTTACCAGCCTTGTAAATTTGCGCTGGTGCATACCGGCTCAAATCGTCACGGCAGGGGGGTGTGCCGAGGATTTTTTGCCTTGCCCCTTCCAGAACAAACTCGTTGCTGGCTATAAACTCGATTTTTTGTGCCAGCAAAGCCCTGGCCCTTCGCCTCTTGATTATTCTGTATATCGAACTTTTGCTGCGGTTAAACCGCTCCATCAGCTCATTTACGGGACGGCCCCGCCTGTAAAGCTCAAAAATTCTGCCGGCCTCAGCGGGTTGAATCACACCGGAAGGCTTTGTAAATATTTTTCTGTCCGGCTCTCTGTCCTGATAGTCGGCCAGAATATACCTGGCTGTCTCATGGGCACAGCCCATTTTTTGCGAAATGCTTTCGATAATCTGATACCTGCTCAATGCGGTCCTGCGAGCAAGGTCTCGCGCCAGTGACACAATTCGGCGCTTATTTTTACCGCTCAAACGGCCAAAATCTTTTGCCTTTGCAACCTGTTCGGTATTTGCTTTTACAAACCTCTCCACCGACGAATGCAGAAACCCAAGCCTCTTTCTACCGTCCCCGAATACAAATGTTCTCGCCACCAGCCCCCGCCTGCGCCACCTTTCAATAGTTTTGGTTGATACGCCGAGTTTTTCCGCCAGCTCTTTTATGCTATAAACCTTTTGGCCCTGCCCGGCCGCCTTTTGACCGAGTTGGCCACTCAGGCGTGCTATGAACGCCAACAGGTCATCCTGCAGTTCTTCGCCGCTCAAAAGCGGCAGTTCCGGAAACGCAGCGGGTTTGAAGCCGGTTATCTTAAAAATCACAAATTCCACCGGATACTGCCTGTCCCCCTCGACATCCGACAGAAATTGCTCGGCTGCCTCGAGCTGTTTTTTACGTTTCGTCAAGGGCGTAAATCGAAGCTGAGATAAAAGTTGCGAGAGATATTTGTTTTTTACCCTGCGCATAAGACCTCAAAACGTCCACTATCTAAACAATTCTTATATAACCAAGTGTCTATTTTACCATATCGACACAAAAAAACAGCCTTTTTTACAGATTAAGGCTGTTAGTCATTCTCTGTTCAATTAAAGAAACACCCTATGCTGCAACAAGCTGCTTGGCCAAATCCACGGCGGAAGCTGCATCAGGCGAATAGCCGTTCGCTCCGATCCTGTCGGCATACTCCTGGGTTACGGGTGCACCGCCAACTATTATCTTTGCGGTAATGCCGGCATCACGGAGCGCTTTTATCGTTCTTTCCATCGCAGGCATCGTAGTTGTCAAAAGCGCGCTCATACCTATCAGATTAATCCCCGTCTCCGCAGCATATTCGACGAACTTATCCGGCGGTATATCTACTCCGATGTCGGTAACCTCGAAGCCGGCTCCTTTGAGCATCATCGCCACGAGGTTCTTGCCGATATCGTGCAGGTCGCCCTGTACCGTACCAATCAGAAATTTTCCTACCGGTTCAATTCCGGCTTTGGCAAGCTCCGGCTTTAATAACTCCATTGCGCTTTTCATCGCACGGGCGGCTATCAGGACCTCCGGTATGTAAACCTCGTTTTTCTTGAACCGTTTACCAAGCACCTCCATCCCGGCAATGAATCCGTCATCCAGGAGTTTTTTGGCGGTAACCCCTTCATCAAGAGCCGTCCTGGTCAACTCTACCACTTTGTTCTGATTACCTTGAATAATAGCCTCGGCCAGGCCATTTATATCAGCCATCTTTATGCTCCAAAAGCGATTAAACCGAATTACCTGTTTGCCTGTCGATTATAGAAATCACGTACAATAAAAACCTTTGGTGTTCAAATCAAGCAATAAATCAGACTTTTTCAGAATAAAGCGGTCTGATTTCTATACTCTTCAGGGTGCAACTTTCCACGCTCAAAAAAAACACCTTATCTCTTCGGGTGATAAGGTGTTCCAGTTTAGTATCTCCGACAAGTTACCGGTATTGTCTGGCTACTCCTGCGGAGGCTCTTTTTCCTGCTTCTCGCGCTGGATGGCATCGTAAATTTCCCTGCGGTGCACCGGTATACTTTTCGGTGCGGCGATTCCCAGCCGGACCTTCTCGCCGCGCACATCGACTATGGTAATCTCTACATCATCGCCTATCATAATCGACTCATCTTTTTGTCTGCTGAGGACTAACATCAACAACTCCTTTTGTCATATCTGTTTATACGTCCACGTTCGTCAGCCTGTTCACCCGCAAGGTCTGTGTCCGTCTCCTCGCTGGTTCAGCCTGCACATTAATAAAGCAGCTAACAAGGCTTGTAGGCCCTGTTGTATTTTCGGCTAATATAGAGACCGAAGCCAACCAAATTCTATTTTTGTGTGCATAAAATTGTCCACCTTATAGGACTTAAGACCCATAAACACCTATAGTGAAAGAGGTTATTGATAGTTAGGAGTGTGAAAAAAAGATGAGTTAATCGGCTTTGTATAGCTACTAGTCCGGCTTTTGTTTACTCTTGATGAAATCATAACGCACCGCAAGCCAGTAGCCCGCAATTGCACCGAGGCTGCCAAATGAGACCATCTGGACGGCCAGTACCGAGGCCACCGAATTGGCAAAGAAAGAGCCCGGCCAAACCCGCAGGATATACTCCAATACATCCTGCCGGGTGTAAATTGCCGTCGAAAACGCAGCGATTAGTCCGCTGGCTGCCATCGGCCAGATGAATCCTATGTGAAGAAATCTCTTCATAACAAATGCCGCCAGACAAAATGCCGCCGCCACACCGAAAGCAATCTGGGCTACCTGCGGCTGACCGGTCACCGTGCCAAGCTGACGGTCGTAAAGACTTACGTCACGGACAAGCAGATTTATACAAAAGTGCACCAGCAGGAGCGAGCAGACCAGGCCGATAAGGATATTAACAGCCCGTCCGCGGGACAGAGCCGGTTTTTCTTTGTCTTTGAGGGCTTTGATATAATCGAGTATGCCGGTAAAATAAGCACCCGCACAGCCGGCCAGCACGATTGCGAGCCAGACGAGAGGTTCCCACTTGAGCTGACCCAGAAGCTGGGCCTGCTGCGACACATCGCTTCGGCAAATCATCAGCGACGCCATCCGGCCTCCGCGCAGCGCCCAAATCGAAAGCCCAGCCGGAACCACCAGAACACCTAACTGCCTGCCGTACGGAAATGAGATAAAATACCCTGCCAACCCAGTCAAAAATGCCAGGGCTGCGAGCTTCGGGAAATCAGCCCAGCCAAGCGAGCCGGCACCTTCGGCAAAAGAGACCACGTCGTAAGGCCTGGCGGGTTCAGCCATTGGCCAGGCCAGCACGCCAATCACCAGAATCCCCACACCCATCACAATCCCTATTCTAATCCGCATCAACCACGACAATTCCAATGCTGCTCTCCTGAACTATTTCAGCCTTTAAGTTTCTTTTATGTATAAGATTCACTCATTTTGCCGGTCGCCGGCAGTCTCTTCTCCCTGCTTTTTCATAACTCTTGAAGGATGTCTCAGAGACACTATGAACTTTGACATATACGGCAGACCAAACAGAACAGCTATCGCCAAAGCCGTTGCTATCAGGGCCAGCCAGTAAAACCCCACGCCGCAGGCCATCCCGATACTGGCGACCAGCCATATTGTCGCCGCCGTCGTTAGCCCATGGACGCCGGCTCTATCCTGGATAATTGCACCGGCACCCAGAAAACCCACCCCTGTAACAATCTGTGCGGCTATTCGCGTTACCGAGCCGTCCAGAGCACCACCGAACTGCTTTGAGATTATCGAAAAGACCGCCGCTCCGATGCATATCAAAACGTTCGTTTTCAGTCCGGCGGCTTTGCCGCTGAGTTCCCGTTCTACTCCTATCGCACCGCCGCACAGTGCGGCCAGAATCAAACCGAAAATATCATACGCTGCCATATCTACTATCTCTCCAGCAATGTTTCTTTCACCTGCATTCCGAAGTGTCTGCCCGCCTTTTCAATGTGTGCCAGCACCTTATCGCCGGCTTTCAATTTTGTAATCGAGACCGGCTTGCCGTCGGAACTTACCAGGCGTATTGTCTCTGCATTCTGCATTACCAGGCTCACCGGCTTGTCGTCCGCCATGGCTTCAATCAGCATCATAGGTCTTTTCTCAATCTTGTTTCTGCCCAGATACGCTACCTCACTTTTGCCGTTGGTATCAACCACCATTACCTCGTCTCCAGCTTTCAGGTCCGCCAGATACTTGGTTTTGCCGCCCGGCGTCAGGGTATATGCGTGTACCGCACCGGCGTTCACGCGGAACGGCCTGGCCGCCACGTATGGGTTCTCAATCGATTCGGAATGCACAAGGAAAAAGCCCGACGCCGTATTGCCAACCAGCATACCTTCTCCTGCTTCCATCTGTGTGCAGGTATCCAGGCAGGACCTGTCTCCCATACCGAGTTGTTTTGCACTGGTTATTGTCGCTGTTACAAGAGGTACTTTTTCACTTATGCCGTGAATGATTTCAGCAGTCTTTTTTATCTCGTTCATATCGGTTGTCTCAAGCACTACACCGTCAACACCTTTCTCGAGTATCTCAACCATCAGCCTGGCCTGCTCGGAAGTGTTCACCTGAACCATTATATTCTCATGCCGCCTGGCCAACAGGTTTTCTATCGGTATGATAGTCCAGTCCAGCATCCGAAGGACGACGAGTTTTTCTGCAGGCACCGCCGCAGCCTTGTCTTCATCGCCTTTGCCCGCTACATCGACAAACTCGACATCAACGCCTGGCACGATATCGCCGTCTTTTGCGACGGTCTTTATCTTTCCCAACTGATATACCGATTTGCTTTTGCCCTGCGGCAGCAGAACTGCTTCGGCACCGCTCTCAAGAGCCGTGGTAACGAGTTTTTTTTCATAAGGGATAATTTTCACCCACAATCTCTTCATAGCCTCTATCCCCTTTTTTCTGATGTTGACCGTTTTATTTCAATATGGAAAGTGCCTCTTCGACACTGGCGTTGTGATGGACCATCTTACTCAGTGCAGCGACCATTTTTTCAGGATTATTGTGCTGAAATGCGTTTCGCCCGATACTAAGACCGGCCGAACCTGCTTCTAACGCACAGGCGACAACCCTGAAAATCTCCTCGTCGCTGTCGGTCTTTGGCCCGCCCGCTATCACTACAGGCACCGGGCAGCTTTCCACTACGCGTGCAAAACTCTCCGTACTTCCGGTATAGGGCACCTTGACAATATCAGCGCCCAGCTCGGCGCCTACACGTGCGGCGTGTTTGACATTCTCCTCACCGAATTCATCTTTTATTTTTGCTCCCCTCGTGTACATCATTGCCACCAGCGGCATCTGCCATTCCAGGCATCGCTCACTCACTGCCCCAAGCTGGGCCAGCATCTGCCTGTCGGTATTGGCGCCAAGGTTTATGTGCACCGAAACAGCATCAGCCCCGAGCTTTATCGCCTCGGCCACAGTGCATACCAACTCTTTTGCGTTCGGGTCCGGGCTGAGCGACGTCCCGCCGGAAAGGTGAATAATAAGCCCGACGTCTCTGCCTCCGCCGCGATGGCCCGCTCTGACAATCCCTTTGTGCATCAGTATGGCATTGGCACCGCCCGCTACTATCCTGCCGACCGTCTCTTTCATATCGGTAAGGCCGGCTACAGGCCCGACACTAACACCGTGGTCCATCGGTACGATTACCGTCCGATTGCTGTTACGGTCGATTATTCGTTCCATTCGTATCTTTTTGCCTATCATTTACATCTCTCCTGTACAAGATATCTGTCTGTAAGCAAAATCTATTCAAACATAGCTAAAACGCAAGTAAAAAAACCTCGAATCGCTCTGAAACCTGCTCGCCTATCGGCAAGCTGCTTCAAAATCACCAAGCCATACATCGAGCAGTTCCAGCTCACGGGTCTCGATAAATCCTATTTCTATCAACCTGTTGTAGCACAGTCTCATATTGTCGCTTATTTTTTCAACTCCTGTTTCTACCTCAAGGCCGGTGAGTACCTCGCAAATCTTACTGTTATTCAGATACCCCGGCACTTCATCGCTGAAGTCTGCCAGCAGATTATGTTCATTACGCCGCTGCTCAACCGTCGGCTTATGAAACAAAACCGACCAGCCGTTGGCCCAGGCAATCCGCTGGGCTATAAAACTCCGCCAGATATCCGTCATCCTGAACGAACAATAGGCCGGCAGATAAAGAAGCCTGAAAGCATCTTTCCACCACCTCGTATTCTGGCTGTTAAACGGACACCACGCCCCTTCAGCTAAAGCCACCTGCCCCTCTGCCCTGAAGCTTTGCGGCAGGGGCAGAGTAAGACGATACACCGCATCCACATCGGGATTACCGTCGCACAAACCCTGCTGAATCGGGCAATCAACCTCAGCCCGTTCTAACCGTTCGAATTCCAGTTGCTCGCCTGACAGGTGTTCGAGCGGAAACCCTCTCGGCCAGATGTTGCTGTCTGAAAAATATTTATAAACGTTCACCCATCCTGCATGGCCAATTACAGCGGAATCGGCGATGCGCTGACTTTTTTCCCAGAAACTTTTTTTCGGCAGGTTATCGTCGTCGGTCTCAATAATTATACCCGACCCATTTCTTATCGCCTCGAGGTAGCCGATATTCTTCCTGGCATAGTGTCTCAGAGGGCATTGCCGAGCGAATTCGAACTCGCTTTTCCGCTGCCTTGACAGACTGTAAAACTCGCACCCCTCGATGTGAAATTCCGCAGGGCTGGCCTCATCACCGATTACAATGAAGTCGAAACCATTGTCAATGCAGCCTTTGGCAAGCGCTTTAAGCGCCTCGTTGGGTTCTGCCACCGACGTTACTACAATACTTACTTTCTCTGGCATAAGAATTCCCTGTTATCCTGTCTAAAATACAAACCGGTGCCCCTGTCCACCGGGCAGGTTTCAGATATACAACTGGCCCTTTGTTCTTAGCCTTAACAACCTATACAAATTCCTCAGGGCATCGAGCAATACGCCGAAGCCGACTCTCTGGCTCGGCTTGCTGTAATGAATCGGCACTTCAGACGTCCTGAAGTTCCGACAATACGCCTTTATCTCAGTCTGAAAAAAATGCCCGCGAGATTTTATTCCTTTGGCCAGAAGCCGGGACATCACGTCACTGCTAAACATCTCGAATCCGCTGGTCATATCGGCAAGCTTAGTTCCGAGAAGCAAATTGGCCGCGTAACTGCCGCCTCTGCTTATCAGATACCGGCTGAAAGGGGCGTCCGAAAATCCGCCTCCCTCGCAGAACCTGCTGCCGAAAACACAGTCATAACCGGCCGCCATTTTCTCGAAGAACTGCGGTATTTCATCCGGGCGATGACTGAAGCCGGCATCTATCTCGAGTATCCATTCACAGCCTGCCTGTATCGCTTCTGTATAACCTTTAACATAAGCATCCACAACGCAGTTGTCCTGAGGCGCCCAGACCAACTCCAGCTCCGCAGGCTTATCCCGCCATTTGCCGAGCATATCAAATGTCCCGTCCGTACAGCTTTTATCGAAAACTGCAAAAAACCGAACCCACTCGAATCCACTGCAATGCTCAAGCACCTCTTCTATCAGCCTTGCAGCAGTCGAACGCTCGTTCGCCATCGGGCAGACAATCCCCAGCCTTCTGTGCTCCCGCCCGGCCTCGTCATTGTGTCGGTTATTATTCGCCATTATAATTATATCAATGTACCCGAACTTTTCGCACTCGGCAATTAAATTCCATTTTCCACTTCGTTACTGCTGGTTAACTTTAATGCGTCAAATTGCTCAGGCCCCGCTCGCAAAGAGAAGATAACCGGAAAGAATCACCACACCAGCCGACAAAATCATCATAACGGTATCGAATCTGAAAATCGAGAGAATCACCAGCCCCGCAACCACCCCGATAATATCATAGATAAAATCATAGATGTCGCAGGAACGGCCGCAATAACCCTGAAGCCATTCATCGAAAATCCCATAACCGGCAAGCACACACAGCACTATCCAGGCCTGCCGCTGTGACCACCTCGCCTGTGACCTGCCGTATCTGGCGTACCATAACAGCACCACCAAAATCAGATAAGCAGCGAAATGAAGCATTTTATCCCAGATTTGAGGCCCTATTGCCCATTCCGCAATATGCTCGGCAGGTATATGAGTCAACGCAAAAATCGCACCCCAGTACAAAACAAGGATGAATACCCAGATTTTTCTTCTAAGTGAAATTGCCATCAATCTTTATTCCGAGAGCGAATTTTTTGTATAATTGTCTTTCCGCAGCGATTTGTTAGTATATATCGACATAATTTGCAATCAATTTACTACGGAGGTCAAAAATGAAACGGCGAATACTATTGTCTCTGTGTATTGTCTTTGCCTTAGCTGCCAATATCTATGCCGCAAGAAATGCACGAAATAAACCATTAAAAATCATCCAGTTACCCGAACCGAAACTTACCAGCCGGACAAGCTTGGAAAAAACCATTGCTCAGCGCCGCAGCACCAGAAATTTCAGCAGCGAACCGCTCGACTTTGTCCAGATAGGACAACTGGCCTGGGCGGGGCAGGGGGTAACCGAAGAAAAAAAAGGTCTGCGAACCGCACCTTCAGCGGGTGCTCTCTATCCGCTTCAGTTATACTTTGTTATGCCCGACGGCGTTTACCTCTACCAGCCGGCGCAACACAGCCTTAAGCAAATTGCTCAAAAAGACATACGACAGCCGCTTGCAGAGGCCGCTTTAGGGCAGGACTTTGTCGAACTGGCACCCTGTAATATCATCATAGCAGGCTCTCGCGGCAAACTTCTGCATCAATACCGCAAGAATGCGAACAGATATATGCTCCTCGAGGCCGGCCACGTCGCTCAGAATATTCTGCTGCAGACCGTCAGTCTCGAGCTTGCCTCTGTACCGGTCGGGGCTTTTGAACCGGCCCGGGTCAGGAAACTGTGCCGAATCGAACCCGGATATGACGCATTATATATATTATGTGTCGGCAATGCCGCTCAAACCGCTGCGCCGACCGCCGGTCGGCGGGATACAGCCGGGATGCCGAAACAGGCATTACTGATTATAGCACCTGATAAGTTCCGAGATGAAGAACTCTTCGAGACCCGCCGCGTCCTCTCGCAAAACGGTGTCCGGACGGTAGTCGCCAGCAGCAGGCTCGGGCAAATCAGAGGGATGCTCGGCGCTCGCACCACCCCTGACCTGTCCCTGAATAATATAAATCTTGATGACTATGACGCGGTAATATTCATCGGCGGTTCCGGCGCTTCTGAATATTTCGATGACCCGCTCGCATTGAATATAGCAAGAGACGCCAAGGCAAAAGACAAAATCCTCGCTGCTATCTGCATTGCTCCTGCCATTCTTGCCAACGCCGGCGTCCTCAAAGGTACAAAGGTAACAAGCTATCCTACACAGCGCAGCAGACTCAAAGAAGCCGGCGCTGTACCTGTCGGCGGGGCGGTTCGGAAGGACAAAAACATAATAACCGCCCGCGGGCCGCAGGCAGCAGTCGAATTTGGCCGGGCTATTGTCGCAGCACTCGAAGAAAAAACCGACAGCCAACCTGCTACAACATCGCCGTAACTGATACGGCTGGCCTTCTATTCAGCATGGCCGTTTATATAGTGACTATAACGGTTGGTAATCGGAAACCGCCTGTCCTGGCCGAACGCTCCGGTGCTTATCCTGACACCCGGCGGTGACTGTCTCCTCTTGTATTCGTTTTTATCGACCATCTTGACTATCTGCAGCACAATATCGTCAGGCAGCCCGGCCTCAACCAGCTCCCGCGGGGATTTGTTTTCTTCAACATAACCTTTCAGGATTTTATCGAGCAGCTCGTAATCCGGCAGGGCGTCGGTATCTTTTTGGCCGGCCCGCAATTCCGCGCTCGGTGACCGCTCTATTACGCTTGCCGGAATGATCTGATTTTCACTGCCGGCGTTTATATATTCGGCAAGCTCATACACCATTGTCTTGAGAACATCTTTTATTACCGAAAACCCGCCCGCCGTATCGCCGTAAAGTGTGCAGTAGCCCACCGCCGTCTCGCTCTTATTCCCGCTGGCAAGGACTATCGATCCGAACTGATTGCTGAGTGACATCAATATACATCCTCTCACTCTTGCCTGAAGATTCTCGAATGCGGTCTGCTTGTTGTCCCAGCCGGCCACCTTCGCCAGCGCCTTGTCGTATTGTCCGACAATAGCATCGATAGGTATCGTCAAAAAACGAATGCCAAGATTCCCCGCAACTTTCTCGGCGTCGGCAATCGTCTCCGGGCTGTTAAACTGCGTCGGCATACTGACGCCGGTCACATTGGCTTTACCCATCGCATCAACTGCAATCGCCGCCACTACCGACGAATCTATCCCCCCGCTAATACCCACCAATACCCGCTCAAAGCCGTTCTTTCTCGTATAATCTCTTACCCCGAGCACCAGTGCCCGGTAAATCTCGTCAGTTAAACCGGCCGGCTGTTTACTGACCGGGTTTGCAGGCTTAATAGTTATTGTTCCGTCGGCCCGAGCGATGTCGGCTGTCAGAAAATCCTCTTCAAAAGCCTTAGCCGAGGCCGATATTGTACCTGCCGTATCGACAAAAGCGCTTCGCCCGTCAAAAACAAGCTCGTCCTGCCCGCCAACCAGGTTGCAGTAGCATACGCCGCAGTTAAGCTTCTTAGCACACTCGTCGAGAACCTTGTGCCTTGGCCCGCTCTTTCGAATATCAAACCAGGATGCCGAAATATTTACGACCAGGTCAATCTCTTTATTGCTATCGAATTGCTTTGCCAGCCACTGTTTATCCCGGATGTCCCGGCCTATAGTCAAAAGCAGATTAAACCCATCTACATTCACGACAACCGGTTCATCGCCGGGCCTGAAATATCTCCTCTCGTCGAACACACCGTAATCGGCAAGCAGTCGCTTTCTATAAACGGTCAGAACCCGGCCTGACTGCACAACAGCCGCCGAGTTATAATTGTCACCCTGATAATTTTGGGCGAACCCCACTATCATTGTCAAATCCGTACAGCCAGATGCCAGCTCATTCAGGATTTTTTCGCCGTCTGATATGAAGTGCTTTTTGCAGAGCAAGTCCCCAGGCGGATAGCCGCAGATTGCCAGCTCCGGAAAGATTAGTAAATCCGAGCCTTCACTAACCGCCCGGCTGTACATCTCCCGCATCCTGGCCGCATTGCCCGCCAGGTCGCCCACCACCGCATTAAATTGTCCCAGAGATACACGCATACCTGCCTCGCAATAGTTAGGCATTATAACAACAAAAAGCACACAGGCGAAAACAATTATGCAGTATGATTGATATACTTACACACAGTTTTTTCAAGTGAAAATACATCGCCAGGAATGTAGTTGGCAAGGTCGATGTATTTGCTGTGATTCCAGACCTGTTTAACCGGAGCAAGCTCTGGGGCATAAGCCTGAAACCATTTAATATCGATACGCCTGGGAAACCTCTTACGCAATCTTCTCTCTGCCCAACGGTGAGCTGTTTGGTTGTCCATATGGGGCTCATACCTATGTTATCGGATATTGAACCTTAATTCGTTTTACTTTTAAAATAGCAATAAGATTCATTTTTTAGCCCTACATAGCCAATGGAATAATTTTTGTTTTTGCCTGTTTCTTCCATCAGCCAGAGGGCTTTTTTGATATCAGGGCATAATTAAAACCTGTACACGGCGTTAACGGCTGGATTGTCAGAAACAACGGATATTAAAAGGTAGAAAATTTTAACTAAGTCATCTGTCCAATTTGTCGATGTGGAGGTTGTTTCTTATATTTTAAATAGTACGGGGTCATGTTTGTGTTTTTATTAGTCGGTTTTTCAGTAACACGTTGTACGGAGTTAATCAAATGGTGATGAAAAGTACCACAAGTTGTACCGTATGGGTATTAAGCTTGGTTCTGCTTCTGCTTAACAATAGCATAGTCGTTGGCAATGAGGTCAAGCCAGGGGGAAAACAAGTTTCATCTAAAACGCTCCGTACAATGGCACGGGTGTATATGGCTTATGGTGAATATGAGAAAGCCCAGCCTCTTGTAGAGCAGGCGTTAACTTTGGCAAGAAAGACAAATATTCCTGATTACGAACTTGCTATGTGTTTAATTGATACAGCTTGTTTATATAAAAAACAAAATAAGCTGACGAGCGCTGAAAAAATGTGCGAGCAGGGGCTGGAGCTGCAACAAAAATTGCTATGTAAAAATCATCCATATACAGCTTACACTTTAAGAATTCTAAGTTCCATTTACCGAGAACAAAACAAGCTTTACCAGGCCAGATCTGTTTTAGAGAAAGCAACAACTATTATGCGTAGTTATCACACCGAAGACGACTATGCCATGGTTTCACTTGAGATAGATACAGCTAAGCTGCTTGTTGTGCAGGGCAGACTCAAGGAGGCGGAATCTCACTATTCCCATATACTGGCGACAATAAATAAATACAGCCCAGACCATTTTTACAAAGCAAGCATATTAGAAGATATGGCTGAGTTGTATCTTCAGCAGGGAAAATACACTGAAGCAGAGCCACTAATCGATCAGGCTCTTTCTATGAAGGAAAAAGTTTATGGCTCAGAGCACCATCTATTAGTTGCTGCATTGTTTATAAAGGCCGGTGTCGAGCGAGAAAAAGGAAACTATGCTGAGTCGGAAAATTTTATTCAAAGAGCATTAGCGATTGCAGAAAAAAGTGAAAACATAACAAAAATTGTAGAGTCACAACAGCATGCGAAAGAAATTCGTTTCGGCAAGGCTGTAACTGATAAGGCGGTAGCAAAAGCTGTTAATTGAGAATTAGCGACGACAACCATAGACTGAGTAAATAAAAAACCGGCAGGAGTAAACTTATCCTGCCGGTTTTTTGAAGTTAAGCTAAACCAAGTGTTTTCACATTATTTTATTACCCACCGATGTTTTCTATACGTGCCCGAATCAATGCCACAATATTAGGATTAGCGTTTTCAGTTATAACCGCACCGTGTCTTTCCATAACAAATACAAAAGAATCGCCTACAGGTGATCCTAATTCATTATCCAAAACAGCAACATATCCTACAAGGGCATCGATATAATCTGCCATTGAGGCATATTGAGTTCCTTCAGCAGCATTGTCTAATACGGCAGCAATCGAAGCCTCCATTTCCGGGGTAAACGGCATATCGGCAGGTGCTATTTGATTTAATGTCTGAACCATCGTGGCCATCTGCATGTCATCAGTACCTCTCAAAACCCCGGCATAATTAGTAAATCTGGCACATGCATCACATGGTTGTATAGCGGGAGAAGCGGCAAGGGCTCTGTTTATGGAAACCTGGATAGTTTCACTTGTTATTCCAAGTTCCATAGCCACAGCATCCATCAGGACAGGGCAACCCTCGATTTCCGGCTCTTGCAACACAGGCAGCGGGGCAACGGGTAAAACTTCTTCTTCTTCTTTTTTAGTTACATCGACTGTAACCTTGCCGGAGCCATAATTCGGCGTTTCACTCACGATCTCACCGTTTGTAAAAGCATATTCATTCTGGCCATCCCATACATCGATAGTAAACTCTTCACCGCCTATATGACCAGGTGCCGGCGTATAAATCCACTCATTGCCATTAAATTCAAGTGTGCCGCCGGCTGAGCCGGTATAACTATCAACTACATGGCTGAGAGTATCAAAATAACCATTACCTTTGTCAATGAGGTCATCAACGCTTACAGGGTCACTAACGCCATTTTGAATTATTGTAAGAACGGTTCCCTCTGGAGTGCTTCCAAGGTCACCACTGCCGCTCGGCAGGCTGTTGGTTATATCAACCGATACAGTACCGTCGCTGTAAACGAGGTCATCGCTGATGATATTGCCGCTGCCGTCAAAAACGTATTGTCTCTGGCCGTCGGACAGCTTAACAGTAAACTTCTCG
>Ga0180438_10004341_pt1 | contig 20479 bp, 16 predicted proteins | sample SS_ome_12_FD_132455 | JGI IMG/M metagenome (GOLD analysis project Ga0180438, IMG submission 132455) | Hypersaline lake sediment archaeal communities from the Salton Sea, California, USA - SS_3_D_2 metaG | ecosystem: Environmental > Aquatic > Non-marine Saline and Alkaline > Hypersaline >... | reverse complement strand
GCGCGCGTGCGGCGGGGTCGGGGTTGTCGGCTGTCTGTTCCGCGACGGCCAGAGCCTTCTCCAAATTGGCAAGCACAGCTTCGGCCAACTCCGGCTGGCCGTCGGTGGCAGCAGCGGGCGGCTGATCGTCCCGCCGATGGAGCTGGATGAAAGTGACGGTCACTATGACGGCGGCTGAGAACAACAGGACCAGCGTCAACTGCAAGCTGCGGCGCGGCGGCCTGCCTTGTCGTGAGTCGCTCTTGCCTTTCTGCGTCATGGTCTGTCGCCCGCCGGCCGCCTCAGGCTGCGGCCGCGCCGAGAAGCCGCTCGACTTCGGCGGACACGTCCGCCGATCGCATCAGCGTCTCGCCGATGAGCACGCCTTTCACGCCGGCCGAGCGCAGCTTCTCAACGTCGGCCCGCGCCTTGATGCCCGACTCGCTGATGATCGGCACGTCCTCACCGACCATTCCCGCCAGCCGGAGCGTCGTGTTTATGTCCACGGCAAAAGTGGTCAGGTCGCGGTTGTTGATTCCCAGCAGGCTATAGCCCCCGCGCGGGAACCCGACCATCGAACGGACCTGGAGGAGCTCCTGGACGTCGTGAACTTCCAGGAGCACCGTCATCTTCAGATCTGCCGCCAGGATCATCAGATCCGACAACTGCCCCAGCGGCAGCGCAGCAGCTATCAGCAGGATCGCGTCGGCCCCGGCGGCTCTGCTTTCGTAAACCTGGATCGGGTCAATTATGAAGTCCTTTCGCAGCACGGGCAGTTGCGCCGCCTCGCGGACGTCGCGGACGTAGGAGAGCTTGCCACGAAAGTACTTCTCGTCGGTCAGGACGCTGATCGCGTCGGCCCCGGCGGCGGCATACCTGCGGGCTATTTCCACGGGATCGAAGTTATCGCTTATGACGCCCGCAGACGGCGAAGCGCGCTTGACCTCGGCTATGAGATTCAACAGGCGTCGGGGCTTCCTGGTCATCGCGGCATAGAAGTTCCTGGGCCTGTCCGCCGCCTCGGCCTGCGCTCGCAGCGCCGCCGCGTCGCACTTGCGGCGCAGCTCGGCTACTTCTTTGCGCTTGGTTTCGAGAATCCCCTGCAATATATTTTTCGGCATCGTAAACCTCGCCGGCGGCCCCGGCGCGTGATGGTGAATTCACGTTAACCGGCCAAGTTCATTTATGTCAAACGCTTTGTCACACGCACTGCAAAAGGCCCAGACGCTGCCAGCGCGGCTTGCCGGCGCGGCGGGGCCCGCACCGGCGCGTTTTCAGATCGTCCTGCTTGCGGTGGGAATATGCGTGCTGGCCGTCTGGATCATCCGTAGGCTGACGCACCGCTCGAAGCTCAGTCTGCGGCACGCCCCCGGCCAGCCAAACGACATCACGCCATTCCACATATTGATCCTGATAGCAGTCTGGGCCGGCTCGCTTGCCGCCTTCCACCATGTCCTCAAAGCCCTGTCCGTAGCCCAGGCCGGCGGGACGATGCTCCTGACGACGGTCGTCCAGCACGCGGTGCTCTTGGCCGGGAGCCTGGCAATCGCAGCGATGACTTTTCGCGCCGGCCTGCTGCGGGGACTCGGCTTCAGTCTGCGACACTGGCCATGGGACGCGGCGCGCGGAGTCGCCGGCTACCTGACGGCCGTACCACTGGCCACCGGGCTTCTGTGGCTGACCAGGTACGTGCTGCCGGAAAAACCACACGAGCTGCTGGATATGATTAAGGCAAGCCCCCCACTCCGGCAGGCTGTCGCAATCTTCGCCGGCGTGGTTCTGGCCCCTATTGCCGAGGAAGTGTTCTTCCGCGGTCTGCTTCAATCGATGGTGCGCAAGTACACACAAAGCGCATGGGCCGGAATATTGGCCGCCTCCCTGCTTTTCGCGCTGGCACATTACTCCAACCCCCAGACGATCCCGGCCTTGTTCGCCCTTGGAGTGGTGCTGGGCTATAACTACGCCCGATGCGGCCGGCTGCTGGCGCCGATACTGACCCACGCTATCTTCAACGCCGTAAGCATCATAGCGTTCATGAGCACCGGAAAATGATCGCAACTGAGACACCCCCGCCAAAGCCCCGGCTAGCGCATAAAAAAAAGACCGTTCCGACGGTCGCGTTGCGCGGGCGACTTCGAACCGCCGCCGCCCGCCCCTGCTTGCGTCCGTTGAGCGGTCTTCTGCCCTCCCTCGCCTCTTACAACTCTCCTCTCCCGCTCTTGCGGGTCGCACAAACGGCAAAGAGCGATGAGCCTTACGGCCGTGTAGCGTGAGCGTTGCCGCACAGCCGCCACAACAACCATAATATAACCGAACCCAGGCTGTTTGTCAATCTGGAAAAACCAGATAAGCCTCATAAGTTCCACAAGCCCGGCAAAGGCTTGATTGCCTGAGTTGATGAAACTTGTCGTGAATGCCCGGCCACCGATAATACAACGGCGCCTCAAGCCCTGATAAGAAATGGACTTATGCTCACACATGCTGGCCCAACACAAAGCTTATCAGCGCAAGCTCCCCCGTCGGGTGACCCAACTCCCGTTTTTGCGGATGCAACACTGGAGCCGATGGGATTTGAACCCATGACCTTCTGCATGCCATGCAGACGCGCTCCCAACTGCGCCACGGCCCCGTCAGGCCCGGCCCGAGATTCCCTCAGGCGAGCAGCATCCGTACAGGATATCAGCATCTTCGCCCCGGTCAAGAGCGTGCATGAAATAGGGAGCATTAAGGTTTCGGTGATGGCGAAGAGCACAGCGGATCGCGAGCCGGAGCGAGCGGGCGTTTCCCCCTGTTTCCTGACGGTCGCGCCTCGTTACCGGGGATCGCGGGCTACCAAAACCTTGATGCACCCGCGAAGTATCTGGACTGGCAACGGCGTCTGCCAGGATATACAATCCTGCTTTGCTCGTGGCAGGAATGGAAAAGGACTATGTCGAAGAACGTGAAGAAAATTGTGCTCGCCTACTCGGGGGGCCTTGACACTTCGGTCATTCTGCCGTGGCTGAAGGACAAGTACGGCTGCGATGTGATCGCACTTGCCGCGGACGTCGGACAAGGCGCCGAGGAACTCGACGGCATCGAGGAAAAGGCCCTGGCCAGCGGCGCGAGCAAGTGCGTGGTGGCGGACCTGCGAAAGGAATTCGCCGAGCAGTACTGTTTCAAGCTTCTCCAGGCCGGCGCTGTCTACGAGCACATCTACATGCTCGGCACGTCGATCGCCCGGCCGCTGATCGCCAAGGCCCAGGTTGAATGCGCGAAAAAGGAAAAGGCCGACGCCGTTGCCCACGGCGCAACGGGCAAGGGCAACGACCAGGTGCGATTCGAGCTGACCTACATGGCCCTCGCGCCCGAGCTGAAGGTCATCGCCCCGTGGAAGGACGCCGACTTCAAGCTTACCAGCCGGGAGGCCGCGATAGCTTACACCAGGAAGCGCCGCATTCCCATTCAACAGACGTCCAAGAAGATTTATTCGCGCGACCGCAACCTGTGGCACATCAGCCACGAGGGCGCGGACCTTGAGGATCCCGCCAACGAGCCGCAGGACAACCTGTGGGTGATGTCCGTGCCGGTCTCCAAGGCGCCAAACAAACCCGCCTACGTCCAGATCGACTTTCAGCGCGGCGTCCCGACGGCGCTCGACGGCGTGCGACTGCCCGGGCACGAACTGATCGCACGGCTTAACGCGCTGGGGGGCAAGCACGCGGTCGGGCAAGTGGACCTGGTGGAAAACCGGCTGGTCGGAATCAAGAGCCGCGGGGCGTATGAGACGCCCGGCGGGACGATACTCTTCGAGGCGCACCGCGCGCTGGAGAGCCTTGCGATCGACCGCGAGACGGCCCATTACAAGGCCCAGGTAGCGCTGAAGTACGCGGAAATGGTCTATTACGGCCAGTGGTTCTGCCCGCTGCGGGAGGCATTGGACGCCTTCATAGCCGAAACTCAGAAGAACGTCACCGGCTCGGTTCGCGTCAAATGCTTCAAGGGCCGGGCAACCGCCTCCGGCGTAACCTCGCCCAAGAGCCTTTATTCGCGGTCGCTTGCCAGCTTTACGATGGGTGCCGACTACACCCCCGCGGATGCCACAGGCTTTATCCGGCTTTTTGGTCTTCAGATGAAAGGCCGGGGCAAATGAGCCCCGCCGCCGACGGGTGCATCTCGTGGCAGTGTTCTGGTTGATAGTGGTCTTCGCCTTCTCCGCCTGCGTGGGCAGCTTCCTGAACGTATTGATCCACAGGCTGCCCCGCGGCGAGAGCATCGTCTTTCCGTCGAGCCACTGCCCCTCCTGCGGCCGCGCCATCCGCTGGTATGACAATATCCCGCTGGTCAGCTGGTTTGTTCTCCGCGGGCGATGCCGCTACTGCAAGCGGGCGATCTCCCCTCGCTACATAATCATCGAGGCCGGAACAGCCGCCATACTCACCGGGCTCTACGCGTGCTACTACGTGCTCGACCTTCGAGACGGCGTGGGTGCTTTCCGCGAATCATGGCCGATGTTCATCGCCCACGCCGCCCTGCTGAGCGGGCTGCTGGTCTGCTCCGTAATAGACATGGACATGTGGATAATCCCGCTGGAAGTGATGTGGGTCTGCTCGCTGATCGGCATCGCCTCGGCGGCGTTTCGCCCTCATCCATTCATGCCGGCCGTATCGGCGGAAGCCGTTGCCGCCGGCTTCGCGGCGGTCGTTGGTCTGGCTGTGGCCGTCATACTGTCCAAGACGGGGCTGATCCAGCCAAGCTTCCTCGACATAAGCTATGCGCCCAAGCCGGCGGCGGACGGCAGAGCGGGCGCCGGCGCCGACAAGGCCAAGGAGCCCGTGAGCGTCGCGTCCACAGCCCAACATGGAGTTAACCCGCGCAAGGAAGTGCTGCGCGAATTGCTGTTCCTGTCTCCGGCGATCGTTCTGGCCGTCGCGGCCGGTGTGATACTCAGGTACGTTCCCGCGGCGGGGGCCGCGTGGCGCAACCTGCTCGACTCGAAGGCGCACCCCGCTCTGGCCCCTCATTTGGTCGGATGCGGATCGGCCGTTTTCGGGTACCTCATCGGCGGGCTGTGGGTCTGGGGCATGAGGATACTGGGCACCCTGAGCTTCAATAAGGAAGCGATGGGCCTCGGCGACGTCCACATACTGGCCGGCGTGGGGGCAGTGACCGGCTGGGTCGTGCCCTCGCTGGCGTTCTTCGTAGCTCCGTTCTTCGGACTTCTCTGGGCGCTGTACCTTTACCTTGCCCGGAACCAGCGCGAACTCCCGTACGGACCGTGGCTTGCGCTCGCCTCGGTTGTGGTTCTGATATTCCACGATGCGTTTACCGGGCTTCTTGGCCCGTACGTACGCTCGGTGGCGCTTCTGCTGGGAGGCTGACCGCCCGGCCAAGGGCCGCCACAGGCCATATACGCGGAAAGCTGCGATATGAAAAAAAATGTCCTGGAGACCCTGTTATTCCCGCAATGTAGTGTTATAATCCTGCCCCGGCAGAGAACTGGGGTCTCGGATTATTCAAGGAGAAGGAACTATGAAGCACGGAAGACTCTTTGGGTTGGTGGCAATTCTTGCGGTTGTCGCATTGGCAAGTGTGGGATGCACGGATTACAAGAAGAAATATCTGGCCCTTCAAACCCAGTACGCCGAACTGAACACGAAGCATAACTCAGTGGTGGAGCAGAACAAGACTTTGCGCCTCCAGTTGGCTGAGGCGGAGTCAGACAAGAGCAGGCTGAGCAGTGCGCTTCAAACGGCGACAAGCAAGTTGGCGGCCGCTGAAGCAAAGGCAGCTGCATCACCGGCGACGGGCGGGGGCAGCACAGGTACCGGCGCGGAGACGACCGTCTACAAGACAACTGTCGGCGGCGATATCCTTTTCAGCGCGGGCCAGGCCACGCTGACCGATCCGGGCAAACGCGCGCTGGATTCAATCGCCGACAGGCTCAAGAGCTCGTATTCGGGCATGACTGTGCGCGTTTACGGGTACACCGACGGCGACCCGATCAGGAGGACGAAGAACCTGTGGCAGGATAATCTGGACCTGTCGGCCAACCGCGCGATGGCGGTGACCCGTTATCTAAGTGCCAAGGGCATCGACCGCGATCGCATCGAGACGATTGCCATGGGCGAAACCAACCCGGTGGCGTCGAACTCGACAAAAGCCGGCAAGGCCAAAAACCGCCGCGTGGAAATCATGGTGGTGAAGTAACCCCAAGGCCGCGACGCCGCAAGAAGGCTTTCCGCACATAATCACTTTGACGCGGGATCGCCCGTGCAGAATCTCTGGCGCGCGATAATTCCAGGCCGCGGCTATCGGGTGTTTTTCCTCGTGCAACCGGGCGCCATCGCGGTGCGCCCGTGAGTCTCAGGATGTCATGATCGCCGTTATAGATTACGGTATTGGTAACCTCCGGAGCGTTCAGAGGGCAATCGAGAAGGCCGGGGGCGACGTGGCCCTCGCCAGCACGCCGGCAGACCTGGCAAGGGCTGAAAAGCTTGTCCTGCCCGGCGTGGCGGCCTTCGGCGATGCCATGGAGCAGCTTCGGTCGCGCCGGCTTCTTGATGCCTTGGTAAAGGCCATCGAGAACGGAATACCTTACCTGGGAATATGCCTGGGGCTTCAGTTGCTCTTTGACGTATCCTACGAGGACGGTCAGCATACGGGCCTGGGGCTGCTGCCCGGCAAGGTCGTGCGTTTCGACTTCCCATCCAGCGTGACCGGGCAGCGGCTGCCCACGCCGCACATGGGATGGAATCACCTTCGCTTTGCCAAGCGATGCCCGATGCTTAAGGGAATAGCCAACGGGGCGTACGCATACTTCGCACACAGCTACCACGTCGTCCCGGCCGACGATGGAGTCGCCGCGACGACGACAGAATACGGCTACGAGTTTGTGTCCTCAGTGTGGCACGCAAACCTCTTCGCCACGCAGTTTCACCCTGAGAAAAGCCAGGCCGTGGGTTTGAAGATCCTGGAAAATTTCGTGCGGTACTAAGAAATGCACGTAATACCGGCCATCGACTTGCTGGGAGGACAAGTGGTCCGTCTCAGCCGCGGCGAATACGAGACGAAGAAGGCGTACTCTGATTCGCCGGGCACCGTTGCGCAAGAACTGGTCGACGCCGGGGCAAAGTGGCTTCATGTGGTGGATCTGGACGGAGCAAGAAGCGGAAAGCCCACGAACTTTCTCGAGATACTCGCGATAAGGAAGGTCGCGGAAGCCGCCGACGTGAAGGTTCAACTGGGCGGCGGCGGGCGCGACAAAGAGACGATTACCTGCATGCTGTCCGATCTTGCCGACCGGGTCGTGGTCGGCTCGGCTGCAATTGCCGACTGGGACTGGTTCCAGGGACTGTTGGCGGACCCGGACTATCCCGCCGAGCGACTCGCTCTGGGTTTGGATGCCCGAAGCGGATGCCTCGCGGTCGAGGGCTGGACCAAGCAGCTTGAGAAGCGGGCCACGGATTTCGCGGCGACTGTTCGCGACACGGGGCTCGGCGCGATTGTGTACACCGACATCTCGCGAGACGGCATGCTGACCGGCATAAACCTCCATGCCACCGCGGCGGTAATTGCAGCCACGGACGTGCCGGTTATCGCTTCCGGGGGGATTTCCTGCCTGGACGACATCAGGCGATGTAAAGAAATCGGCTGTGCAGGCGTCATAGTTGGGCGCGCATATTATGAGGGCAAAATTGACCTGGCCAAGGCAATTGAGGTATCCGCAAGGGATATAATTTAGGGCTTGATTTAATGCCAAGGATTGTTTCAAATATTGGTCGAGCTTTCATTGCGATACGATCGAGGGGCTCTGGATTTCGCTGAAACTCTAAACCCGCAGTTGTTTCGCGGGGCTCAGAAATGGTAGGCCCACGAGGTGGGTTTCTGCTAAGGAAGGTTACAAACATGCAAGAGGCTATCGAGTCCAAGAACGAAGCCACTGAAACTGTGGCTTCCGGGATCCTTGAGATCACCGACAAGGGGTATGGTTTCCTCAGGCAGGCGAAGAACGATTACAAGCCGACGCCCGGCGACGTGTTCGTCGGCAAGGACTTCATTCGTCACGGCGGGCTCCGCACCGGCTTGATGATAGAGGGCAGGGTCCTGCCGCCGACGAAGCGAAAAGGCGGCCCGAAGCTGGAAGAAGTTCTGACCATCAATGGCAGGCCGGCCGAGGAGTACACCGACGTTGTTTCATTCAATGACCTTACGGTGGTGGACCCGCACCCGCAGTTGAAGCTCGAAACGTCCGACGGGCCCATGGAGATGCGAGTGCTGGACCTCATCTGTCCCATCGGCAAGGGCCAAAGGGGCCTTATCGTCGCATCGCCTCGCTCCGGCAAGACCATCCTGCTGCAGCAGATCGCCAACGCCGTCAGCGCGAATAACCCCGAATGCACCATCATGATCCTCCTGGTCGATGAGAGGCCCGAAGAGGTTACCGACTTTAGGCGCAAATGCCCCAATGCGGAGGTTGTCGCCTCGAATAATGACCAGGAGGTCTCGAACCACGTCCGAGTGGCCGAGTTCAGCATCGAACGGGCCAAGCGTCTGGCCGAGTTCGGCAGAGACGTAGTCGTGCTGCTGGACAGCCTGACGCGTCTTGGCCGTGCCTATAACCGCTACATCGAGGGCTCGGGGCGCACCATGACGGGCGGCGTGGACATCCGAGCACTCGAAACGCCCAAACGCCAGTTCGGAGCGGCGCGCCGAGCCGAGAACGGCGGCAGCCTGACCATACTGGCCACTGCCCTCATCGAAACCGGCAGCCGAATGGACGACCTGATCTTCGAGGAGTTCAAGGGCACGGGCAACATGGAGCTCCAGTTGGATCGCAAGCTGGCTGAGAAGCGGATTTGGCCCGCAATCAGCATCCCGCAGTCGGGCACACGAAAGGAAGAGCTGCTTGTCGAGGCCTGGAAGCTCCCCAAACTGCATATGCTGCGACGGTTCCTGTCGGGCCTGAACATCGACGAGGAAATGCCAACGCTGCTCAAGGCACTGCAGAAGTTCCCAAACAACGATGAGTTCCTGAGGTCGTTCGAGGCCCGCGACTATTGAGCAGGCCCTGGGCCCCGAGCCAGAGGCAAGTCGGGCCCGATCCCCGGCAGCGCGGCGCCATGGGTAGCTCCAAAACCAGGCGGGATACGAACCGGAGCGCTGCAATAGCCGCAACCGCAAGGCTTGTCCCCGGCGCTCACTAGCCAGCTGAGCCGGCATGGCCCCTACCGCTGCCTCACACCTTCGAGACGTTCGACGTGTCGTAATTCGTGAATCCTGGCGCTTATCCAGTACCCGATTAATGCTCCGCCACAGCCGGCCGTGAGCCAATCCACCGGCAGCGCTTTGGCATACTTCGGAACGTCTATCCAAGAAGCCGGCTGGCTGGTCGACACGGCCGCAAGACCGTACAGCCCCATCGCAACGAGGATCGGCATGCCCCAGACCACAATGCTGTATGGCGTGGGAAAGGCCTGGTGGGCCACTGCCGACGCAACAATGAACGCGGCAAGCAGCGCAAAGAGAATTTGCCCTCTTTCCGAAGACCGCATCAACAGAACAAGCATAACAACCGCAACCACCAAGCTGAGACCCAGACAGCAGACGGACAACCTTGCCGCGTTGTTCTTGTCAGTCTTGCGGCTCGGTTCCGGGCCGCGATCTCTGACGAAACAGGCCCGCAGCAGATACAGCACCAGTTCCGTTTGAGGCGGTCTCTCGAAGCCTCGTCCTCCGGAACCGCCCGCACCAGCGGATACCTCTTGCTGCCCTTCCATCAACCGGCTAAGAGGAGACCCCCACAACCAACCCGGCCTAAGGTGTGCAATTACCCGGCGCACCACGTCCACGATCAGGCCGGCGCCGAAAATAACAACACCCATAAGAAGTACTTCAAGAACAAGAACGCCGTAGAGCCCCGGGAAGTTGCCCCCCCACAGCCACAGCAACGCGCTAATCCTTGCTGACCGCGCACTTGCGCCGGCCGAGCCAATCAGCGCCGCAACCAGAGCGCTCTCCGGACGTGCATTAATGGTCACGACAGCGCAGGCCGCCGCCAGTAACCACACGACTCCGACGAAAAGCAGCCCATCAGCATAAGCCCTTTCCGGCAGGCAAGTTAGGGGAGACTGCGGATCGGCAGGCCTAAGCGCGGGCCAGATCAGAAAGTACACAACGAGCAGCGCGGCCGCCGCCGCCAACTGGACCTGAATCTTCTCAAGCAGATGAAAACGCTTATGGTTCATCTCACCACTCGGCGCCTATCCGGTTGCTTACGCACCATCGCGGGCCGGAACTTGACACCCGGACGCCACGGCAGCACCAAGCCGACCGCGCCCGCCGACTCGAGGCAAATAGTAACCCTCAGACGCCACAAACGCAAACAATTGGCTTTGCGGGATGATTACACGGAGAGTTCTTCTCGCCGCTTAGAGAGAAGCCGCGTTGCCCGGCCTGGGGCGATTCAGGCCCTGATCGCCTGCTCGACGTCCGCGAAAACCGGGAACAGCTTCGTCAGCCGAGTCGTCTCCAAGAGCTTCATCACGGCGGGTTGAGGGTTGGCCAGCCGTATCTGCCCGCTGTGATGGCGGCTCTTAAGATGCGCGGAAATGATGGCGCCCAAGCCCGCCGAGCAAATAAAGTCCATCTGCCCGAGATCGAGTACGATCATTTGTATTCTTTTTTCGGCCAGCGCGGACAGAGCCGATCGGATGCGGTCAGCCTCGTTCATGCTTGCTGAACCCTGCAGATGAACCACGGCCGCCTGAGGGGTCTCTTCGACCTCGAGGCTCAGTGATTTGTCGTCTTTCGAAGCCATAATTGATCCCGTCACCTGTTGTGTTTGACCATGTGGACCTGATTTCCTTTGTCGTTGAAATGCACCTCATCCATGTACGCCCGCATAAGCATGATCCCCCTGCCCGACGGTTTTTCCAGATTCTCATCATCCCTTGGGTCGGGAACGGCGGCCGGGTCGAAGCCCTCCCCCTGATCGATAATGGTTATCGCAACTCGCTTGCTGTCGGCGTCAAACGAAATCGTCACCGTCTTGTCGGCGGAGCAGCCGTTGCCGTGATTTACCGCGTTGTTGAGGCCCTCCTCCAAAGCCAGACGAACTGCAAACGTGGCAGAAGGCGTGTAGCCTAATTGGGCCAGCTTGCTCAACACGGTGCGCTCGGCTTTTCTGGCCGCTTTAAGATCAGAACTTATAACTAACTCTTCCGCCAATTTCAGTTCCTGCTAATCAGTAAGGCGGAAGCTTCGGCACGGCCGCCGCGGCCTACCGCAAGCTTGCCAACGCGTCCTCAACTGAAGAATGTATCTGAAAAATCTCCCTCAGCCGCGTAATCACAAAAACCTCGTAGATCGACGGCCGAATGGCCGCCAGCCTCAGCTGGCCGTTCTTTTCACGGACCCGCTTATGAATAGTAATCAACAATCCCAGAGCACTGGATGACATGTGGGTGACATTTGAAAAATCGAGGACCAGCGCCGGCGAATCCGTCTTGTTGACAATGTCTCTCAATTGATCGCCGAGCTCAGCGATGCTGACCTCGTCGAGTATCTTGGCGTCCCGCAACTTTACCACGGTCGCTCCGTCGCTGACAGACACATCGAGCCGCGGATTCTGCCGTTCCATGCCGCCGCTACTCCTTCAAACACCTCATGCCGCATTCCTCATGCCAAGCTCCCGCCCCGGGCAAGCTAGGTCAACAGTTGTATGACGTTCAGCAGTATGCTTATCGCCAGCGCTATAATCAAGAGAATGATTGCGGTGTTACTCCGCTCGACCACGGCAGGTGCCTGCTCAACGGCGGGCTCCTCACTGACTTCACTGGTCAACCCGCTGAGCACGCTGGCATCTATCTGCTTACGCGCCTGAAGCGGAGGATTACCGGCTCGGACCGCCTCAAGGTCCATAAGCAGGTCCCGCGTTGACCCATATCTCTGCCGCCGGTCCTTGGCCATCATCACTTCAATCACTTCGCTGACCCCCGCCGACAGCTTCGTGTTTATGTGGTCCGGCGGAACCAGCGGATCCTTAAGGTGCTTCTGCATAACCGCCACGGGGGTGGGGGCCTCAAACGGCACGCGCCCGGTCACCAAGTGGTAAAAGGTCGCGCCGAGTGAATAGATATCCGAACGGAAGTCGATATTGACCTCGCCGCGGATCTGCTCGGGGCTTATGTAGTAAGGAGTCCCGTAAGCTCGCCCCGCCTCGGCCACGGCAGCTTGCGAGTCTGCCGCAACGCGTGCCAGACCCATGTCAGCCAGCTTTACCACTCCCTCGTTGGTTATCATTATGTTCTTTGGCTTGACGTCCCTGTGAATCAAGCCCTGCGAGTGTGCATGCTCGAGGGCGCGGGCGATCTGAATTATCACCTCCAGCGCCCTGGCCTCGCCGAAGACCTGCCCGGAGCCCTGCTTTTGCAGCAGCTCATCGTAGAGGGTATGGCCCTCGACATACTCCATCACAAAGTAGTGGTACCCGTTGGCCTCGCCGACATCGATGGCCTGAACGATGTTGGGATGGTTAAGCTTGGCTGCCGCCTTTCCCTCCTTGTAGAAACGCTCCACATATTCAGCATTCTCGGAAAACCTTTTGGGGAGCACCTTGATGGCCACTATACGATCCAGACTGATCTGCCTGGCCTTGAAAACAGTCGCCATCGCGCCCGAGCCCAGCTTGGAAAGTATCTGGTATCCGGGAATCTGCTGGCTGCGCGAATGCTCGTCAGGACTCTGCGACAGGTTCCGCTCTGACATTAGACGCACCTGTATGCCTTATCAGCGGGAAAACTCGAACATGGGCCCGTCTGCCTAAACAGGTAGGCTTAGCACCATATTAGCGTTATCGGCAACCGTCAAGCAACTAAAGATATGTTCGCGCGGTTTTTTGCAATTTTCCAATCCCCAAGGCCACCAGCCCGAAGGCGCCACAGGGCCGGGCAGGTTATCGCAGGAGGCGCCCTGCGAAGGACACCTTTCTATGCGCCCACCGAACAGCAGCCATAGAGCCACGCAGGGCCCAGTTCCCCCTTGTGCATTCCGCGGCTGACAAAGAAACGGCGTATGTCCCAACAGAGGTGGCACTTGCTTGCATACCCCTCGGCCGGTGTGAACCCTGCGTTGCAAGCAGAGCCTAAAAGGCCCACAGGGCCTTGCCGCGCGAGCGCAGATACAATCGGCCGTTGGAAGTTCACAACTTCGTCGTCGGCCGAAGCGGAAAACTCTTCATGCAAACGGCGCCAAATAGCCGCGATGCTTGTTGCCGGACGGTTTGGCCCTCGTGCGACCTCGAGTGTCGAGGAAGGCTTGGCGCCGGCCTCTGGCGCCTTGGTGCGGACGGCCCCAAGTACTATGCCCGCACAGACACCCGGCGTCACCAGGCCATCAGGCCCGACGTGTACGTGACGCGACCTGAGCAAAGGCCCTCGACACCCCTGCCGGTCACGACTATCGAATTGCGACACCGGCCTGGCCGGGAGCAAACGGGCAAGGAGTTCGGCCGCCCTGCAATTCAGCCGATCTCGCCCCCGACGAGCATATTGCGAGAACAGCGCCGTCAGCTCGCCCCGGGCGAGGCGGTCAGTGTCGAATCCTTCCTTTAGCCAGTCTCGCCACCTGACCTGCACTCTTTGAGGCCCAAGGAGTTCCTCGGCCACACGTGCGGCCAGGCGGCATCGCTCTATCGGCACGAACCGCTGATGATACGGATCGGCCGAAACAACGAACTTGTGCATGCCGGCCGCATCGAGCGCGGCCACACGGTCGCGGACAATCTTTTCATCCTTTGCCCAAAACGCGTTGGTCTCGACTTTTTCCAGAGGCGCCAGGCCTTCGCGATTGGCGCGTTTGCAGAGCTCCATCAGAAATTCCCACCGGCCGAACGGCTCTCCCCCGGTCAGGTGCACCCGGCAGCCGTGCGGGCTCGCTTCAATAAGGCTTCGCCATACGCCGATCGCCTCCTCCAATTTGAACCAATCCTCCCGGTCCGGGCCGCAGTTCAGATAGCACGAATCGCACCTGGCATTGCACCAGTACGTCAGAATCAGTCCGGCAAAAGACCAGTGCTTTACGGGCATCGCAGCCGATCTTCGCTGTTGCGGCCTCGGTGGGTCTCCGCGCGTCATACTCGCTATTGTACTGCTTTGCGTAATGCCGGGCAGGAGATTACAATCGAACAGGGACGGAGCTTGGCAATGGCCACGCTGAGACGGTTCAACCTCTTCGTTTACGGGACACTGATGAACCCGTGGGTATTCCGCGCGGTTACCGGCCGCCGTCTCGTTCACACTCGCACGGATGCGGACGGCGTGATCAACTTTTTTGCAGAAAACGCCATTCTGGAGGACTACAAGAAGGTCAGTTTCGACAATACTTACCAGTATGCTCTCCCGGACCTTAACGGGCGAATTCGCGGCTACCTGATCGGCTCTCTGCCCGGCGAACTGATGGCCGCCCTGAGGGAATACGAGGGCAAGAACTACTCGAAGCGGACCGTCCGGGTGTGGGTCTTTCCTCCGCAGCAGCAAAGCGCTCCATCCCACGAAGGGCCGGATGTCGCCAACCCGCGCGGGCGAAGGACGCTTCCCAAAGCCAAGGCGGTAAAGGCTATTGCGTTCGTGGGCAACCTGCGACAGTTGCAGCACTCCTTCGGATATGCCTTCAACGATCCGCTCAAGCAGGAGATAATTCTCAGTGAGAAGATAGAAAAGGCGCTGATAGAAGCCGAGAGCCAGCAGCTCCACAGCACCGAGGATACGCTGAGGCGGGCTGTGGCGGAGCTTCGCGGCGCAACCATCCGCGATATCGTCAGAAAACACTTTGAAGTCGGCGGGATAAGCGATTACGCCATCCGGCATTCACTGAAAGACGCACCGCTGCCGGACTTTTCGCGTATCCAAAACGATCCTGAAGCCAAAGCTCTGGCCGGCAACTACCTCACAATGGTGATCAGGCAGGTGATTTTCAATCAGACCGAAGAACGCCTCCGCCACGAATTCCGTTACGAGCTGGATCACATGTCCAAGCCCGTAGAGCACTACGAGCGCACGATCAGTTCCCTCGCCACATTGCGGATGCTGAACGACAGCAGCGCCATGATTAACAAGCTTGTGCAGCAGTGCCTGTCCGAGCTTAGCTTTGAGAAGCATCACCTGGTGGACTTCGTGAAGTGGGCCGTGCTCGCGGCGGGCCACGTTTACGATTCGTCGCGCGCCAAACAAGGGCTCAACTACATCGAAACGCACAGCTCGCAAGGCTACGTGTCGCTGGGCGCCGAATTGGAGTTCTCCAATATCGGGCACAGCGTCATACGCGACCCTCAAGGCCGGGTCGTCGGCGACCGCAGCTACGATGGCTTCATATACTTCAGCGACTTCGGCCTGGATATGCTGACCTGGAAACTCGGCGGACACATCGACGACCACCACGAGAGGGCTTCCAATAAGCCCAGACGCGGGTTCTTCGAAGTGGCAATGGGGATCCTCTCCATCGAGGAGGACATATCCAAGCCAGTCACTGACTCGCCGTGGATCCTGAACGAGCTGATACATCAAGTCAGCCGATTTTACGACGTTGCGCCGCACAGCGTGCATGTTTCCCTCCAACTTCGAACAAGGCGCAGGCCGTCGCACGACAGGCTCATGCCCCTGGGCATCATGAAATGCCTCTTTGCGGTCGCCGGGGGCCCGGCGCGCGACAGCGAAGGCCGACTTAAGATCAACCGCCTGACGGGCGACGAAATAATAACCCTGGAGCCGGTTCCGCACATGTTGTTCAGCGAAATCTCGCTCAGGCACAGCGGCAGCGACGATGATATCGGCCCCGTCGCTCGCGCACTGCACGCAGGCGGCCGATACGTTCAACAGTTCCGGTTCCTCAGACTGTCATCCCAGCTGAACTATGAGCCGATAATCATGGCCCTGAAGGGGCTTCAGATCAGCTTACGGCCTGGAACGTTCCTCACTGCCGAGCAGTACCAGGCCAGTCCCAAACACAAGCGCCTCTTCGAGCAGCTTGTCGCCTGGGGCCAGAAGCCCGAACCAATACCCGCGCGAAGCGTCGAGCTGTTTCTGAACAAGGTCTACGACGGACTGATGACCGAACGCCGAGGCAAGCCTGCCCACAACGAGGCGTACATCATGTGGTCAATTAACCAGCTCAGGTCCATGCTGAAGGCGTTCAATGACTTGGCCAGGACGGGCTAGGGACGCGCAGGCTATTTAGCCCCCTCTTGCTTGGCGGGCAGTTTCTGTTCGGCTGGCTTCCTGCCTGTAAGAACGAAAGCCGCGTACGCCGAGAGGAATTCATCATCCCCCGCGGCCTCCTTGAGCTTATTGGCATGCGTCCTTGCGGCCTCTGCCTGCCCCAATTGGGCGTGGACGTAGGCGGCGAGGAAACGCAGCGTCGCCGCGGCGGAAGGCGGCTCCTCGACGCGTTCATCCAGTGCCGACAGACGGCTTTTCAAGACCCCAAGCTGAGGCCCAAATATTTCCGGCAGGTCCACCTGCATTTCCATGATCGGAGGAAGCAGCTCCATCGCATTTCGCAGGAACAGCGAAGAGTTGTATGGTTCGCCCGCAGCCAAGAGCGACATGGCCGCCCCCACCCGCGGCAGCGGATTGGCCGGCGCCAGACCGATCGCCACTTCATATGCAGCGGCTGCTTCGTAGAATCTGCCTTCCTTGAGACTTTGCGCGGCCGAAGACATGACGACGTTCAAAGAGTTCCGAACATTGCCCGCGAGGCCGTGAATGACAAGCCCCTTGTCCACGATCTCGACGATCCCCTGCCGCCGTCCTGCACTGCCGGCCGCCGAAGCAGCAGAAGGCGGCGCCTTCGCCTCCGCCGGGCTTCCTGCAAGCGGCCGACCGGCCTTCAGCTCGCTCAGCCGGACAAGCATGTCCATGAATATGTCCTGATCGGATCTGTAATCAAGGTCTTTCAGGATTTCCTCTATTTCGAGCGGAAGGAACTCCTGGCCTTGTCCACGGGTCACGTCACTTTTCTGCTCGGGCGCCGCGACAGCCGCGGGAATCGGCGGCACCTTTGTCTCGACGGAGGTATCGACCTTGAGCTCCACTCGGCTTTGAATCTGGGTGTCCTGCTCACCTTGCGCCGCTTCAGCCTGCTGCTCTCCCGGCCGGGTAATGCCAAATTGCCCCAGCGAACGGAAGGCTTCGTCAGCAGGCTCGGAAAGCGGGGATCGAAGTCCGTCCGTCTCAAGAGGAGAAGATATCGGCGACCTGACGAGAGGCGTAGCTGAAGCCATGTGCTCAGGCTTCAACGTGGCAAGCGAGCCGTACTCCGCTGTAGCATCCCGATACAGCTTGGCCGCTGTCGCGGAGGGGACGGTATTGCTCATGGGCATGCTTGAACCGGGCGCGGCATCACCGGCCACGATTCGCGGAACGCTGAACGTGGTGCGCATTCGGTCGTAATAGGGAGAAGTGCGATATGCAGTTCCTCCAACCGCATCTGCCACGCCGACGGATTGCTGCCGAAATGTCTCAAGCCTTGACGATGGCAGATTAAGCCGCAACTCATCCGCAGCGGTATATCCGACCCCTCCTCGAAAGCGGCTCAATCCCGTCACTTGTCCCGTGATATAAAGCTGGCTGTCCAGGACGTCAGGAGGCCGGGGAGCGTTAATTCCGCCGCTCCCCACGCCATAGTTGGCATCCAGAGCGCGGCCGTCCTGCACCTGCGTTACCTGCCCCCAGGACTGCACAGAGATTGCCATCACCAGGGCGACAACCCCCGAAAGTCCCAGCGCGGCCCTGCTTGTTCGAAGTCGTCCCATCGTCTACAGCCCACCTTCTGCCCATTCAGGCATGCTGGCAGGGGGCGTTATCCGAACCGGGATACCCGATTCTCTGGGCTCCTCGTGCCTTGCGCCATTTCACCCGATGCGGCACACCGTTTCGCCGGGGCTTGGCCCTGACACGACGAGCGTACCTTATTCTACTCCTTCTGCCCTTCCTTTGCATACCCTTACCTCCCGGAGCAAGCAGCCCTTTAAACTAAATCGGCATTCGCAGGCCCGCCTCCAATTACATTCTACGCTTTCAAACCAACTGAGCCCTTGGGCTTGTACAATGGAATAATCCCAGGCTCCACAATTGCCGATGACAATAGGCGTGGCAGGATTGAGTTGCCTGCCCCACTGATATAGTATTGGTGCGTCAGGGCGCGGACGCCCTTTGTGATCGGAGACGCCGCAAGGCCGTCCGGGCAAGGCCGGTAGCTCGCGCATGCGACCGCTGAGAACATTCACCATTGAGCCCTCTTTGCCGAAGCCCCTCGGCTCGCTGCTTGAGGTCGCGTACAACCTGTCGTGGGCTTGGCACGGGGACGCCATCGACCTCTTCCGCAGGCTCGACGCCGAAGCCTGGGAGACCTGCCAGCATAACCCCGTGGCTATGTTGGGCAGTATAAATCAAGCACGGCTCGAAGAAGCGGCGACCGACGACGGATTCCTTTCCCATCTGAAAAGAGTGCACTCCTCACTGAAGGAGTACCTCGACAAGGCCGGCTGGTGGGCGAAAACCTGCGGCGGTGACAGCAAGCCGCAAGTAGCGTACTTCTGCGCCGAATACGGCAGCACGGAGTGCATACCAATCTACTCCGGCGGCCTTGGCGTCCTGGCCGGAGATCACCTCAAGAGCGCATCCGACCTGGACATCCCACTGGTCGGCGTCGGCCTGCTCTATCAGCAGGGGTATTTCCGGCAGAGGTTGAACGCGGACGGCTGGCAACTGGAGCTCTTCCCGCGCAACGACTTTGCGAACATGCCCGTGCAGATGGTGCGTTCGGACAGCGGCGAGCCAATCGTCATCGAACTGGAAATGGTCGGACGGACAACCAAAGCCCAGATCTGGCAGATTCGCATAGGTCGCGTCTGCCTCTGCCTGCTCGACACGAACCTGCCTGACAACTCGCCCGAGGACCGGCACATTACGGCCCAGCTTTACGGCGGCGACCAGGAAATGCGAATACGTCAGGAGTTCGTGCTTGGCGTCGGCGGCGTTCGAATGCTCAAAGCCCTGGGCATATCACCCAAGGCTTACCACATGAACGAAGGTCACTCGGCTTTCCTGAGTCTCGAGCGGATAAGGATGCTGATGGCCGAGCAGGGAGTCTCATTCACAGAGGCCAGGGAAGCTGTTACGGCATCCAACATTTTTACCACGCACACGCCCGTGCCGGCCGGCAACGACGCCTTTGAGCCCTGGCTGATAGACAAGTATTTTTCCAACTACTGGCCTCAACTGGGGCTCAGCAGGGACGATTTCTACGCGCTTGGCAGACAGGAACAGGGAAACAAAGACGAGCCGATGAACCTCACGGTGCTGGCACTGCGGTTGAGTGCCTTTAGAAACGGCGTCAGCAAGCTGCACGCAAGCGTCAGCCGGCGCCTTTGGGCGGGTGTATGGCCGGGCGTCCCGGTAACCGAGGTCCCCATCGTCCACATCACCAACGGGATTCATACACCCAGTTGGATAAGCGCCGACATGGCTGAGCTTTATGACCGCTATCTCGGCCTGGGCTGGCACGAAAAGCCCGCTGACATAAAGGTCTGGCAGGGAGTTAAGCGAATACCCGACCCGGAGCTCTGGCGGACGCACGTCCGCAGGCGGGAGCGGCTGGTGGCCTTTGCCCGAAACCACGTACAGAAGCAACTCGCCAAACGCGGCGCAAGCGCAGCGGAACTGGCCGGTGCACAGGAGATTCTTGATCCCGAGGCCTTGACGATCGGCTTTGCGCGGCGCTTCGCTACGTACAAACGAGCCAACCTCATACTCGCCGACCGTGACAGGCTGGCGGCGCTGCTGAACAATCCCTCCCGCCGCGTGCAGATCATCTTCGCAGGCAAGGCCCACCCTCGCGACAACCCCGGAAAGGACCTCATCCGGCAGATAGTGCACACAAGCCGGCAGGAGATATTCCGGAGGTCCCTTGTCTTCCTGCCCGATTATGACATGAATCTCTCGCGATACCTGGTTCAGGGAGTGGACGTCTGGCTGAACACACCTTTGAGGCCGATGGAAGCCTCGGGTACCAGCGGCATGAAGGTGGCTGCAAACGGCGGGCTTAACCTCTCCGTGCTTGATGGGTGGTGGGACGAAGGCTACGAATCCGCGGTCGGATGGGCCATCGGCTCCGGTGAAAGCTATGACGATCTGGAGTACCAGAACAGCGTCGAGTCCCAGACGCTCTATAACCTGCTTGAAAAAGAGATCGTCCCGTTGTTCTACGACAGGGGACCCGACAATCTGCCCCGCGGCTGGACCGCCAAAATGAAGGCCGCAATGGCCGCACTGGCGCCCGTATTCAACACCAACAGGATGGTAAGGCAGTACGCCGAGATGTTCTACGCCCCCGCCGCAAGCAAGTGGGACCTCTTGACGGCCGATGATCTCAAGAAGGCCCGCGAACTGAGCGCCTGGAAAAACAAGCTCGCCAAGGAATTCAGCAACGTGCGAATTGAGAGCGTCAGCGACAACATGAACTC
>Ga0180438_10004340_pt1 | contig 20479 bp, 33 predicted proteins | sample SS_ome_12_FD_132455 | JGI IMG/M metagenome (GOLD analysis project Ga0180438, IMG submission 132455) | Hypersaline lake sediment archaeal communities from the Salton Sea, California, USA - SS_3_D_2 metaG | ecosystem: Environmental > Aquatic > Non-marine Saline and Alkaline > Hypersaline >... | reverse complement strand
CTGCTAAAAAAATTGTCCAGCAACTCAATAATGTGAATGATCTCCTAAGAGATCAAAGGCACGCCCTAAATAATTCTCAAGATGGCTTGATCCTACTACATCAAAAAAAAGCTGCATTCTGTAGAAAATTACTACTATTTAGATCTAAAAATAATAAAAAAGATTAATAGGAATTCCCGTCTCTAACATGTTAATACGAAACTGAATGATACGATGAAATTTAGTTGACTAAATTTGTCATCTGATAGATATGACCCTATCAAATTTCTCCTGCAGTTTTCTACCAGCTTAGATGTGTCACGGATTTATCAAGAAAGAGTATAGAAGACACCAGGATTAACAGAAATGACCATAGAAGAGACCTTAAAATTAAAGGTCATGATGATACTAGCTGTGTAACTCTATGCCCTAGATCGCTACGGAAGAGACTCATAGATCTTGTATAAATGGTGCTCGCTACTTCTAACAGAATACTCCTGTATATAACTGTCAAAAAACATAGAATGAAGATCAGATCTCTACTTCCCCCCTTTACTTCAATAATGATCTGATCTATCTCTAAATAGATTTGAGATGCGGTTTTCTTTCTCAAATTGAATTGAAAATATGAGATTTGAGAAATGTTCTAAAACCGTGAATTGTAGGTGAGAGAAGTTGATGACTCTCACCTCCTCAAAACACCCTAGCGATTTTGTGAGGTATTTTAAGGAGTTACAGCTCCCCACTTCCCTGCACCTCGGGCACAGCGGGGTTTTAGAACACCCCCCCATTGAGGCACCAGGAATCTCCCAAGACATTAATAATCTCAAGTGTTTATAGTAGTTAAAAACGTTCTGGAGAAGCGTCGGTGCATTTCCGGTTTTTTTATGTTCTATTTATGGTAGATAATGATCAAAATCGTTTTATTTTTCGAAATTTTGGACTACAAAGCCTAAGACAAAAAGGCGGATTCCTACAAGGCGGATTTCGGATTTCGGATTCAATAATTTCAAGTGGTTACCGGATTCCGGATTTTCGGTTTAGCACTTGGGGCTTCAATTGCTCTAAGGGTGGATAAAAAGTCGGAGCCTCTTTTTGGAGATGGATGTATTACATTTGAAGTAGGATTAAATCTATTACACAGCGTTAACTGTATTTAATTATAGCATAATTATGCTATAATTATACTTTGTTGTATGCTCGTGTCTTATGAGGAATAAGAATAATTCTAATACCTACTACATAGGTATGCGTTCTATATATATTAAGGGCTTAGCGGATTCGGTTTTTCTTGTTTTGACCTTCAGGATAGGTTTTGAGACCGGTTCGAGCCTTTTTGGAAAAAGTCAAAAGCAGGTTTTTTGGTTTTTTTGGGATATGGTAGTTTTTAGTTATGTAGGATTAAATCTATAGTAAATAGATTTACGTTGATATAATCGGGATTTAGGACGGGTTTTTTATAGTTTAATTGTAATTTTCTTTGTTTTCGTCTTATTTTTTGGAGAAATCTCCCACTACAAAGGGTGGTGTCAGGAGCTGAAAGGCAGCTCAATTGCATCTACTAAAACCATAGACAATATCCAGCAAGCCTAAAGCTATTACAAGGCTATGCAAGAGCTATTGCGACAGGAGTCAAGCCATGGAAAAAGAAGACCTTATTAAACGAATTAGACAGCTAGACGCATATTATGAGGATGTAGACCTAAGTCAGGAGCAAGTATGGTACCTCACACACTTGTTGGACTATATAGAATCTGACCTGGGGATAGAACCGGAAGATAGCTGATTTAATATGTTACATAGGTTATACCTATGTAACATACGAAATTACTTTTGTCAAGAGGGATGGTATTTTAACGAAAAATAGGAGTCATATGTTAAACAGGTTATACCTGTTTAACATATGAGTTCAGAAAAGTCAAGAGAAATCTCTCATAGCATAAGGTAGCGAGAGATTCAATTAACTAAATTCAAGAAAGGGTTCAAGAGATGATTTATCAGTCTTTGGTAGAAGAAGCCAAAAAACGAAGCAGGCCTGAGCACTACTTCGATGATTTGTATAAGCATGACAAGAACCGCCTGGAGGGGGATCATCCCCCTCCAGTGTTTGGTTGGGTTCTCAGAAGGTCTGGCACAGAGTTGTTGGATCTGAGAATGGATAAGAGATCCTTAGATGGTTATATCGAGCACTACACATATGAGGATCCAAAAGAGGATAACCTCTACTACTTCTTTGATGGAGCAGTGCTGAATTGCCTTCCTTTCCAGGACTGGAAAAAAGTTATGAAGGAGAATAATATCCCTGATAGGGAACCTAATATGAAGAGATACTCTTCATATTAAATAGTGCTAGGAAGCAGTATGTTACATAGGTATAACCTATGTAACATACGAAATTCCTTTTGTCAAGAGATATTTCTCAGGGCACGAATGGTCAGAATACGGGAGAAGGGTTGTTGCAGCAACCTTTCTCTTTTTTGTTTTAAACCTTTCAAGATTTAAACAGGAGTAAAAGAGATGACTACCTATCAGTTGTATGAATGGATTGGGTACAACCAGCCTATGCCTTATGAAGTAAGAAGGCTCTCTGCCCAACTGAGCAGAGAGATAACAGAGGATGAGGCATGGTACCTAGTCCGTTTATACGAGGTAGCATGTGCAGGACCTGGTACAGGGAAGGGTTATAAGTATTTTGACCGAGTAGTCAGAAAGATGAAGTTATTCCCTTTTTCTGACTCTACCTGAGGGAGTAATGGGAGACATCTGGTATCCAGATAAATCTCTCATCATATAACCAGCCAGGGGGAGACAAGATGCAGTTAACTAAATTTAATAATAAATGTTAAACAGGTATTACCTGTTTAACATACAACTGCCCAATTGTCAAGGAGTAAGTTATGAAGAGTTTGTTCGTTCTAGTTATTGGGGATGGATATCTTTGTGCGGCTGGAGAGGACCCTTCTCTCCTTAGAAGGTATATTTCCTACTTTTCAGCTGATGGGGAGCAGGAATGGGCAATCTATCAGACGAGGAGGCTTCCAGCTGCACTTAAGAAGCAGCTGGAAGATCAAGGAACGGGCGATCAATGGTTCGATGACGGATACGTTGCCTTAGACGTAGCCAGAGGTTTCATCGAGTCCCTTTGGGGGACCAGCCAGGAAGATCTGGAGATTCTTAGGGTCCTCCATAGGGTCCCTAAGGAAGTATTAGATGTATCTCTCTAATATCTAGATAAGTCTCCCACCATAAATCATGGTGAGACAACAAACAACAAAACAAAAGGTTTTACTTAGAGAGTAAAGCCAAAGGAGTTAGAAAAATGGAAAAACGTTGTGGATTATGTAGGGCGTGCGTTGTGTTTGAGAAGACTAGCGCCTCTATTATGAGGTATCTCACAACGGCTCATGCTGATGATGATGTTGTAACGGTATGGAACTGTACCTTAGAGCAGTACCCTTGTGAACAACCGATGAAGGTTGTAAAGATGACTCCTCAAGAGCAGGAGGAGTTGAGGAAAAGTATGGAATACCGCTTGATGATGGGTAAAGTCATCTGCGGTATTCCGGTTGGCAGAAGGCATCTTATTGAGAAAGAGACCTGGCGTTATTATGACGCCCATGCTGAGGGACTCGGGTACACCGGAGTTCTGGTAAAGCATGATTATTCTGCTTTGCTTTACGATGTTCCAGCGGAAGTGCTGGAACATACCAAACGGTATTAATACATAGGGAAGCCATAGGGAAGGCTTCCCTATGGCTATTGATTTCTCCAGAAAGCATGGAGAAATCTCCCATCACATAACCAACCAGGCAGCGAGAGAGATTCAGTTAACTAAACTCTTTTGCTGTTTCTTTTAAATCCAACAATCTTGAGAACGGAGGGAGTTCAACATGAAACCTCAATACATTTCACAAGAAACCATTGACGGTTTATGTCAGCTGAGAGCTGACATGGAGGACCTGGAAACCCAGGTCGTGGATACTGGGGAGGCTCATGGGATGAGCTTCTTAGACGGTTACTTTGTGGCATTTGAGTATGCCTGCAAAGGAGCCTTAAGGGACTTCTTTGAGGATTGTAGACCGGAGCATAGACTCCGGTTAGGAGTGACTATAGAGGATCTGATGGAAGAGAGGGGAACGTTCCTTATTCTCATGACCTTAGAAGGTCATGGGGTAGGGATATGGGATGGAGATTGGGATAGATTTTTTTCCCATCCCAGAGAAGGTATTCCGGCTCTCCAAGATCACTTGGAGGTTACTTTGGGAACCTTTGCTGATTGTACTGGGGGAGGCATTTTGTCAGAGCAGATACGGTATTCTGCTTATATATCTTTGGATCTCCCATGCCATGAGTCTCATGCGAAGGCTCTGGAAAGGGAGAACAAAGAGCTTCACAAAAGAAACCGGGAGCTTGAGACGGAAAACGAGACCCTAAAGCAGCAAAGGGATAAAGCCTTTGCATTAGGTCAGCAGACTTCGGTTTTTTCAGAGCATATTTGGGAAGATTAAGAGGTGAATTGGGAAGCTGTCAGGATAGCTTCCCAACAGTTTCTATAACTGTTCTCCTTATTTATCCATAAGGATTATAAGGAGCAGAGAAATCTACCACGATAGGAGTTACCAGTGAGGTTCAAAGTAAGGGTCATTTGCTAATTCATCAGGATCTGGGTAGAAATCTTCTATATATAATATAGGGAGTTCTGTATCTGGAAAATGGAATTCTTGAATGATCCTGGAGCATTCAGGACCTCGCATAAGGTGTCCAGTATATAGGGTAAACGAAACCCCTTCGTAGTTTTGTTTCATCTTTACCCTTTGGCTCCTCTGGACCTTTTTGTTGGTGAGCGCCTCAAAATGTAGATACTTCTCAAAAACATAGCCAGATTTTCTGGCTCTGGGGTGATGAGGTATTCTAATAAGAACTTCCCCATTAGGGGTATAAATCTTCCCCCCTCTCCAATTGGGGTTTTTGTACCCTCTCATTCGCTTTGAACGTTCCTTGCGTTGTTTGGGAGAATTCATATGGAAAGTGCCATAGTAGGAGGCAGAACAACGGTGAGAGCAGAAGACTAAATGGGTTCTGCGTTGGGAAGGAGACCTGTGGAACATCTCTCCACAGTAAGGGCATTCCAACGAAGGAACCGCTTTTGGTCTTCCTCTCCTACGCTTCGCTTCAACTCGGATCTCTTTCATGCTGTCGCTCATGTTCCTTCCTCCAATTCAAGAACATCTAATCTACTTCCCATACTATATGAAAAACATCGTTTGTCAAGGAAAAAGATCAGAGGGAAAGAAATCTCCCACTACATAACCAACCAGCGAGTTAAATTTAGTTAACTGAACTCAAATTCCCTCGCTGCTTTTCATAAAATCCAAAACAAAAAAAACAGGAGAAGTAAATGGAAAAGGAAGTCTACATCCTTATCTCAGAGGACTGTGTATGGAAGACCGATACGGATCCGTATCGGTTGGATAAATATAGGAGGGAAGTATTTGGGAGAATCTATCCCAATTGGGCAATTTTCTTTCTAAAAGAGGGTCTCCCAGATTCTCTTCTAGAAGAGATAGAGAGATGTGGAGTAAGCAAGGGATCTGATGGATTTCTTGCCTTTGAGAAGGTTAAAAGGTTTCTTGGAGAACCTTTTAACTATGGTTCGGAGCATTATCTCTATCTATTGAGAGAGAAATACCCCACTACATAACCAACCATATAACGTCGCCAGCTGATGAGATACAGCTGGTATCAATAAAAAAACAAGAGAGTTCAGTTAACTGAACTCCAAAAAGGAGTTAGAAATGAGAGTGATCAATTTTCAGATCGAGAATTGTGGTATCCATTTCTCTGATTATTTCCAGGGGGTAGATGTTAGGGATTGGGATGCTGTTTTTGTTGGGATAGGAAATGACTTTGCAGAGGCTCTTGAGTCAGCCTTAGAGCAAGCCGCAGATAGCGGCTATGAGGTTCCTCTTACGGAGGAAGAGCAAGAGACTCTCGTTGCAGAGGATAACTCTGCAACGGTTGCAGAGTACCAGGAGTACTACGAGGATGAAAACCAAGAGGATGATGAGGATAACATTTTAGACGTGGAAACCCCATGGCTCCACGTCGCTGTGTATGTGGAAGTGGATAAGGAGATTGAAGATCTCCTTGCTAAAATCTCCCGGTTAGAAGCAGAGGTTGAGAGGTTGAAACAAGAGAGAAAGACAGAGGTCCAGCAAGCATATCTTGCTGGTATGCAGTCAGCAAGGATGGAAGAGGAGTTGTTTGAGAATTGATAGGATCTGTGGAGCTATTAAGCTCCACACTAGTTTTTCTAACTGGAGAAATATCTCACTACATAACCAGCCAAGCAGCAAGAGAAACAACAAAAACCTCTTGCTGCTTGGCTAATAAAAAAACAACCAGAAGGAGTTCAAAATGAATTTCAGTTTATGCCATGCCCTCCACGAGGCCCTTTATGTTCATATAGAAGAGGATATGAGAGTTCTCTTCGTTTGGAAGGGGGGGACGTATATTAATCTTTATGATTTCGAGGGAAGAGCTATAGACGCCTTCTCCCGAGACTTTGGGGATAGGAATATCCCCACTCTAGAGGAAGCTAAAGAGATGATCCAAGATCATCTTTCAGAAGGTTGAGAGATTTATCCCACTACACAGTGGGATGTCAGCAGAAACAAACAAAAGAAGATTCAGTTAACTAGACTCGTTTAGATAGATTCAGTTAACTAAATTTCCTTTTTCAACTGAAGGGAGATTTCTGATGGCGAGAAAAATGAAATCTCTATACGACAAAGTATGGGGATTCATGGAGCAACTAACCCGAGCAGGGTTAGACTGCTCATTTCCTGTTATTGCGGGAGTAACTTCCGCTGGCATAGCGAAAAGTCAGCGGATTGCGCAATACAGGGTCAACCAGGTGCTTTCCCTTCTGCAAAGGGAAGCCAAGGTTATCCTGGACCCTTTAGGTCACTGGGAGTTGTCTCCCAGTGAGATTCGTAGGCTTCAAAAAGAAGCCAGGGAGAAATCTCCCACCTCATAAAAGCTCAGGCAGTGAGGGGATACAGCTAGTATCAACTAAAATAGTATCCCTCACTGCTTTAACCTTTAAAACTTTTTTTATGGAGTAAAAAAAATGTCTTCTTGTCCTCACCACAAACCTTTCCGTCCTCTCTGTTACTCTCCTTCTCCTTATCTTTCTGCTGAAGAGTTAGCTCTTGCAACTCTCAGCAAGAGCTATAATAACCAGGATCAAATAGATCCTGATGGACTCGCAAGAGTCCATGGCATCAGCAGTGTCGCAGCGGAAATAGCGCTGCGGGCACTGGTAAAGAGAGGTAAGGCTTACCGTACCTCAGATGGTTGGTACGGTCCTTCTGACTCCTTCTGCAAGGAGATTGCAGAAAGAGTTGCTGAGAATGAAAGGATTGAAGCAGAGAATAGGAGGAAATATTTCTCTGGTTAATCCTAAGAGCCGGATAACCCGGCAACTGTTTTTCTAACAGTAGAAATCTCCCACTACAAACAACACCGCCAGCTGAAGAGACACAGCTGGTATCAATAAAAACAGAGTTCGGTTTAGTTGGCTATTTCATAGTCGGCTTCGTCTTCTGAACTCGCAAAAGGAGAAAAACATGGGTTACTTGGATCCTGCTCTCACAGAAGAGCAGATGGTACAAATCGCAGAGGAAAGGGCAACAACTACCCGAGGTCTGCGGGTAGTAATGAATAAGTTCCTGAAAGAAGGGACTACCCCTTCTCTGTTCAAGAAAGCTCAGAGAGCTATTTGGAAGCTAGAGCATACGAATGGGGAGTTGTCTCCCCTGGAGTATGCCTATGCTATAAATCACGAGCTGTCCAGGCTCGTGAATGCAGAATATTAAACAGACTACAGATAGACTCGGTTGGGAGTCTATCTGTTCTCTGATAGTTTCTATAACTGTTAAGAGATTTTTCCCACCACAATAGACACTGCCAGCTGAAGAGACTCAGCTGGTATCAATAAAAACAAGAGTTCAGTTAACTAAATTTAGCTGAACTCGAAACAGGAGAAAACGATGGCTAAAGCAAAAAAGCAAAAACAACAACATGGTTCCTACGCGGTGGACTATTGGGGTTCTCACCCCGATAGGAATAACGATGATTGTTGGACGGGGAGAGACTTCCCGTCCAAAGAAGAGGCTCTGGCGTTCTACAACGCAGAGCCTGCGTACTACTTTAACAGTAGTACGCAATTTATCGTATTATCTGACCCGACGGGTCAGATACTGTGTATCAGAAAGAACCCGGGGTATCAACCTACCCCGGATGATCAGAGCGACTGGAAAAGAGAGGCGGCTATGCAAGCCGCCATGGCGTTTGGGTGTCAGGGATGGAACGACTATTACGGTTGATCCATCCCATAACAAGGGAGGGGTAGCTTAAGATTATTCCCTCCCTTGCTCTGATAGTTTCTATAACTGTTAAGAGATTTTTCCCATCACAAATAACACCGCCAGCTGAAGAGACTCAGCTGGTATCAATAAAAATAAGAGTTCAGTTAACTAAATTTAGCTGAACTCGCAAAAGGAGAAAACAGATGAGAATAGAAGGTATAACCCGAAAAGTCGGTAGAACCGTTAAAAATAACGGTTCCTCTCATGTTGAAGGCGACGACGTAGTTCGTTTTGTCGTGAGACAGGCGAACTACAGTCAAGCGGCTAAGGAGTCGCTTGAATATATGGCAAGCGAGGCGGGCATAGCCCGCCTCTTGGCTACAGCCAAAGGATTTGGGCTTACCTTTGCCGAGGGGATTGTTTGTTTTGATGAGATCGAGGTGGAGCTGAAAGAGGCTCTCAAGAAAGAAGAGAGCCTCTCTTTCTTTTCCGCAAAGAAGGTTGTACTGGCAGGAGGCTCTGAGCCTGTTGCCCTCTGTCAGTACTGTGGTAACGACCCTGAAAAGAAGGGTCGTTACTACGTCAAAGGGATCATCGAAGAGCAGGAAGTGGTTATTCCTGCTCTGTATCCCAAAAAGGAGGGAGCCTTGACCGCGAAGGCAAGGCTCCGTAAGGAATTGCCCGTAGCTTCCTACGGGCGGTTCATGATCCCTCACGAGAGTCAGCTAGCACTCTTAAGAGTGCTTCCTGACTGATCTCAACCATCAACCCCCTCCTAATCAAAGGAGGGGGTTCTCTCTGATAGTTTCTATAACTGTTAGGAGAAATCTCCCAACATAGGGAGATACATCAGCTGGCAAAGAAAAAGAAGTTCAGTTAACTGAATTTTTGCCAGCTGATATTCACAAAGATCTTCTCCAAAACACAGGGGGTGGTGTCCCTGTGTTGTTTTTCTCCTGTTTAGAGATCCTGTCCCTCTATCCACCTCACTTTTTTACTTGTTTCCTAGTGGGGGTTTGGGTAGAGGGATGGATCTCAATTTTTTGAGGTTCAATACAAAAAAACGGCTCTCATATCTCAACAAGAAGAGACGATAGAGAGCCTTCTAATACCAAAATGCCAACCAATGATAGAGAGCCTTGTTCTTAAGATATGAGGCCTTCTCGTTAATGGTTGGATAAAAGGAGTCTTGTGGCTCCTTTTTGGTTTAGAGATATCTCCCAGGATATATGTGTCCAGCCAGGACAAGCCTGGGAACAAAAGAACTCAAAAAAAGGAGAAAAGAGAAAATGACTATCCTTGATATTCCATCTAACCCTATCACAAGAAGCTTCCAAAATGGTTTCTTCCTGTCTTTTGACGGAAGAGACCGAATCATTCTGGGAGGCAACAACAGAGGCAAGCCTGAGACCCGGGCTTACTCTGTTAAGCCGGGTCAGAGAGTCATGATTGAGAGATTAACTCTCAAGGTCATGACTCCCCCAAGGAGCGACCTTGATAGGGTTGCTTGGGAGCACGGCTTATACAAAAGCCGAAAGCTCTCTGGCTTTCCAGCTATGAGGGAGAAGGTTCTATCAAAAACCTTCTTTGATCCTCGCTGGAAAGTCATGCGACCTACAGCGAAAATCAAGCAAGGGGAGAAGTGTGCCCTGGCTATCTGTCAGGTACCAGGACTCGATAGGGGCGAGATCATGTGGTGGTATGCTGAGCCGGACTGTGACCCGGCTCAGCTGTTGAAGCTACTGGATAAGTAGCTTCAATCAAGAGAGTCCAGAGAGGTTAGTTATCTGAGTTTAGTTAACTGAATCTCTCTGGGCTTTGTAGGGATAAATTTCCCACCACATATACCATTGTCAGCGACGGAGCGACCCGGTTCCAAAAGCTCTATCGTTGGCAGAATAGAAACAAAAACACGTTGACTTCAGCTCTTAATATAAGACTGCTGGAGTCAAAAAAACCAGGAGAAAAAAAATGAGCACCATGATACCTGAGTACCGGATTCCTCAGAACAAAGCCCCTAAGCAGAAGAGTCTGCAGGTAGGGGTAACCGTTCGCCCGTATGGGAAGCGAACGGGTATGGGAGCAGACCGATCCAGGTCTGCTTCTATCAAAGCCGATGTGGCTTTGATGCGAGTTTATGCTGAAGAGACGGAAGCCACGGGCTTCGTCTTCCCAATCGATGAAGATGATTGGGATCAAGAACTGTTGGATCTTATGAGGAGAGGGGATCCCAGTTTAGGGATAGGTCCCTGTTACTGTGATCCCTTCGTCTGGTTTGATTTATACAATCAGGCCAGAACGAAGACGGGGAGTTATTCCCCGCAACAACGTGCCTTTGCTGAGAAGCGAAGGCGAGAACAAGAAGAGATGGCTGGCAAAGAAAACCAGCCATCCTAATTAGACAGTAAAGGTAAACAGAAAGAGGGATTTTCTATAACTCCTTTGCCCTCTTTCTGTTTACCTTTTTTCTCTTTCCCCTCCCTTTCTAGAGAAATCTCCCACCACAAAAGATACTGCCAGCAAGAGAGAGTTCAGTTAACTAAACTCTCCTTGCTGGTTTCAACTCAAATCTTTCAAAAACCAGGAGAAAAAAATGATAACAAAGATGAAATATAGAAAAAATCAGGGAAGGATTGAAGCAGAGCTGAGTGTCTTGATCCAAGGCACCTGGCTACGCTTCAAAGGCGTAGCCCCTTCCATCTGTGAAGAGGAGAGGAAGAGACTGCAAGGTCCTTTTTCTCCATCAGTTGATAGCCTCTTAGATGAGGCTACCAAAGAGAAGGGAAGATATACCTGTTAGGTATCTTCCCTGGATCTCCTGGAGGTTCTCTCTCCAGGAGATTTTTCCCACCACAAAAGAAACTGCCAGCAAGAGAGAATTCAGTTAACTAAATCTACTCTCTTGCTGGTTTCAACAAAAAAAGCTTCCTTCACAGCAGAGGGAGGCAAAGGAGTAGAAAAATGAGAAATTCGCTTCCTTCCGCAGGAAGCTGCCCCGATTGCGAAAGGGCAAACCAGATCCTTTCTGACGTTGTTTTTAACAACGCGGAGCTGGTAACAGCTATGGTCCATGCTGTTGGACCCGTGCTCCTGCTGGAGGGAACCCCTGAGATCCGGGGAGAGATCAGGGGGAGACTCAAAGAGTTCTTTGAGGGGTTCTTTGAGGATGAGGGAGAGAAATACTCCCACAATAAGCCGTATGAGTCATTGACTCATACGTTCCTCCACATGGCGGTGAGTGTGATCTCCTATCGTGAGATAGGGGATACGCTCTACGGAAAGGCTCAAGAGGGAGCTTATGACTCCCTCTTGAAGTAACTAACAATCTGGGGAAGCCTGGAAAGCTTCCCTAAACAGTTTTTATAACTGTTTTTTTTGTGGCTGTAGTGGGATTCCAGAAATCTCCCACTACATATATCACCGCCAGCTGGAACAAAACAGCTGGTGTCAATAAAAACATTGAGCCTCCCTTTGCTGTAAGGGAGGCAAAGGAGTAGAAAAATGGCTATTACTAAACAAGAGATTAAAATTCACGACGGTTGCTGTAGAGCCGTCGTGAATATTTTCCGAAACCGTGATAGAGAGAACCGCCATGAACGGCGGTTCAGATCGATCCTGCAAGGAGTCTATAAGGCTCTGCAGGATCCAGCAAAGGAGGCTCTCGTTGTCCAGAGAGCCTCCCAGTGGTTAGAAGAGCGTCCGTACGCTCTTCGAGTAGAGAAGGAGGTAGCCCGGATGATCCGGGATACCTACCGCTTCTCTGACAGAGCAGAGAGTTATACTGTCTTCTCCCGTTATAGGGAGAAGATCAGTAGACTCTCTCCTACCTTAGCGACAGCGTTTCGCTAAGGTATAACCAGTATCCAGGAAGCGCCTTCACGGGGAAGGCTTTCAGCTAGTGGTTTGCTTCTGGGGTTCGACTCCCCTCCTGGATCTAAAGATATTTCCCACCACAAACCAAACTGCCAGCTGGAACAAAACAGCTGGTATCAACAAAAAACAGAGTTTAGTTAACTGAACTCAAAAAGGAGAAAACGATGGGTTTAGAGAGCTTGAAAAAGTTCTCTCTGAGCTTGGGATTGAGGGGTTTTAACCCCTCTCTCAAGCAAAAAAAACAGGACTCCAGTCCTTGGAGGAACCTGGTTGCTGTAAGCCAGGTATAGCGGTTCGACTCCGCTCTGGGGTTTTTCTGGATAAAGGTTGGTTTCTGTCGGAAAGGAGAAGGATCTTCAGTTAACTAAACTGGAGAGATTTCCCAAGACAGAACCAACCACCAGGCAGCCAGCTAAGCAGCTTGATAAACACAAGCTGTCTGGTGTTACTCTTAACTTAAAAATAAAGGAGGCCGTCATGCCTCTTACTCAGAATCAAATCTTCGTCAATGTGCTAACGTCCGCTTCCACGCGGACGTTAGGAGAAATGGACAAACTGGATGGATACGATTGTATCCATCTAAATATTCCTCATGAGAAGTGGGAAAGAGCCCAAGGCTCCTTCCGAGTTTTTTCTACCCGGGATTTCTTCCCGGGTAGCAGAGGTATGGACAGAGGAGAACTCTCCTCTGTCGAGTATTACGCCCCTCTATCCTCTTACGACAGGATAGAGGTTACCATCCTGTACCAGGATGGTAGTCAAGAGACTAAGGTTTTTCGACCTTAGTCTCGGATCACAGCCTCTGGGAGGTACTCTCTGGACCTTAGAGAGTATAGGGTTCAATTCCCTGCTGTGATTTTCGGATTTAGATTCTGGATTTCTCTAATAGGATTGAGGATCTAGGTTCTGGATCGAGTAGTATCCGGAAATTTCCCAGGATATTACTCACTGCCAGCAAGGCAAGACAACAAGGACTCAGCAACTTGAGTCTTGCTGGCATAGGGCTTCTGGTGAAGCTACCTGGAAGGTTGCTCCTTCCTTGACAATGGTAGCTTCTTAATCAGTGGAAAGGCATGGAGAAGGGTTAGTTCTGCTCCATGTGTAAGGCACACCCTAGCAGGGATAGCCCGTCCAGCTGTACCAGCTGGATCTGAGCTGGACAGAAGCCATGGCAAGCAACGCCCCTAAGATGGTAGGGGCGCTTCCTTCCGACAACACCCTATCGGAAGGAGACTGGTAGCGCTCAATAGAGCCTCTATAACCAGTCTCCTGAAGACTAGAGGGAGTGACTGTGAAGGGGAATTGGGGTTCGACTCCCCGGCTTGCCTTGTTCTCTTGCTGGTTATCAGCGAGGGAGGTTTCTCTAAGGTTGAGTTTAGTTAACTGAACTCCCCGGAGGAATATCCCACCACATAACCAGCCGTCAGCAGCAAACAACACACGCTGCTGGCAAAACAAAAAAAACAAGAAGCTTCCCTCCTCGATAAGGGGAGGGAAGCAAAGGAGTAAAAAAATGGGTATAAGAGGAATATATACAAAACAATATTACTGCGAACAAAAGTTCGCAGCCATCTGCCTATATGGCAGATGGCGACCTATGGAGGGCGTCACGCCCTCCAACATGGGGGTGGAGCCGGACGGGTCTACCGTCCGGGCGGAAGATTGGGAACCGGCTACCTCAAAAGAGGTAGCCAGGGGGATCTGCTTTAACCGAAACCACAGCTACGTTGAGTGGCTGTTTTTCGGGGGCAATCAAAAAGCGCTGGAACAAGCAACGCCAGCGCAGAAAAAAGAAATGTTCCAGTTAGCTGAAGAGCTAACTGGATAAGACGAAGGGGAAGCCTGAGCAAGCTTCCCAAAATCAAAAAGGCTCATGACTCCAGCCCCTGGTAGGAGGGGTGTTCCCTGGCATAGGGGAATAACGGGGTTCAATCCCCCGCTGGAGTCTTTTCGGTTTGTCTTGCTGAAGGGAGAAATTTCTCACAGCAAGACAAAACACCAGGCAGCCAGCTAAGCAGCTTGATAAACACAAACTGCTTGGTGTTACTCTTAACCTAAAAAAAGAAAGGAGGGCCCTATGGCTCTGCTAAAATGTGAGAATTGTGGACTTCCCACGCTCGCTGCGTGGGAAGTCAAGAGTTGTGGACCGAATAAGTGGGAGGTAGAAAGCCTCCCACTGTGTAATGAGTGCTGGTCTGTCGCCGTTCGCGGCGACGGACACAGTTACTCTGGCTCCTTCAGCAGCCGTGTGGCTGCTGAGGATCACTGTGCTTTCATGAATGGAGAGGATTGATCTTCTCCATTCATAAAAGCTCCCTCCTGAGCAAGAGGGATAAATAAAAGGCTTGGTTTCCTGGTACAGCCGTCAATGGGATGGCTCTGCTTTACAGCAGGATCTCAGGGTTCGACTCCCTGCCAGGAGATTTCCTTGATAAAGGCTGGTTATCAGAGAGGGAGGTTCCCTGGAAGTTCAGTTAACTGAATCCAACTAAACTTCCAGGAGAAATCTCCCAGAACATGACCAGCTGTCAGCAGGACAAAACAACAAAGACTCAGCAACTTAATTGAGTCCTGCTGACAAGACCAGTAGTCGCCTTTCGGCTTCTACTGGCAATAATAAAGCCTTCCTCTAAAGCGCAAGAGGGAGGTTGTTCCCTGGCTAGAGATAGGTGCCCGCAAGAGGCATGAAGGTTCAATTCCTTCACAGGGATTCAGTCCTGAGTAAGACTCTAAAAGGCTCAGTGTTCTAATCATTATTACCTTTTCTTTCCCCTCCCTTGCCCCATCATCAAGGGAGGGGTTTGCCTTGCCCCATGGCTTGGGGTGCTCTTCGGGGTATAGCGGTTCGACTCCGCTGCAAGGCTTTGCTCCGTAGAAGTGAATCTAGAGACACCTTGTCCTCCTCCAAGGTGTCTTTTGTCTGGTCTTGTGGAAGCCCCGATAGGGGAAGCGGTTCGACTCCGCAACCAGGCTTTCCATACAAACCAGAGTACTGAGAGGTCTCTCTAGCTGGAGAAATCTCTCAGTACAAAACAAAACGTCAGCAGCTAGCAACAACAAGCTGCTGACACAAACAAAAAAAATAAAAAGCCTCCCTCTACACCAGAGGGAGGCAAAGGAGTAGAGAAATGGCTAGAGCAAGACAAAAAAATAAGAGAAGTAGAAAAGACGATCCGAACCAGAAACACCATCCTATCTTCCCTTACCCTTCACAAAGCCCAGAGGAAGCCTCTGGGAGACTCCAAAGGCTCATCCGTATGCGTGAGAACGCATACGGGAGTTTCCGGCGTCACATCGATAAGACAGCGGCTCAAGAGAGCCGCCGCCGAGACGAATTGAGAAAGGCAGCGAAGGCGCAAGCCTAGCCCCTTTCTCACGACCCCAAACCAGCCGGGGTCGTAAAATGTGGGGCTGGTAGCTGTGTTTTGCTCCCCGTGAAGGGGAGCTTTGGACGGTACCCTAGCGGGAGGGTACTCTTCGAGTCTGGTTCAACTCCAGACCGTCCAATTGTTTCTCACTTCAGTTAACTGAAGTGAGATCTCCAGAAATCCCTCACCATATAGCATGGTGGGGGGAACAAAATAAAAACACTGCCTCCCTCTTTAGGGAGGCAAAGGAGTAGAGCAATGGGGTCGTGGCTATGACCCCGAGTCCCTGAGTTAAATAGGGAAGGAGAGAGGGAAGTGCTAGCCTGTACCTCCCTCCTTCCCTGGCTTGGGTAGCCACAAAAGACCCTAAAAAGAAACCTACCCCGCTCTATACAGCCCGGAGCGTTGCGGGGTCGCTTTAAATACCGGGTATTGGGGCAAGTAGCCTGTCGTCTATAAGGACAGCGGGTGAACGGATTAATGGAGGTTCGACTCCTCCCTTGCCCAATAGAAATCCCCCACCATATAGCATGGTGGGGGAAGGGTAGAGAGGACACGAGAGTAGATCTCTTGAGTTCCTCACCACCCTTTTTTTTGTGCTGGGGACCCTTTGGAGAAATATCCCAGCACAAAGCATATTCCCTGAGGAAGAGACTGGTTCGGGTTCAGTCTATAAACGTGGAACCCTGGATACTTGTGGCGAGTATCCAAACTATTTCCCTCAGCTGGCTGCACAGGGTAGCAGCCCACAGAGGATACACGTTAATCTATTGTGTATCCTCCCAAGAGACTGATAAGGGTTCAGTCTATAAAGTAGTATCCCTAGCGTTGTTTCTTTGGTTTCCCCTGCTCAAGCAGAAGGGAGAGAAGACTGCAGAAGGGGTTCAGTCTATAAAGCAGAACTCCGGGTTCCCTATTGGGCAACAGCGGATAACAAGTTTAATCTTCTCCCTTCGTTGTTCTGTGTTTCCTCTGCTGTAACAGCGGGGGGCTTCTTTTCTGTATCAACAGCGGAAGGGAACCTCCCCGCTTGTGTTAGCAGCGGGGAGTCTTTTCTCCCAAGTAGCTGTAGGGAGGGCTTCTCTTGCTGGTTATAGGGGGAGGGGGCTCTTCCTTATTCTTTTTCTGGATACCAGTTGGGGAAGTGTGTGCTGGGAACCCTTTGGATAAATCTCCCAGCACATAACTCCACGTCAGCAGCCAACGCAGGCAAGTAAAAGGGACAGGGCTGCTGGCGATTAACACTAACCAAGGAGAAAACAATGGTTAGGGATATAGGCTTTATTATATATCGATACGAGGGGAAGGTGTCCCCCCGCTTGAGGGGACACCTTAGAAGGGCTGCAGAGGCAGTCATTCAAGCAGATTTCAGCAACAGTAAAAAGTTGCTGAAGAGAACTTTCCGTCTCTCCTTCGGGAGAGATAATGCAGTTTTATGCGAGATGAGATCGAGGATATGGGAGGAATATGGGTATTTTTGCTCTTGATCCTCCCCCCTCCCTGGGAAAGCTACCGTAGGGCGTAGCAAGCTGATAGGGGTTCGACTCCCCTCCAGGGATTTTCTTTGATAGTGGTGGGTTCTCTCCAGCTGAAATTTAGTTAACTGAATTTCAGAGAGATTTCCCACCACATAAGAAAGCCCAACCAACACAGTCTCTCTAGAAAAAGGGAGGCTTAATCTAAATCAAGGAGAAGACAGTGGAAAGGAAACTCATGTTTCATAACTTCTATCGCATCGTTACTACGGCAGTCCCGATGGACTGCCGTATGCCTATCCTGGATGGTCTCCAGGATAGTTACCATTCCTTTAATGAATCTCGCAGCCCCGTCCCGGGACTGGAGAATGCGATAGCTAGGCTGTACAACGTCCCGGAGAACCGGGACGTGCAATATCTGATCACGCAATTAGGGCGGTTGGTCTCTTTCTATAAAGAGACTTATTGATCTCTCTTCCCCAGTACCGCCGCCGTGGGCGCGGTAAGTGTTTAAGCGGTTCGAATCCGCACTGGGGTTTTCTTTGACAGTGGTGGGTTTTCTCTAAATGGAATTCAGTCAACTAAATTTCAGAGAGATCTCCCACCACATACACAACCCCAACCACGGTGGTTGGGGTTCATACCAGAAACAGGAGAAAAAAAATGGTTTATGAGTATGAAACCGCTGAGCAGGCTGGATTCACCAATGCCAGAGCAGCTGCTCTGGCATTTTATCGCCAGAATAGCCATCCATCAAGGTATCGCCCTGATGGGCGAGACTCCAGAGAGGAGGCAGAGAAGGTTGTGCTCCGCCAGATGCAACGAAGGGGTTTATCTCGTTCAGCCCGTCGTGGCGGAGCGAGTATGGTTGGGGTTAGCGGGTTTTTCCGCTAGCCTATAGCAGCAACCTTGCCCCGATATACAGGGGTGGGTTGCTGCTTTTTTTTGTGTCTTGGTGACCCTTTGGATATTTCTCCCACCACATAAGAAAGCCCGATAACCGGCTCCCTACTGTCTGGGAGCCACAACCCACAGTAGGAGAATTCAGATGGAAACTCTAGTGGTAGATTTAATGATGGATCTAGCAAGACAAACTATGGTCGATGAGCACTTCGACCAAGTTCGGTTGTGTCTAGATGCTCTAAGTTGTCTTTATGTTAACGATCAAGACCCTGTAGCCCAGATCGGGTTCACAATGGATATTTTATATAAGCTTGGTCTGGAGGAAACCAAGCTGATGATGCATCTAAGTTCACTATTGGGAGAATACATCTTCTAATTCTCCCTCCCTTCCTTCCCTCCCTTCTCCTTCTCCCTTTCCTTCCCTTTTTTTTACCTTGGGGACCCTTCGGAGATTTCTCCCACCACATACCTACATCCAAACAGCAACCTGGCTCCCAGACAGTAGGGAGCCACAACCCATAGTCGGAGGTTGATATGTTAACAAAAGAACAAGTTGTCCGTTATGCGGAGTACATTTCTCGTCATATCGATAAGACGTCCCCTGCAAAAGAAATCATGGAGAAGGCCGCTTGCGCAGCGGCTTCCGCTGATTTTGATCGATGCTGTGATTTGTTGCTCAACGCTAAAGTGGAGGACTCGCTTCCTCCACGCATTAAAGATGCCATCATGAAATTGTGGGAAGAAGTGTTTGAGTTATCTTCTTATGCCCCCAATGAGAACACAGTGTGGGAAGTGGTCTAACCCATTGTGTTCTCCTTCTCCCTTCCCTCCTTCCCTTCTCCCTTTCCATCCCTTTTTTTTGCTTCAGTGACCCTTTGGAGATTTCTCCCACCATATACGTACACCCGGAAACAACAACCCGGCTCCCTACTGTTTGGGAGCCACAACCCATGGAGGTGATTTATGGGTTACCAAGAACGTTGGATGCAGAAATCAATGGAAGCTAGCTGGCTTCCAAACAGTAGGGAGCCGGTTCTGGTTAAATTGGAAATCTTGAATATTTCTTTTAACACAAATCACAACAAAATGTACGCTGACAATATCCATGAAATGAAGCACTTTTGCATAAGTGCTCTAGCACATGAATTCTATCCAGAGCGCTACTAGTCTCCTTCCTTCCCTTCTCCCTTCCTTCCCTCCCTTCCTTCCCTTCCTTTCCTTTCCTTTCCTTTCCTCTCTTCCCTTTTTTTTACCTTGGGTACCCTTCAGGTATTTCTCCCACCATATACGCAAGCCCGCTGCTGCTGAGCTAGGCTGCTGGTGTTCTCTTAGCCTCACGAGGCTAGCCATAGAGACACCATAGAAGGCTGCAAAGCTTATCAGCTAGCCAAGGCTACCCTGAAGCATAACAGCTCACCAGAGCAAGCTGTGAAGCTTCTGCAGCCATCTGCTTGGGTAGCTGGATCCCGTGTGAGTTTAGTTAACTGAAGTTCAAGCTGTCAGAGATTTTTCTCAGCTTATACACGGGCACGTAACAACCCCGCGAAGCTAAAAAGCTTCGCTTCACTTGGAGGTGATTGATGGGAACAACGAAAGTTTATCATAAAGTTAACGGAGAAACAAAGTACACGTACACTACATATCAAGAGATTTCTCTTCCTGATCCTGACTGTTTCGTTACAGGCGGTCGTTGTCAACGAGCGATCAACCACGAGCGTTTATCTCTCCTGATCGCGCAAGATCTGCGTTTCAAAGCAGAAGCCGAAGATCTTCTTAAGCAGGTTGAGGAAGATCGTAAGCTGGCAGAACACGTTGAAGATCCAGAAAGTGGGTTGATGGTTGACTTGGGTAGTATTCCTAAGAACCTTCCTGCTAAAAATTGTTGTCTGCAGGTTGGTACTAGTTTGGCTAGCAGCATGAAACGCAAAGGCGGTGGGAACAAGAAGTATAACCAGGCAAGACGGCTAGCTGATAGAAGCCTTGTTTATGTGTACCGTCAAGAAGTCGAAGAAGGAGATTTCCCTTCCGAAGAGTTCGACTTCTTGACCCTTACGAATCAAAGACGGGTAGTACATGGCGACGAGACAAGAGATATTGCGCCTTGCTTAATCAGTGATCTTCATGCGTACCTTGCGTATCACAAGACCATGGCAAAAAAACATGCATCCTGTAAGGAAGTAAAGAGACGACGCAAGATGCTTTCTCTCTGATACCTCCCCTTCCGTCCCCTTCCCCTTCTCTCCCAAGGGTCTCCTGACCCAATTCTTTTTATGTCTTGTAACCTTCAGCAGAAATCTCTCACTGTAGTGAGAAGCTGATCCTGTAGAGGAATCTCCCAGCACAGGATTTTTGGCGCAATGCACTGCTGGAGAAGATATATATTCGAAAGTGTTCTTGCTTTACCTACCCGGGAAACAGGAGGGAGAATTTTTATTTTTTTTATTTTTTTTTGAGAAGGGGATGGCTACAGGGAGAGATTTTTTATTTTTTTTATTTTTTTTTGAGAAGG
>Ga0180438_10004336_pt1 | contig 20488 bp, 11 predicted proteins | sample SS_ome_12_FD_132455 | JGI IMG/M metagenome (GOLD analysis project Ga0180438, IMG submission 132455) | Hypersaline lake sediment archaeal communities from the Salton Sea, California, USA - SS_3_D_2 metaG | ecosystem: Environmental > Aquatic > Non-marine Saline and Alkaline > Hypersaline >... | reverse complement strand
GAAAATTTAGCCAAAGCCGGTTGGAGAGGAGATACTTTATTAGCCCGGATTTTTTGGTCGATTCCCAATCAAAATCAACTTTTTTGAAAGGATCCGAAATTATATACTAAGGAGAAAGTGGTGAATCAGAGATTAAGTGCGACATTTTTTTTGTTTCTGATATTTATGATTGATTCGAGCATTTCTGCGGGAGTCTATTCACAGACGTCAGACGAAGTCCGGTGTGCACCAGTCGACCTGGCACAATGCGAATTCAACACTCCCATTGAGCGCTCGATTTATAAAGTCAATGCGAATTTTAGTGCGGAAGACAGCGTTGTTTTTTTAACTAAAGAAACTGCTATTAAAATAAATTCGGTCAAATTTATTAACCCGAATGAACTCAGCTTTGAATTAATTGTTTTACCGGAATTTGCTCAGTTAGGACCGAAAAAGTTGGCCGTGGTGAATTCCCAATTGACACCCAGACTAGCGGTGACCCTTCCCGTTGTTTTTCAACGCTGGCCAACCATTGAACGGATTTGGGTAAAATCACCGCTGAAAACCATTCAAGATACGCTCCAACTACAAGCTTCTGGTGTCACAGCGGTTGATCTCATTTTGAAGGGACACGGTTTTTTCCCTGGTTCCGAAGTCCATTTTGACGATTCAGAAATAACAGTTTTAAATGACGCGCAACATCGCCTCATTTTTCCACCGGACAGCCTGATTGTTCGGCTGGTGATTGATCCGAAAAAACCGCCGGCCTGTGGTTACCAGCGATTCGTCATTACCAGTCCGCACGCGTTAGAGGGTCAGGGAAGGATTTTGGTCCGGCAGGCACGGGCACCAGTCATAACCAGCACGCTTAACAATTTCATTCCGGATGGTTCCGAGTATAAATTCGAAATCACCGGCACGCACTTTTCAAATAATGCTGAAGTTTCCGCGCTACCACCTATTAAAAACAGCCGCGCTACGGTTAGCACGCCAGAAAAAATTCAACTTTATTTGACCCTGCCGGTACAGCAGGATAATCAATCGTACCGGGTCGTGGTTACGAATCCAGATGGTCAGGCCGACACCTCAAATTATTTTTTTGCAATGGCCAAACCGCTGGAAAAGGCCAGTGCCAGATCTGCCACCAGCCGGGAACTGTTTTCCGGCCATTCCGCTTTAATTGCCGTGACGGTGAAACTCAAGCGGTTGGAACGATTGAATTCCCGAATTGCTTATGAAATTAATTTTGGCACCGACCGTTTTCCGGTTGAACGGTTGCACGATGACAGTACGCTCATTGCCCGCGTACGCCTGCCCAAATCACCGGGTGATTCTCCGTTAAATTATCACCACTTCACGGTGGGTGAAATGGGACAGACCGCCAAATGGAAAGGCATTCTGGTGGCCAAAACACCGCCGACGATTGGTTCAATAACCGGAGATGGCATTATCCATCCTAACGACACCCTGCAGGTAATGCTGAAAGGGACCTATCTGGACGGGATTAAAATTATCTTTGAAGATCCGGAAATGAGTTGCCAGGTACTTGAAACCACTCCGGAACGAATACGCCTGCTGATTATTGCCGGACAGGTACGGGCTAATCAGGCCTTTCCACTGACGCTGGAAAAGGGTGGGGTACAATTCGAACACACGCATCTTAAAATCGAGGTGCGTGACTGGGAACGATTTCCTCAATTTGTCGCGCTGGAAATCCCGGCTACCGGTACCATCGCCCCACAGCGGTTGTGGTCGGGTCAGGAACGAATTATTAAAATAAAATCCAATGATTTTATTCTGCTGAAGTTTTATGGACGGGAGATTAATCCGGAATTGGGGGAACAGAAAATACTGGTGAGCGGTTTCCTGCTGGACTCGGTTAGCACCATTCGGGCAGAAACTTTTGAGAAGAAAATGATTAAACTGCGCCACGGGAATGAGATTGTTACCTGGCGATTTCGGGTACGGCAGCGAATTCGATCCGGCGATCGGATTGAGATTGTGATTTCCAATCCAGGCAATCGAAATCGCACTGCCGAATATTTTTATGTTGAGCGTCACTGGTACGAAGCATTTCGTGCCAGCTCCTCGATTCCGTTAATTAAAATACCGACGAGTGGCGGGAAAACCGAGCTACTGAAAAACGTGGCGTTTGGTATTAACTGGCTCCCCTGGATGCAGCGAAAATTCATCAGTTTCAATGGGGAATTTATTGTCGGGAATCCCACTTCCACCGACGAAGCCGTGAATATTGAAATTGGTTTTGGAATCTCCGCTATTTTATTAAATTACATTCAACTTGGCATCGGGAGCAATCTCACCGGCGAAGCTTTTAAGGACAGCTTCTTATTTCTCGGTACGCGCTTGCGAATGCAATTTACGAACTGAACGAGGGGTGGAAAGTGCTGACATTTTAATTACTAGTTAGTATTTGAACGAAAACCCCGCTTGTCGATCCGTTGGCTAACGGAGAGATACCGGGTGTTTGATTTGCTCGTTGTTATTTATAATCCTATGACGACACCCGGTATCCTCGCTGCGCTCGGACAATCGGGGTCTGTGGGTTTTCGTTCAAGCATTAGTTCGTTGTCCTTTAAATGTGTTACCAGAGCAAGTCCTTAATTGTGAGCGTTTTCAAAAGGAATACCGGTATGAAATTCTTGGTGATTCTGGCGCATCCTAATCAGCAGAGTTTTAATCACGCGATTGCGTCGACGGCAGTCAGTGAACTTGAATCAAGCGGCGCTATGATTTATTTCCATGATTTATATCAGGAAAAATTCGATCCGTTGTTGTCGTTTCCGGAATTTAAAAAAGAGGCCCACCTTCCCCCAGACCTGGCTACTTATTGTTCTGAAATTGCTCAATCAGATGGTATTGTCATCATTCACCCTAACTGGTGGGGGCAACCGCCAGCCATTTTAAAAGGGTGGATTGACCGGGTGCTCCGTCCTGGTGTGGCTTATGAATTTCTCGAAGGAGACAGTGGTGAAGGAATCCCCGTTGGTCTGTTGAAAGCGCAGGTGGCGATTGTTTTCAATACGTCCAATACACCGGTTCACCGGGAAATTGCCGTTTTTGGCGATCCGCTGGAAAGATTGTGGAAAAATTGCATCTTTGAGCTGTGTGGGATTAAAAATTTTTATCGAGAAAATTTTGGTGTGATTGTTACCAGCACTTTCGCGCAGAGACAAGCCTGGTTGGCGCGCGTTAAAGCGATTATTAATCAATACAATCGTTGATAATCAACCATATCATCGCTTAGAGCGATGATATGGTTAAACACCGGAGAAAACTATGCTAAATTATTTCTGGCTGGCGCTTATCGTCCTTTCAATCATTTTTGGAGCAATTAACGGAAAAATTACTGATGTGACCAACGCGGCGATTAAATCAGCCGAAACAGCGGTCGAATTGGCCTTAGGCTTAATCGGTGTGATGGCCCTGTGGTTGGGATTAATGAATATCGCTGAAAAATCCGGCATTATTCGATTGCTGGCCAAACTGGTGAAACCACTCACCCGCTGGCTGTTCCCGGATGTTCCCGCCGATCATCCGGCAATTGGCTCGATGTTGATGAATATCTTTGCGAATTGGCTGGGACTGGCCAACGCCGCCACCCCGCTGGGTTTAAAAGCCATGCAGGAACTCCAGGCGGCAAATCCCCGCAAAGATACCGCCTCCAATGCAATGGTGCTATTTTTGGCACTAAATACCGCCACGATTTGCCTGATTCCCGCGACAATGATTGCTATTCGTGCCTCCAGTGGTGCGGAAAATCCAACCGAGATTATTGCCCCCACCATTCTCGCCTCTGTCTGTGCGACAATTGTTGCGGTAACCACCGCAAAGATTTTAAGTAAATTGCCGGTCTTTAAAAAGCAATGGCTTCCACCCGAGTCAAACAAAAAAAATATTTCAGGAGAACAGTCATAATGGATTCTTTTAGTCAACTCATGAATAATGTTTCCAATTGGGCGATTCCTTTTATGATTTTTGTGATCGTTATAATTGGTTTCGCTCAAAATATAAAAATCTACGAAGTGTTTGTGGACGGAGCGAAAGAGGGGTTCAACGTAGCGGTGAAGATTATTCCCTATTTGGTGGCCATCCTGGTCGCGATTGGGATGTTTCGCGCGTCAGGGGCGATGGATTTGTTTACCAGTTTAATTTCCCCGGTAACCAACTTAATCGGGATGCCAGCCGAAACCGTACCGGTGGCATTGATGCGTCCGTTGTCCGGGTCTGGCTCAATGGGAATCGCCACCGAGTTGATTAACACTCACGGTGCTTCGTCAATGATTGGCCGCATTGCCTCGGTGATGTTTGGTTCGACGGATACCACTTTTTATGTGATTGCCCTTTATTTTGGCTCGGTGGGTATTAAAAAGACCCGGCACGCGGTGGGAGCGGGCTTAGCCGGGGACATTGCCGGATTGTTGGCCGCGGTTTTCTTTTGTAATTTGATTTTTGGTTAAGGCTTTTTGAATTTTTTAATTTACATTTATACAAAAATTAAGAAAAAAAAATGCGCTCATATCGAATACCACTGGTGCCCGGGCCGACGTCGGTACCCAATAGTGTTTTAGCGGCTCATCAGGTTGATTATGGTTCGGCTGATTTAGAAACCGAGTTCCTGGCCCTTTATCAGGCCACGCAACAGAAATTACAAAAAATAATGAATACCCGCCACGACATCGTGATGATGAGTGGGGAGTCAATGCTGGGATTGTGGGGGGCGCTTAAAAGCTGTCTCAAACCGGATGATAAAGTCCTGGCATTGGTGACGGGTGTTTTTGGGGCCGGGATAGCTGAAATGGCCAAAACAATTACTTCGAATGTAGAGCTTGTCAGTTTTGAATTTGATGAAATTGTTGACTCGGACCGGGTCGAGACAGCTATTCAGCAGTTTAAGCCGAAAATGGTCACAATGGTCCATTGCGAAACCCCTTCCGGTACTTTGAATCCGGTAGCAACGGTGGGCGCATTCATTCAAAAATATGACATTCCGCTATTTTATGTGGATGCAGTGGCGAGTGCCGGTGGCGCATTACTAAATACTGACGAGTGGAATATTGATTTATGCCTGGTGGGGACACAGAAATGTCTCTCGGCTCCGCCGGATTTTGCGATTGTGAGTGTCAGTAAACACGCCTGGAACATTATTGAATCCGTTAATTATCAGGGTTATGATGCCCTTTTACCTTTCCAAAAAGCGGTCGCCGCGCGCTGGTTTCCTTACACACCGAATTGGCACGCGCTGGCAGTTCTGAATGCCGCTTGCGATCGAATTTTAAATTCCGGGCTTGACCAGATTCTGCAATATCACCAGGAAGCGGCGGAATATTGCCGGAAACGAATTCAAGAAATGGGATTAACGCTCTTTCCGCGTAAGGAGAGTTACTGCTCACCGACCCTGACCGCCGTAAAAGTCCCTGAAAAAATCACCTGGCAACAACTCGACGAATCCCTGCGCCAGCACGGTTTAGCCGTTGGTGGTTCGTTGGGGAAATTGAATGGTAAAGTTTTTCGAATCGGTCACATGGGTACGCAGGCGGACCAGTTCCTGGTGGAACAGGGTTTGGACATTTTAGCGCAGGTTTTAAAGAGTAAAAAAATTATTTAGGACTCGTGTCGGGGAATTGGATTAATTGTAACCATTCTAAACTCACCCCCCAGCCCCCTCTCTTGAAAAGAGAGGGGGAGTAAATTTTTGAAATTATAAGATATACATAAAGTTTAATCAAAAAAAATGAGTAACGCGGATGCAAAAATTACTTGAAATGAAAAATATCTCGAAATCTTATCCCGGTGTCAAGGCACTGGATCGGATTCAATTTGATTTAAATGCTGGCGAAGTCCACGCCCTGGTCGGTGAAAATGGTGCCGGCAAATCGACGCTGATGAAAATTCTGGCCGGTGCCGAACCAAAGGACAGCGGGGAAATCTGGGTCGCCGGGGAAAAAGTCGAATTTGATTCTCCCCACGATTCAAAAGCCCGCGGCATTGCTTTGATTTATCAGGAATTTAATCTGATTCCGGAATTAACGGTTGCCGAAAACATCTTTCTGGGGATTGAGCCCACCCATTACGGATTTATCGACCAGAAAAAACTCTACTCCGACGCCGCGGCCATTCTTGACCGAATTGGCGTTGAAGTCGATTAAGATGCTCAAATAAAAAATATCAGTGTGGCGCAACAACAAATTGTCGAAATTGCCAAATCACTCACCATTAATGCCCGCATTATCGCGATGGATGAGCCTTCTGCTACGCTCACCGAGCACGAGCTTCAAAAGCTGTTTGATTTGATTAACAAATTAAAAGCCGACGGAATTGGCATTATTTACATTTCACATCGCCTGGAAGAAATTTTTCATATTGCCACCCGAGTAACGGTTTTTCGCGATGGGAAACATATTCAGACTGATCAAATTGAAAATCTGAATAAAGACAAAATCATTAAGTTCATGGTGGGGCGGACGCTGGAAGAGGAATTTCCCCAAAAAGACTTTCCTCGGGGAGATAAATTGCTTGAGGTTAGAAACTTAAACTCAAATGGTACTTTAAAACATATTCAATTTGATTTATATCGGGGTGAAATCCTGGGGATTACCGGTCTGGTTGGGGCGGGGCGCACCGAATTAGCCCGTGCGATTTTTGGTGCGGACCCGGTGGAATCAAAGGAAATTTATTTGCATGGTAAACCTATCAGCATTAACTCCCCCCAGGATGCGATTAAATATGGTATTGGCCTGCTCACGGAAGACCGAAAAAATCAGGGCTTGATTTTAGGAATGGCCATTTATGAAAATATCAGCCTGACCAATCTGAAAGCTCTGGTGAAGGCCGGCTTCATTCAGCAGCGTCGGGAATATAAGGTAGCCCGCAATTATATCAATGAATTACGGATTAAAGCCCCCAATGAATGGCAACTGGTTAAAAATCTGAGCGGGGGCAATCAACAGAAAGTCGTCATTGCGAAATGGCTCTTCTCTCAATCGAAAGTGGTTATTTTCGATGAACCCACGCGCGGGGTGGACGTCGGTGCGAAAGTCGAAATCTACCACCTGATGACTGCCCTCGTGGAAAAAGGAATTGGTGTCATTATGATTTCCTCCGAATTACCCGAAGTGATTGGCCTGTGCCATCGTATCCTCGTCATGCATCAGGGAAAAATCCAGGGCCAACTCACGCGCGAAGAAGCCACTCAGGAAAAAATTATGTACCTGGCAACCGGCGAAAAATAGTAGCCGGATTGAGTGGTTCAAAGTTGAAGGAATTTTCTTGATTAAAAATCAAAGGACTGGGAGCAATGTTTAAAAAACAGTTTCACTGCTGGTGGCTATTGATTACGCTCTTCGGAATATCGCTTTTGCTTGCCCAATCACAATTACCTACCATTGTTGTTACTGGCAGTGTCGTCGAACAGGGAACCGAACGGCCAATTGAAGCCGCTACCGTTTTCTTTCAATCCGACTCGCTGCGGTTCATGCCACAGAAAACCGATGAATTAGGCTTCTTTTTATTTAAGTGCCCTTCGAATGAATTAAATAACTCACTGAAATATTTCATCTACGCCAACGGTTTTATTCCGCACCGAGGTGCTTTCGATTTACAAAGGGTGAACGAGCCCATTTTCGTGCAGTTAAAACCGGCGCCAGCGTCAGAAAACGGAGACATTGTGGTAATGGGTCAAATTTTGGACGCTGCCTCCCATTCTCCGTTGGCAGCCACGCCAATTCATCTGCGAATCGGAAATATTATTCTGCCTGACATTGCCAGTGGTGAAAATGGTAATTTTTCAATTGTACTCTCGCCGGCTGATCTGGGAAAAGTCGCTACATATCGGATTAAAAAAGCGGGATATGCGCCACGTTACGGTTATATTACCATTCAAAAGGTGAATCCACCTTTAAAAATCGAATTAAATCGAGTTTCGTTGGTCGTTGCCGGCTATATTAAAAATCAGAGGAGCCGGACTGCCCTGGAAAAAGTCCAGATTATGCTTCAACTGGGCCGCTCAGACTGGATCATAAAATATACCAGTAAATGGGGGTTCTTCACCCACACTTTTGACGAGACGGCTGCCGGCGATACGCTTTTTTATGAAATTATCAAATCCGGTTTCAAATCCGTCAAGGGCAGGATTATCCCACACACTCAAAAAGCGGTTCAATTAAGCTTTGATTTACAGCCTTTAGCCGCTTCACCTTTTTATAAAAATAAATATTTTTTACTGGGGAGTGCCGGTGCCGTGGCGCTGATGACTTCAATTATCATCTTGAGTAGTGATGAGAAAAAATCGGGCGCAATCAATGATTTACCCTTACCACCCGTTCCGCCTGAGGATTGAGATTCGGTTGAAAATAAATTGTCGCTCATTCAGGTAGAAAGAACTAAATGCTTCAGGTTAAACTCCTGGCTGGAGGAATTATGCGTAATCAACAAAAACTGATTATTTTTTGTGTAATCCATCTCATCGTTTTTAGCCGGCTACTTCTGGCTGAATTTATGGATGTGACCCAGGAAGCCAATGTTGGTGCGCCGTCTTCTGCCCGGGGAATGGCCGTCGGTGATTTCAATAATGACGGACAAGTAGACCTGTACGTCGTGAATCAGGGTGAAAATCTGCTTTATCGAAATAATTATCAGGCAGCAGGAAATTTTATTGAAGTTGCCCGGGCGGCTCAAGTTCAGGGCACGAGTCTCGAAAACGCCCGCGGTGCCGCTTTTTTCGATTTCAACAATGACGGTTTCCTTGACCTGCTCACTTTCAATCCGCTTAACTTCTTCCAAAATTTGGGGAATGACACCTTTCAGGAAATAACCATTTCGGCCAATATTAAATCCGAAACGCCGGTTACGGCCTGTGCAGTGGGGGATTATGATCGTGACGGCTATCCGGACATTTACCTGGTGCGGGGAGCCGCTTCGCCAGGGAATCTCCTGCTCAAGAATTCGGGACCACCAACCTGGCATTATATTGACCGGAGTTCGGTGGCTGGCGTTGATTTACAAGCGGAGGGTACGGGTGCGATTTTTTTCGACTACAATAATGATGGGCTGGCGGACCTTTATGTTATCAATAAAAATATACCCAATGGTTTATTTCAAAATCAAGGTGACGGCACTTTTCAGGAGGTTGCGAATAGCCACGGGGCTGCACTTCGTAAAAACTTTACGGGTGTCACCACGGCGGATTATGATCATGATGGCGACCTGGACCTGTATTTAACGGTTTCCGGCGCGCCCAATCTGCTACTCCGGAATTCCGGCGCTCCTGATTTTCAATTTAATGACGTCGCCGCCAGCGCCGGCGTGGCGCGTATTTCTAATGGTTACACCGCTCATTTTGGTGATTATGACAATGACGGCTGGGTGGACCTCTACGTTTGTTCCAGCTTTCAAAATGATGCCCTTTACCGAAATAAGGGGGACGGTACTTTCGAGAATGTGGCCTCAACGGAACAGCTTGCCCGTCCCAGTGGCGACGTGGCGGCTTTTCTGGATTTCAATAATGACGGTTTTTTAGACATTTATACTTTGAATATTGTCGGCCCCAACCGGCTCTATCAAAATAGCGGGAAGCCCGACGCGAACTGGCTGAAAGTAAATCTCATCGGAAAAACGTCGTCCCGGCAGGGCGTGGGTGCCCGAATTCGTTTATTCGCTGAAGGGCAATGGCAATTACAGGAAGTCAATGGGAATAGTCCGGGGGCCTACGGTTTACACCAGCAGCCAATCCACTTCGGAGTGGGTTCCGCCGAAAACATTGATTCATTAGTAATTCAATGGCCCACCGGAAATAGCTTAGCTTTAAGCCGGGTCGCTGCGAATCAACTCCTGACCATTCCGGACGATGAAATTCTGCCGGAAGCACCGCACCTGCTCTCTCCGGTCAATAATACAATAACCAACCAGACTCAGCCTCAATTTCAATGGCTGGCTCAACCCGATTCAAATGGTGACAGTCTTCACTTTGCGCTGGAAATAAGTCCGGATTCAAATTTTCAGCAGATTGGGTGGACGTTTCGATCCTGGCAGGAACCGACTGGTTTTTTCCCGCCAATGCCGGTGCTTGTGCCTGAGGATTCGCTGACGTTCACTTTACCGGTCTCGTTGCCAGAAGGGACGTATTGGTGGCGCGTGCTGGCGTTTGACGGTATTGGCAGCCGAGTCTCCAGACAGGCATTTAAATTAACTATTGATACCAGTCCACCCAATAATCCGATTGAGTGTGTCGAATTAAACGGTACTCGTTCGAATGTCTGGCAAAATCAAATCAATCAGCCCCAGTTTCGTCTGATAAATTTACCGGAAGATTCGCTGCAACTGGCTGGTTTTTATTATTATTGGGGAACTGCTTTCGACGGTAATCCCTCAGTTTTTCAGGCGAGTCCAGTGATTACGTTGCCAACGGTTACCGACGGGATTTATTATTTAAGGATTCGTAATCTGGATCAGGCCGGTAATTTAGCCCCCTTCGCTAGCACGCAGTTTATTTTCAAATACGACGTTACCCCGCCGGCTGGTGCCCGGGCCCAGTCGGTGGCCGTAAGCGACACCGAGACTTTTTACGTGCATTGGGAAAATACCGCCATTGACCACGGCGGGGCTGGTATTAGCGGGCAATTTTTATTAAAGGTCCGTCCGGATCAGAGTGACTGGCAGCAATCCCAGATTGTAGCAGGAACCGATTTTTTTTATACCGGTCAATCGGGTCACCGCTACGACTTTGAAGTGGTGGCCCAGGACAGCGCCGGGAACATCGAAGCCTTCACCGGCATTCCCGAGACCAGTACCCTTATTGACACCGCGGCGCTGGACAGCTTTCCCCCGCCCCCGCCGCGCCAGCTTACGGCGAATGGGGCCGCGCCCAGTCCCTGGCACAATGAAACCCAATTTAGCCTGCACTGGCAAAATCCTTTTGACCGCAGTGGTATTCTTCAGAGCTTTTTTAAAATTGGTTCGCCACCGCAATCAAATAATGACACCACCGGTTCGGCCGGTTCCCAACCGCCGCTCCTGGTTCGGGCCACCGTTGAAAACGGGCAATGGTGCTACCTGTGGCTGCAAGACGGGCGGGGCAATTCCGATTATTGCCAGTGTGACAGCGTTTTATTACGGTTTGATGCCACCTTTCCGGTCATTAACCAGTTCCATATACTGAATCCGATTTACGGGAAGAACTGGTTCAATCCCAATTGGGTTGACAGTTTAAATCTCGTCTATCAGTTTAACGAGCAGCATCCGCACAGTTTTAAATTCACGCTGAACCAGGATATTTCATTATTAGAAATAATCCCACCACTGGCTGGTTTTCAGCCCGACACGATCAGTTTATCTTTGAAAAATTTAATCGACGGCGCGCAGGTGTTAACCGGCAGTCTGCTCGATTCAGCCGGGAATCAAACTGATACCGCACTCGTTTTTTTTATTGATCAAACCGCTCCCACTGGTACGAAGGCTTTTTCGCCGGCTGTCTCCAATACCGACTCCTTCAAAGTCAGTTGGTACGAAACCGGTAGTGATCATATTAATGGCTCAGGACTGTCAGGAAAATATGACGTGTGTTTCCGGGTGAACGGTCAGGAGTGGCAGAACTGGTTGATCAATGACCCGGCTGTGTCGGTTATTTTTAAAGGGAGCCACGGACAACAGTATGATTTTGAAGTGGCGGCTTACGACAATGTGGGAAATCGCGAGCCGTTTCAAAATCTGCCGGAGAGCACTACTTTAATTGACACCACGCGTGAACTGAGTCCGGTGCCGCCCGAACCGGTTGAACTGATTACGCCAACGCATCAGAGTTACTTAAATCAAAAAGCTCCTGTTTTGCGCTGGCGGGTCCCCGTTGATTTAAACGACGATTCCCTCCATTTTAAGGTTGAGATTGCTTTTGACAGTCTCTTTCAGCAACGGGTGCAAACCATTGATTCGGAGCAGCAAAGCACTGGCTTTATTCCGCCGCCACCGCTTAAACTGGCCAATGCCACCGTGAGCTACCAGCTCCAGACGCAACTGGTTGATTCAGTTTATTGGTGGCGGGTGGCTGCCCGGGACGAACAATTCACTGGCCCGTATTCCAAGCCCCGCCAGTTTACCATTGACACCCGCCCGCCTTACAATCCAATGGTTTGTTTCGATAGTTGTGGCACAGTGAGTGGGCACTGGCAAAATCAATGCAACCGGCCCGTTTTCACCTGGCAGGGCGCAATTGATTACAATTCAGGGGTGGCTGGTTATTATAGGTACTGGGGCGAAGATTCGCTGGGTGAATCCACCCATTTTATTCAAATCAATCAATTTTGGCCGGGGGTGGTTGAGAGCGGACAAAATTTCCTGCGGTTGCGGGCGGTGGATCGGGCCGGAAATTTAGCTCCCGCCTGGAAGACACTCTGGATTTTCCGATTTGACGGAATACCGCCGCTGGGGACTACGGCTCGGGCACCTGAGGTAAGTAACGGTGCGACTTTTTCGGTAAGCTGGGCCGGTACCGCCGTTGACTCTGGTGGTTCGGGATTAACCGGTTTTTATGATGTCCGGGTGGACAAAGACCATTCCGGCAACTGGCTTCCCTGGCTTGAAAAGCGCCGCCTGGAATTCATGGACTTTACCGGAGAAATCGGACATTATTATCGCTTTGAAGCGGCTGCCTGGGACAGTGCCGGGAATCGTGAAGCGTTAACCGGTCAGGCCGAGTGCACCGTCCTGTGCGCGCCGGTGAATGCCCCTCCGGAAGCACCGATTCTGCTGACACCAATTAATGGTCAGTTTCTAGCCGCCCTGACGACACAATTTCGCTGGCAGGTGCCCGGTGATCCGGATTCTCCGCAATTACATTTTAAAATCGAATTCGCTTCCGACAGCCTCTTTGGAAAGATGATTCAGGTTTTTGAGTCAAAAAAAGACAGCACAGGTTTTATTCCAACCGCGTCCTACCCACAGGGTGAGGGTGAGGCCGGATTTGTTTGTCCGAAGTTCTTAAATGATGGTATTTATTGGTGGCGCGTGCGTGCCCACGACGGTTGGATTTACGGAGCACCGTCGCGGCCATTTCGGTTTGGGCTTGACACCACCCCGCCTGAAATTAAACACTCGCCGGTGGTGCGCTCCGAATTGCAGCAGGCGATTCAAATTGCGTTTCAAGCGGTTGACCAATATTCGGAGGTGGCCCAAAATCAGATTATTTTTCGAATTGGCGGGGCTCCCGACAGTATTACGGCTGAAATAAGCGATGACCAGTTTGAGATCGCCGCGCCTTACGTGACCTCACGCGGTCTTGAATATGCGCTGACGGCTCGGGATTTTCTGGGAAATTATGCTCGAATTCCTGCCAGCGGTTTTTATTTCATTTCGGTTTATACGCCAGGGGCGGGAGCGCTCCGACCCGGCACTTTTCCTTTTGGCGAACAACTGACAAATTACCGCCTGATTTCAGTGCCACTGGCAGTCGATCAGCCTTCTGTCGATTCGGTTTTAGTTGACGATCTGGGAGCTTATGATCCCAAACAATGGCGGTTATTTGATTATATTCAGCACGAGCTAATTGAATATCCGAACCTTCAGGATGGATTTACGCCTGGCAATGCTCTCTGGCTGATTTGTCGAAATCAACCCCGCCAAATTGACAGTGGGCCGGGCTATGCGGTACCCACCAACACGCCCTTTTCAATTGCGCTGGACAGCGCGGCCTGGACGACGGTGGGGAATCCGTTTGATTTTTCCATTTCAATCAATGATTTGAAATTGGCGAATGGAGACTCCGTACCGAATATTATCACTTACGAAGGTCGCTGGAAAATTTGTTCTGAATTCAACCAGATCAATCCCTGGGAAGGTTACCTGGTGAAATCCCTCCGGCCAACGCATTTGCTTATTTATCCGCAAGCGATTGACAATTCACATTTAGCACGTACCCATTCTCAGGAGAGGGAAGAGGCCGGGACAGCCGCCGGCTGGCAGGTTCAAATTATTGCCACCTGCGGGGAGCTGCAGGATGCCGCCAATTTCATTGGAGTGAAAAAAAATGCGGCTGACGGCTGGGATGTCAATGATCTGTTTGAACCCCCTGAATTCGGTGCGTTTGTGGCGGTGTCGTTTCCGCATTTCGATTGGAAAATTAATCCCGAGCGGTATACCACCGATTTCCGCTCAATAAATCCGGAAGGACATTACTGGGATTTTAACGTCGGCACCTCAGGTGAAAACCAGTCAATCAAATTGGATTTTGTTCAACAGGATTCAGTTCCGGATGGCTTTCAAATCCTGTTGGTTAATCGAAAAATGAAATCATTGCACAGTATTTTTGATTCACCGGAAATATCATTTGCTTCAGGCCCGGCGCGGGTAATTCATCGATTTCGACTCATTGTTGGGACGGTTGATTTTGTGAAGGAAAATGATCTGGGTGCCAGTCCTTTGCCGTCCACCTGTGAAGTGTATCAAAACTTTCCCAATCCCTTTAATCAACAAACCTTGATTCGGTACTATTTACCGCAGACAGAAAGGGTTACCTTAAAGATTTATAATCTCCTGGGCCAGTGTGTGTGCACGTTAATCGAAAAGCAGATGCAGGGAACAGGTATTTACGAGGTTCACTGGAATGGTACCAACCAAGACGGTCTGGCCGTGGCGAGCGGTATTTATTATTTTCAAATTCAATTTGAAAAATCGGATTTTCGCTACCTTAAAAAAATGGTGCTGGTGCGCTAGTACCGTGATTGAACGAAAAGTCAATTTTTGTCATTCTGAGGCGCCCTTCGGCAGGCTCAGGATAAACTCCGCGACGAAGAATCTCTTACAAAAGCAACTCTTTATTTTTTATCGGTTGGGTCGTTTGTATCTGTTGGAAAAAAATGGAAAAATAAAATTGTGAATTAATTTTCATTCCACATCAATTAACTCCTTTAAAATGCCATCTTATTGAGATTTGAACTTTCCGGTGTAAAATTATCTCTTGAAGTGACACGACCTTGTTAAAGGCGCTAATTTCAGGCCCTTGCCAGATCAAATATTTTTTCCTTGCATTTTATACCAGATTTTTATAAATTGATATGGGTATAAGAATAATTTTTTCTTCACAATATGGGAACCCTCCCTCTTAACCCTCCCCAGTTGCAGGGGAAAGAAAAGTGGAATAAGCCAATGAAAATCATGATGAAAAAAAACCATCCTCTTCGTTTTTCATAACTCTTTCGGTGCACTCGAAGCGTACTTGATCCCCAATTTTAACACTGTGGATTTTGCCTGTTCAAAATGAAGAGCAACGTATGCCCGGTCAAGGGGCGGTTTATGTCATCGAGAATCAAGAGCCAATAGGTACGTTCAATTTCCCGGTTCAATTAATAACTCAGATTAACATTAAATAGTTTTCGCCAGCGAGCAAAACGCTTTCGAAATATGGTAAGGAGGAGAATGCCTATTTTTAAATGATCTGTAAAATAAACTAAGGTGAGAGTAGTTTTGAGATTCTCTGATGGTTAAACTCACCTAAATTCTCTCTTAAAAAGAGAGGACTTTAAGGTTGAATTTCAAAACTACTTTGTCAGGATTATGACCGATTTAGATCCAGATTCAATCGGTTTCGGTTTTCAATAACACATCAGCCAGCAGGCACGCACCTGCTCAATTCAATGATTAAGTCATGCAGACGCTATTCCGGGGATTAACCAGGTTAGGACAACAGCCACGCACAAACCTTCGTTATTATTGAAACGAATAATCGTTCGTTTGAAAACCACAACGAAGCGATAATATCCCTGAGCACGAATGAGCCGACAGCGAATGCAGCCGTGCAGGAGTTTTTTCCGGAATGGTGCTTATGATATAGCAAAATAAAGTAGTCTTCTGACGATGGAAGCGACTTTGACTGTTGGAACCGGCACGTAGCCAGCCAGATTCCACATTCCGCTTTCATACTGCAGCCATCACTAACAACAGGTGGTCTGCAATTGATTCAATTCATATTAATTCACTTAAATCGATTTTAACACTAAAATCAAAGGAGTTCTTATGTACAATTTAATACATTCTTTAAACGCCAGTGCCCTGGCGCTGCGCGACCTGAAATACAAGGCTTATAACCTAAGCAATTTTGAGCAGCTCCCTCAAATTAAAAAATTTTCAGCCGAAGCGATTTTTGACATGAAGGTTGTCGGCCAGGTTTTTCCCTTCAGAACGAATAATTATGTGGTCGAGGAGCTTATTAATTGGGAAGACGTGCCCAATGATCCGATTTTTGTGCTGACCTTCCCTCAACGTGACATGTTAGAATCACACCATTTCAAACAGATGGCTGACGTCCTTAAGGCCGGTGCAGATCGGGAAACGATCATCGCCATCGCCAATCAGATTCGTCATGAGCTCAATCCACATCCGGCGGGACAGTTGGAAAAAAACGTTCCCACGCTGAAAGGCGAGAAGCTGACTGGGCTCCAGCATAAATATCGCGAGACTGTGCTCATGTTTCCCGGTGAAGGTCAAACCTGTCATGCCTATTGTTCCTTCTGTTTCCGCTGGCCCCAGTTTGTTGGCATCAAAGATTTAAAATTTGCGACTCGTGAAGCCCAGCTATTAGTTGAATATTTACGTCACCATCCTGAGGTTACCGATGTGTTATTCACCGGTGGTGACCCGATGATAATGCGTACGAAATCACTGGCAGTTTATCTTAATGCCTTAATCGATGCCAAAATTCCCACGTTGCGAAATATTCGTATCGGAACAAAATCTTTGGCCTATTGGCCGTACCGCTTTTTAACCGATTCTGACGCAGGTGATTTGCTGGCACTTTTCCGTAAGGTGATAAATGCCGGAAAACACCTGGCGCTGATGGCTCATTTTAATCATCCCCGCGAATTAGAAACGCTGGCGGTACGGGAAGCCATTCTTCGGATTCGTGAAACCGGCGCCATCATCCGAACGCAATCACCGCTCCTTGAACACATTAATGCGAATTCTGATATTTGGTCGACGATGTGGAAAGAACAGATCAAACTGGGTCTAATCCCGTATTATATGTTTGTGGTGAGAGATACCGGGGCACAGCATTATTTTGGCTTACCATTAGTTAACACCTGGCAAATTTTTCGTGAAGCCTATCAAAAGGTGAGTGGATTGGCCCGTACCGTACGGGGGCCGAGTATGTCCGCCAATCCTGGTAAAATTCAAATTCTCGGTGTTAGTGTTATTAACGGAGAAAAAGTGATGACACTACGCTTTTTGCAGGGCCGTAATCCGGATTGGGTGGGTCGGCCATTTTTTGCTCAATATGATGAAAAAGCGATCTGGTTGAATCAATTGAAACCAGCTTTCGGTGAGGAACGATTTTTCTTTGAATAAATCGAAATACAGGTCTAATGAAAGGAAAATGATCGGATGACACCCCGCCAGCGGCTCCTTACGGTGATTGATGGAAAGATACCGGATTGTGTACCGGTAGCGCCTGATTTTTCGAATATGATTCCGGCGAAACTCATGGGAAAACCATTCTGGGATTTATATCTGTATAATGATCCCCCCATTTGGGAAGCCTTTATCGAGTGCGCCAGATTTTTTAATATTGACGCGGTGATGGACGGCTATTTCCCGCTGACATTTCCCGAGGAAATAGACAACGACGAAGAATGGGAATCCTTTATTGTTCTGAAAAATGAAGAACGAATCGTGGTGCAGGCCTCGCGGCGGAAAGGGAAAAATCGTGTCTGGCGAAATACTGTGGATGTGTATTATCAAGCGGATCCGCCCACAATGGGACTCTCGCCGGAAAAGGCGGGGGTCCCCTTAACTCCAAAATGTTGGGAACCACTCGAAGGTGTCAAACCCATCGATCTAGGACCAACCGGATTGAAACGCGTCCAGGAATTAATGGGCGAACAGGGCCTGGTGGGTGTTTTTGTAACTTCCTCGGTGGCTCTGTCCAATGAAGCCGAGATTTATCATTATTATGATAATCCGGACCAACATGAAAAATGGGCGGTTGATCGGATCGAAAATGCCGAACAACGGTTTCAGCGAATTATGGGAATGGACGTTAAGCCGGATTTTTTGTGTGTGGGTGGTTCAGGGACGCTGGTTTTTCAAACAATCGACATTTTTCGCCAACTGGCTTTTCCGGCGGTAAGGCGCATTATTGAATTGGCGAGTGCCGCCGGCATTCCCACCCACGTCCATTCCTGTGGTCCTGAAAAACAACTGGTGAAAATTTTCGCTGAAGAAACTGATTTAACGATCATTGATCCCTTGGAAATGCCCCCAATGGGCGATTGTGACCTCGCTCAAATCAAACGGACGTATGGTGATCAGTTAGTACTAAAGGGAAATTTGCACACCACCAACGTTATGCTGAAAGGGACGGTGGAAGATGTCATTATCGCCAGTAAAATTGCGATTGATGCGGCCGCCGACGGTGGGCGTTTTATTCTTTCAACGGGTGATCAGTGTGGCCGGGACACACCATTTGAAAATCTTGAGGCAATGATCGGCACCGCTCGAAATTATGGGAAATATTAGTTTTGATAAAATTATTTATATCTGCTTGATAATTGTAGCGTGAGGCAAAAGTAAAGTTTTGTGCATTACGCTTTACGTATGCTACCGTTTCTTCAAAAAAAATCACTACTTATTATCCAATCCATCTCTCACTTCCCCGATTTTTCTTCGTATTCATCAATTCGATGTGTTTCAAAATAGTACAATTGAAACAATAATAAACACTTGATTATTTGATTTTTACTTATTTTGATATAGCAATCATTCCTGATAGTGATCAAATATCATTGTGCTTTTATTGTTCACCAAGATATATCCGTACATTTTTCTTGAATGACTTTAAAAATATTAAATTTCATTTTTGGATTAAATCGAATTTAAGCTTTTATCAGATGAAGAAATTAGCATAACTGATTTGTTACAACAATTGTCACGATAATTTTATATGTTAAATAGGGGCACACTATTTGCCAACTTAGAAAATATACAAAATCTATAATAACTTTAAGGTTATTCCAAAAGAACCAGGCAATTAAATTTTGGAGAGGATTATTGTAACAATCAGGATATAGGAGTCTTAACAATGCACCCGATTTTTATAAACTGTATCCGAGCCGTATCATTCAACCTATTTTAACCTGCCACATACTGAAAAAAGATGACAGCGCTTAACCTAAAGAAATGATAATTTAAACGAGATAGACATCGATTAGACACCATTTTTTTCAGTACTTTGAGAGTAAATTTTAAGGAGCAATCTGATGAATCGATACAAAGCATCTCTTATTTTTCTGCTCTTCAGCGCGATTCTCAACCTGAACGCCCAACAACAACCGCAAGTACCCAAAACTAAAATCGTAATTAAAGAATTGACTAAAGTCAAAGCAACCGGGATCATTCTTTCGGAAACTGAAATGACGCGCCTTGTCTTCGACGAGATTGAGAATCTACCCAATTTTGATGTTCGTTACCTTTCAAAAGATGATCCGGTAGAGTTAATGGAAGACGCGCAACTGATTATCGACGGCGATTATGAATTAGAAGCGAATCTGATTACACTGCGCTATCAAATTATGTCGCTCAAGCCAAAGATGCGATTCAAACAGAGTGTGGCTCGAGTTGAATTTAATACGGTTAAAAACGAGGTCCTCACTAACTTTCTCAGTCTTTTTCCGCAAATCACGATTTTTTCTGAGCCCTCTCAGGCGGAAATCATTGTGGATGGTCTGAAGTATGGGGAAACACCCATTACTTTAGATAATATCATTAACGGTGAACATTTAATTACCGTTGGAAAAAAAGGTTACTTTAGCTCGAATATTGAGCTTTTGGATGTTGCCAAAGCCGAAACCATTCAGGTGACGTTAGCGAAGCAAACCATGATTAATGAAGCCACACCACCCGAGCCCGTTGAAGGGATGGAAGCCATTTTTAATAATATCCAATATCATAAAAATGTCCAGAATCATCCCTATTATAAAAATAATGCGCTGGAAGGGGAAGTGGTTGTCTCCGTCGAAGTCAATAAGGATGGGACGATTACCAAAGTAGAGATTGTTAAATCCTTTGGCGATGAAGCCCTGGATAGCGCCGCAATTGATGGCGTCAGGTCAGTCCGCTGGAAGCCCTCCATGCTTGATGATAAACCGGTGGAAGGAAAAACATTGGTAAAAATTAAATTTAAAGCGCTGCGCTAAGTCTTCTGAACATTTTAATATTAATTTTCTATATTCTCCCGTTTATTTTCACTCCTGATTCAACCTCTCGGAAATGAATTAAAAACTTAGCTTCCCGAATTAATGATCCGGTTGATTTAATACCCTTGCGATGGTTCGATTTGATTATTTATTCAATAGATTCATTAAAGGTTAAAATGTAACATCCAATTAATCTAGTGCCTTATCTTAAAAGTTGTGTTCTCAAATTTTGCTATTTTAAAATTTCAGATATTTCATCTATTGTAGGGATGAAATTACCCACTCCTTTTAAGCTTTGATTTTTAAATCGACTTTTT
>Ga0180438_10004335_pt1 | contig 20489 bp, 17 predicted proteins | sample SS_ome_12_FD_132455 | JGI IMG/M metagenome (GOLD analysis project Ga0180438, IMG submission 132455) | Hypersaline lake sediment archaeal communities from the Salton Sea, California, USA - SS_3_D_2 metaG | ecosystem: Environmental > Aquatic > Non-marine Saline and Alkaline > Hypersaline >... | reverse complement strand
TAGAGGGTGGGCTTGCATTTCTTGCCGGATAGCCCCACCATCCTCTCCTCCGAGAACCACTCCCAGTCGCTCGCTGGGGTCTTGGTGCATCCTATCTCCGCTCCAAGCAGGCCAGCCAACTCCTCGATCATCGCCAGGTCTTCCTTGGCTTGCACCCCGCGTCCGACACAGATCAGCATCTCTGCCTCTTCCAGGTTCACCGTGTCACCGGCCTTTTCTCTCTTCTCCACGACCTTCACAGGAGGCTCGGCCAGGTCGAGATCCACGTTCGCCACTTCCCCCTGCTTGGTCTCCGGTGCTGTCAGCTCGAAGGTCTTGGGCATGACAGCTATGACCTTCTTGGAGGTCGTGATGACCTGCGATGCTACCGTGTTTCCACCGAAGGAATACCTTTCCGCCTGAAGATTACCATCTTTCACGCTCAGCCCATTGGCGTCGGTGATGCCGCCGGCGTTCAGTTTCTGTGCGACGCGACCGGCCAACTCCTTGCCCCTCTTGGTCGATCCAACAAGCACAAACTCCACATCGCCGCTCTCGGCGATCTGACAGAGCGCCTCCGCGTAGGAGCCCACGTAGAAGTCACTGAGGGAAGGATGCTCGGACACGTAGACCTTGTCAGCACCGTAGGAGAAGTAGTCGTCCGCCTTTGCGGCCGCGCCCTCCCCCAGCAACGCTGCGCTCACCGTCGCACCTAGCTCCTGAGCAAACTCTTTGCTTGCCGAAACGAGCTCAAAGGCCGTTCCATCAATGTCGCTGTAGACGAGTATTTCCGACATTATTACCTCCCCAGTGCTCCTTCCTTGATCAAGGCATCCACAAGGCCATCCACTTGCTCATCCAGATCACCTTCGAGGATGACGTTCTTCCTATCTTGTTCGGGTGCCAGATTGCTCAGTGTCTCCACGGTCAGCGCGTTCTGGCCCACCTCATCTTCCGACAACCCTATGTCGGCCGGTCCCCACTGGTGTTTGGGCTTCGCGCCGGCCTTGCGAATAGCCATGAACTTGGGCAATCGAGGCTCGTTTATCTCCTGCGCCACGGTGACCAGGGCCGGCAGATCTGCTTGCATGACCTCGAAGCTCTCTTCCATGTTCCTCACAGCCTTGACCTTGCCGCCCTCGACCTCCAGCTCCCGAACATATGTGATCTCGGGAAGATTGAGGAGTTCGGCAAGCGCCGAGGGAACAATGCCGGAGTAGTTGTCTGTGGATCCCTCTGCCAGGATGACGAGATCGTATGAGCCCATCTTCTCTATTGCTTTGGCCAGTACCCTGGCTGTCCCCATGCTGTCCGACCCCGCAAAGGCCGGATCGGTCAACAACACCGCCTCATCGGCACCCATGGCCAACGGCTCCAGGATGCCCTGTTCCACCTTCTCCGAACCCATGGCTACGACGGTCACTTTGACGTCGCCCAGAACCTCCTTGACCTTGACCGCCTCTTCCATGGCATTCTTGTCCAGGTCTCCCCAGACTACCGGCACGTTGTCCAGTACTGGTTCCCTCTCTTTGATCCTGATCTGCTGCAGATCGGGGATCTGCTTCATGCACACGACTACGTCCATTGCTCCTTGCCCTCCTTGTAGAAAGTACTACTCCAGCTCGAACTTCCCATCAGAGTATGTGCATCTATATACGAGCGCCCAATCAGTGCCCGCGCCCTGCGAGGGCGGGCAAGAACGCCTAACCGAATCTGTACTGAATGCCATAGCCGCCACGGGCGTAGTTCCAGTCCAGCGCACCGTGGATGCATGCTATCCGGCAGGTCCCACATTCCAGACATCCGGAACACTCAATCTCCAGGTCTCCACTCTCTCTATTGATGGAATAAAGCTTCGCCGGACACACATAGAGGCAGAACTTGTCCTCACACGACTTGCAGACTTCCTGGTCGATGATGATGTGTGGCTCCGTATCGATCTTGAAGACATCCAGTCCCAACTTGGTTTCTACATTCATCGAGCGGTTATCCCCCTGCGCCCCGGTTCAGATACGAAGAAAGCCAACGGCATCCTTGATGGTTGACCAGTTGACGAATCTGCTCAGTACTTCACTAATGACCGTTGAGGAGATCTTAGGCTTTGGATTCTCATCTATCCACATCAACTGGGCGAACATGTCAGAGACGGCTTGCGGATAGTAGTTGAACAATCGCGGGTTCTCCATGAAACTCAGTACGTTCCGATAGGTTTGCAGGTCCTTCAGAACGAAGCTGTCCCTCAGCAACTCCTCGTATTGGGCCAAGGATGCAGCGGAGTAGTCACCCGTCTTCCTGGCTTCCTTGATCACCTCCGCCGCCACCACACCCGAGGCCACGGCAAACTCCATGCCCCTGACCGTGAGCAGCATGTTCAACCCTAACCCGGCCGCCTCTCCGACAACCACGATACCGTCTGAGTACAGCTTTGACATGGCGTTGATTCCCCCTTCGGGGATTACGTGGGCCGAGTACTCGACGGTCTCGCCCCCGGACACGAGATTCCGGATTTCGGGGCGAGCCTTGAAGTCCTCCATCAACTCATGCACCTCGATCTTGGGCTCTCTCTCCATGAGCGACTCGATACCCACGACGAAGCCGAGGGAGATGCTCTCCTTGTTAGTGTACAGGAATCCTCCACCCAACATCCCTTTGGTCAGAGCTCCGAAATACAGCTGTGCTGCGCCCTCGTCCGGCCCCAGATTGAACCTCTCCTCTATGGACTTGGCTGGGAGCTCGATTACCTCCTTTGCTGAGACCGCAAAGTGCTCCGGCTTGTGCGGTTCCCGCAGACCAGCCTTCTCCGCGATCAGCGAAAGCACCCCGTCCGCCGCCACGACCACATCAGCCCGGATCTCGTCATCCTCACCCATGACTATGCCCACTACCCTGCCATCTTCCACGAGCACATCGTCGGCACGATACTTGGGTAGGATGAAAGCCCCTGCCTCAGCGACCTTGTCGCCGAACCACCGGTCGAAGGATCCACGGAGGATCGTGTAGCTGTGGTATGGCTCCTCCCTGAACCTGTTGCTGTCCAGGGTCACGGCAGTGGAAGCGTCCTCTGCCATCATGGTCAGGGTCTCCCTGGTAACATGCCTCTCCAGGGGAGCTTCATCCCACAGTCCCGGTAGGTAGTGTCTCAAGGGGTGCATATATATCCTGCCGCCGGTGACATTCTTGGCTCCGGGGTAGTCTCCCCGTTCCACGACCACGGTATCGACCCCTGCCTGTGCGAGGACGTATGCCGTCGTCAGCCCCGCCAGTCCGGCTCCAACAACAACGACTTCTACCTTCTCTTCATCCGCAGCAGTCACGCTGTGCCACCTCTTTCAAACCCTGTGGATAGCGATGAGCAAGGTCCACATAGACGTGCTTGTAGCTACCCCACAACTCCTTCCATTCCTTCTTGACATCGCCAATGACTTTGGCTGGCACCCCAACCGCTACCTTGCCTGGAGGGATCTCCGTGCTCTGGATCACAACCGCGCCCTCGGCGATGGCAGCCCACTCGCCCACATCAGCCCAATCGCTGACGATTGCCCCCATGCCCACCACCGCGTAGTCGCGCACTGTCGCGGTGTGGATGATCGAACCATGCCCTACGGTAACATAGTCTCCTATGCGCGTCACCTGATCGGGTCGTGCATGGATTACACAGTTCTCTTCTACGCTGGTGCCTCTACCAATGACGATCTCTCCATAGTCGCCCTTGATGCGGGCACCGGGGCCGATGAAGCAGTCATCCCCCAGGGTCACCAATCCGATGATGTCAGCTGAGGGATGTATGTACACGTTGCTGCCGAGCTTGGGCATTCTGCCCTCGAAGCCATATATGGTCACTACGTAAGAACCTCCCTCGCGAGACCGAAGCGGTGCCTCACATGGATGCCAGGGTGCAGACAAGCTTCCAGGGGGGACTTGCATCCCCCCTGGCTTTTGAGCTTACCAATTGGCACGCTTGTGGGGACGCTCAAGAGAGTCCCCTCGCTCCTAGTGGCCTTCCTGGGTGCCGCGGTACGGTACAGCCTCGTTACCAAACCAGTCACGGCCCATGATGATCTTCATCACGTGATGGCCACCCTCAGCACCCACGACATAAGACATGGTCCCTCGGAGTGACATCTCCAGTGGCGTGTCCTTCGTATAACCGAACCCACCGTGGTACATCATGCCGTTGCGGGCCACGCGTATGCCCAGCATCGGAGCATAGCACTTGACCAATGCGATGGTGCGGTTGATGTCGCGGTAGTCGATCTTAGACTTGTCCTTGCGGGCCTGGTCGATCAGCCATGCACCCCTTTGGAGCATGAGCTTGAGCATCTCCAGCTCGGCCTTGTCGTCCACCATCTCGAAGGAGATGGCCTCGAAGTTCATCAGGGGCCTGCCGAAGAGCACGCGCTGCTTGGTATAGTCGCGGCTGATCTCCAGACACCTCTCGGCGCCACCGAGGCAAGCAGCAGATACTACTGCACGGGCGACGTTGAATCCCTCCATATTGACGTAGAAGCCCTTATTCTCCTCGCCCAGGATGTACTTCTTGGGAATTTCGACATCCTTGTAGACGAAGCCGCCGGTGGAAAGCCCCATACGGCCCATGTCGTGGTAGGTCGTGTAGCTGGTGCCAGGCGCGTTGGCGGGGAACCAGGCGAAGGTGGCTCCCTTGTAGCCCGCCTCAGGCTTGGTCAGGAACAGAGTGCAGTGACCGCCGCCTCTCTCTGTCGCCTCCCGCACGCCGCTTATGTATGCCTTTTCGCCATTGATGATCCAGCTATCCCCTGTATCCTTGGTGGCAGCCAACTTGATGTTGGCCAGATCCGACCCTCCGCCGGGCTCAGTGGTGTTGATGCCCATGAACCACTCGCCGGAGGCCACCTTGGGCAGGATCTCCTCCTTGGCCTCTTCGGTTCCGTGATCGACCAACAGCATGGACCAACCGATGCACAGCAGCGTATACACCGGGAGCGACATGCTCAGCTCGCCGCGAGCAAGTTCCATGATCGTGGAGACCGCATACTGCATCTCCTCGCCCGGCACGGCACAGCCGCCGTATTCCTCAGGAATGGTGATACCAAAAATACCCAAGTCCGCCATCTTGTCGATGATTTCCTCGGGTATCCGGTGCCATTCCTCGTCGATCTGCCTTGCTATGGGGTCTAGTTCCTGCTCAGAAAACTCCCGCACCGTTTGCTTCCAGAGTTCCTGCTCAGGAGACATCGTGAAATCCATCAGACACTACCTCCTTCACTATTGTCGTTTGACTTGACGATGAGCGACTTATTATAACACAGCTATTGACAGCTGTCAAACTCGACAGCGCCCGACGGCGAAGTGCCAGGTTTCGTCAGAAGCTGTGTTTGAAACTCGCGTATCATGATCGCCTTCTCCTCACCATCGAGCAGCGATGCTCGCACCGCATTCATGACCAGACCCTCCAAGTCTTGCCGGCCGAACCCGAACACTGCCGCTGCTTTCAGGTATTCATCCGTGAGTGTGGTGCCAAAAAGAGCCGGGTCATCAGAGTTGAGTGTCACATACAATCCTTCTGCGACCAGTTGAGGGAGGGGATGGCTCTTCAGGTCAGGCACCACGCCCAGACATACATTGCTCGTCGGACATACATCCAGGGGAACCTGTCGTGCGCGCAGATTGGCGACCAGTGCGGGGTCTTCCAGACAACGCACTCCATGTTCAATCCGTGCTGGGCAGCACGTCTGAAGGGCGCCCCAGATGCTCTGCGGTCCCGCTGTCTCGCCCGCGTGCGGAACACATGGCAGTCCAGCCTCGTGCGCCATTGCAAAGGAATCAGCGAACTTCTCCGGCGGGTCATCAGCCTCGGGGCCCCCTAGGCCCAGCGCTACCACCCCATCCCCCATCGCACTGATTGCCCACTCTGCCGTGGTCCGACCCTCACTGGCCGTAACTTGCCTAGGGATGTCGATGATCAGCCTCATCTGAGTGCCCAGCACCCCCTCGCCCCAGGCTCGGGCGCGGTTGAGAGCCGCGAGCTGCTCGTCAAAAGACAACCCCTTCTGAAGCCAATGAGTGTATGCTGTGTACGTCACTTCGCTGTACAGTATGTTTTGTGCAGCCTGACCCTTCAAGAAGTCCCGCGCGATCAGTTCGATGTCCTCAGGAGTGCGTATACACTCTGAGACTTGCAGATAGACTTCCAGGAAGTGCGGAAACCCGGCAAATCTGTACCATGATCCCAGGTCCTCGAGCGTGCTTGCGGGCAGAGGAATCTTGTTTCGGCGCGACAGGCGAAGTAGTGTTTTCGGTTGAATTGCACCTTCGAGATGTACGTGCAACTCAGCCTTGGGCATTAGCGCCACAAAATCAGCCAGTGTCATGTCTGGGACTGCCCACGGGCGTATTGGTGCACCCGGTCATCACCGCCATTCTGCAGCCGCAGCGTCTCTTCGTCATTCCGGAGCAACAGTGGCGCGGGCCACTATTCTGCCGGTCCGCCCAGTGCCCCACAGGTCCAGGCCGGTTTGCACCCCGAGCAACCCTGCTGGATTCTCTAGCCGCCATCACCTCGCATAGAATAGCACAATGGCCTTGGCTCCGCCAACGACATCCATGAGCAGGCCAGACCCCACGCCACGGGCAGTGCAGGGAGAGCACGGCGAGTTCTGCCCGCTGCGCCTTCCTATCGTTCCCTAGCTATGGGGTCTCGAGCCCAGCGCCTCCTCACTCATCCTACTAGTGCAAAGTCCAAACCAGGTCCTATTGTGGTTCTATTCTGGTCCAAGCTCGGATCCATCCCTCAGGTGATCACCAACTTGTTACCGTGACTCGCGCCACAGACCCGATTCCCCTTGCCGGCACCGCGGTTCGGCGCCTCATCGAACGCGGAAATGGCTGTCCATGGTCCCGGAACAGCTCTAGGTCGATAGTACGCGCTTTCTCAACGCAAAGCCGTCCAAGGAGCGCCGCACGCACATTGGCGCATATCACCGCAGGTCTGCTCCCGTTCCAGCGCGCTGCGCGTAATGCACAAGCCGAGGGAGGCACGCCGTGACAGGCACTAAGAACGCTGCGACCTGATGGGACGTGCGGTCTTCCGTGAGGGCGCCGTAGTGCCCGCCACGGATGTTCTTCTCCACGACAACGCTAAAGGCTCTCGTTATCGTCATTGCATGTCTTGCTGCTGGCCCTGTAAGCTGCTATAATGCATGGGTCCCTCAATCGAGGGACCTCCGAGAGAACTATCGTCGGAAGATACATGAAAGTCGCCTGGTTCGGACACAAGACCAGAAAGCGCGGCAACGGCCTAGTAAGCTACTCCAGTCAACTGACCGAGGGACTGGCGGCCCGTGGCGCGCAGGTCCTCTTCTTCTATCACGGCCCACGCAGCAAGCAGGCAGAGCAAACCCCGCACCTGATAAGACTCAGCTCTCTGCGCCTGTGGGACCATGATCTGATCTCTTCGCCACGCTCCAAGGCCCTGATCGAGAGAGCTTTGGTCGACCAGCAAGTGGACATCGCCCATGTCTCGCTATCCTTCTCCAACCTGGACTTCAGCCTGCCCCAGGTGTGTCACAGACTGGGCATCCCCATCGTTGCCACCTTCCACGCTCCGTACGACAGGCGCGCCAGCATTTGGGGCCTCGGCTCGCGCCTATTCTACCGTGTGTGGTCCGCGGCACTCTCCAGGTACGACGCAGTGGTGATCTTCTCAAGTGAGCAGAGACGAATCCTTTCAGAATGCGGAGTAGCGCCAGAGCGCATACACGTAATTCCCAACGGGGTTAACACCGGAGTCTTCCGGCCCGGCCCGTCAGCCTGCAAAGAGGAACTGGGAGCGGAGCTGCTGGTTGTGTATTGCGGCCGCCTCGATCCCGAGAAGAACGTAGGCCTCCTGCTGCAGGCTTTCCATAGCCTGCAATTGCCCGCCTCCTGCAAACTTGTCGTAGTGGGAAACGGAGTCGAGTACGAGAGGCTGCGGAGACAGTACGAAGGGGAGACGACAGTATTCAAAGGACTTGTCGATAGCAAAGAATCGCTCATAGATATCCTGCGGGCTGGAGACGTATTCGTGCTGCCCTCCGAGGTCGAAGGTCTGTCCATAGCCTTGCTGGAAGCGATGGCTTGCGGCATGGCCACGATAGCCACGGATGTAGGAGGCGACGGCGAGGCGCTTCGGGGTGCCGGGATTCTGATCGAGCCAAACGATATGCAAAGCCAGCTCAGTCTGGCTCTGAGGATTCTGTTGGAGAACCCCAGCCTGCGCCAATCTTTGGGCAAGCAGGCGCGCCGCAGGACCGTATCTCGGTACTCCCTCGAGCACAACATCGATAAGCTGGTGCGGTTGTATGATCTCTTGCTGGCGGCCGGAGGGTGATGGCTCATGCCTTTCATCCGCTGCATGACATGGCGATAGGGCAGAAAGCGCAGGTAGACGATGAGAATCATCATCCCCATGGCGGGACTGGGAAAAAGGCTGCGGCCCCACACTCACAGCAAGCCCAAGCCTCTGCTGCAAGTCGCAGGAAAGACCGTGCTCGATCACGTGCTTGACAAGTTGGAGGGGCTGGAAATCGAGGAGGTCGTGTTCATCATCGGGCACCTTGGTGACCAGATCAAACGACACATCGACACGCACTACGACTTTCCAGCCAGCTATGTGGAGCAACAGGAACCGAAAGGCCAGGCTCACGCTCTCCACCTGGCTCGCGAGCACCTGGTGGGAAGCGTGTTCATCATCTTCGTGGACACCATCTTCGAGGCCCACCTAGGCATCCTTGACGAGACGAAGGCCGACGGTGTCATATTCGTCAAAGAGGTCGAGGATCCGAGACGCTTCGGGGTGGTAACGGTGGAGGAAGGCTACATCACAGGATTTGTGGAAAAGCCCGATGAGCCCGTATCCAACCTAGCCATCGTGGGCCTGTACTATATCAAGGACTCCGCCGCGCTTCTGGAGTGCATAGAGACAGTTCTTGCGGGAGGCATACAAACCAAGGGAGAGTACTACCTGGCAGATGCCCTCCAACTCATGGTGGACCAAGGGGCAAAGCTGGCCACGGGCACTGTCGAAGTCTGGGCAGACTGTGGGAAGCCAGAAACGCTACTGGCCACCAACCGCTACCTGCTTGATAAGAGTGGCGGTTCGCACGGAAGAACCACCAACTCCGTGGTAGTGCCCCCCGTACATATAGCCAGCTCCGCGTCAGTCTCCGATTCCGTCGTTGGCCCGTACGCATCAATCGCTGAAGACGCGGTGATACGACGATCCATCATCAGCGACTCGATCATCGATGAAGGGAGCAGGATCGAAAACGCCATTCTCCAACAGTCGCTCGTGGGAAGCCGCAGCAAGATCGGCGGGCGGCCCAGCACACTCGACCTAGGGGACGACTCTAGGCTGGACGTGGGGTAGGTCGAGATGGAAGAGGGGATACACGTCGAGTGCTACTCGGGCAGCCGATACGCCGAGCGACCCGTCTCCTTTGATTTCTTCGGTCGAAAGCATTTGGTGGAGGCCATCGTTGAAGAGTGGCGTAGCCCTTCAGCCCTCCATTTCAGTGTCAAGACGAAGGAGGATGAGAGATTTGAGCTGAAGTACGATGAGAGATCTGACGAGTGGAGCATAATCAATCTGGCCATCGACGCACCAGAGCAACCCAAGAGAGGACAAGCATGAGAGAAGCCTTGGCGCAAAGAATACAATCCGTTCCGCCTTCAGGAATTAGAAAGTTCTTCGACGTCATCGCCACCATGGACGACGTGATATCCTTGGGGGTTGGAGAGCCAGATTTCGTGACTCCCGCCCACATTACTCAGGCAGGCATAGCCTCCCTGGAGAGAGGAGAGACGAGCTACACCTCAAACTCCGGCATACTCGAGCTGCGACGAGCACTATCGAAACACCTGGCAAGGCTGTATGGGGTGGAGTACGATCCGGCAGAAGAGCTGCTGATCACAGTCGGCGTCTCCGAGGCGCTCTTCCTAGCCTTGTTGAGCGTAGTCGACCCCGGCGACGAGGTCATAGTCCCCGAACCCTGCTTCGTTTCCTACAAGCCAGGCGTGATCTTCGCGGGCGGAACGCCCGTTACGGTGGAGGCCAAGCTAGAAAACGGGTTCCAGATAACAGCGAGTGACATAGAGAAAGCTATCACTCGCAAGACCAAGGCCCTCCTCATCGGGTATCCCAACAACCCCACAGGTGCCGTGATGAGCAGGGAAAGGCTCTCGGAGATAGCCAGCTTGGCTGAGGCGCACGACCTGATAGTGCTTTCGGACGAGATCTATGATCGTCTGGTATATGGCGTCGAGCACGTATGCTTCTCTTCACTACCCGACATGCGGAAGCGAACGATCGTCCTGGGGGGATTCTCCAAGGACTACGCCATGACCGGATGGCGGCTGGGCTACGCCGCGGCGCCTGGGAACATCCTCGACGGTATGCACAAGGCCCACCAGTACATCATCATGTGCGCTCCCACCACGGCACAAGCGGCGGGCCTCGAGGCACTACGGAATGGTGAGGAAGCCGTCCAGGGGATGCTTCACGAATACGACCAACGTCGACGAGTGATAGTAGATGGCCTCAACAGCATCGGCCTGCCCTGCTTCGAGCCGCAAGGTGCATTCTACGCCTTTCCATCTGTCCAGAACACGTCGTTGAGCTCCGAGGAGTTCTCCGAGAAGCTGCTCTACGACCAGAAGGTGGCCGTGGTACCGGGGACCGCCTTTGGGGAATGCGGCGCAGGCTTCGTCCGCTGTGCCTACGCAGCGTCCATGGTAGATATTGAAGAGGCCCTGGGCCGGATGGAAGACTTCGTGCGAAAACACCGTAAGTGAGCCGCCCCCAGGAAACCTGATCGAATCACACCCGTACCACAGAAAACAGGTGATCTCGAAACCATGAAGGCGGTACCAGTCCAAGTGTCGGCCATGGCCCACGGCGGAGACGCTCTGGCGCGTCACGAGGGCAAGGTGATATTCATGCCGTACGTCCTGCCCGGGGAGGATGTGCTCGTGGAGGTGACGGAGGAGAAGGCCAGGTACTCCCGCGGCCGGCCCGTCGAAATCATCACCCCCTCGGCCGACCGGATCGAACCCCGCTGCCCACACTTCGGCACCTGTGGGGGCTGCCAATGGCAGCACATCGCCTACGAAAGGCAGTTGTCTCTTCGCGAGGAGGTTCTTCGATCCCAATTGCAGCGCATCGCCCACTTGAAGGAAGCGCCAGTGCAGCCCACGTTGGCCGCGGAGGGCGCATGGCACTACCGCAACCATGTACAGTTACACCTCGATGAAGAGGGGCGACTTGGCTTCATTGCCGCAGATGGGCCTGCCGTGGTGCCACTGGATGAGTGCCACGTCATGCATCCCCTGCTCTGGGATGTCTTCTCGGCCCTGGATGTGGACTTCCCCGAGCTGGAGAGGGTGTCGCTCAGAGCCGGCATCTCCACAGGGGACCGACTTCTCGTCCTGGAATTGACCGGAAAGGAACCGCCAGTCGTAGAGGTCGATCTACCGATCTCTTGTGTCCTCCTGCTCATAGACGGCACTCCGGTGACCTACATGGGCGACAGCTACGTCACCGAGAACATTGGTGGCAGGTCCCTGCGGATCTCCGCCGGCAGCTTCTTTCAGGTCCATACATCGCAGGCAGAACAGCTTCTGGCCATCGTCAACCGCTACGCGAATCCTCAGACGGACGATGTCGTACTGGATCTCTATTGTGGAGTGGGAACCTTTGCTCTGCACCTCTCCGCCAACGCAGCGCAGGTCATAGGCATCGACAGCAGTGAAGCTGCCATCGACGACGCCAGATTTAACTCACGAGACGTCGCCAACGTGCGCTTTGAACTAGGGAGCGCGGAGGACCTGCTCCCCTCCATAGAGCAGTCGATAGACCTGGTGATTCTCGACCCTCCTCGACAAGGATTGAGCAAAGAGGCCCTGAGTGCCCTGATGGCGCTCGATCCCCCAAAGGTGGTATACGTCTCCTGTGACCCGGCCACTCTGGCCCGAGACGTTGCGAAAATGCTGCAGTTAGGATATGAACTACTTGAAGTGCAACCGGTGGACATGTTTCCCCAGACTTATCACGTTGAGGCGGTGGCCCTGCTCGAGAGGACGTGAGTACAAGGGGCGACGTCCAGGCACCCACCCTGCGGCTTCCCACAGTGCTGAGTCCAAGAGCGGGGCGGGGGCGGAAGCGGGTCCATCAGGGCCCTGCAAACCTGGAATGAGGAGAACGTAAACGTCAGATGGCAATCAGACCCCTTGCCTCCAGTGGCGACCCGGTGCTAAGGACCAAAGCGAAGAAGGTGCGCGACTTCGGACCATCGCTCCAAGAACTCGTCGACGACATGGTCGAAACGATGCGTGATGCACCGGGCGTGGGACTGGCCGCACCCCAAATAGGGGTCTCCTTGCGGGTGGCGGTCATCGAGCTGCCAGCGGATGACGAAGAGGAGAAAGAAGAGGAAAAGGACCCCTACAGCGGCAAGCTGATCGTGCTCTGTAACCCGGAGATTGTCAAGAACTGGGGGGAAGAGGAGCAGCAGGAAGGCTGCCTCTCCATGCCAGAATACGTCGGCGAGGTGAGCCGTGCAGCCCGCGTTGTGGTCAAGGCCCAGGACCGCCGAGGGAAGCAGATCCGTGTGAGGGCCGAGGGGTTCATGGCCAGGGTTCTACAACACGAAATCGATCACTTGAATGGCATGATTTTCGTCGATCGCGTAGAGAGCCTGGACAAACTGTACCGCGTCGAGCCTTCAGAGAGCGACGAGACAAGAGACGAGGATCTCGCCCTCTGAGCGTCTTCTAGAACCAAGCCTGAAGCTGCGACGTAGTCTCCAGTACGAGATCGGCACCTGCCTCCACCAGTTCGTCTCTCTCTCCGAAGCCACACAGTACACCTACCGCGAAGCACCCCGCTGACTTGGCCGAGACGATATCCACCACTGTATCGCCCACCATCACACACTGCTTAGGTGTCAGACCCATGGCGCTCGCCGCGTGCCGGATCGGCTCTGGGTGTGGCTTCAGGCGCTCCGTATCCTCTCTAGTGGCGGCCAACTCGAAAAGAGCCTCCAACCCGAACTGCCGAACGAAGGCCAGCGCATCCACTCGAGAGCGGGTGGTGACAACCCCCAGGCGGTAGGATTGATACAGAGCACGTATCATCTCCGGGACGCCAGGCACAGCCGAGAACCGCCTTTGTGCCCGCGACCCTCTCACGCGGCGCAGCCTGTCGCTGGCCGACAGCAGATTGTCATCCAACCCCACCACGTCCAGCAGAGAGATGAGCGTGTTCACGGGCCTCTCAGCGGCAAGTAGGGCGCGACGCAACAGTGGGCGTGGGTCATCACCGGGGAACGCCCACCGCCACCGCTCTAGCCTACCCGCCAGGGCCTCTAGTGCAGCATCATCAGTGTCGATGAGCGTACCGTCAAGGTCGAAGAGGATGGCCCTGACCCCAGCTTTCAAGTTTCGAAAGGACGGGTCGTCAGGACTGAGCATCGACCTCTGCATCCTCCTCGGCATCTCCCTGCGTCCTGGCTACTTCCTCTGAGGGGGGAAGGGCTCCCTCGCTTGGCTCTGAAGGCGCGTCCACCTGGACCAGTTTGAAGTAGAGATACTGCCCCAGGATTCTGAAGGTTCCTATGACGGGCGTAGCCAGGAAGGCGCCCACAATGCCCCCTACAGCATAGCCGCCGATAGCCCCTACCAACACGACCAATGGATGGATCTTAACGCTCTGTCCCAGAATACGCGGGGCCAGGAAGTTGTTCTCGACCTGCTGTATAAGCACATAGACGCCCAGTACCAGCAAAGCGAACCAGCCGTTCGCAATGGGCAGGTGAGAAGATCCTTGGAAGTAGGCCACCGCGACGGCGGGAATGCAGGCGAAGATGGGACCGAAAGTGGGAACCACCTCCAACACACCTGCCAGAATGCCGAGTAACAGAGCGTTCTTGACCCCCACGAACCACATCAACACGCCAGTCATCACCCCAACGGTCGCCGAAAGGACCAGCAACCCCCTGAAGAATGAGTCCCAGACCACACTGATCTTTGCGCCGAAAGCATCAAGCTCGTCCCGATAGTCAGGAGGTATGAGCCCCTCAACCAGGAGGGTGATTTGGTCAGCATCCTTGAGGAGCCAGAAGGAAACTACCAGTATGAAGATCAGCCACACAAAGGTAGACGCGAAGCCCGAAGCCAGACCGAAGGCAATGGTTAGCATCTCTTCAGCGGACCGGGATGCAAAACCCGTGATGAGTTGTATGAGACTATCCTGTAGCGCTTCAAAGACTTCGGAGAGTTCGATAGAGTAGTCGAGGATCGTGATAGTCTGGTACGTGGTCATGAGGCGCAGGATGCTCTTGTAGATCCTCTGCAGATCGACGTGGATCGAAGAAAGCTGCTGCACTACCATCGGCACCAACAGAGAGGCTGCCAGGCCGATGACCAGGAGCAGGAGCAGATAGGTGACCACAGTGGCCTTGGTGCGCGACAGCCGCAGCCGCTTGAAGAGATCCACGACCGGGGTAAGAAGATAGGCCAGAAGGCAAGCCAGGATCACGGGCGGCAACAAGCTCCGGACCCTGTACAGTAGCAGTGAGCCGGCCACTACCAGCCCGACAACAACCCAGCGCTTGGTCGACTCGCTCCACGGTTTGGACACAGGTTCCTCCCCGAGGTTGGCCAGGACTACGACGCGCGCCCCAGCAGTCTGGTGATCAACTTGATGAACTCGACGACGATCAGCGGCATCACGCCCAGCCCGACCACGATGACCCAGTCTTGAGCGGTCAGAGGCACTGTCTTGAAGATGGGCTGAAGGAACGGCACATAGATGACCGCCAGTTCACTGAGAATCACAACACCGAAGGCGACCAGAAGCCACGGGTTGGTGAGCAGACCGATCTGGAATAGCGAGTACCTGTTGCTACGCACATTGAAGGCATGGACGTTCTGCGCGAAGATGGTGGTGGAGAAGGCAATAACCCTCGCCCGCTCGATACTACCGCCCATGACGAAGTATTCGAAAGCAAATGCACCCAAGGTCAGTAGGCCAATGACGGACCCCTGCATGACCATGATACCGGCAACACGCCTGGTGATCACGCCCTCTGAAGGAGGCCGAGGAGCCCTTAACATCCCTCCAGGTTCCGCTGGCTCCACCCCCAAGGCGAGTGCAGGCAGACTGTCTGTGGCGAGGTTCACCCACAGAATCTGTATGGGCAGCAAGGGTAGAGGCATGCCCAAGAGTGAGGCCAAGAACATGGCCAGCAACTCGCCGATGTTGCACGAGAGAAGGAAATGGATGAAGCGCCGGATGTTGTCGAAGATGGCTCGCCCTTCCTCGACGGCGGCAACTATCGAGGCGAAGTTGTCATCCGTGAGAATCATATCGGACGCTTCCTTGCTCACGTCGGTCCCCGTGATACCCATGGCGATCCCGATATCCGCTTCTTTCAGGGCCGGTGCATCGTTGACCCCATCGCCCGTCATGGCTACTATCGCCCCGCGGCTCTCCCAAGCTTTCACGATTCGGAGCTTGTGCTCTGGGGAGACTCTCGCGTAGACTCTGACCTGCTCAACCAGCTCTTCGAGTTGGTCATCGGCAATGCGATCCAATTCTGACCCAGTGAAAGCGATATCCCCGTCGCGATACAGTTCCAGCTCCTTGGCTATGGCCACCGCCGTGCTCTTATGATCGCCTGTAATCATCACCACTTCCAGGCCCGCGCGTCGCGCAGTGGCAATGGCCTCCTTGGCCTCAGGCCTGGGGGGGTCTTTCATGGCCATCAGGCCAGCGAAGATCAGGTCCCGCTCGACTTTTTCCACGGTCGGTTCGGAGGGCTCCTCCTCCAGACCACGATACGCCACGGCCAGGACCCGCATGGCTTCATCAGCAAACTGGTCGTTCAGAGATAGCAGTTGCCGCTTGTCCTCGTCGGTCGCGGCGCGCACACGTGCGCTGTCCTGAACGTGTGTACACAAACCTATAACCACATCCGGTGCACCCTTGACGAAAGCGGTCAGCTGACCTCCGGAGTCCCGCCAAATGGTGGTCATCCGCTTGCGATTCGAATCGAATGGCAACTCTCCAACGTTGCTGTATTCTTCCTCTAGCGCGCCACGGCGCAAGTCCGCCTTGGCCGCCGCGACCAGGAGCGCGCCCTCCGTAGGATCACCTACTACGCTCCAGCTGGATCCCGCACCGTCGCCTCGCCTGAGACTGGTATTGCTGCACAAAACCCCAATGCGCAGCGCCAACTGTAGATCGCGCTCATTGTAGTCCGCCAGCTGGCCATCGACCCGGAATTCACCTTCAGGATTGTACCCATCCCCGGTCACATGGATGATCCGGTCCAACAGCCCGATCTTTCGCACCGTCATCTGGCTCTGAGTGAGAGTCCCTGTCTTGTCTGTGCAGATCACTGTCGCAGCACCCAGGGTTTCGACCGAAGGGAGCTTTCTGATCAGAGCGTTGCGCTGCACCATACGACGCACACCGAGAGCGAGAGCTATGGTGACCACTGCCGGTAGCCCTTCAGGAATAGCAGCGACCGCCAGACTCACCGAGGTGAGAAACATCTCGACGGGGGCAACGCCACGCCAAAGTCCGAGGCCGAAAACCGCACCCACTATCACGAAGCAACCGTAGACCAACAGCTTCCCCACCTTGTCCAGTTGTTCCTGGAGAGGGGTCTGCTCCCGGCCCATGGTCTGTACCATATGGGCTATCTTCCCAAGTTCGGTCTCCATGCCCGTTTCTGTCACCACGGCGGTTCCTTTGCCGTAGGTAACCACCGTGCTCCAGTAGACCATGTTTCGACGATCACCGAGGGGCGAATCATCGGGCAGTGTCAACCCGGCCCTCTTCTTCACCGGGACCGATTCTCCAGTAAGGGATGCCTCATCGACCTGAAGCAGGTGATCTTCCAGCAGCCTGGCGTCGGCCGGCACCAGATCGCCCATTTCCAGCGCGATGATGTCTCCCGGCACGAGTTCCTCCGCCGGGATGTTGCGTATCTCACCGTCCCGAAGCACCCTGGCCAGCGGGGCTGCCATTTTCTTCAACGCCTCCAGAGCTCTCTCAGCTCGATACTCCTGGACGAAACTCAGAATGGCGTTGAGGACGACGATCACCAGAATGGCTACAGCATCCATCCACTCCTGAAGGATGCCAGAGACCACGGCGGCCGCGATCAGCACCAATATGATGAATTCAGTGAACTGGCTGGCAAACTGCCGCCAGGGAGACACACGCCCTACCTCTTCCAGTGCGTTGGGGCCGCACTCCGCCAGCCTCTCCTCGGCAAAGCCGTTGCTCAAGCCTCGCTCGGCACTGCTGCCTAACCGCTCAACTACGGCTTCTGGTGTAAGCGCGTACTCTTTGAACTCGCCCACTCAATCCTCCCCAAACAACAAAAGACGCCATCAACCACAACTGTGTACAAATGGCGTCTTGCCTTCTCCATTTGCCCGAACAACCAGCTACATCGCGTCCCTGTTGAGCAACTACCTGCGCCCTCGATCGCGACGTCCATCCCGTCTATCTGACTGCGGTCTCCTCCGCTGCGCGGGCTTTCTGTCCCTGGCCCTGGCCTCCTCAGGGGTCCAGCCCTCCAGGACTGCCCTTCTGGAAAGTCTGATCTTGTTTTCTGAGTCGATGTCCACGACCATGACCATAATCTCATCGCCCACCCGCACCACATCCTCGACGCTGGCCACGTGGTAATCGGCCAACTGAGAAATGTGTACCAAACCGTCCGTTCCCGGCAGTATCTCGACGAAGGCGCCAAAATCCGTCACGCGCCTCACCTTGCCGGTGTAGGTCCTACCGATCTCCGGGTCCTCCGTCAGTGCTTGGATCATCTCCACGGCTCTTCTGCTGCCCTCGGCATCTGTCGAGGCCACTAGGACGGTGCCATCATCATCCACGTCGATCTTAACACCCGTTTCCTCGATGATCCCGCGAATCGTCTTGCCTCCCGGGCCGATCACAAGGCCGATCTTCGACACGTCGATCTTGATGAGCGTAATACGAGGCGCATACGGCGACAAATCAGAACGCGCCTCGCTGATGGTCTCGCCCATCCTGTCCAGGGCATACAAACGAGCCTCCTTGGCCTGTGCCAACGCACTTCTCAGAACACCGGCCTCGACCTTGGGGACCTTGAGGTCCATCTGAAGCGCGGTGATACCCTGCCGGGTACCCGCCACCTTGAAGTCCATATCACCCATAGCATCTTCCTTACCCATGATGTCAGTAAGGATGACGTGTCGGTCACCGTCGGTGATAAGTCCCATCGCCATCCCTGCTACGGGCGCCTTGATGGGGACCCCGGCATCCATCAGCGCTAGAGAACTGGCGCAGATGCTGGCCATGGAAGTTGATCCGTTGGACGACATCACCTCTGAGACCAGACGGATGGTATAGGGGAACTCCTCCGCGGAAGGAATCACGGCCGCTAGCGCGTTCTCCGCTAGCACGCCGTGGCCGATCTCACGTCGCTTGGGACCTCTGAGGAAACGCGTCTCCCCTGTGCTATAAGGAGGAAAGTTGTAGTGGTGCATGAAGCGCTTGGACTCTTTTGTGCCCAGCCCATCCAGTATCTGCTCGTCGCTGGCGGTACCCAGGGTGGCTATCGTCAATACCTGGGTCTCTCCACGGCTGAACAGCCCGGAGCCATGTGCTCTGGGTAGCAGTCCCACTTCACACCCAATGTGACGCACCGTCTTGGTGTCTCTGCCATCGAGACGATGGTTGTCTGCCAGCACACCTCGACGGATTTCATCTTTGACCAGAGAATCGAATGCAGCTTCCAGCTGCTCCGGAGGAAACTTCTCTCCCACCTTCTCCATCAGCTCCGTACGCAGAGTATTGAGCGAGTCGCCTATCTCAACCTTGCTCTGGGCGCCGTCCAAGGCCGCCAAGACTCTCCCGTTCCCCCAAGAGTCGACAGCATCTAGCACTTCGTCTTCAACCTCGAAGTAGCTGTGGACACCCTTAGGCTTGCCCACCTCCTCTGCCATCCGCCTCTGGACCTCGATCACCTCCTGCATGGCCTGATGGCCCTGTGTGATGGCATCAATGATCAGGTCCTCGTCCACCTCCTGGGCACCAGCCTCCACCATGACCACACCATCGGCGGTCCCGGCCAGGCGGAGATCCAGAGAGGAGTCCTCCATCTCCGAGCCCGTCGGATTGAAGACAAACTGATCGCCCACACGACCAACTCGCACTGCTCCCAGAGGACCATTGAAGGGGATATCGGAAATGGAGAGAGCCGCCGACGCCCCGATCACAGAGAGGATGTCCAAGTAGTGCTCCTGATCAGCGGAGAGGGCGGTGATGATAACCTGCAGATCATTACGGAGCGCGCGATTGAAGAGAGGACGGATCGCCCTATCGGTTAGCCGGCAGAGCAGAATGGCCTGCTCGGTTGGCCGGCCCTCCCGCTTGAAAAAGCCGCCTGGAATCTTGCCGGCGGCGTAGAGGCGTTCCTCGTAGTCCACCGTCAGCGGTAGGAAGTCTGTTCCTTCTCGCGGACCGCGAGACGCCGTAGCGGTCACCAATACCATGGTGTCGCCGCTCCTGACGGTCACAGCGCCACCGGCTTGTCCAGCGAGCTTCCCAGTCTCTATGCTGACAAGGTTGTTACCAATTGTTGCTTCGAAAGTCGTTGACATTACTGTACCTCCATGCCGAACCGGGCCTGGAGGTCAAGGACTGGAGACTGTACCTCACGCGCTCCCCGAGAGCCGCCATTGCCGAGACTAGGCGCAAATGTGGGATACACTCTCCAATTCCTGGCCCCCCGAGCCGGTCCGTTCAATATAATATCTAGATTGGCTCCGTGCCGATCCACCCTCTCCGGTCAAGGACAGTACCTCTCCTGGGTGGATCGGGATAGCATCACCCCCCTTTGACTGCGAGGTGTCTTACCTGCGCAGACCCAGACGAGACACGATATCTGAATATCGCGATGGATGATTCTGGCTCAAGTAGTTCAGATGCCGCCTACGCTGGCCAACCAGTTTGATGAGCCCCAAACGCGAATGCTCGTCGTGTTTGTGAGCCTTCAGATGGTCAACCAGTTGATCGATCCTAGTCGATAGAAGCGCTATCTGCACCTCCGGCGAGCCGGTGTCCTTGTCGTGGACGTGATACTCACTGATGATGGCGTCCTTTTCGTTCTTGCCTAGCGCCATCCATTCCCTCCCGAGGCCAAGTCTCGATGGTCCTCTCATCAAAAGTCTCGCAGTATTACTGCATAGTATACCATAGCCTTGGGAGTATCGCAAACGGGGTATCCCGGGCCACGGCCCGGCTGGAGGCAGGTGGACTGCAGAGGACTGGCACTGGGCCGAGCTTCTGTGAGCGTCTACCGGCTAGCCAATCCTCCTCAAGCGCGGGTCGAGGGCATCGCGCAGACCATCTCCAACCATGTTGAACCCGATGACCACGAAGATGATGGCCAGACCGGGAAACAGCAGAGCCCACCAAGCGCCCACCGTGAGGAACT
>Ga0180438_10004333_pt1 | contig 20499 bp, 34 predicted proteins | sample SS_ome_12_FD_132455 | JGI IMG/M metagenome (GOLD analysis project Ga0180438, IMG submission 132455) | Hypersaline lake sediment archaeal communities from the Salton Sea, California, USA - SS_3_D_2 metaG | ecosystem: Environmental > Aquatic > Non-marine Saline and Alkaline > Hypersaline >... | reverse complement strand
TGGCGCTACTATACGAGTATAGGAAAGACGAAATTAGTATAGGAAAGTAGTAATATATAAACTTATCGATATATTTATAAATAGTAATAATATAGTAATATGTATAATAGTATAATGCCTTCTGAATTAAACCAAAACATTTATAAATAATACTATACTCCCCCCTTACTATATAGTGTAGTAAAAAAGAGAAGACATACAACAAAACAGCGAGGTAAAAAATGGAAAACCAAAAAACAGAAGTTAAGGAAAACCTAAAATATTTAATGTTGAGTAGAAGGCAGTTATTAAAATTATGGAAATACGCCAATAAGAAAAGTATAAATGAATATGGAAAAAAAGTATTGTGTCAAACAATCACATTAAGAATAAAAGAAGAAACAACACATAAAAACCAAATGAATATATATGGTGTTGATGATAAAAAATGTTGTATTACATTATACGATTTATAATTTTTTATTTTTATTATCGATTAAAAACTGACGTGAGGTAAAAAATGAAATGTGATAAATGTAATTCAAAATTTGAGAGAGTTTTTTTTGGGGAAGATTACGAAGATTTTTGCAAATGTAACTCATTTGTTGAAAGTAATGAGGATAAAAATGAACATTAAAACGTGCAAAATATGTAAGCAGAAATTTAAAGGTTTTACTAAAAACCAAGTAGAGCATTATCTTTACCAGCATTATTTAAGTAAGCATAAGGATAAGATTAAGATTGTATTGGAGTGATGAAAATGATAACTAAATTCCAATATTTAAAGGTATTCAAGAATAAAGAAATCGATAGAGTTGAGGCTTATGGTGATACTGACCTCGAACAAGTTGCTCAGTTGAAAAGAATAGCTGACAATTTGGATGATATTGCAACGGAATTAAGATTTCTGAATGATAATATCAAAAAGATATATAGAAGCGGTGGATAAAATTAATAAGCCGATTTGTGATTATTGCAAAAGAAAAATAAAGCCATAAACAAGGGCAAAGGGTACTGCCTTTAGGCAGTTGGGTGAATTTGCCCATTCACCTCCATTAATTTATAACCACTGGACATCCAGCCGTAAGATTTATATAGTAATTCATCTTTAATATTATTATGAAGTCCGTTGCCACCATAAAGATAAAGTGTAACAACAAGCATCTTTTTGAGATGTCTGACAAATTCAAAGAATCTGTTCAGTACATCATAAATGAAGGTTTTAAGTATAGGATAAGCAACAGATTTAAGCTTCATCATCTTGTTTATCAGGATGTCAGAAAGTGGCTTCCTGCTGATTTTACTTGTGAAGCTATAGCAAAAGCTTCCCAAAACTTGAAAGCAGTTAAGCTTAAAAAAAGACCGATTATGAAGTCTTGTCCAATAACCTTCAACAAAAACCTTTTTACATTCTCTTTCAACAAAGTTAGATTGGCTACTTTTACTCCTAGAAAAAGGATAGATGTTTCCATAGACATTCCAGAATACTATTGGAAATATCTTGACTGGAGATACCAGACTCTTGAGATTATCAAAAACAGAAAAGGAAATATTTTCTTTCATATCACATTATCTAGAGAGGTCAATGCCACTACTTCTTGTGGCAACAGGATTGTTGGTGTTGACCTCGGAGTAAATAATCTTGCTATCTGTAGTGATGGCAAGGTTTTCAAAGGTCACAAAACCAAGATTATCCAATTCCAACACTTGAGGAGAAAACTCCAGCGTAAAGGCACAAAGTCTGCCAAAAGGCTTCTTAAAAAGGTCTCTGGTAGGCAGAAACGCTATATGCGTTGGGTTAACCACATCATAAGTAAAAAGATTGTCAATAGTGCAGATTGTATTGTACTTGAAAATCTTAAGGGAATAAGAAAAACTAGGAACAAATTTAAAGGTAAAAGACTTAACAGATGGCTTAACTCTTGGGCTTTCTACCAACTCCAACAATTTACCACTTACAAAGCCCAACTGCAAGGAGTCAGAGTTATCAAGGTTAGTCCTCATATGACTAGCCAAACCTGTTCCAACTGCCTTAATATTGGTTCTCGTTATTTCGATTCTTTTACTTGCTCTCATTGTGGTTTTTCCTCACAATCTGATTTCAACGCTTCTTGTAACTTGCGTAGGCTTCACGTAACAAAGCCAAACATCTCAATGGATGAAGGCAAAGGTTCTTTCCGAACAACTGAGCTTGACATTAGGGGTAATCAATCTGAAAGCGTAAAGCTCCACACTTTAGTGTGAGGGATAGCTTTCAGCTATATTGAATGTTACTAAGTATAAAAAGAACACTTCATTTTCATCTAAATTGTTATGAAAAAATAAAGGTATTGATAAAATTAAAATGAATTATTTATCTGAAACGAAAACAAAACCAATAAATCAAAAATGGATACAAACGCCTTTAACTAGAAGTTACGAATGGGAATATCACAACAATAAAAGAAATGCTGAAAAGTTTTATTTAAATGTAAAAAAGGCAAGTAAGAATAAATATCTTATTGAAAAATTCTTCAAGACATTGTTTAGAGTTATGGGCTAGAGGATACCTCGCTTTATGAGTGGTCTTGCCAACCACATAACAATTATTACAAATACCCATATTAATATAAGCCAAAATATTAACCTTAGTATGTCGAAAAAAGCCAATTTATATTCTCCCTAGTGCTTGTGAAGTAAACCTTATATTTGGAACAATCTTGTTTATTTCAACATTCAATGATATCACTACATTATCCAGTTCACCCCTTAGATATTCCTCAGTTATCTTTAAGGCATTTCTTCCCAAAAAGTATTCATTGCGGTATATCGTTGTTGACAGCCAGTATTCGATTTCATAAAGGTTTTTGAATGTCGGATTGCACATAGCTATTATTTTATCTAGTTTCTTTTGTATATTTTTGATTATATCATTTTTATCGGATAATTCAAGCAAGTCATAGCCTAATGAAATGGTTGTCCTGTAATAATTCCATTGGAATCTGGAATCGGTCACAAACATCTCTTTGAATCTGACGTATGCCTTTTCCTTTGGGTCTATGCGAAGCATTTTCTAGTGGCTTTTTTGGCGTTTCTTAAGCAGTTTGGATATCTTTAGTATATTTGCTACATCACCCTTCAAGAATGCCGTCCTGAGGCTGAAAAGCTGGTCTAATCGCTTTTTCTTGTTTATGTTGTCTTCTTCTGTCTTCATATTCATGCTTTGTATCCTTTCTATGGTATCATCAATTTTTTTCAATTCTTTCTTTATTGCTTCCATCTTACATCAGACCTACTAAAAACATCAAAAAACCCATTATCAGACCAAAACCGTATATCTTTATATCAAGATTGTCTATCTGCCTTTCTATCAGAGCTTCGCTTAGTTTGGTTTCCTGCTTCGGTCTGTATTCTTCCATTATTTCAATTTTTTCTTCTTGCATTTTCTACAATTGCAGTCTTTTTTATGTTTGCTTGATTTGCTTTTTAAAAAATGTTTTCTTGCTTCAATGCTGTGAGTATTGTTTTGGATGTGCCTTCTGTAATTCTTCTTTTTTACAAAATTATGGCAATATGGGCATTTTGGCATTTTTTTTATAGGTGCATTCCTTCTTATGGTTTTCTAATGCCCATTGCATAGCATAACTTTTTCCGCAGTATGGGCAGATATATTTTTTTTTCATTGTGCTGGTGGTGATACTGGCGGTTGTGGCAGTTTTGTCATCAGTCTTGACTGCATTTCCCTCTGGTGTCTTGGGTTTATTCCAAGTGCGTCATCCATTATCGTTTTCATCTCAGACAATGTGAGGAACAATACCCCTCTCTTTGCTTCCTGCAATACATTGTAGTCTATCTTTGCTATATCAAGCATTTCATTGTTAAGGTAATAATACTCGGATATTTTTATTATTGAGAATCCTCTTATATAAACATTTCCAACCAAATCTGAATGTTGCTCTGGTCTGACCCTTAAAACTTTCGGTGATTCCAATAATGAGAATGGGAACGGCGAACTTTTGAAAACAAATACATCTTCTTCTTCCCTGTTCAGTGGAGTGCCTAAAGGTGATTTAACAGAAAGATGTTCCTTCTTTGGTTTGAAAACTTGGATTCTTGTCCAGCCGATTATTCTTCCAAGTCTGACGCTGGAATGTGCCTTATCGCCTGTGAGATGTATTTCTTGGACTGTTGGCGGTTTTGATACCATAGCACTGTCTATAAGTTTTTGCTTGTTTATAAAAGTTACATCAACCTTATGCTCCCTGAAAAATATCCAATAGACAATGTAAAAGACTAAGCCTATCAATCCAAGTCCTAGAATTATGAATATCATAAACTTCAACACATTCCATAATCCAGCAAATCCCCTGACCCATAATGCTATCAATAAGACTATTATTATGACACCTACTATGAGGAATATTGCTACTGGTCTTTTCTGCTTATTTTCTTCCAATTTCCTCCAGCTCCTTCAATGAGTTTTGGAGTTCATCCAAAGACATCTCTTCGCTTACTTTTCCTTCTGACTGCGGTTGTTTTAATTGCATTTTCAATTCTTCATTCTGTTCGTAAGCTACTTTGTAGTTATGCGTCAGTTCTCTGTATTCTTTGTTCAGTTTTTCATTCTGCTCTTTTAGTTTCTTTACAATACTCTCCAATATTTTAATTTTCTTCTCATACAGTTTTATATCCATATCAACTTCAACTTTTTGTTCAGGGTCTATTTTTCTCAATTTTTTCCTCCTCCAAATTAGGATTATTTCTGCCAAAAACATACTGAAAAGGAAAATGCCTCCCATAGAGACGACTGCCTTTATAACAGAATTTCTCAATATTTTCTTGACAGTTCCTACTTCATCTTCAAATTGCATTAATCTGGTATCTACTTCTTTTTTGTAATTTTCCTCTGCCTCTGAGAATTTTGCGTCAATATATCTTTTGTAATCTTCATTGTTCGCTTTCTGGATATCCCTTATGAACTGCTTGTCATTATCGTCCAGTCCCAATGTAGCTGTGGCTAACAATACTGTTAGAAATAATAATACACCTATTTTCTTCATATTGATTTAACACCTATTTATTTTATTGTTGAGGGGTGATTGTTTTTATAGTTTTCTAATTTAATTTCAGCCATTCCCTGTATCTGAATCCCATTATCATAATGGTGCTTACTATTATCAGGAATAGCCACATCTTGAAGTCTAGGAATGGAAAACCGAATGCAGTGACATTGACCTTTTCATTGAAACATCTGAATCTGAACATCTCATTATAGATTCCGCTTGTTGTGGGGTTTGTTACATTTCTCCATAATGAATAGTCTGGAATGTCGTCCAAAGTGCAGTCATCAAAAAGATTTAATTGGGTGGCTATATCTTCATCAAGAGATTCATATAATTGGTCACAGGCTACTGTTTTCCTGTTGGTCACTCCGCTGAGAAGATTAAATGGATTTACTGCACTAAAATCACCACTGAACAGATTTTCAAAACCATTCTTGAGATTTCCGGCAAAAGTTATGACTGGTGCGATAAGCCTTGCTAAGTAATATTCATTCTGGATATCTTTGAGTGTTTCATTCTTCACAGATTCAGGAACGTCATCATCCACTTCAAGCTCTATCTGAGAAATATTTATCTTGAATACATACGCATTGGTGTAATATGCTTTGGATTGTGCGGACACAATATTTTTTCTTAATATATAATCCCCTTCTTCAAGATTGCACGAATAGTCATTTGTAAATACAATATTGAATACTTCTGCCGTTCCTATCAATAAGAATAAAAATAATATTATCTTGAATGGTTTAGGTGCTGAATTTATGAGCCATTCGATTGGTTTCTTTGCTTCATTGATTAATGTTGTAAATATTTGTGCTATTGCCATTTTTAGCTATGTTTTTTTATATATATAATGGTCGGTATTCCAAACGCCAGTATAACCATCAATATAGTGAATAGATAAAAATTCCCCAATATCCAATCCCCAGTATTGTCCAATGAATCTAGTGCCATGTTCTTTATTATGCAGTTTGGCTTTTTGTGTTCCTCGCCATCCTGCCCTATATAGCAACATTCTGGAATTTCAGTGCAGTCAAAACTGGATGTTGAGGGTTTGGAATTGTTCCAGCAGTAGCCGAATAGGCAGTCTTGTCTGGTTTCATTCACTGTCTGATACAGTAATTCTTCTTCATTGTATTCGTCAGGGTCAGTCCCTCTATACCAGACCAAGTCATCAATATTAAAATCTCTTTCGGGGTCTTTTACAAAATCAAAACTTTTTATTCCAGTGGAAGTAGTTGGTGACATGGGCAAGTTGACACCCAAAACTTCATCGTCTTTCAATAATGTAAAAGTTTTTCCATATAATTTGCTCTGGTTGAACAATGGGATATTTATATCTTGGAAAAATGATATTATCCTGTAATTGTTTGTTGTTCCAGAACTGTAACAATTTGAACAAATTGTTGTTCCAGTCGTTGATGTGTCATTCTGTATTTTGTATCTTATCGCTCCATCTGAATCCCAATGTATTTCAAATAATGGGATTTTCTGGAAGCTGTCATCATTTATGACTACATTTAGCCTATCTTCTTGATTTGTGTTAAGGTCAAATTCCATAGAATAAATTGATGTTTCAACAGTGGGCAGTATATGGGTTATTGAATAGCTTATATCTTCCGTGAAGCTCATTTTGTTTACAGTCGGGTTTTTTGTGGTATCATAGCTGAAAGTATCGTATCTGAACAAGAACCATTCATTATCGCTGAATGGATTGATATAATCAAAAGTATCCCTGAATATGCACGGCGATACGCAAGTGATGTTGATTTCACTCAATGTCTGGTTGCTTACGGATTCAATCCCGCTTTTTATATATTTCAGCTTGTTTTCATTCATCAAGACAATATCTTCAGTTCCAATCTGACTTGCGTCAACGGATATCACAGAGATATCTTCAAGACTTAATTGATATTCAAGAGAAACTGTTTCAGAATCAGTATCCAACGAGAATACTCCATAGGCAGTCAGTATTTCAGTAGAGCTTGAATCATCATCATTATTTACGTTATGAATCTGGTTATTGTAGATATTTGTCGCTTCTGTGATATTGTATAGTTCATTATTCCAGTTATAGTTTATCGGTGGACTTGCAGTCTGTCTATTATCGCAGAAGAAATTTAATTCTGAACTGTCTGTATCAAAACCTATATAACAAAAGCTGTTTGCTCCAGTGCTTTCACCGTCATCTGCAAATATGTCTATTGAAGTCACTATAAGATTTGATATCTGGTTTCCAGTCAAAGCGGATGTTGTTGCGTCCAAATTTCCGTCTTTTGAATATTCATAGACATTTGAGCTTGTTCCGCTTCTTACTCCAAAAATGACCTCATGTCCGTCATTGCCAAGAACTCCGTCAAATTCCCCTACTATCGGCGGAGTGAATGACCTTTGGCTTGTGTCATCTGTGGTTTTCCATGCCGACCATCTTTTTTTTACTGATTGATTATCTGAAACATTGATTGCAAATAGCCATGCCCTGCTATTATCATCTTCATCAACTACGAAAAAATATTCTTCACTTCCTCCGTTGTTGTCTATGTCTGCAACGACTGTCGCCTGTGGTTCACCAGTATCCCAGTTTTGCAATATACTTATGCTTCCAATCTCTACTTGATGTGTGGCAGTAGTGGTATTGAAGAATGAAGCGTAAAGTTTTCCAGTTCCAGATGTTATTAATAGGCAATCATTTACGCCTCTGCAACCAATTTGAATCATTGCTCCAGCCTGATGTTGTAAACTGCTAAAATCTACAAGATAATCCTCATATATGGAAGTGTCAATATTTTCAAGCATGACTATCCTTTTTGTTGTAGCCTCTGCATAGATAACTTCAAGATTTCCATCGCCGTCAATATCAAAAAGTATCATATTGCTCCATTTTTCATCATTAAGTGTTACTTGTGCCTGTGGAGTTAGTGTTGTATTGAACCAAACCTCTACTGTCCCCAAATCTCTTAATACTATCTCTTGATAACCGTCGTTATCTAAATCGCCTACGAGGGGGGTATAAGCTCCGCCACCACCCAATGTCCTTATTTTTGATTCATTTGTGGACATTAGTGTATTAAAAAGGTTTTCTCCATTTTGGTAAAATCCGTCTTCATTCCCGCTTCTGGTATAGTTAATCTTTGCATTTACTAAAAAAGGCATTAACGCTAAACACAACACTATTCCTATACTTAATTTTTTAAACATTCTTTACCACCCTGTTATATACTAATATAAATATTGCTATCACAAAGATAAAGATTACCAAGAATGCTATTATGTAAGGCAGTTGGTTTTTCTGCTGTATTGTTTTTTCTGCAACGATATCAAGATGCCTGTAAGTTGGTGTTATTGTCGTTTGAAAGGTTTCGGTTTGGTTGTCATCACCGCAGGTCAATCCGAAAGTATAGTTTAAACCGCTTCTTACTATGTTTGTTTCTGGAACAAAATAGACCTTAACTTGCTGGTTGTTGGCTTCAAATTTGTCAATCCTTCCTATCGTTTCTACAAGCTTTTCTTTTGGATTCACTTGCAATAGATTGCCGTCATTATCCTTTATGTAAGAATTACATTTGTAATCGTTCATGGTGTTGCTTTTGCAATTCCAGTATATTAAAGTTTCTAAAAAAGGCAAATCAGATTTTACATACGGTTCACTGTCATAATTGCACTCCAGACTTGCATAGCTTATGCTGGATAAGATGATTAATGCCATTATTGGAATTAATATTTTCATCTCAATACCTTCTTTTTATTAAAAATACTATGAACAATAAACCAAATACTAACAGCAACATTAGACCGATTACCCAAGCTGAATTGTCTTTAAGCCAAACCAGCCTGTCTGCAACAATGTTGTAATTTTCATAGACTGGTTTTACGGTCGCATTGAAATAATATATCGAATTTCCACTGCATTCCAGAATCCATTTGTAATCCCTGTTTACCCTCATGTTTTCTTTTGTGAAGTAGGCATTTATCAGTCCGTTTTCTTCCTTAAAGCTGGATACCTGCCCGTATTCGTCAACATATTTTATATCTGGATTTGTCTGGATAATCTGGTTTTCTATCATTACCATAGTCCCGCATTCCAAAAGATTGTGGGTTAGATTGCTGGTGCAGAGCCAGTGCATTTTTTTCCTGAAAAATGGCTGTGGATTGTATTCGCAGTCTATCGCTCCGTCAGTTGTGAATAATGGGGGAAATGTCTGCTGAACCGTTAAAGTGAAATTATCATCTGCAAAATCGTTTAGATTTCCGTTATCATAAAATTCACAGTTCCATATCAAAGTCTTGTTGTACGGCACTTCCCTTTCAAAACTTACTGAATCGGAAGTTCCACTTGCAATTTCAGTTCCATTGGGTTGAAAAATTCCAGAGAAATTCCAATACAATGTAGCATTTGCCAAACTTGTGTCATCTGTTGCGGAGCAGGTAAAATTGAATTTTGTCACATTTGTGACCAGATTGTCTGTCGGTGATACTAATGTAGTTGTGGGCGGGATATCTATATCTGGAAATGTCTGGTTTATTGTCAATGTATAATTCAGACTTGCAAACGCCTTGTTGTTCGCCAAATCTTCCCCCAAGCAGTTCCAGACTATTGTATTGTTGTAAGAAATAGTATCCGTAAAAGTCTGTGTTGTTGATTGTTCATTTGCTGTTTTAGTTTCGATAGCTGTAAAAGTTCCAGAAAGATTATGGTATAAAGTCAGATTAGCAACCAATTCATCGTCTGTTGCAGAGCAATTGAAAAATATTGAAGTTTCATTGGTTATATTGTTGTTCACTGGTTTGTTCAATGTTACAGTCGGGCTTGTGGTGTCATTTATAACTTCTATCAACCTCAATTCAGAAAAATTACCTGTATCTTGAGTGTATAGCCTGAAAACTGCATTCAGACCGTCATAGACTATTTCCTGAAGATTGACCAAACCCCATCCAGAAGTTACTTGCCCGACAATTGTCGAAAGATAATTTGTTTCATTTATTTTTGTATCGTTTTCATAGCTGTATATCGTTAGATTGTCATTTCCAGAATCAGTCTTTCTGAAAGCAAGATAATAATCATTGTCGCCGTCTATTGTAATGTTAAAATAAGGTTTTAGTGCCTTTCCCTTTGTTTTATCCAATACAGAATAATTTAAAGTTATCCCAAAATCCCTGTCTGAAATGTCATTCCAAGCACCATTATAGAATTTGCTGGTATTGTCTGGTGTAGTGTAATCCGAACCTATATAGATTAATTTTGCTCCGCAACCAGTGCATTTCCACCCTAACCTATTCCTGCCGTTGTTGAAATACGTTTTTGGTATATGGACATAATTGCAATCATTCGGCGAAGTGTCTGATGGTGGAGTGAAATTATAAGGCAATACAGTGGTATTTAATGTTACACTTGCTAATTTAGTAGAGGGTGTATCCTGTCCTAAAACATAACAAACGGTTATTTCAGAAGAATTTATACTGCTTAAATCACCCAAATCAAAGTCAACTGCTTCTATGTCATTGTCTGTTGAAAGATAATCATACGCCTCATAAACGCCGTCTGTAAAATTTTGCTTTTCTGTATAGTTTATTTGATAAAATGTTTCGAATTGCGTTGTGTTGTTGTCATCGCTTAATTCAGTCTGTATTTCATACAATTCTTGGTATTGTGAATCCTGATACTGGTCGTTAGTGCCGTTCAAAAGGTGCAAAGAGAGCAATTCTTGGGGAATATGGCTTATATTGTATATGGGGTCTAATATCACTTCCTTATCCTGCCATCTTAAGGTGTAATTGAATTTTCCAGTTTCTTTTGCATAGAACTTTATGTTTACTTTTATAGTTTCAAGAGGTGATATTTTGATAAAATTCAAAGAATTTATGTTTTTTCCTTTGCTTTTTTCCAACGCTATGCTTTGACCTTTTGTAAGGTAATCACGGACAATTATTGGAGTGTTGGTATCAAGATAGAATTTAGGATTTATCGGGAAATTGTTGTTGTTGGTTATATCAACATAGCCATTGATTAGGCAACCTCCGTTGGAATAGATATTCTGGCAGTAGAATATCTCTTCGCTTTCAATGATTACATCTTCTTGGTTTACAGAAACTTTTTTTGCATTTACGCTTATTAATATAATAAAGAGAAATAATAGTATTAAGATTATCAACCTCTTTGGCATTTTTAATTACTTTGTAATAGAAAGTATTTAAACTTTTCTAAATTATTTTATATTGATTATATCTGGATATTTATACCCCAGCCAGATTGCAATTCCAGCTATTGCGATGATTGAAGTCAGTACAACGATTTCTACAAGATAAGTTCCAACAATGTCAACAGTTATGTCATCCAAATCTTCGACCTGATAAGTGTCATTATATCCGCAAAAGGCAAAAGTGTTTGCTGTTGTAGTGCAGTCTGTTGATTCATTGGTCACCTGACAGCAAGTTGCATTGTTGTCCAATGTATATGTTATGCTTCTGTTGTTGGCTACGCAGTTCCCCAATACCTGAGTTTCTGTTGGTGAACAATAATCGCAGGTTGAATCATAGGTTGATAAGCTTCCGCCGAAAACACATTCGGCAGTTTCATTTACAGTTATGCACGGCAAAGTTCCGCCAGTGTCGCTGGGTTCGCACAATGAATAATCTGTGCATGAATAGACGCATTCATAGGAAGTTACAGTAGATAATACGCTTTGGATTGAATTTCCAGCAGTATCCACTATTGTCCATAGGTAAGACATCACTCCTGTTGTTATCTGTATAATCTTACTTGCATTATCAGATAATCCTGTCAGTGATACGGCACTTTCATTGACTAAAGTTCCTGTCAGGTTTGTAGCCAAGTATCCTTCATTCAAGTCAGTATCATCAGTCGCACTCTGCGATATTTCCACATAATCATTTAATAATGGATTGGAGTTGTTTATGCTTGATGTGGTCAATGATGGGGGTGTTGAATCGACAGGCGGAGCTTCTGGCGGTGCTGAAAGATTGGTTATCACTATTCTCGAAACATTCATTATTGAGCCCCAATTTTCATAGAATGAGCTTCCTATCGTGAAATTATAAGGTTCATTTCCGCTGTGAACGCCTGTTCCATAATAATCCAGAGTTGTTAAGTCTGTTCCATTTAAATTTAATGTTACTTGCCTTGTATTTCTGTTTATAGTATAGTTGAACCTTTGGAATGTTTTTGAGCTTAATGGCAATCCAGTATCATAGCTTGAACCATCTGGAACGTTTAATTCCAAGTTAGTGCCGTTCGGTCTAAAATAAAAATTTGTTCCTACACTTGAATATGATGGGGATTTGTTAAAGAATGAAATAAACCATTTAGCACCAACATTTTCGTATGTGGCATTTATCCAGATGCTGTAATTATAATTCAAGTCCAATGCAAGATTTGGATTGTTCATGTGAAAATAAGCTGGGTCGTCTAGCCATATTTCGCCCGAGCCTGAACATAAGCCCCCTCTGTATCTGAAGGTTATATTTGTGCTGTTGGGGTGATAAGTATCTGCTGGGCAGTCAAATTCATGGTCAAAAATAACCCTATCAGCAATTGCAAAACTAGAAAATAAAAATGAAGTTAAAAATAATAATATGAATAGTTTTTTCATTTGAAAGACCTCTTTCAGTTTTTATAATTTTCTTCTTGGATTTTTGTCGCTTCTGTTTTGTCGTCTTTCCTGATACCACTTGCCTTTTGCACTTTTACGCCAACCGACGTTTTTTGCTTTTCTTTGCTTATCTTTTTTAGTTGAATGTCTTGGTGTCCTTATCTGTGACGGATTTGGTTTTCTCCAGCTTCTTCTGTTCTTTCTCATTCTTTGACATCTGACAGTTCTACATTTAGCTCTTGCCATCATATTCCTCCAAATAATCAAAATAGGGAATGGAAAATAGGTGTTAAAACCATTCCCTTTTGAAGTTGTTTAGATTATCCAAATAACTTGAATCCTCTGCTTTTCGCCAAAAACCAAGCACCGATAACGACTAATGCTATCAAACCAGCAAAAATCACTATTTGTGCGAGATAAGTGCCTACAAAGTCAACGACTATGTCATCCAAATCCCCTGTTTCGTAACTTGCGTTGTATGTCATGTTTATTTACCACCGATTGCACCGAATCCTCTAGCTTTCTTCATGAACCAAACGCCGATAACTGCCAAAGCAATCAATCCAGCGAAGATTACAATCTGGGCTAGATAAGTCCCGACGAAATCCACAATGATATCGTCCAAATCTGCTGTGTCATAACTTGCACTATATGCCATCTTAAATTACCTCCAATAGTTTATTTCAAAGCAAAAAGTATTTAAATATATAAATTGTAAAGCAATTATTTCATACATTTTGGTTTAAAATGGGTAGCAATAAGGTTAAGATATGTTTCAACATTGACGTTGATATAATGAGGCAGTTGAAGGATATTTCTCGATTGAAGAGCATTTTGATAAACAATCCCAATATTGAATTTTCTGACTATGACAATTGGTCTGAATTTATGAGGTACATTGTCAGGCTGGGATTGATAAAATTCAATGAAAAGTTGCAGAAGAAAGATGATTAAAAAACCTACAATTTTAAAGTATATTCCAGTGGAAAAAAAGTCTTTGACTGATATCTTCATAGAAGGAATCCTAGCCATATATGATTCATTACTTCCATTTTTTGCTGGTTTTTATTTTGCTGTTTTTGGTTCGCCAATTTGGTTGGTGTTTTTGTTTGTCCCTTTGCTGTTCAAAGTTCGAAAAGTGAGGCGTTATGTCTATAATTGATTCTTTGCAGGAGAAGATGCTTGATAAGGTTGACTTGAAAGTTTTTTCCAAGAAAACTCAGGACAGGATATTGTGGGTTTTGCTCAATGTTCCGAAGATTGCTGGTGTTATCATTATGGCATTGTTGACAATCTGGATTTTTAGCAAATCTCTGAATAATTTTGGTTTTGAAAGGACTGTTGTTGTTCAATTATCTATCATTATTTTCTTGTGGCGTAGGTATTTTAGGTTTACGTAATTTGTCGACTTCGTGTCGTCAGAAGTCGGTCGTCTATTGACTGGATTCAAAAATTTGCTTGACTTTCATCTTAATCATATCCTGTCTTTCTTTTCCTATGTTTGAAAATTTATCTGCAATCAGGTTCTTTAGATAGCCCATGACCAATTTGCCTTTTTCATTTACGCATTCCTTAAACTCCTCTTCTTTCATGACTATCTCTGCTGATTTTTTTATGTTTAAAGTGCCGTAATCTTGATTGACCACTTGCTTTAGAAATTCTTTCTTCTTTTTTTCATATTCAACAAACAGATTATTTCTCCAGATTGGTGAAATGTCAAAATCAACATAGCCCAAGTATCTGAAATTCTTGGTTTCTTGCAGTCCGCACCTTATCTTTCTGGTTTCTTCATTGAATATTAAAGTTTCAAGCATATAGTGAGCGGATTCCACATAGACCATTGTGGGATTTATATAAATAAAATTATTTCTTCTTGCCCTTAATTGGTTCATAAAATTTTTAATGGTGTTTTCGTCTATCTTTGAACCAGCACCATATTGGAATGGAGTTTCATCTTTGATATATGAATCTCCTTCTTTTGAGTTTTTCATAAAATCTATAACATCTGAGTTAGTGAACCCTATTTGTTTTACAGAAAATTCTGGAAAATATTTTTGCATAATCATTTGAGCTATGGAACTTTTGCCTTCCCCCTGCCTACCCCATATAAACAAAACAAAAAAATTGTTTAATTTTGAATTTATCCTTTTGTCTAAATCATCCCAAAATAACTTTGTTAAGTTATTCTTAAGGACATTTTCAAAGCTTACATCGTCTATCAATCTTTTTTGCAGTTCAACTATTCGTAATTTGCTTATCATTAAAAATATCTCCTAAAATTTTTTGTTGTTCTTTAAATGCACATTTAAAAATATGTTGACCTAATCTAGGTTCAACACAATTTCTTAAAACTTCGTCTTTTCTAGCATCATTAAATTTAACATTTTCTAGTGTAAATCCTACTTTTTTTTCTTTTTCTTTTATTGTAGCAAAGTGCATTCTACTATCTATTTTATAATTTGTTATATGAAAATTACTCCAAAAATAATGCTTCCCTGATTCAAATGGTTTTATCAATGGCTCATAATAACTTATTACATTCTCAACTACCCATTTGCATTTAGCATAATGTATTAAGAATATAATTTCTTGGTATAATTCCATATTAGGATATTTTTTATTCCAACTAGGATGTGTAATCGCATTAACCTTTGTAGCCATAAATCTAATTTTACTATGGGTTGGACATGGTGGACTACTCCAAATAAAGTCATAATCCTCAAAATTTTTTAGTAAAAACCTATGTGCATCAGTTATAATCACATTATCGTTAGGAAAATTTTTTTGGTATTGGTTTGCGATTGATTTGTTTATCTCAATAGCAGTAACCTCTACATTTTCCCATAATTTTCGGTTGCCTCCAATACCTGCATAAAGATTCAAAACCTTAATTTTTTTCATTTTTTATCAAGCTAATACCATCCAATTCAAGTATTGCCGTTCCTTCCATATATTTGTGTAGTGATTTGAAGTAATAATCGTAGGTTGTATTGTATGAATTTATATGTTTTCTTTCTATCACATCAAATCCAGCACTTCTTTGCTGTGCCTCAGTCAGGTTGGTCAACACATAATGTTCGCAATCTGGTTTATATATCATGCTGGGCAAAGCACTGAATGGTGATTCATGCAAAACTTTTGCTGGACAAATTAATGCATTGTTCATCATTTGCAGTTCATTTTGCGGATTGCTGTAATAATGATGATAATATGCCGATTGGAATATTGCCCATAACAGCAATATTATGAAAAGAATAGTTTTATTACGCCAAAAGCATGATGATAGTCTTTCTATGCCTGTCGCAAGTAGGATATAAAAACCGAAGCCGAACATAAGGAGAAATCTGTGATGAAATGGAATCTTAATCATTAAGGCTGATATAAAAACGATTAATGGAACTAAAAGGCAGATAATCCCCAGTCTCATGTTCAATTTTGAATATTTATAAAAGATAAATGTTGAGATGAATATGGCTATCGGAATGATTAAGATTCCTCCTGATAATGCGTCATTCATTGGGGTATTGCTGGGAATAATCATAAAATAGCTGTATGTTGAAAGGATACTCGTGATTTTAGGCGATTTAAGCCACATTCCTTCAATCCTGTGTATTTGTATAAAAAAATGGAAAACTAGCGGTATAAGCAAAATAAACGCTGTTACAAGCGATTTTATAAGCTTCTTGGACAATGTCTTTGTGAGGATTACATCAAGCAATATGAATATCAAAAAGAAACTGGCGTAGTAATGGGTATAGATTGATAGTGTTAAAAATATAGAAAGCAAAATATAGTTTTTAGAATGGTAATGATAGAATGCCCAAATTATGAATATTGACAGAAGCATATACATCCTGTTTTCTTGCGAATATTTGATGTATGACAGGCTAAAGGTTGCCAAGAAAGTGGCGATAAATGCGATTTTAGGGGACTTTAGCCGTTTAGTGATGTAAAATATCGAAATAAGAAAGATAATGCCTAGAATCGCAATTAATAGCCTTTGTGTGTAAATCGTATATCCAAATAATTCACTCCAAAACTTTTGAAGCAGATAAAAGATGTTAGGTGTGGGATGAACGTCAACTGGATTGAAGATTAGGAACTTAAAGCTTTTTTCAGTCATCAGTCTGGTGTAGGAACAATCGAACCATTCGTCAAAAAGCATTATATCCTTCAATCTGATTACAAAGGCAATAACCAATAAAAAAAATAATGCTATGAATCCCTTTTGATGTAAAACTTTATGAAATCGCATAGCATGAAGAAGGGATTTGGTGACTTTTTTTTCTTTTTGATGTAGGAGTAGGTTATCGGCACTTCTTTTATTTTGAGATTATTCCTTTCCGCTTTGTATATCAGTTCAGTATCCCACACGAAACCAGTTGAATTTACAGCAAAATTTATTTTTTGTTTTTTTAGGAGTTTCATTCCAGACTGGATGTCTTTTGTTTTTATTTTGAGAAATAAGTTTACCAAGACCCTGTATAGGAATGAATATAATATTCTTTTTTTGGGGGTTGAATATCTGTTTGAACCCTTTAACAGCCTAGACCCAATAACTATGTCGTTTCTTTTTATTTTTTCTATGAGCTTGATGATATCTGCGAAGTTATATTCCAAATCATCGTCATATATAAGGCACTTTTCATGTTTGCTTAGCTTCAACCCATTGTTGATGGCTATGCCTTTTCCTTGTGAAGTGCATAGAAACATTCTCAGGTTTTTTAGGGGTGTAAGTTCTATGATGCTTTGTGCGATGACCAGTATTTCATATTCTTTTACTATGCAGTCCCTTTTTAGAATCTTAAAATATTTGTCAACTGAACTGATTGTATTGTCGATATAACCCTGAGAATTTATAGTGGGGATTATTATGCTTATTTTCAACTTGACACCTTTTTTATTTTGGCAGTGAGGAAAAAGAGGAATTCCTAAAACCCCACTGCCAAATGTAATAACTCATTTGCCCTATTGCTTAAGGGATTGCTATTTGAGGAAATCTTCGAACGATATTCCCTCCTTTTGTATGATTTCACTTATGAAATCGAACTGCCTTTCGTTTATCTCTTGAATCTTCTTTTCTATCTTTGTTTTAAAAACATAAGTATCATTAACGCTTAAATCATCGTCAAAGTATTCCAGAGCCATATCTGAATTTGTTACCATTATCCTTCTTTTCTCCAAATCTCTCATTAGCTTTATATCTTTAAGCAATTTTATAAATAATTTTTGATAGTCCTTTATTTTCTTGTCATCAAACTGTTTTGCTAGGATTATGCAGTATATTAAAGACAATTTAGGATTGTCGTTCATGTTCTCAATTATCTTAATTAAGATATTGTCTTGCTGTTGTTCTTGCGGTTTCATCTTGTGTGAGATTGCTGGGTAAGGAGGTGCAACCAATTAGGAATTGGTCAGCAAACAAACCATACAATCATTTCACATTATTTTCAGTCTTTTTTTTTCGCAGTATCTTCTGCCTTCTATGTTTGTATGAGCGGATATAAGATGATGTTGCATATTTGTCCTGTTCTTGCAGTAGAAAAAACAATCGTTGAATGGGCATAGTATCTTGACATTGCTCATTACAGTAACAGCTATGTTGCTTCTCATATTATGCACCTATTTTAAGACTTCGAATTTTACGAATTTTCCTTTGTATCTGTATCTTTTTACCCCTCTGATGGGTTTCTTGTCCTGCTTGATATCATCTCTTGGCACTGTGAACCTTCTTCCCTTCCTTATGAAAAAGAAGTTCTTGCCTTTTGTAATCTGCGTTGCTTCCTCTATCGTGTTCAGTCCTTTTCCTTTTCTAGTTTCGTTGATTTTTTTCCTGACCTGCGGATTGTCCCAAATCAGGTCTTGGGAAATGACCTCATCTGCAAAATTGTTATGTTTGCCGTCTTTGTCGAACCATCTTTTTATAGCCCTGTTGAAACTTGACCTGTCATAGACCTTATCTATGTCTGGAAATCTGTTTAGGAAGCTTTCTGCAATCTGTTCCCAGTTGTATTCTTTTTTTGGTCTTGTAGCCATTTAGATTATTTCCTCTATTTTTCCATCACCATCACGCATTAAAGAGCCTCGAAAAGAAATCTTCTTGTGTTTTATTATGTATTCTGGTTTCATTTTATCCAGTTCGAAATTTTCAAATTCATCATCGCTTAAAGGAAAACAGACATAAACATCTTCTGGTTTGTATATCGCCAGTGAGTAAGGAACTTTCACGACCCTTCTATGGTCGTTTACCGTTATGTCCAGATTCTTGACGTATTTTTCCTTTATCTTATCCATAACCTTACCAGCAAAGGCAAAGATTGAGCCTTTGTCCGCTGGTATGAAGTTATGGTTTTTAGAGAGCGTATGATAAGGCAGTATGAAATGAAAACCCATCCCGCTAAAGTTTAAAGTGTAGCTAATTTTGTTCTTGTCAAACAAAGTTTTTAAACTTTTCGCTTGTTTGTGGATGATTGGCATTTCTTCGTGGCTTTTAGCGTCTATATCCAGCAACAGGTCATAGCTCTGGAAATACTTGTGGCAGTTATTGTTCCATTCCAAAGTTTGCTTTTTTCTTTCTTCTGGTTTCGGTGAAAAGTTTGGCAGTCCGTTTTCAAAACTTGCCAAAGAATAATAGACGTTGTAATATCTCTCGAAAAAATTGTATCTCATCAGCCAGTAATGGAAATCTTTTAGCTTGTGTGCCTTTATGTTCCTTACTGATTTTGTGTTGTCAAAGGTTTCGAAAATAGCCAGTTCTCTTTCTTTCAGGAATTTCACTATCTCAAGCTGGATATACGTCTGCGTGTACCAGTTATCATATATTTTCCTTAATCTCATCTTTGTATTCCAATTGTGTAAATATTTGCGATATTGATATCATAACTAGGCTTGAAAAGGTTATGATAAATCCTATCTGCTTTCCTTTCAACGCCAATGCAGTTATAAATATCACAAAACAATAGACTATGCTTATGATAAAATTTAATTTTATTTTGTCTTTCATTTTCCCTCGATTAGTTTTTTATCGCATTCACAAAACTTCTTGCCTTCATACATTGTAACTCTATCCTGTTCTATTTCATATCCGCACTTTGAACAGGTTTTTTCTAAGTTCATCTTTCACCTTCTATAAGTTTTATAACCATATTATAAAATTTCCAACTATAATTATACACAAAAATAAATAAAAACAAATCCAAATCATTAATTGTGTATATTTCAATTTCCACCTTTGATTATCATCTTAAAAAGATTATCATCTTAAAAACTTCCTTCAAGTCCTTATCAAGTATTTTTCTGTCAATTTCTTCATTAATTCTTTTTTCTTCTTTTTTAATGGCTTGTCTTACCTCTCTTAAAAAATAATATTGTTTATGTTTATTCTTCATAAAAACTTTTAAATTCTCTTCAATATTCTTAGTTAGTGACATTTTAACCTTCACCTTTTATGAGTTTTATAACCTCTTTTCTTGAAATAATATCTTCGTATTCTGATAACTCATTTGGAATCTTATTAATCTCCTCAATAAGTTTTTTTTGTTCTACCCACTTGGTATTATCAAATTCAACATTCTCCCAACTACCTTCATCCCATATATCTACTATCTCTTCACTTGTTCTAATTTTAATATTCTTTGTTAGTGACATTTTAACCTTCACCTTTTATGAGTTTTATAACCTCTTTTCTTGAAATAATATCTTCGTATTCTGATAACTCATTTGGAATCTTATTAATCTCCTCAATAAGTCTTTCTTGTTCTTTTTGGATAGCATTTTCTATTATCATACTATCTCTACTCCTATAAAATAAAGTCCAACTATCTAACTCTTTTTTAAGATTATCCATAATATTCTTTGTTAGTGACATTTTA
>Ga0180438_10004332_pt1 | contig 20504 bp, 22 predicted proteins | sample SS_ome_12_FD_132455 | JGI IMG/M metagenome (GOLD analysis project Ga0180438, IMG submission 132455) | Hypersaline lake sediment archaeal communities from the Salton Sea, California, USA - SS_3_D_2 metaG | ecosystem: Environmental > Aquatic > Non-marine Saline and Alkaline > Hypersaline >... | reverse complement strand
TTTGCCCCGCTCCAGTTCCAGTTGAACGCGCGGAACGCGCTACGCGGGATGACTCGCTGGAAGGACAGGCTCGGCGAGCCGGTCGCCGTGTCGGCACTCAATCTGGTCGACGACGGCCGGCTCGCCGGCGGCGTCGCGACCGCCTCGTTCGACCGTGAGGGGATCCCTCACCAGCGGCTTCCCCTGATCGAGGGAGGCGTTCTCCGTTCTTTCATGCACAACGCCTACACGGCTGACGCGTTCGGCGTCCCGAACACCGGTCACGCGACCGGGTCAGCCGGCTCTCTCCCCGCGATCGGACCGACCAACTTCATGATCCTCCCAGGCGACGTTGCGAAGGAGGATCTGATCTCGGAGATGAAGCACGGGCTACTTGTCAGCCGCTTCTCGGGGAACGCGGATCCGATCTCCGGCGACTTCTCCGGCGTGGCCAAGGCCGCCCACTTGATCGCGGACGGCAAGATCGATCGCGCGGTCGCCGGCACACTGATCGCCGGGAACGTCTTCGAGGCGATAAAAGTGTTGTCGGGCATCTCGCGGGAGACGGAGCGCGTGTTCAACTACACGCTACCCTACCTCCGCCTCGAGGGGATCTCGATCACGGCCGAATAGGCAAGACGGTTGAAGCGAGGGCGGCAGACAATCGCCGCCCGCTTTCGTCCCGCCTGGCGAAACCTACAGCTCGACGACCGGTGAGGCCTCCTCAGCGGGTGACGTCTCTTCACCGGCCGCGGCGGGAACCATGATCCCCGCTTCGATGAACTCCAGATCCTCCGCACGGGTCTCGAGTGCCTTCCCGTCGCCGCGTACGAGGAAAACGATCGACTCCCCGTTGTGAAGGTACGCAAGTCCGTAGCTCACCTCGTTGCCGCTCGCCGGGACGGCGATCTTCACCGCCCGCTCGGATGCGCCCACCGCAGGGATCTCTTCAACCGCCACCGCCTCGGATGCCGGATCGGCATCGACGATCCCCAACGCAACGAGGAGAGCCGCCTCCGGAATCGACTCCTCGACGGTGAAGGCCGTCACTTCGATCTTCCCCGACGGATCGGTGAGGAGAACGAGCGTTTCCGTCTCCTCGAGACTCCAGGTGGAAGGGACGGCCAGGCTGAACCGACCGTCCGGATCGGCGTACGTAGAGCCCGCAGGCTCGAGCATGGAGATCGGCAGTGGCGGCTCGATCCCTCGATCCCAGTAGACCATCGCGTACGCCGCGACGATGATTCCGACCCAAAGTGACAACAGGAGAAGCGCGTTCTTCATCCCACAACCTCCCTTCCGCTTCTTGCCCTCTTTGCGCCCCCGGATTCATGTGAAACCGAATCACTTCGATCCATTCTAGCTTCGACAGGATCCGAAACCAATCGGTGCTCTCCGCGAACTTGCAGCAAGCCTTCATGTCAACATAGAATCGATGCATGAAGCGCTATGTGCCGTTGATCGGACTGTTGAGCCTCTTCCTGTGCTCGCTCCTCGCGTTTGCCGACGGAGAGGCGTGGATCCTCACACTCGACGGCGAGATCCACTCGGGGACGGTGACCTACCTACGGCGCGGCATTCGGGAGGCGACCGAAGCCGGTGCCGGTGTCGTCGTCCTGGTGCTCTCGACGCCGGGTGGGACCCTCGACGCGGCGGTCGCGTCGAGAGGGATCCTTCTCGACGCAGCGATCCCAACCGTCGCATACGTCTCGCGTGAGGCGTTCTCCGCCGGCGCCGCCATCGCCATTGCCTGCGAGACGATCCTCTTCTCGCCGGGAGGCGTCATGGGGGCGGCGACTCCGGTGACGTTGGTCGGAGAGGACATGCGCGAGGCCCCGGAGAAGGTGATCAGCGCGACCCGAAAGCTGTTCCGCGCAACCGCCGAGATCCGCGGGCGTCCGCCCGAGGTCGCCGAGGCGATGGTCGACCGGGACGTCTCGATCCCCGGCCTGATCGAGGCGGGGAAGCTGCTGACGCTGACCGCCCAGGAGGCGGCCGAGTGGGGCTACTCCGACGGAGAGACCGCATCGATCGAGTCGTGGCTCGCCGAGCAAGGCTACGGCCAGACGATCGGATTCCAAGTCCGCTGGATCGACGAACTCGTCGAGGCGCTGACCTCTCCGGTGGCCGTCGGACTGCTGATCACCGTGGGGCTCCTCGGGCTGATCGTTGAGATGCTCGTCCCCGGCTTCGGGATTCCCGGCTTGATCGGGATCGTCTGCCTCGGCGCCTTCTTCTGGACACACTTCCTGGTCGGGCTCGCCGGCTGGGAATCGATCGCGTTTCTGTTCGGCGGGATCGTCGCCGTCGCGCTGGAGATTTTCGCGTTCACCGCCGTCGACTTCGGCCTGAGCGGATTGCTCGGCCTGATCCTGATCGGGCTCGGCTTCTACACGGCCATGGTCGGTCCATTCACGGGGCGCGAGCAGGTCGTGCAGGCGATCGCGATCGTCGCCGTTGGGCTGATCGTCAGCGTCGTGGCAGCGATTGTCCTGCTGACCAGACTCCCGCGCACGCGCCTGCGCCTCGGGGGGATCATCCTCTCGTCCGCGATCACCGGCCGCTCACACGAGAAGGACGAAGGCGCTCAGGCCACGGCCAGCGATTGGGTCGGCCGACTCGGCATCGCGGCAACCGACCTCCATCCGGTCGGCAGTGGAATCTTCGATGAAGAGCGAATCGACATCGTCTGCGAGGAGGGCTTCCTCCCGCAGGGGACACCGATCGTCGTGATCCAGGACGACGTCTATCGTAAGGTCGTTCGACGCAAACAAAAGGAGGATTGAAGATGACTGGTTACATTGTATTGGCCGTCGCCGTGGTGCTGTTGCTGTGGTTGTTCTTCTATTTCGTTCCGGTGGGGCTGTGGGTCTCCGCCCTCGCCGCCGGCGTCCCGGTCGGCCCGATGACGCTGATCGGCATGCGGCTGCGGAAGGTGAATCCGCATCGCGTGATCCTCCCGATGATCGCCGCGTGGAAGGCGGGACTGCAGCTCTCGATCTCGGACCTCGAGGCGCACTACCTCGCCGGTGGAAACGTGGATCGCGTCGCACGCGCCCTGATCAGTGCCGACAAGGCGAACATCGCCCTCGACTTCCAGCGGGCCGCAGCGATCGATCTGGCCGGGCGCGATGTCCTCGATGCCGTGGCGATGTCGGTCAATCCACGCGTCATCGAAACGCCAAAGGTCGGCGCCGTCGCCGCGAACGGGATCCAGCTGTTCGCAATCGCCAAGGTAACCGTGCGCGCGAACATCGATCGGCTCGTCGGAGGCGCAACGGAAGAGACGATCATCGCCCGCGTCGGTGAGGGAATCGTGTCCGCCATCGGTTCGGCCACGTCGCACAAGGAGGTCCTGGAGAATCCGGACAAGATCTCCAAGCTCGTCCTGGAGAAGGGCCTCGACGCGGGGACCGCGTTCGAACTTCTGTCGATCGACATCGCCGACGTCGACGTTGGAAAGAACATCGGCGCGCAGCTGCAGACGGATCAGGCCGAGGCCGACTTGAAGGTCGCTCGCGCCAAGGCGGAGGAGCGCCGCGCGATGGCCGTCGCCCGCGAGCAGGAGATGACGGCACTAGTCCAGGAACGTCGTGCCGCGGTCGTCGAGGCGGAGGCCGAGATCCCACGCGCGATGGCCGAGGCGTTCCGCGAAGGGAACCTCGGGATTATGGACTACTACCGGATGAAGAACGTTCAGGCCGACACGAAGATGCGCGAGGGGTTCGCCGCCGACGATCAGTCCTCCACACAGGGTCGGATCGAGGGAGAGTAGATGAGCGCGCCGACCCCGCCACTCGGACGGCTCCGGACGCTCGTGAAGGAGGACCCGCGCTCGGCGATTCTCCTCCACGAGATCCTCGGCCCTCCGCCAGGATTGCGCCGGTCGATACGACCGACAGCCCGGGCCGAAGAGGACCAGTGACCGAGACAGGCGGCTAAACCTTCCGTTGCACCGGCTCATCCGCCGGCGTCGTTGCGACCGGAGGTCCTCGTTTGCGACCGTGCCTGAGTTCCGGTTGCGTCGGGGCAGTGGGAAGAAGCCCATCCCGCCTCGATTGATCGCATCGGACATTCTCCAATGCCGGTTTGACATCTGCCATTGTTTGTGCTATCATTTCTGCATTCATCTGCTATTGGAGGTACGGTGATGTCTCTTCGACGCTTCGTCGTGGTGTTTCTCGTCGTCGTCGGTGCTCTCTCACTGATCCTGCTCCACGCCTCCGCACTCCCGTCGTGCTGCCGGAGCAATTGCGGAGGGGGCGAAGACTGTTGGGAGATCGGAGACGGCTCGTGCGTCCAGAACTACGACCACCGCTGCGACGACGGGGAGTGCGGAAGCTACGATCCCTACGCCGACAGCTGCCAGTACTACTGCGAGTGGGACACGCTGATGTGCATATTCCCTCCGCTTTGGCCACCGATGGAATGCAACGAAGTGACGAAGATCGTCGAGTCCTGCTTCACGCCGTAGCCGCCGATGCCTCGATCGTCGCTTCGCACGTCACTCGTGACCCTCGCTTGCGTTGTCCTCGTGGTGCAGATCGGTTCGGCACAGGGAGAGTGCACCGCTTGTGGGGTCAGCGAGACCGACCCGTTCGAGCTGGGCCACTCACTCCTCAACCCCTACACCCTCGGCCTTCCGGTGGGAGCGGAGGCGCCAGCGCTGGAAGGGCACGACTTCGACGCTGGCCCAACGCTCCTCGCGGCCGTCAACGGCCACTGCAATTCCGAGTACCTTCAGCTACTGCAGCTATGGAGCCACATCCCCGAGCTGCGGGTGGTCGTCGCGTTCACGGGGATGACCGCGTCGACCGTCGCGTCGGCGATGGACGGGCTGGGGGACGCAGCCCGCGTCATCCGGGATCCTGAGGCCATTCCGGTCTGCGCAACGTACCGGGTCGGCAGAATGGCATCCTCGGTGACGTTCCTGATCGATACCGACGGGACCATCGTCTACCGTCGCCGAGGGTTCCCGAACTACGCTGCGTTGGATCTCGATCGGATGGTCCGCGAGTTCGCCGCGACCGAGGCGCTGCCGGCCTACGTCCTGCAGCAACACGTACTCTGGTACGGCGACATGGTCCCCTGGCCCAGCTTCGACCTGTACGACCGCTCAGGAGCACCGATCGCACTCGGCGCCAGCCGTCCTCTTCTGCTGCTCACCGGCGCGGATGCAGGACTGGGCGCTGCGGTGCACGCGGACTTGACCCCGTTGATCGCTGAGTACCCCGAGGTCCGCTTCGTCTGCCTGCTCGCGTACAAAACCTCGGATGTCGTGGCGTCGATCTGGGAATTCGGTCGGATGATCGGCCTGGAGTCGGTGCATCCGGAGTGGTACGCGCTGAGCCTGGATGAGTTCCTCGCCAAGTCCGACCTTCCCGGCAGGGCGGCCCGGCTCGCCGAGTCGGCTCGGAGGGTCGGGGAAGCAGGTTGGGAGGTCGCGTACGACGAGAACAACAAGCTCATCGCCCACTGGCTCCTGTATGCCACACCCGGCGTGATGCTCCTCGATGAACACGGAACCGTCGTCTTTCCGTTCACCCTCTATCCGGTGCACACGGATCCGGAGACCGGTCTCGCCGTGTCCGAAGAGGGTGCCGTCGAGGAACTGGCCCGGATCCTCGACGGGATGCTTGGGCGGTGAGGCGCCAACCGGTTCGTTCCGGCACGTGGATCGCGACGATAGCGGTCGCCCTCGCCGCCGCGGTCCTCTGGGTTGCCTTCGGACTACACTACGCGATCCAAGGCCAAATCGTCGTCCTGCTCAACCGGATCGGCGCAAACGTCTTCTACGTCCACCACGAGGACCACAGGAACGCGGGATTCACCGCGGAGGACCTGGCGCGGGTATCAGCGCTTCCTGAGGTCGCCACAGCCGCCGGCGAGGGCGCAACAAGCACCGCCTACCTGCCCGGCGCAGCCTACGCGTTGACGTTCTTCGAGGCGAGTGCTGAGTACCTGGATTTGATGCGCCTCCCGTTTGCCTACGGAGGGGGATTCCAAGGCGACGAGCGTCACGTCGCCGTCCTCGGTGCCGAGGTCGCCCGCGTGGTGTTCGGCAACGTGAATCCGGTCGGCCAGCAATTGGAGGGTCTCCGAATCGTCGGCGTCCTCCCACCCGTCCCCGAGGATGACACGGTGCGCGGCCGGCTGAATCGGCGCATCCTCGTCCCTCTCGGAGCCTCTCCCGTCCGGGTGCCCCGTCGTGACAGCACCTATTGGGCGCTGTGGATCCGGCCTTCGGGCTCGATCGGCGCCGCCGTTCGAGCGGTTGCCAACGAGATCCCCGACCTGCGAGTCGTCCGCCTATCGAAGCGCTACAGCTGGACGTTCTCCGCTCAGCAGATGGCCAACCGCCTCCTCCTCTTCGCGACGGGCGGCCTGTTTGCGCTCGCCGGGACGATCGTCGCTGCCACGCTGTTCCTCTCATCCCTTTCGCGGCGGCGGGAAATCGGCGTTCGCCGAGCGGTCGGTGCGCGGGGGGCGAACATCGCCTGGCTCGTCGTTCGCGACGCCATCGCGCTCACTCTTGGCGCAGGTCTGATCGGGATTCTCATCTCGCTCGCCGCGTTCCCTATCGCCGGTCGATTCGGGATCTCCCTCGACCTCGGCCCCCTCCATCTCAGCGTCTTACCACTACTCGTTGTGCTCGGCATCGGATCAAGTCTACTCCCCGCCGTGCGAAGCCTGCGTATAACGCCGGTCCGCGCGCTGGCCGCGCGCGAACTGCTGTTTGGTCCCAGATGCCTGAGCAGAGGAGGCTTCGTCGTCGTCGCCGCATCCGCAGCGATCGGCGCCTGTGCGCTGTATGCCTTTCTCCTCATCGGAGCTCAAACGCTCCGGTCGCTCGACACGCTGTGGGGAGAGATCGATGAGCGGACGCTGCTTGTATCCGCACCGCGAAACAGCATCCTCTTCCCGCCGAACCTGATCGAGGACGATCGCGACGTATTGGACGGGATTCCCGACCTCGAGCTGGTCGTCGTCACCGGGGATGCTTCCGTCGATTCGCTATCCGAATGGGACAAACCGGGGATCGCCCTCACTGGCGTGGGCCCTGGCTACGACAGGCTCAATCTGTTCCACATCGTCGCCGGGCGCGACTTGACTGCCGAGGAAATCGCGACCGGGACCCAGGCTATCGTGTTGTCCCAGACGGCCGCCACCGAGCTGTTCGGAACCGAGGACGCGATCGGGCGATCGATCCAGGCCGACGGGAACGAGTTTCAGGTTGTCGGCGTCTTCTCGTCAGCGCTCACGGCGCTCACGTGGCCGACCCAGATGGTCGCTCCCTACGGCTGCTTGGCCCTATGGCCGGGCGCCCCCCGCGAAGCCGCATTCTGGGTGCGAGCCGCCTCGAACGCCGATCCGACCGTCACGGCTGATCGGATCGTCGACGCATTCAGAAGCCGGTATCAGGGACGGGCTGACGTGGCAATCGTGGCCCCTGCGGCGACGATCGCGGCCTTCCGGACCGACCTCGCCGCGATCAGCCACCGCCTGACTCTGCTGATCGCGGCGGCGTTGCTCCTTGGTGGAGCGAACACCAACAGCCTGGTTCGCCTTTATCTCGCACACCGCAGCCGGGAACTCGGGATCCGCCGCGCGGTCGGCGCCAACGGGATGGCCATCGTTCGGTTCGGTGTCGAGCGCGGCCTCTGCGTTGCGGCCGCAGCAACGGTCATCGGGTTGGCCTGCGGGGTCGCTGTCGTCGAGCCGCTGGCCGACGCGATGAAGGTGGACGTCGCTCCGATCTCCGTCTCGCGCATGATCATCACCTGTGCCGCTCAGCTTCTGCTCGGCGGCGCGGCCGGTGCCGCCGCCGGCTGGCTCGCCGCCTGTGGAACACCGGCGGCTGTGCTACGTAGGGGGCGAACATGATCGAGCTCATCGATGTGGTGAAGGCATACGCGAGAGGACGCCACGTCGTGAACGCGCTGCGTGGAATCACCATTCGGATTTCCGAGGGCGATTTCGTCTCCGTTCAGGGGCCGTCCGGCTCAGGCAAGACGACCCTCCTCAACATGATCGGACTGCTGGACGAGCCGACGTTCGGCAGCATCCGCTTGTTCGGCCGCGACACCGCTCCGCTCAGTGGGCGTGACCAGGCGCGGTTGCGCAGCCGCTCCATCGGATTCGTCTTCCAGAGCTTCAACCTGATTCCCAGCCTCAACGCATGGCGGAACGTCGCGCTCCCCCTACAGTACGCTGGCGTCAGAAGAGGCGAGCGCAGGCGGCGCGCCCTCACCGCGCTCGCTTCAGTGAATCTGCAGAACCGTGCGGATCACCTCCCTTCGGAGCTCTCGGGCGGCGAGGAGCAACGCGTCGCCATCGCGCGATCGCTGGTGATCGATCCGAAACTCATCCTGGCCGATGAGCCGACGGGGAGTCTTGACACCGAATCGGGCCACGTCGTCATGGCACAGATCCGGTGCCTGAATGACGCTGCCAAGACGATCCTCGTCGTCACACACGATCCGATTGTCCTCCCCTATGCGAAGAGAGAGATTCGGATGCGTGACGGAACAGTATTGCCAAGCCTCGATGACGACCCCAAACAGCAACAGCAGGGCTCCTCCCGGATCACGCCTTCCACGACGTGCGACGTCTGATCAGCCGCACGCGGTCGACCTCGTGGCCCTCGCCGCATCTGTCACGGCACAAGACTTGGCAGGGCGCCGGCCACAGGACTACAATGGCTATCTGGTGAGGCTGGTGAAAAGGATTCCCGACTTTCTTACGATGTCACGCGGTCTGATCGCCGCGGCGATCTTCTCGCTCGGATTCGTCGGAGAGGGTGCATTGGAGGCGGTCATCCTCCTCACGATGCTCGGGTGGACGACCGATATCCTCGATGGGCGCCTGGCGCGGAAGTATGACAAGCCACCGACGTGGGTCGGAGAGAAGGAATTCGCCTTCGACATGGCGATGGTCTTCTCCGGTCTCTGCTATCTCGTCCTGTCCGGGTTCATCCCGTTCGTCCCGGCGATCATCTACGTGATGGTCGCCGCCGCGTTCATCGCCTACTTCCGCTCAAAGATGGTGACGATGTCGTTCGCCACACCGGTCGTCGCCCTCCCTCTGATCGTCGCCTACTTCGAGGCCCCCCACGCGCTCATCTGGTACGTGGTCTGGATCGTGGCGGCGCTCCTCTTCGACTGGCGACGCTTCAGCGGGGTCGTACGGGAGTTCATCCACAACGCCAAGAACCTCTCGGGTCGCTAGAACAGACGGTCGGGCTTCTGCTGTCCGAGGTAGGCCAGCGCGCGTTCCGTGGCAACCCGCCCCTGCGGTGTCCGCTGAATCAGCCCCTCCTGCAGGAGAAACGGCTCGACGATGTCGGTGATCGTGTCCCTCTCTTCCGACAGTGCCGCGGCGAGCGTGTCAAGCCCGACCGGTCCCCCGGCGAACTTCTCGATCAACGTCACGAGAACGGCGCGGTCGAGCTCGTCGAGCCCTCGCTCATCGATCCGCAGCATCTCCAGCGACCGCCGCGCGATCTCGGCGTCGATTGTCCCCTGCCCTTTAACCTCGGCGTAATCGCGGGTCCGGCGCAAGAGCCGGTTCGCGATCCGTGGGGTTCCACGGGCACGCTTGGCGAGCTCCTCCGCTCCGTCGTCCGTCACCCCAATCCCGAGGATGCGGCCAGCACGGATGACAACCGTCTTCAGGTCCTCGACCGAGTAGAACCCCACCCGGAACTTGACTTCAAAGCGATCGCGCATCGGCGCCGAAATCAGGCCGGCCCTCGTCGTCGCCCCCACCAGCGTAAACGGAGGGAGATCGATCCGGAGCGACTGGGCGTTCGGCCCCTCGCCGAGGATGATGTCAATCTTGTAGTCCTCCATCGCGGGGTAGAGGATCTCCTCGACGTTCCGCCGAAGCCGATGGACCTCGTCGATAAAGAAGACGTCGTGGGGTTGAAGGTTCGTCAGGATCGCGGCAAGATCGCCCGCCTTCTCAATCGCCGGGCCTGAGCTGATCCGAATGTCGACCCCCATCTCCGCCGCGATAATCTGGGCCAACGTCGTCTTTCCGAGCCCCGGCGGTCCGTGCAAGAGGACATGATCCAGCGACTCGCCGCGCTTCTTCGCGGCGGCGATGTAGATGCGGAGCTTCTCCTTGATCTCGCGTTGGTTGATGTACTCGTCGAGCGACGCTGGACGCAGATTGAGGAGGGTCGCGTCGTCCTCTTCCAGCCGAGCCCCGGCAATCCGTTCCGACCTCATGTCGGCACCATTGTACCGGCCGTTCACGGCCTGCTCCAATCCACGACCTGCGCTCCCTGTCTCAATCCCCGACGATGGTGTACCATCCGCAGCGAGGCAACCATGGCAGAGGCAACGGTCGTCACCATCGGAACGTTCGACGGCGTCCATCTCGGGCACCAAGCGATCCTGACTGAGACCCGTTGCCAGGCGGACCGACGCGGCATCAAGAGCGTCGCGTATGCGTTCGGGCTGCCGCCGCGGCTGCAGCCCGGGGAGCGCCCTGGCCGAAGCCTCCTCCTCCCTGAGTCGGTCAAGGTCCTCACGCTGCTTCGCACGGTCGACCGGGTGGTCCGCGCCTCGTTTCCCCAGATTCGAGCGCTCTCTCCGGCGGAGTTCGCCCAGGGCATCCTGGGCGAGCAGCTGCACGCTCAGTCCGTCGTCGTCGGGCCGACGTTCCACTTCGGTTCTCAGCGTGCGGGGAACGCGGAGACGCTTCGGTCCCTCGGCGAGCGTCACGGCTTCTCCGTCAGCGTCGTCCCGCCGGTCCTCGCCGGCGGAGAACCGATCAACAGCACGCGGATCCGCCGACTCCTCTCCGGCGGCGACGTCGCAGGAGCCGCCGAGCTTCTCGGGCGACCGCCCGTCCTCATCGGCGACGTGGCGCTTGGCGACCAGGTCGGTCGAACTCTCGGATACCCGACAGCGAATCTCGCGGTCGATCCGTATGTTCTCCTCCCGGGCCACGGAGTCTACGTCGTCCGCGCGTTCATCGGCGATTCGCCCAGTCCCGTTTCCCGTTCGGGCATCCTCTACGTGGGGACCCGCCCGACACTCGGAACCGAACGGGAAGAGCTTCGTTGCGAAGTGCACCTACTCGCCGCGCCGCAAGGCGACCTGTACGGTGAGCGGATCGAGGTCCATCTGCTGGAGCGTCTGCGAAGGGATCGGACGTTCGCGTCTCTCGAGCACCTACGACTCCAAATGGAACAGGACGCGGATCAGTCGACCGAGATCCTCGCCAGATTCGCCGAGCCCTCCGCCCCGATCAGCGGTTGAAAAGGGCAGTTTCCTCACCTACCATCTGCCCAGCATGTTGGCGCTGGGAGTCGATACATCCGAGCCGCTCGGCGGCGTCGCCCTCTATGATGGACATGGGCTCGCCGATGAGCGATGGATGGAGCGACCACTGCAACATGCCGAGCAGCTGTTCCCGCTGATCGAGGGGACTCTGAGTGGGAACGGCGTGAGCAGAGACCAAGTCGGGTTGGTGTGCATCAGCTGCGGACCTGGGTCGTTCACCGGTCTGCGGATCGGGCTTGCATCGGCCAAGGGTTTCTGCCAGACCGTCGGTGCCGCACTGGTCGGTGTCGGCGGCGCGCCCACGTACCGTGCGCGGGTCGACGACGCCAAGCGGGTTTGTGTGATCGTGGCCAGCCGGCGCGACCTGTACTACGTGCAGCGTTTCAGCGGTTCGCGCCCGCGAGGACCGATGAGATTGATGCACCTACCGGAGTTGGTGGAGAGCTTGCGCGATGAGGAGCGAGAGGTGACCCTCGTCGGGAGTGGCGCGCCACGGATCGCTGGCGCGCTCCGAGGGCATCCGATGATCCGGATCGCACCGGAGGCGGCCAATCGACCTTCTCCGCTGTGGATCGCGAAACTTGGTTGGAACGAAGAACCGGTCGACCGGCTTTACGAGGTCGAGCCGCTCTACGTGGAGCCCCTCCTCGCCTGAGGAGGTACGTGCTGAGGTGACACGAACATGTCAAGAGTCTGCGAAGTCTGCGGCAAGAGGCCGGCCACCGGGAACACGGTCAGCCATTCGAATCGCCACACCCGACGAGTGCGCGCACCGAACATCCAGCGCGTCCACGCCATCGTCGACGGGAAGAAGAAGCGGATTCGCGCCTGTACCCGGTGCATCAAGTCGGACCGGGTCGTCAAGGCGGCGTAATCGATCACGCCCTGCGGATTGGAGCGACGCAGCCAACCATGCCCGAAAATGCAGTGAACCCCACCTCGAACGAGGGTCTCCAACTCGTCGGAGGTGAGATTGTCGGTGTTGAGGACACGCGGATCCGCATTCGCCTGGATTCGGGGGAAACGTGCTTCGTGACACCGCCTGACCAGACCACGACCGACAGAATCCGAGTCGGGAGCCGTGCAACGTTTCGCATCGTTGCCGCCGATCCCGGCGGTTCCCCAACCCTCGCGTTCGCCGACAGCCAGGGCGGCCCCGCCACAGAGGAACCGTTCGATCGCGAGGTCGTCCGACTACACAACGCGCTGGCCAACCATCATCCGTCGAACGCCGTTCGTCCCGTCGAGCGTGTCCACCTTGGCGAGGAGCAAATCCAGAATTGGATCGGCCGCGTCGAGGGGAGCCTCGGCCGCCTCCGCAAGAATCGGGCGAAGCGGCTGAACGAGGAGTTCTACAACAGCTCATAGAGGGAGGTCCCGATGCCGAGAGGAGCGGTCGTCATCGACGCCGAGCGGTGCAAGGGATGTGGATTGTGCATCGCCGCGTGTCCCCGGCAGGTCCTCGCGTTCTCCGGCGCACTGAACAGAAGCGGATACGACGTCGTCCGGATGGAGCGCCCCGAAGCCTGCATCGGATGCGCATTCTGCGCGATGACCTGTCCCGACATCGCCATCGAGGCGTACCGGGAGAAGGTCCCGACCTAAGGAGGGGCAATGGGTGAACGACTGCTGTTGCGCGGGAACGAGGTGATCGCCGAGGCCGCGATCCGTGCCGGCTGCCAGTGCTACTTCGCGTATCCGATCACGCCGCAGGCCGAGCTGCTCGAACACATGGCGCGCCACATGCCTCGCCTTGGCCGCACGTTCGTTCAGGCCGAGAGCGAGATCGCAGCGGTCAGCATGGTTTACGGAGCCGCGGCGACCGGCGTGCGCACGATGACCTCGTCCTCCTCGCCGGGGATCAGTCTCAAGCAGGAAGGGATCTCCTACCTCGCGGGTTCGAACCTTCCGGCGGTGATCGTCAACATCGTTCGTGGCGGACCCGGCCTCGGAAACATCGCGCCATCGCAGTGCGACTACTTCCAAGCGACGAAGGGCGGTGGACACGGAGACTACCACATGATCGTCCTCGGTCCGTCAACGGTCCCCGAAGCGGGAGAGCTGACGATGCTCGCCTTCGATCTCGCCGACGAGTATCGCATCCCGGTGATGATCCTCGCTGACGGGATGCTCGGTCAGATGATGGAGCCGGTCGAGCTCCCCGATCCCGTCGACGTCAACAGCCTCCCGGCAAAGGACTGGGCGACGACCGGAGCCGCGGGACGCGATCCGAACATCATCCTTAGCTTCGACCTCGATCCGGAGAAGCTGAAGCAGATGAACCTCGCCCTCCAGGAGAAATACCGCGAGATCGAGGCCAACGAGGTCCGGTATGAGCAGAGCGAGACCCAAGACGCCGACATCGTGATCGCCGCACACGGAACGATCGCCCGGATCGCGAAGAGCGTCGTTCGGATGGCCCGCGCGGAAGGAATTCGACTCGGTCTCTTCCGACCGATCACGTTGTGGCCGTTCCCGTACGAACCACTCCGCATGCTGTCCGATCGCGTCGAAACGGTACTGACCGTCGAGATGAGCGCCGGCCAGATGTGGGAAGACGTGCGGCTTGCGGTCGCAGAGCGCGCCGCGACCCCGTTCTACGGGGAGCTCGGTGGCGTCGTCCCCACTCCACGGGGGATCCTGAACGAGGTGAGAAAGCATGCCGACTAACGTCGCCGACATGGTCAAGGTGTTCGAACGGCCGAAGAGCCTCACTGAGGCCCGGTTCACGTACTGCCCCGGATGCCATCACGGGATCATCACGCGGATCATCGGCCAGGTACTCGACGAGCTCGACATCGCCGAGCGGACGGTTGGGCTCGCCCCGGTCGGCTGCTCCGTCTTCGCCTACTTGTGGTACCGGTGCGACGCCCTCCAGGTTGCGCATGGGCGAGCGAGCGCGGTGGCGACGGGGGTCAAGCGGGCGCGGCCCGATCTGATCGTCTTCTCGTACCAGGGAGACGGCGATTTCGCCAGCATCGGCACGGCCGAGTCGATTCACGCAGCAAACCGCGGTGAGAACATCACCGTGATCTTCGTCAACAACCAGATCTACGGGATGACCGGCGGGGAGCTCGCCCCGACAACGCTGGTCGGTCAGAAGACATCGACCACGCCGGACGGCCGCGACCCGAAGCTGTTCGGGTATCCGATCCGCTTCTCGGAGATCATCGCGCAACTCGACGCACCCGCGTATGTGACCCGACAGGCGCTGTACGACACGAAGCGGATCAACGACGCGACGGCAGCGATCAGGAAGGCGTTCCAGTACCAGGTGGAGGGGAAGGGATACTCGCTCGTCGAGGTCCTGTCCACCTGCCCGACGAACTGGCGAATGAGCCCGCTGCAATCGAACGAGCACGTGGCCAACGAGGTGATCGAGGTCTTCCCGCTCGGCGACCTCATCGACAGGGGGTAGGATGGAACGCTCAGTGGTCATCGCAGGATTCGGCGGTCAAGGGGTGATCCTCGCCGGGAAGATCCTCGCCCAAGCGGGGATGGATCACGGGCTTGAGGTGACCTGGCTTCCTTCGTACGGACCGGAGATGCGCGGCGGCACGGCGAACTGCACCGTCGTCCTTTCCGACGAGAAGGTCGGCTCGCCGATCGTCGATGAACCATCGGCACTGATCGCCATGAATCGTCCGTCGCTCGACAAGTTCGAACCGATTGTCGCGCCAGGGGGAGCCGTGGTCGTCAATAGCTCGCTCGTCGACCGGGTGGCCGAGCGCGACGACCTCAACGCGAGCTACCTTCCGTTCAACGAGCTCGCCGCCTCGGCCGGCAACCCGCGGACGATCAACATGGTCGCTCTCGGGGCCTACCTCAAGGCATCGGGCGCAATCCCACTGGAGACGGCAAAACGGGCGATGTCACGGATGCTCGAGGAGACCGGGAAGGCGAGATTCGTCGACGCGAACAGCCGGGCGCTGGAGGAGGGCTACAACGCCGCCTGAACCGATCCGCATCGTCACGCACGAGAACGTCTTTCACGGGCGGCTGCTCGACGTCTACGTCGATCGGATCGAATCGCCGGACGGGTGCCAGTCAGCAAGAGAGATCGTCATCCACCCGGGCGCAGCAGCGATTGTGCCGATCCTGCCGAACGGCGACGTCCTCCTCGTCCGCCAGTATCGTCACGCTGTCCGATCCGACCTATGGGAGATCCCGGCCGGGAAGATCGAGCCGGGGGAAGACGCCCTCGCGTGCGCGCGGCGCGAGCTTCGGGAGGAGACTGGATACATCGCGGAACGCTGGACCCGACTCGTCTCCTTCTTCACATCGCCGGGCTTCTCCAACGAACGGATCACCCTCTTCCGCGCGTCCGGTCTGCGACAACTTGAACCGCCGGGCGCTGACGAGATCACGGGACAGCTCGTCGTTCCGATCGAGCAGGCCGAGCGGATGATCCTCGCGTCCGAGATCACCGACGCCAAGACGATCCTCGCGCTTGGCTGCCTCCTCAGCCAAGCGCGTAGGGCGGAATAGGACCCCGAATGCCTCGCAGGTACGGTCATCGCAGGAGAAGGCGCAACACCCTTTCCTCACGCTTCTTCCGGTACGGCCTGGCCGCGGACGGGACGTACCGGTTCGATCCGTCCGCCCTCCCTCCGCAGCTGAGCATGATCGGAGCGGGCGAGCTGGGCGGCAAGGCGCGCGGGCTTCTGTTCGCGATGAAGTCGATGCACGACGGAACGCAACTCACGCAGTTCCAGCACCTGCTCCGGTTCCCGGACTCCACGGTGCTGACGTCGGAGGTCTTCCGCGCCTTCATGGAACGAAACAACCTGCAGAACGAGGTGCAAGCCGGATGCGAGGGGGCCATCACGCTCGAGGAACTCGGCGAGCGGATCGTCTCGGCGACGTTCCCGCCCGAGTGGACGGAAAGACTGGTGCCGCTTCTCGAACAGGAGACTCGGCCGCTCGTCGTCCGCTCATCGTCGATCATGGAGGACGATCCCGATCACTCGTTCGCAGGGATCTATCTCTCGCTCTTCCTGCCGAACAGCGGGCCGCTCGACGTACGCCTGGAGCAGCTGACCACAGCGATCAAACGCGTCTATGCATCGACGTTCGCCCCGAACGCTCGTGCATACAGGAAGCGACACCGCCTCGATTGGAGGAAGGAGAGGATGGCGATCCTGATCCAGAACATGATCGGGAGCCACTACAGCCACGACCTGTACTACCCGCTCGTCGGGGGAGTCGCTTTTTCCCGCAACTACTACCCGTGGACGGATCGCCTGAAACCGGAAGACGGTGTCGTCCGGCTCGTCGTCGGCACCGGAACGCGGGCCGTGGGACGGGAGTACGCACGCGTCTTCTCCCCTCGGCTCCCCGGGCTTCGACCCGAGGGGTTCGACGTCGGTACAATCATCCGCTACTCGCAGGAGACGGTCGACGTCTTGGACATGGCCGCCGGCCGCCTCACACAACGCAAGCTCAATGAGCTCGACAACCCCCTCCTGGCGACGATCTGCTCGCGCGTCGACTCAAACGGTGATCTCCGCGAGCCGCTGTCCGCCGTGCCGGTGGTCGCCCCCACCGAGCGACTGCTCGCTTCCTTCACCCGGCTGATCGAGACGGACGCAATCATGCCGCTGACCCCCCTGATTCGCGAGCTGCTCCGCGCGCTCGGTGAGCTGCTGGAGCTACCGATCGACATGGAGTTCGCGATCGACTTCTCCAGCCCCGAGGCCGCCGCGGCCCGGTCGCCTCTGTTCTACCTCTTGCAGGTCCGCCCCCTCGGGAACCGCCCCGAGCATCGCCACATTCATCTGCCGCGCATCCGTGAGGATCGATCGGTCCTGGAGTGTCATCAGGTCCTCGGGAACGGAAGGATCGACAGCGTTCGGCATCTCGTGCTCGTCTCGCCGGATACCTATCGGTGGGACAAGGCCCACGAGATCGCCCGATCCGTCGGCAGGATCAACCACAAACTCTCCGAGCAGGACGAACCGTACGTCCTGATGGGACCGGGACGCTGGGCATCGACCAATCCCCAACTTGGCGTCCCGGCGCAGTACAACGAGATCTCCGGGGCGTCGGTGATCGTAGAGATGTCGACGGAATCCTTCGCCCCCGAGCTCTCCTATGGGACTCACTTCTACGCCGACATGGTCGGAAGCGGTGTTCTCTACCTTCCGTTCCGGGAAGAGAGCGGGGATCGCCTGAACCGCGACCTGTTAGAAAGACAGGAAGTGGCCTATCGAGATGAATTCGTGACCCACTATACCTTCCCGAAGGGACTGAGAGTCTTCGTCGACGGCGAGCACCAGCGGGGAGTCATCGCCCTGCAGCGTCCCCGGGGGGATCGCAGCGTCCGACCACAACGACGGCATCCCACGGATTGAGGTCCAGCCCGATCTTGCCCTCCAAGATGCGGTGACGGCGCCCGTCATTGAGTACGTCGACGAGGACACCGTCTCCGAACGGCACTTCGATCGACGCGCTCGCGGCTTCCTCTCCTCCGAACAGCCCAACGACGAGGATCGCTTCCCCGCCTCCAGCTCTGACGTAGCCGACGATTCGCTCGTCGGCGCAGTGGGGCAGCCGCAGGCTGCTCGGCGAAGAATCCGTTACCAGTTCGCGATGCTCGGACCGGACAGCGAGAGCCGCTCGGATCGTCGCGACGATCTCCCGCTCTCCCGCCCAATCGAAGGAGAGCGGGCTGTACAGTGCCAGTCGCTCCGGCGGATGCCTCGCGATCTCCTCCGCCGAGAAGTCGAGTCCCGTATTGACCGGCTGGGTCTCACCGAGATCGAAGCCGGAGTGGACGAACGGCACAGCGGGGAGAAAGCATCCGAGGACCCAAGCGAGCCTCGATCGAGCCGAACCGCCGGCGCGCGACGCACACCGCGGCGTGTTGTGCGTCTCGGGCGCAGCGAAGAACGGGAGGATCGCACCCCGTTTGCTCAGGTCGCGGAGAAGCCTTCTCCTCAGCTCGGCAGGCCGGTGGACCTCCCACCAGTAGTTCCCGACCACGGCGTTGTATCCTTCGCTCCTTGTTTCGGCGCTCGGGCGAAACTCCTCGTCCCAGAATGCGAAACCGGCGTCGAGGTTTCGTGTCTCGCGGATGACGCGGGCCTTCAAACCGCTGGGCAGAGCATGCCCCATGTCGATCAGTGCCCCGTCGATTCGGAATCGCTCCTGGTAGTGGGGGATGATCCCGGCGATCCGATCCCAGAGGGAGCTGACAGCGTACTCCGGCCGGGCAAGACGCGTATCATACATCCGGAGCGTGTTGTACGCCATGTAGTTGAAATCGTGGTGGTCGTACATCCGCAGATAGGTGACGTCGCTCCACGCCGGCTGCGTGTCATCTGGCGGCCAGTCGGCAAACGCCCCGGGGATTCGGCCGGACGTCCCGTCTTTCATTCGGCCAACCCACCCTGTCCCGTTCCATGCGACGTCGGCCACCAACTCCGGCCTGACGAACAGCGAGCGATACGCGTCCGATGGGGGCGGCAGATCGATCCGATCGCCCGCGGCAACCCGTTCCTGGACGTGTCGCAGTTCAGTCTCGGTAAACATCGGGCTCCCGAGCGACACATCTCCGCGAATCCAGTAGAACCACTCGGGGTGTTCAGAGACCCAGTCGCTGTCCTTCGCCGCCGTTCGCAGGACAAACTCAAGGACCACGCGCAGCCCGAGACGATGTGCCGCTTCGACGAAGGCGGCGAACTCGGTCTCCGCCCCAAGGCCGAGGACCGGCTCGGCGAGTGATTCGTCCAATCGGTACGGATTTCGGACCGCATACGGGGATCCGAGCGCCCCCTTTCGTCCGTCGCTTCCGATCGCGGTGACCGGCAGCAGATGGACCGTATTGCAGCCGAGGCTTCGAACGTAGGGCAGAAGCGCGATCGCCTTGACGAACGTCCCCGTCTCGCGAAACCCGTCCCCGTTCTGAAGGACGACCCGCCCATCGCCGTCGTGATCGAACGCTGCCGTCGCTCGGACAAACAGGCTGTAGACGACGGCATCGCGTGTCCAATCCGCGCAGCGCTCCAACGGCCGGCTCGACCGCCCGTCTCCCTCAATCCGGGCAAGTACGTCAGCCCACCAATCGATCGGATCGACCGGTACTGGATCTCCGCAGGGTCCGTCAGGGTCTGCCCATAGCCTCGGCACGGAATACTCCCCACGCCGCTGACCGATCCGCTGCAGGTGCCCCAGGCGCGCACGAAGGGCTCTCAAGCTCATTCGGTCCTCCGTTCTCGTTGCGTCGATCCGTCCGCTCTCATGCAGTCCCGGATCCGATCCGGCAGCCGGAGCGTCCGCGAGACCTTGTCCCACGCTGCGGAGGCGCGTGCCGCCGAGGTCGGGTGAACTCGATTCGCCGTTTGGGTCTCATCGCATCGAGCCTCGCGGCACGCAGGGACTCGCTGTACTCAGCCTTCACGATCAGCGAGCGAACGTCGGTATGCTCGTCGATCGGAACCTTCAGCTCGGACCTCGTGACCTCCGCTTCGATCCGCTTGATTCCGAGCTGCCTGGCGACCGAAACGCGGCGGTTCCCGCCGACGACGAAGTAGACGTCTCCAACCTGATCGATCTTGATCGGCGCGTGCCCGGGCCCGTCGTCGAACGACTCTTGGGCACGGCTCCAGTGGTCCACCGTCCGCCGACGCTTGGGAAGGAATTCCCGATCGAGCTCGTCGTACCGATTGACGCTCCCGATCACCTTGGCGATTTCAGTCTCCCGGATCGCTCCGTAGGAGGAAGACTGTATCCGAACCTTGTCACGAACGAAGTCGGGCGGGAGAAGGAGTGTCGGTTGTCCTGTGACGAAGGACGGGACGCGACGCCGCTCGCCCGTTCGTCTCGCCCTTCCGAACTCCGGCCGAATCACGTCTCGATCTCCAGAACCCCACATCCGTGTACACTGATCACCGGCGTCTCCCCCACGACCTGCTTCCCATCCGACACGAACGACCTTCCCGGCGGTGTTCCACTCTCCCCGCGGTCCTTCGCTCAGCGTGTCGTCCGCCAGCTGCTTTGGCCGGTCGTAATCTCCCGGCGCATATGGAAGCGGCACGTTGAGCATCGTGACAACGGATTCCAGGTCGTTGGGCGGGAGATCGCCGCACGCGGGCACGCACTCCACGTCCGCGGAGTGCTGCCGGATTCTGTCCGAGCAGAGGATTTCCGCCACGGTGTCCCTGACCGCCAAGACCTTCATGGTCCTCCTTGTCTGACCCTAAGCCCGACGGCACACCTTGTCAATCACGT
>Ga0180438_10004331_pt1 | contig 20506 bp, 12 predicted proteins | sample SS_ome_12_FD_132455 | JGI IMG/M metagenome (GOLD analysis project Ga0180438, IMG submission 132455) | Hypersaline lake sediment archaeal communities from the Salton Sea, California, USA - SS_3_D_2 metaG | ecosystem: Environmental > Aquatic > Non-marine Saline and Alkaline > Hypersaline >... | reverse complement strand
GGGGAACCAAATACCATCGGGATGATTTGGTGCGTGATCAGCCTTGTATTGTTTCGTAATAATCTTAATTGCATCTGGTTCCGGCCAATATGACCTTCCTGGTCTATTTGTAGCTTCAGGTGGTGTGCGTTGTTGTCGGAATTTACCGTACTGTTTAAGTAAATCATGCCAACAATCATTGGGATTTCCTTGCCCACCGGAAACTGCCAATGTTGCACCAGCTATTCTTGGATATTTAAGAGTGACCTCTTCATCCTTAAAGTTTCTAATAAATTCGAGAACTTTCGCTTCATTATTAAAATCAAGCAACAAATCTTCACAGTAGATCGAACCCGTTCCCCTCCTGGTTCGTGCACCGATTCCCCCAAAGAGAGTCCACAACTTTAACGTATTGATTATATCGGTTTCAAGATAATCAGGATATGAGACATGTAGAATAAATGACATCTTTTTAATAAAATGTATGTCACTTGTTGAACCATTTTTTTCTGCCTGTTTTACATGCGATGTGATTGGAAATAAAACATATCCAGGAATAACACTATCATCAACCGCAAAATTGTTTTTCATTGTTGCTTCTACAATCGCACCTTCAGGGATTTTTATATCAGTAATTGCTATAGAAACTGGTGATTTAATTCGAATTTCTTCACCATCAGAATCAACAGTTGTTCCCCCCCAAATTTTATTCTCGTTAATTAACAACTGTTGCGGTTTTGTCTCATCCTGCATCGTTCGCCACCAGAACCGTAGTTGGCCCTTTACTGATTGACCACGGACAGGATTTTTAAGGTCTAATTTCCAACTCTCAGCATCACCGCCAAACATGGGAGTGATTAACTCAAATTGATATTCTTCCCTAACAATCTCACTGTGGTCTTCTTGTGAAAATTGCCTAGGAATATCACAAATTGGTTTTCTTCTCATATATCCTCCCACATATAAATATTAATCCGCTCCTACATGTGAATCGATTTGACCTGATCCCACATTAACTAGATTTAAATTATCTGGGCTACCACCCTTCCACCCTCACCTTCCCCAATCCAAACACCGTCCCCTTGCCTACATGCAGTATTTCACTTGTTCGAAGAAGTTGTACGAACGGCTTCAAGTTGCCGTCCAGAACCATCTCACCGAAGAATCCGCCGATGTGGAGGGTTGTCTTCTGCATATTGCTGTATCGCGTCCAATCGTCCCAGTATAATTTTTTTTCAACGATCTTGATGTCATCGGCCTTTTCCAATAATTCATGAAAATCCCAGTCCAGCTTGGCATCGGACACATGAAAATGGGCTATCTCTAATGTTCGTCTCAACATTTTGAACACCAGTGTACGAAACGGAAAATCCATGGTCAATTGCTTGTCTACTTTGATCCTAGTGGGTGTCATGAATCTCAATTTTAGAGGCGCTTGCATTCTCCCGTTCTTTGGTAGCAGGCTGGGCTTTGCCATTTGACACAGGCACTTGGTATGACAATCGTAGAGGAGCTTCCATTTTTTGTTCATCCAATCCACCTGTTTAAGCTGAAAACGATGGTTCCGTTTGGTGAGACCCCTTTCCGCTGCCATGGCAAATGCAAAGATGACATACGGATGAAGCTCGCACGCCTTCCCAAATAGGGTGGTGTAAAATTCCAGTGCATCTCCAGTCTTGTACTCCTGTTTTGTGTCTGGAGCTTCGATGACGAACGGTCTGGGCGACGTTTTTAGGCCATGCATGAAAGGCGGCGGATCGCCCTCTATGAAGGTTTCAAAGATTCGTGTATACACGCACTGCTGGCGCAGCATGCATGCCCCGCATACCTGTTCACGGCCCATCACGCAGACTGTACGCTTTAGGGCATGGCCGAAAGCACCCCGGAGCATAGAGCCCTTGATGGGATGAAGCCACGCCTCCTCCTGTGCTGTTAATACGAAGCGAAGTTTTAAGTAGGGAATATCGGGTAAAACGTAATTCATAGTATGCTCCTGGATGATTTGTTTAGAACGTGATGTTTCTAATTCTTAGGAGAATCTTTTCACGCTTACTTTATAGATAACAAGCTTTTCATACAGTGTATTAAACTCATTTATAACCAAACATCACAATGTAAATGATTCCAGCGGCTTACCACATTTCCAAACGCAGTGAAATGCGCCGCGGAGACAGTATTGCCGTCCGAAGCTGAATGAGAATGAAAGAACGAACTAGTGCGAGCGCGCCCGTCAGCAAATATAGATTATATGTTTATAAGTTACAGTACAGTTCATAGACATAGAAAACCGCTACGACTGGTGTTTTTCTAGATATCGCAACCCAGATAAAAAATAGCCTATTTAAAATTGGCGCAAATTAGGTCTACTAATCCTTTGTACCTGTTTTCGTCAAGGTATTTAATGAGGACCTGCCATCTCGAAATGTTGCTCCGATATGGTTTAATACATAGGCCATTAAACATACCCCTACCGGGACCTTTGTAGAGCCCACGCCAACAACTGTATTGAGAACGCTAGCTACAGCTGTGTATAAACTACCACTTCACCATTGTATTAATCACGCAGTAAAGTGTTTCAGGTCATAATACAGACTCTTTTATTTAAAGAATGATGTTTTACATATTATTCTTGACATCGCCATGAATATCCTTTCTTATCTATTTTGTTTTCGTTTTTCTATAGCTAAAACGACAATTATGATTGTAAGTATTTCATATAAAAAAATGTATAATTCCATTCCGTAATCTTCTACAATAGACTTAAAAATGCTATCTTTAAATATCGGTAAACCAACCTGTAGCAATAAGAAAAGTAGTATGGCAATTAATGCATCTCCAGCTCTCGCGGATGATTCAGAATCTGACTTTTTCCTTGATAAGCTTCTTGTTAAAAAATATACGACAAAACCGCCAATAATCGTTATTACCCATGGATTATTTAATAATGACATGCCTTCGCCGTTCTTATAATAAATTTAAATATTAGTTTATTATTACTTAGATTACGATCCGACCTTTTTAATTTCCACGTATTTTAAAAGCGAATTATTCCAAAATAACATCAGACAATTCTTTTGCATCTTGAAATGAACGAACGGTTATATTCGCACTGTTTAATAGTTTTAATGAGCGGCAAGAGCCGTCCAAAGCAGAACAAACAAATGAAAAAAGAATCGTCACGGCTGCGTCCCGAGCAACCTTAGGTTGGGCGCCGATTTCAGAGAAATTACTATCGATTTAACAGCGATCAACTATCTACTATATTCGCACATGAGTATTGTTGCAGGACCGTTTTGTGATCCTAAATAATATAAGCCCCACGGATTAGAATGTCCATGTACAGAAATCTGTATAATATTGTTATATTCTGACGCGAGTTGTAACTCTACTACTCTATTTGGGGGAACATCAATAGCACCGCCTACAATGCCCGAAGGTCTATCAGGGGATATTCCCCTTGCCAATAATCGTACAAGGATTTTTTGAGCAGTCCCTCCAATTTTTAACCTTAATTTATTACCTTTTTCGAAATCCATCATCGTTGATAAATCCAACCAACCAGACCCCCATCTGCTTGAAACTCCTAATTCCCCATGTATCCTATGATATCGAACTTGATTTTCTTCTTCTGATTCAATCGCTGTTGATTGATTTTCTAAAAGTTCTGCTTTAAGTAATGTTGCTGGTCCGTTTTGAGCACCTAGATCGTATAGATTCCATGGACTTGAATGTCCATGTACGGAAATTTGAATAATATTATTATAGTCTGTATCGAGTTTTAACTCCACTATTCTGTTTGTTGGTACATCTATAGCACCCCCCACAATTCCCGAAGGTGAATCAGGAGATATTCCTCTTCCCAATAATCTCACAAGAATTTTCTCGGCAGTTCCTCCAATTTGTAATCTTAACTTGTCTCCCTCCTTAAAATCCATCATCCTCGATAAATCCAACCAACCAGATCCCCATCTGCTTGAAACTCCTAACTCTCCCTGAAGTGTTTCTGCGGCAAGATTCTGAGAATTCATTGTGAATACAATGAAAACCAGCAAGAGATTCTTAATTAAGTCCTTCACGATGACTCCTCCTTTTTAAGTTTCAGTTAACCTCAATTCTGAACTTTGTATCTATATCTTCATCTATTTGATGGTCAAAACCTTTTGGTAACCGCCTACAAATTTGATCTATTAAATTTTTTAGAGTCGCATCTTTATAAAAGAATCGAATTGAAGGATTATCTTTCTTGTGTTCATTTACTGAGAAACTAACCATTTTAATTTTCAATTTTTTAAGGTCTGAGAGAGATTTACGACAATTTACAGCTTCATTCATAAAATCTTCGTTATAGTATATTAACAATTCATATCTATCATTTTGCTCTTGTTTTTTGTTTTTATGAATTGAATCTGATTCTGTATTGATAGTTATTGTTTTTGTTGTATCTTTGTCTCCATCATTAGTATGTGATAATTGTTTTGGCTTTTCTATCTCGGGTGACTGAGAAATTTTAAAAACCAAAAAACCACCGGCTACGGCAATAAATAGACCAACAATTATTTCTTTAATAGGATCCCTATAATTTTTAATGAATTTATTAATCTTGTTTTCTTTAATTCCAACCAGTGACAATAGATGAGGGTGATTCACATCCTTAAAAATATATTCAGTGCCGATTTTTGTCAGAATTTCTCGTTTTTCGAGTATATGAAGGAATTTGTTTAGTATTATATGAAATTCAGAAAAGTCATTTTGCGGATAAATATTCTTTAATATCCGTAAAAGATCAAAGCTTGAGAAAACATACGAAGGATCTTTAATAGCGTCATCTCTCGCTATTTTCAAAGCTTTTTTGATATATTCTTCATTTTCCATAAGAGTAAATTATCTATCTATTTGGCGGTATAACGTTTCTAATAACAGGTTTGGCCAAACTAAAAATTTAAATCAACGGAAAATTAAAATTGTCATTACTGCACATCTTAAATCCAACTGTGCAAACTTATAGTAAAAGCTTTTCTAATCGTTGGCATAATTAAAACCTGAAAATGACGCGTTACGGCCGAATCCAGTTCATTAGTGTGTTATATGATTTAACTTACTAAATTATTGATTTAAACCTATTTATTAATTCGTCAATTTTTGATGTCTTCTTATCGGAAGTTATCTTCACGCCACTTTTTAGTATTTGCCAAATATTCGACTCTATATTGACCAACTCATTTTGAGTATGTGAAAAAGAATTATTGGGGTCGATTGATCTTCCTAATGATAAATATTGAATAAATTGGCGATTTGACAATAGATTGTTAAAATATAATTTACAATCCAATATTTTCTCAGAGATTGAAATACAATTTATAAGTTCATTGTTAGAATCATCATCTTTATTTTTATCAACTTGTAAACTAATTTGGAAAATGTCTTCATCATCAGCTAAAATTGCTTCACCTTGATCATCATCATTTTTAAAGATATTGTAAAATGTCAAGAATGTAATTGGATTTGAAAGATTTATTTCCTCCTTACCGATTGCAAAGGGGAAGATTACCGATACACCCTCCCCAAGGATTGCACGATTTGCTTCAAATGTTGAGACAATTGAATTATTTAATTTGAGAACGCCCTGACAAAAAACACCGCCAAGTATTATTGAGTCTTGGATGATCGCATGATTTGCATATAAATTGCCATAAATAAATGAATTAGATATGTTAATCTTACTAATATATAAATCTGAAAGAAATCGAACCTTATATGGCGTTTTTTCGATTATTAACGAATCGGGTGTAGAAAAACATGACTTGAATGTAACGTTTTCTTTTGAATTTGAATTGGACAGATCACCTTTAATTGTAGCTGCACCACGACAATATACTGCATTTTCTACACAAATATTTGAACCAATACACGATAATGAGCCACACCAAATACCGCCTTTTATATAAGCACCACTCTTTAGATAAACATCTCTCCACATTTCTATTCTTTTCCCGGGTAATATATTTCCATGATGCTCATCAGAAACGACATATCGAGTACTATCATGAATATTATCTGTTCTCATTTAAAGAATGACCTTATACTTAAAATACTATTTAAACCATATAAATATTTCTACAGTCATTATGAAATCGAGCTATCTCTTCTTCTGGCACACTATGATGGATACGCAATATGTATTCAATTTTATTCAGTTCATTCCTGTCGAGAGATTGCATTTTTTCAGTACTAATTATTCTAAGAGCTTCGCGTTTGAGTTCAACAATGTTTTTTTCATCAATAGATATATTATCTTGGTTTTTATCGAAATTAAAAAATATCTTTGTTTCTTTCTCTCCAGTTTCAGAATCCTCAATTACAGCAAACCAAAAAGGAATTTCATGTTTGCCTTCTTCGACTTTTTCAGTAGATAAAGAAGAAGCTTTTTGGTAACATTCTTTTCGTTTATCGATAAATTTCTCAACAACTTCATTTGCTTCATTATAACCCTCAAATAAACATGAAGAACGAGCAATAGCAGATTCAGAAGTGTGTTTTGCTAATTCTTGCCAAAAAGGCACAGAAATAAAACTAAATTTATCTTGTATTTGATTTGGATAAATGTTGTCTGTGATTTCAAAAACATGGCCATCTAATTGTTTTAAAAATGAACTATGCTCTTCTGCTATACGATTTGATAACTTTTCATATCGCCCCAGAACTCGTTTCCTTGAGTCTTCAAACTGGTGCTTTTTTTTCTCTAAATGATCTTCAATTAGCCTTGCTTTACGTTCTGCAACTCTAATATTTGCTTCTCGGGCTTTCATTTGAATAGCGACTTGTCCAGAAAAATGAGATCTGAATTGATTTATTAAACGTTCTTTCAAATCTTCTAAAATCCTAGGGATTGAGGGGAGTACCTGAAGTGGTTGAATGATTTGTTTGAAATCATAATGTAACCAATTACTGATTCTCTCAGCTGTTCTCGCAATCGAGTTTATTTCAGGAGACTCTACTTTCATCTTTGATGGAAAATTTACTTGAACTCTTTCGTCCATGGCGACGCCCTATGCTTTAATTTAAACTTAATTTTTTCCGTTCTGTATCGATTGTTCTTCTGCCAATTACACTTCCCATAATATCATGAGATAAACGTTTAATTGATTGCAAAGGATGTAAAATTGGATTTTCATCATAAAGGTTAACATTCTGCTTCTTTGCCATAGCAGCATGTATTGCATTACCTTGAGAAACCGTTCTCGAAATATTGTCTAAACCTTTTTTACTGATATCTGTATTACGATTAACAGCATTACTTACAGAACTAAATCCTTGATTCATAGTGACAGTATTTTTATTAACCGCCGATGTTACGTTCTGAAATCCTTGTGTTGTGGCATGAGTGCTCTCTTTCACAGCACTTGTAACTCTATTCAATCCATTTCTAGTAGTAGAAATTTGTTCATTGAGTAGTTCATTCCTCTGAATGTTGGATAGCAGTATTGATCGTTGTATTTCATCACGTCTTTCATCTTCTATCCTCTTTGCTCTCGATAAATAATTGAGTTCTTTATCTAACGTTTGCATTTCTTTATTTTTCACTTCATCTACTTTATGCAATACATATTCAGTGCGCTTTTTAATTTCTTTCTCAATATCAGCACTAAAAGATTGTACGTTTCGAATAACCCGATTCTGTCTAATTTCATATTCATCTAAGATTTCTTGCATCGATGATATCGCCAGGCTTTCACCATCGATATCAGCTTTAAAACGTTCCATCTCATCTGATAATTTATAAAGATGCGATATATAATTATATTGAACCTTATCAATCTCTTTTTCCATCTCATTTATATTACATATTTCCTTTTCTCTCACATTCTTATGTGTTCTTATACGTTCTATTTTATTCTCATCCATTAAATGATCATAAACTGGGAAAAATATCTCATCTAACATCTTGTGTAAAGGAATAGGATTTTTTGTTTCATTTTCACAAGTTTTACACTTCCAAACATCATCTTTGGGGTTATATATACATTGTGTGTTTCTAGAAAAAAATATCGGATCATAAATATTATTATCTTGCACTGAATAGTCCCTATTTAGTAGAGTTTGCTGATTATTTTTATTACAAACAGGACAATAAAAATTAAAAGCTGAATAATTAATAATATTGCCAAGTTCGAAACATTCAGGAGCAAGTTTGTCACAAAGAGATTCTTTACGTGCTTCAAAAAGAACCGCATTTATTCTTGACCAATTTATAATCCATTTTTTTGAAAATGCATCTAATCTATTTCCTCCTTTTGAATCCAGTTGTTTTATTAGATTTTCTAAAGTATGAGTCTTAGTAATTTTATCATTTGACGCAGGAATTAAAATAGATAGTAATCTGGGTTCTTTTATGACGTTAAATTCAATTGATATGGTTTTTACATGGGAATAAATCTCTTTAACAAGCTTGAAATATTTACGTATTTGTTTTTCCAGATCATATAAAGGCGCTTTATTGCCATAATCAGTTCTTTCTTTTGTATTAAACCATGTTTTCTTTCCCTGTAAAATCCAAGGAATTTTTTGAATTTTTTTATTAATAAAATTGTCTGCATTATATAATTTATCTATTTTATTTAATATTGGATATTCCAATACCATTGGATGCATTAAATTATTTGGTCCTTCAACTAAATTGCCGAATGAAGTTTTAATTACTGAAAATGGTATGCTACCACGCCCGAGATAATTCACTTTGATATTATTTGGTATTGTCTTATGGATAACTTTACTAGATGATATTTCAATATCCTTTTTTATGATTTTTTTTACTCGCCTTGTTTTTTTTATATTTAATACTTTCTTCTTTCTAATTTTTTTAATAATAACGAAGCCCATAGTATTTGAAAAAAGAAGGAAACATATGCCTAAATACATATTTATAATAATCGCAATAGCAACCGTTAATGCATTACCAATAATAAAAGTTATATAACCAATAATATGAGGACCTTTATCAACTATTTTCTTTTTAATATATGGTTCATTAACTAGCTTTTCTTCAGAAATTGTCTTTGTCTTTCGAGGTATATTAATTTCTTTTACTTTCAATTTATAATAATTTGACAATATTTTGCTAAATATTGCAATGTCTTCATCATTTAAAGGCATTATTTCAATCTCCTATGAAAATCATCTTTTTATTAATCATATAACCTAATATTATCTACACCTCACAACCCAATGAGAGGTTTCAGTATCAAGAAAGTAGATTCTAAATCAAGAAAAAAACTCAATAGTTACTTATATAAAAAATATAAAGGTTTCTTTATTTAGAAATAAACGTTGTTATTATATTTTTTACACTGTTCAAGATCTAATGCTTTTATCTGCCTGTATGGTAGTATCCATAACCCTTGTCTACTATCTCATTGGCCACCAGCAAATTTAACAAGCCTGTCCAGTTGAACTTCTCTCTAATTTATTTTCACATACATTTGCTTGTTTGAGGGAATCCGATCAGAACTTGGCATCCATTGTTTATTTTCCACAATCAAATCGACGATATTAACTCCCTACGATTTATTTGTATCATCTCGATATCAGGCACAGGCAAACCGATCCCTACCGCAGATGTACTATCAGTCGTTTTCAAACATTATCAAAGTAACTTTTAACGCCTCTCTCCATCTGTTGAAAGCCACTTTTATTTATGCAATTCTCGTTTTGGAGAAGATAGAAAAATGGAATAACTCTTAGAAGATTATAAGAAATTCGTGAAAAATATGCAAGGGAAAAGTGAAAATAGTAGATGTTTATTTCATTTCAAAGTGTGGAATTCTGATAATTAGATGTATTGATAGAAATTTTATCCAAGATGTTATATGAATTTAATATGGTGTTGTACTACAAAAAAACGTGCCCAAAACGTGCCCAAAACGTGCCCAAAAAAATACTAAAATATACTAAAATAGACTAATCTGTTGGGGCGTATGAAGATATAAAAAGGGCCTGTAGCGTATTTGTAACTACTGACTTTACAGGCCCTTAGAACAAGTCGGGGCGCGGAGATTTGAACTCCGGACCTCATGACCCCCAGTCATGCGCGCTAACCGGGCTGCGCTACGCCCCGTGTATGTGCAGGACACAAGAAAAAGTGCCTACCAAAGTAAAAAAATCCCATGGAAATGTCAAGCCAATTATTTGCAAAATAACCGACTATTATTAAAATTGTGCGGTGAGTCTCAGCTCCAGCGTATTCGACAGATTATCAGCCGCAGAGTAGAGTCTGTCCTTGTAGGTGGTGGTAAGCCGAAACCGTAGAATCAGAATCGAAGCAGGAAGATAGTCGACCGCCAACGTATTAGAGAAACTGTTCTGAGAGTCGTCAGCGCCATCGCGATGGCTTCGATAGAACGAGCAGGAAAGATCGTTACGAATCTCTGCCATAGACTGCCCCGTATCGGAGCGTCGCCACCGGAACGTGAAACCCAGCAAAGGCGTGAAGTTGCCCATCGATTCCAGGATGTTGCCGAGGTATTTTTCTTCTTTCAGGTAAGCTACGTTGAGTTTTGTGAGGAGCTTGTCACTCCACCGGTGTTCCACCCAAATCATGGGATTGTGTCGGAAGGTTTTGGAATAGTTCTGCGTGTTGTGTTTGCTGTAGAAGTATTGCAGAGTGATCAGTGATTGGATGGTCGGCCTGTATTCCAGTTTGTGATGGAGTCGGCGAACATCGGTAAGAGACCGACTGTCTATATTTTGATTTACGATTCGGTACGATTCCACGCTTGAATAGAAAAAGATCAAGGCCGATGGCCGCCATTCGCCGCGAAACTGATACAGGGTATTGTCTTCGAAGGAAGACAGATCATCCGACGCCGACAACTGCCACAGTTTCTCCCCCCATCGGAGTTTTTCAGTATTATCCTCCAGGTATCCTTTCCAGTTGGGCTGATAGTTGATCTCAAAAGTGAATGGCGCAAGGAAACGAACCCATTGTCCGGGGAAAAACCGAATGCTCGATTGGAGGCTACGCTGCAGATCAACGCTAGAGGTCGCCGTTTCCGAGAATGAAAAACGCTCCGTTACCTCGCTCTGATATCTCACATTCATGTTCATACCCCGAATGCGGTCCACGGTGGCGTCGAAAAACCATTTTTGCTGTCTGTTCAGGGGAAGAGACGAATCCATATGCTCGTCCCGGGCATCCACGCTTTCTCCGCGATAATAAGTGTTGATCTGCACAAGATTCATGGGCGAGAAATCGAAACGCACGTACTTGTTATCGTACTGTTTTCGAAGGGGGCCATTCGAGGAAGTATGTGTTGTGTCGATATCTTCCCAGCTTTTTCGCCACACGCCATACACCCGCATCGACTTGAATGACAGTTTATTCAATAGATTCCGGGGCACCTGGTATTCCAGCTCACCCTTGACCGTCTCTTTTTGGGAATTGAAATCATCGGCCTTCAGAGTCCGGCGCCGTACGGATAAGGATACGGCAGGCAGGAGCCGCTTGCTGAGCAAGACCCTGCCGCTCAGGTTCTCTTCGAGCGGCTCTCTATCCTGATTTGCAGTCTGCGCCTTCTGTCGGCTCCATTGTCCTGTAATATCCAGGAAGTCTGTTGGCAGCACCGTTACTCCGGCGGCCATGCGGTTGGCCAATGATCCCAACTGAAATTTTCTCGGATGCAGTGTCTTGAAATCTTCATCGTATTTCTCATACTCGGAGAACACCCGCACACGTTGGGAGCTGATATCGGTTCGCAAGTGCATACCGTTTCCGTTCTGAGCGTTTCCCACACCCCTGGCAAACTCGGGCGTCAGCTTAAAATCGAGGCCCTTCAAACGCCATTTGAATTCACCGAAAAAATCCAATCCCTTGACCGGATCGACCGCATCCGGCCCCTGTTCTTCATCAAAAGCAAAACCGCTGAGTTCCACAAGCACGTTATCCGATGGCCCAAAACCCAAACCGGCTCGATGAAATGTCTCCCTGGATTCGCGGTAATATTCGTACCTGACTTCCGTCTCGCTATCCTCAGCCAGAACGCCCTCTTTCAGGATGAGCAGGGTTCCGCCGGTATAATCCAGGACGTAATCCTCACCCGCAGTCAACACCTCGCCATCGACAGTGACAATCTCGGAACCCCGAATAAGACGGTTGTGGCGCAACACGAAGATGCTGATCTCCGTTTCGAACCGGGCCTGCATCCGGTAGTGAGATGATGGTATTAGGACGTCATACACGTCGTCCAGGAACGGTTTTGAAGTAGGGAAGGAAAGGATGCCCTCTCTATAGTCCATCCATGCTGCGTCCACGCGTCCGTCGCCGTCGGCATCCAGCCCGAATTCCGCCAAAGAACGGGACATGCCCAGGGAATCAAATACTTGGAGTTGAAAAGTGTAAGGGATGATCTCCATGCCTCCGACAAAGTATCGGTTGACCAACGCATAAGGAGACGTTCCCGGTGTTTTGATGACTCTTTCCTGCGGGATGCCCATGGACGTCGCGCTGATGACGACCGTGGCATCATCGGATACGGGTGTCCTGAAGTGGATCTCGCCTTTCCGGTAATCGATGCGATAATCCTGGTATGATTGGAGGAGATCAAAATCTCCGACGATTCCGCCGACGAGAGCGTCTTCCCTGGTGTTGGCGGTGTTGGTTCCGGGATCTCCATCGTCCATCCAGATCTGTTCAGACCCCTCGTCGATAACCGTCGGTACGGCCGTGGTGTCCCAACAGAAGACGGTGTTTCGAATATAATCCACATCCCGAACCGTGACCTCGCCTTCCTGGACATGACCCGTAAAAAATTCTGCTTCAAAGCCGGTGGTCTTCTCGCCACTCCATCCCCTGGCCGATACCAGGCTTCGTTTATACCGTTCTGTCTTGGATCCTGCCTCCAACCGGGCTGATGATCCAAAAACACCGATGGAGGGCACCAGATGGCCCTTGCCCTGCTCGTACCGGACATCTCCCCAGTTGACTTCCTGAACGATGTCCCCCTTTTGCCCCTTGTATCGAACTCCGTACAGGGTTTGGCTGAAATCCGTGTCGTTGTAAAATCCGTTGACCGTGCGCCCACCGGGCAGGGAAAGCTGAGCCTTCAAATCCCGGCGATGGGCCCACTCGTCGGAGCCCTGTGCTTGTTTCGTGTCGATCTGGTATTCATGTGTCTTCTGGTACCTGGATGTAAAACGACTGCCGCTGAGACTCAACCGAACCTCAGGTGTCATCTGTAAATAACTGCCCTTTTCCTGATCCAGGGATACATAGGGCGTCTTCTCGGCAGCTGACAGGGACACATCCTTCAACGGGTAGATTCTCCACCGGTTTTCCTGGGGCATGAAGTAATCGACGGTGCCCCTGTTCATCAGAAATGTTTTGCCCCCGAACGACGCCACGGCCTCATACTGTTCCGAAGACAGTCCATGGGCCTTTCCGTAAAATTGCCAGCTTTTCACGCCCTCGTCGAATAAGGCGATGCCTCGGTCAGTGACAAACCACCTGTCCTGCTGGATGAAAGCGAAAGCCCTCACCGACGGGCTGGGAAGCTGGACTTCCTCCTGAAAATGCCGCCAGAGGTTGTTTGCCGGATCGTAGATCAGCACACCATCCGACGTGGCCACCCAGAACCGCTCGTCGTCTACCACCAGGTCCCGAATACGGGAATACGCCAACGCATCGAATCCGGGAAACGAAAGGGTTGAGTGCAGGTCCTTACTGAATCGTATCGGCCCTCGCTCTGTAAAAAGCCAGAGATAATCCGTCGTTGGGTAGATGAAACGAATCGCATTAGAGACCGTATCCGAGCCGATGGGATAGTACCGCCATTTCTCGAAGTTGATCTCATACTCGGTCAGCCCCTGGGCCGTCCCAAAATAAACAAGGTCACCATCTACGACGATGTCGTAGACCACCGAATCCGGAAGCCCATCGTCCACCGTGAATTGCTCCCACTCCTGGATGAGTTTATCGAAACGTGCAGCGCCCCTGTCGGTTCCCGCCCAGACGTAATCCTCCTGAAAATCCAGGGAGAAGACCGTGTTAGCCGGAAGACCGTTTTCCTTCGTGTAAATCAGCCATTTGTTCAACCGGATATCACCCGCAGCCACGCCATCGGGTGTGACGACCCACAGAAATTCGCCATCGTATTGGAGGATTTGGATATCGTTGGACGGCAGTCCATTGTGCGTGCCGTAGATGGCCCACGTATCTTCATCGGGATGGTACTGGTAGAGCCCCCTGGGTGTACCGATCCACAACTTGTCCTCTACGACCAAGTACGGAAACTTTCCTTTCAACCAGTATTTTGCCGTTTGAGAGAAAAGAGGGAAAACATGGATGAGTATAAAAATGAAGACGTAGCCGGCGTATCGTCGATTACAAATCATAAGAAAACATCGATTGAATCCTGGCACGTGGCAGTTTGGAAATACGAAATGATTCTATTTGCATCATCTTTCATGCACTCCCGATGGGCTGTCGATGGTGAGACCGGAAAGAGTATCATACGTCCTAATTACCGATTCAGTCAGTTTTCGCATATTTTAGACGTCGTACGGATATATTCGATGTCCCCATCTACACGGTTACTTTACGGATATTGACTTTCTTCAGATCCATCTCTCCGACACCCAACTCTGCCGCATGGTTCAGATGTTTAACGGCATCGGCTGTCAGAGAACGGTTGTTCCAAGGGGCCAGGCTCGTCGCATAAGCATCCACGGCTAGTGGATCGGTGCTGGCCAGAATCGTGTTCAATTCCTGCACCTTTCCCGGCCCCGTGGGCCCGGCCGTCACCAGCGCTCGTGTTGCATCCAACAGGGTGAGCTCGGGACGAATCACCGTGGCCAGTTCGGCGATGGCCGAATGCAGATCGGTTCCCTGATGGAAGTAGGTCCTGTCCCAAATCAGTCCCATCAGATTCTTCAGGCCGAAGCTGACCTGAGTGGCCGAGTGGGATTTAGCGCAGGGCAGGTTGATGACTGCATCGGCCCGTTGGATGAGCTTGGCGATTTTAACCGTTTTCAGCGCCTTCCCGCCGGGCACGGAGACCTCGTCAAAATGACTCTCTTTTTGGATGGGAATAACCTTTACGTTCTCCATGCCTTCCAATGCATTCACCAGACCGGTCTTATGGAAACAGATATCCGTCTCCCGCATCGTGTTGTCCGCCACGATGACCCGTCTGGCCCCCGCCTCCAGGGCCAGCTCGGCCAGTACCCTGACGACTTCGGGGCTTGTTGTCGTTCCCCAGGTGCTGGGATTGGGGAACGAAACGTTGGGCTTGAGCAGTACTGTCGCATTCGGCTGGACAAACCTGCCGATTCCACCCAGGAGTTCCACAGCCCTGGCGACGGCCTCTTTCGGATTCCCCTGGACGACGGCCAGATCGACGCGCTTCCCGTCATCGGTCTGTCCGGCCAAAATCGGCAAACCCGGACGGAGAGCCAAGGCCGAGGCTAGAGCGGTTCCCGTTTTCACCGTCTCGGCCATAAACCGGCGTCTCGAGATGGGACGTCCGGTATTAGGGTTGTCTTTTTTGATTTTCATGATGGATGGTCAATTCCTTCATGGGATTTTCGTATCCACGTTGTTGGCGAATGTCTGCAAAACGTTCAGTGCTTCGTCCAGGCCGGAATCGATGGTCAAAGAAACGAAATATTTCGACTTCCAGAGCAGGATTTTTTGGGATATGGCAAATCGCTCGATCTTCGCCTCTTCTCCCGCACCCGACGACCAATCGATGGGATTGACCAGTCTGGTGATGAGTTCTGCGAAAAGCGCACGGGCGTTGTCTGCGCTGGCCTGATCAAAAATGCGCACCTCCACGGTCGCCGGATTGCTCAGGACGGTGCCTTCGTACTTTTCCATAGCGCCTTCGACGAATCCGTGACGGGTGTAATCCGGTTCCTCGCCATTGATGTACTGATTCAACTCACCGCTGCTGCTGGCAACCCAGGAATCGCCCGTACGCAGCCATCCGCTGATCTCGTTGTCTCTGGGCAGGATGTCGGCCACGGAAACCACTTCCGTGTTGGTCGATTCTTTCTTGGAGCAGGCAACGGACATGAAAATCATGATGGACAGGCATATGAGAAATCGATTCATCGTTTCCTTCCTCGCAGTTTATTTTTACAAACTTCTGTATGAATTTTCACTTTAAAAATGACGAATTCATCAAACATCGTTATTGAATTCTATTAACAGGGTGGATATACGTTCGGTTTTTGATATGATGTCGGATTCTACAGAACATACAAGAAGTATCCTCTATTTTTAATACAGATACTTATTACCACCTTTCGCCCAGCTGTAGGCAATCAACTCCTGAAGGGTTGCATTCCCGATTACCGGATGAGTTGCATTCGAATCGTGTGGCGGACACCATTCAGATAAAGTCCGGCAATGTAGGTTCCGCTGGAAACGGACGTCCCATCCCGGCTTAAACTATCCCACCGTACACGGTAGACACCCCTTTCCTGTGTTTGATCCACCAGACGGCGTACGAGACGCCCGGTAAGGCTGTACACATCCAACCGGACACTGGCTGGTTCTGCCAGCCGGTAAGCGATCGTCGTCCGGGCGTTGAATGGATTGGGATAATTTTGCAACGGCATGAATCGACTCGGAATATCATGCTGGTCATCTTTTTCGATGCCTGTAGTCGGATTCTCGATGGAAATCAGTTCGATCTGGCTCAGGTCGGATACGCCAAGATTGTATGGATTCCGGGACGCCGTGGAGATATAAGAGGCCATGCTCGTCGTCGGGCAGCCGGCATCCAGGAGCATCTGGCGACCGACGCTGTCATGGGCCACCGGGTCCGCGCTGAATATCAGGCTTTTCGGAACGATTTGCGGAGGGCCGGTGGGACCACGAGAAACAATACCGAACAACGCATCGCAGATACATAAGACTTGTTTGTTCCGGATGGGCGACAGTGCGTTCAAAGCCGGAATATATGGATCACCGAATCCGGCATGAAGGTTGTCCGGATATCGGCACGTTCCGTAGTGGTTTTTCAAACTCAGCGTGACTCCGGCCGTACTATGGTTTTTGAATACAGAAAGATTGATCAGGTAATCACTGATATCCGTCACGATCCTGCTCAAAGGCTGGTTGCTGCCCGATACATCGTACCGTGTGCTGGAATACCCGATACGGCTGTCGTCGGTGGCCACGCACTGCACGCCAGGATCGCCATAGTTGATAGAATAGCCGGCATTGCGTAATTCCGACTCCCATCGATCCCAGATGATGATGTTCTCCTCCTGGAAAGGATGACCATCAATCCTCATCCGGGCCAGGCCATTGGCGATGGCATAGGCAACCTCAGGATGGCTGGAAAGGTCTGCATTGATGCAATTGATTTTTATGGAGATGATTGAGCTCGGCGAGATACCGGGGAACAGACTCTTCCACGCTTCTCCCACATCTTCCATCATTGTCAGGCTGCGTATACCCGCATCCACCATGGCAAGAACCGCATCCGAGTTGATCGTCCTGTTATCGGGTTCCACCGCACTCATGTCCCTGACCACCACCACACGGCTCCCCTCAAAGGAAAAGGCGCGTGCTCGGGCCAACGGAGAAATGGAATAAGGAGTCAGTAGGAAGCCTGCGGCACCGGCCGCCGATTTCTTGATAAACGCTCTCCTGTTGATCGCTTTTCTCTGCATCGTTGTATTCCCGGATTTTTTCATCCGATAATGTTCTTTCCTCCTTAGAATATACTATTTTTGAGGAATCGATTCGTCCTATTTTACAAAACTACATATATTAGGACGATTCACAATTTATAAAACCTTTAAAACAATATCAAACGCGATTTAATCCTTGCTTTTTCTCGACTTTTTTTTTATCATTCACCCCAGATTGATTAAACCGAGGGAACCTGCCATGAACAGAATCAGACTCTTCCTAACGCCTTGCATACTCATGATGCTCGGATCGCTTGCTGCTCAAACCGGTGTCGATTTCGACCGCTACTTCATCGACAAAACCATGCGTCTCGATTATGTCCACACCGGTACCCATGACCAGGAATTCTATTCGTACGACGAAATTTTCCAAGAACCCGTATGGGCCGGAAGCAAGCACAACCTCATCGACACGCTGAACCTGGGGAAATACCTCTTTAAAGTAACGGATCTCAAAACCAATGCCCTCATCTACTCCCGCGGATTCAGCTCCATTTTCGGAGAATGGCAGACCATCGATGAAGCCCTGAGAGGCGTCCGGCGTTCTTTCAGCGAATCCATCCGTTTCCCCTGGCCCAAAGCACCGGTGAAGATCACCATCGGTACCCGGGATAGGGAGAACATCTTCCACGACGACTGGGACTTCATCATCGACCCCTCACAGTACAATATACGTAAGACCGACTACTTTCCCGATGCCCGAATTACCCGGTTAATCCATAACGGCAATTCTCACAAAAAGGTCGATCTGATCATTCTTCCCGATGGGTATACTCAAGACCAGATGGATGTATTCCGAAAAGACGCACAACGCCTCCTGGATATTCTTTTCGATATCTCCCCGTTCAAGGAACGCAAGAAAGACTTTAACGTCTGGGCCGTGGAGGTTGCCTCGAACCATTCGGGAATCGACAACCCGCGCCAGGGTACGTATGTCGATAATGCCTTCGGCTGTTCCTTCAATGCCTTCAACCTGGACCGGTACGTGCTCACGTGGGACAACAAGGCCATCCGGAAGGCGGCCGCCCGCGTGCCCTACGATTACATTCATATCGTATTCAACGAGGAGAAATACGGCGGTGGGGGCATCTTTAACCTCTGGGCCACATGTGCCGCCGGGAGTGAATGGCATGGCTACCTGTTCGTACATGAGTTCGGCCACTCTTTTGCCGGCCTAGGCGATGAATATTATGCTTCCCAGGTGGCCTACAACGATTTTTACCCTGCCGGTGTGGAACCCTGGGAGCCCAACGTCACGGCCTTGCTGGATGAGAATCGGGTGAAATGGGGCGATCTGATGCAGCCGGGTACGCCGATCCCAACACCGTGGAGCAAGATAGAGTACGAGACGCATCAGGAAGGCTATGCCCAAACCCGGCGACAGATGGCCCGGGAGAATGCCTCGGCATCCCGTCTGGACAGTCTCTCTCAGGCCAACAGCCAGTGGGCATACAACTTTTTCAGATCTCAAGAAAACTGGGGAAAAGTCGGGGCATTTCAGGGAGCCTGCTACGCTTCGGAAGGACTGTACCGTCCCTTCATCGACTGTATCATGTTCTCCAGGACCCTGGATGGATTCTGCCCCGTATGCCAAAAGGCCATCGAAAACGTCATCGATTTTTACACGAAGGAATAGCCGGGAGATGCGATGAACGATCGCCACGTCTTACTATCGCGGAAATGTGTTCACAGAAAAACGAAATCAACGATGATACCATCACCCTATACCATATATGATACGAACGTATCGACTTTACAAAGGAGCCCTTCATGACATCACAAGAACTCATACAACTGGAAGATCAGTACGGTGCACATAATTACCATCCGTTGGATGTTATTCTCACGAAAGGTGAAGGCATCTGGGTCTGGGACATCGACGGCAAGAAATACTTGGATTTTCTCAGCGCTTACTCTTCGGTCAATCAGGGACACTGTCATCCCCGCATCCAGAAAAAACTCATCGAGCAGGTAAAAAAACTGACCATCACGTCCCGGGCCTTCCGGAATGACCAGCTTGCCCTACTCTGCAAAGAGGTTTGTGAACTGGCCGGCATGGAAATGATGCTCCCCATGAACAGCGGCGCCGAGGCCGTGGAAACGGCCATCAAGACCGTACGGAAATGGGGCTACACGATAAAAGGCGTTAAAAAGGATAAGGCCGAGATTATCACCTGCGCGGGCAACTTCCACGGACGCACCACGACCATCGTCGGTTTTTCCACAGAGCAGCTTTACAAGGAATTTTTCGGCCCCTTCACGCCGGGATTTAAAACCATCCCCTTCGGTAACACGCGTGCCCTGGAAAAAGCCATCCATAAAAACACGGTGGCGTTCCTGGTGGAACCCATCCAGGCCGAAGGCGGTGTTCTGATTCCTCCGGATGGATACATGAAAGAATGTGCCGATATCTGCAAGAAGAACAACGTGCTCTTGGTTCTTGACGAAATCCAGACCGGGCTTGGACGATGCGGCAAGCTGTTTGCCTGCCGACACGAAGACGTACAGCCCGATGTATTCATCCTCGGCAAAGCTCTTTCAGGCGGTTTCTACCCCGTTTCGGCCGTGGTTTCCACCCGGGAAATCATGGGCGTTTTCACTCCCGGCGAGCACGGCTCCACATTTGCCGGTAATCCTCTGGCAGGCGCCATCGCCAGGGAAGCCCTCAAAGTGCTCGTTGAAGAAAAACTGGTGGAAAATTCCGCCGAACTGGGCGAATACTTCATGGGCCGGCTTCGTTCCATCAACAGCAAGCACATCAAGGAAGTCCGGGGCAAGGGCCTGCTCATCGGCGTGGAGCTCAAGAAAGAAGCCGGAGGTGCCCGGCGGTTCT
>Ga0180438_10004330_pt1 | contig 20506 bp, 17 predicted proteins | sample SS_ome_12_FD_132455 | JGI IMG/M metagenome (GOLD analysis project Ga0180438, IMG submission 132455) | Hypersaline lake sediment archaeal communities from the Salton Sea, California, USA - SS_3_D_2 metaG | ecosystem: Environmental > Aquatic > Non-marine Saline and Alkaline > Hypersaline >... | reverse complement strand
GTGGTAAACGTCGGTTATTCCGCGGCCGGGCCGATGACCAGGATGCTTTTTTATGAGCATTGCGCCTGGGTTATAGCTTCGGTGGTCTCCGGCGGCTCGGTCGAGGTGGGGGCATCGGCCAGAGGCACCGCCCTTGACTACACCAGCCCGGTGGAGCCTCTGCTGGCCAGCGAGGTAGCCCACGCCGTGGCCGGTATGGGCCGTAGAGAGGCCAGTGACATCGTGGAGGCGCTGCTGGGAAAATATGAATCACAGCTCCGCGAGCCACCGGCCGGACAGAGGTACCAGGAATGCTGCAACCCGGTAACCGGCAGACCGAATCGGGAGCTTCTTGCTCTCTATATGGAAGTCAGGCGGGAGCTGACTGACCAGTTCGGCATCCAGTTCACCAGTGCTTCACCTTACCTCTGATGCCGATACATTTCAGGTGATTAACAGGCAGGAGAAGAATAATGCTCAGTTTTGATACGGTAGTGGAAAGGGCGTTGACCGGCCCGATTTGCACGGAGCGGGACTTTGACCTCGGCATCTTCGTGCCCAATCTGCGCAAAATAATAGAAAAATATGGCATCAAGTATGACCCCGGGAACCCGGTACCAGCCGATGATGATCTGGCGGACAGGGTCTGGGAAGCCGGTCTCGAGTTTCTGGTCGAGACCGGTGCTTATTGCCTGGATACCGAAAGGCGCATTCTGTTCACGCGAGAGGAGATACAAGGTGCGCTGGAATCGGCGCCGCGCAATGTGGTGTATGGTGAGGGTAGAGACGCTCGCCTGATGCCGAGGCGTTATCCTGAGGACGAGACGCCTCCCTGGTGTTCCGGCTGCGGGGCTGGCCCGGTATCCACCGAGTGGAATCTGATAAATGTGGTGAAGACTTATGCCGAGGACCCGCTGTCCGATGGTATTACCGCCCCCTGCCTGACCAACCTCGATGGCCGGGACCTGGTGGCGGGCAGCCCGCGGGGTGTGGAAGGTGCCATCAGGACGGTGCTCCTGGTGCGGGAGGCATTGCGCCGGGCGGGGCGTCCGGGAATGCCGGTGGTCAATGAGGTGGCCTCGGCGGTGCGGGCGCCGGAGCACATCGCTGGCCATGCCTTCGGCAACCCCAGGACCGATGCCCTGGAGATAGGCACCGTCCACGAGCTGAAGGTCGATTTCGATGCCCTGAATAAAGTGGCCTACTGTCAGGCAGTGGGGAACCGCACCTTTGCCGAAAACGGGGTGATTCTCGGCGGCTACGCTGGTGGTCCAGCCGGGGTGGCGGTGGTCTGTGCTGCCTACCACCCGGTGGACCTGCTGGTTATACGCGGCGTGGTGCAGCACCCGCTGGTGGTTCCCATTGAAGGCGGCACGACGTCCATGCGGGAAATCATCTGGGCACGCAGCCTGGCCATTCAGGCGGCGACTCGAAACAGCTCGCTGCCGATAGTTGCTCCCGGCTATACCTCAGCCGGGCCGATGACCGAAATGTGTTACTACGAATTCGCTGCCTGGGTGATGGCGACGGTGGTCTCCGGCGGCTCCGTGGAGGTGGGGCCTCCCTCAAGAGGCGTTATGGAAGATTACAGCGACCCCATGGAGAACATCTTCAGCAATGCTGTAGCTCACGCCTCCGCAGGCATGAGTCGCAAAGAAGCCAATAAGATAGTATCAAGGTTGCTGGAAAGTTACGAGGGCAAGCTAAAGGACCCGCCGCCGGGCAAAAAATTGCCGGAATATTTTGATATCGTCTCCGGGACGCCGAACAAAGCCTGCCTCGAGTTCTACCGGAAGATGAGACAGGAATTCGCCGGGCAGTTCGGCCTGAAGCTGCCGCTCACCTCGCCTTACCTGTGATGCTGCCGTCGGGCTATTTTGACGGGGTGACGAAGGTCAGAATTCGCTTCGGGTTCTCCTCGGTGATGGTGCGGATGACTTCCTCGGGCATGCCTTTATCGCGCATCCAGGGGATGACATTCTCCGGAATGTGGGCATAGCCGGGGCCACCATAGGCGGTCAGACGATATTTCATGGCCGTATCCGTGGCGACGAGTATCTGGTTCAGGTACCCCAGTTCAATAAGGCGGATGATGTAATTGACGCGCTGGGCGTCATTGGGTATATCAAACACACCGTAGCGCCTGGGGTAGTAGCCTTCCATGGAGAAGCAGTCGAACTCAAGGTAGCACCCCGCTTTGGCGATTTCCACCATGGTCTCGAAAGTGTAGGCGGTGCGGTCGATATGCTCGATAACCACCCGGCTCATATCAGCGCCGGCTTTCTTGACAATATCGACGATTTGTCGCGGCGACTCGTCAAGTCGGCCGGGGTGGATGGTCAGCCCGGCGCCGGTGGCGCGCTGCGCTTTAACCGCCGCCCGCAATGATTTTATCTCGATATCGTGCAGCGGCCAGGAGTCAGCCCCGATTTCACCGATAATGCCGGCACAGATGCCGTCGGTGCCGGCCATAATGTCATCAATGATTTCCTGACAAATCTCATCTTCGGACTTACGGGCCAGCGCTTCAGCACAGCCCGAGTCCATGGTGTAGTAGCCGGTGCCCATGATGATGTTCAGGCCGGTGGCCCGGGCGATGCGGGTCATGGCGTGCGGGTCCTGCCCGATGCCCCAGTTGGTAACATCGACCACGCTCTTCCCCCCGGCGAGTTTGAAACGCATAATTTCTTTTATCGCCAGCTCTTCATCGTTGAGCAGCAGATTGTCCCGGTTCTCAAAGAGGTGAAAGCGTATCCAGCTCGCCATATCCAGCGTCATCGGTTTCTCCGCCATTGTCCTGGCAGTGACGCTCTCCTCCATGAGCTTGAAGCGCACGGTCAGGTCGAGGAGGAGGTGTTCGTGGGGCAGGGTCAGCCCCAGCTCATCGCCGTCAATAAGTCCCAGCACCGTCTGCACTTTTCCCGTAAGCTTTTTCTCCATCGTGTCCCCTTTCTCTTCAATTAACGCGGAAGCGTTCTATGGTCTCTTCGTTCAGTTCAATGCCCAGCCCCGGACCTTCCGGTACGCTGACAAAGCCCTCGGCATCAATTTCCATTTTCTTCCTGGTCACTTCCCAGCGGAGCGGGCTTTCCGCCACGCAGTACTCCAGGATGAAGGTGCTTTTGCGGGCAGCCAGGAAGTGAAGGCTGGCGGCCAGGTTGATATCGGACGTCCAGTGGTGGTTGACCACCTTCAAGCCTCTGTCCTCGGCCATATCGGCCACCCTCATTGACTCGGTAATACCGTTGCGGACCAGGTCAATCTGGGCAATGTGGATGCCGCCGCGCTCGATGAGGTTCCGGTAAGCATGCCTGCCCGCTTCTCCCTCGCCGGCGGCAATCGGTATCCGGGAGACTCCGGTCAGCTGTCTGTAGCCGTCTATGTTATCCCGGGCCAGCGGCTCCTCCAGCCAGAAGAGGTTATAGTCCTCAAACTGCTGGGCGCGCTTGATGGCGGTGGCCGTGTCCCAGCAGCAGCCGGCATCTACCAGCAAGTAGCCCTTTTCACCAACTCCCTGCCTCGCCCCCTCGACAAGCTCCAGGTCAAGCTTCTCGCTCTGTCCCATCGGGTGCCAGCCGAACTTGACTGCGGTGAAGCCTTTCGTTGCCCACTTTCTCCCTTCCTCGGCGGTCTCCCTGCCGTCTTTGCCAAAGAGGGTGCTGGCGTAGGCGCGTACTCTGGTATGCAACGGGCCGCCGAGTAATCGATATACTGGCTGCTGGTAATACTTGCCGGCAATATCCCAGAGGGCGATATCAATGCCCCCGATGGTGTGCAGGACAACGCCGCCCCGCCCGTAGTCAAAGCTCTCCTCATACATCAGGTCATTCAGGCGGCGTATCTCCAGCGGGTTCTGGCCGATGATGATGCTGGCCAGGCCGGAGATGGGGCTGTTGCCGGGTGGGGCATCGATGGTGGCCCGGACCACCGAAGGGCTGGAGTCCACCTCGCCGATGCCGACGATGCCTTCGTCAGTGTGGACCTTTATTACCAGCGTCTGCCGGACGGTAAGGTGCGGTCCAACGTATGACTCGGGAAGGCGCAGCTCGATGCCTTCAACCTTGGTAATTTTCATATCTTATCTGCCCCTTTTTATAAAAATCCGGCGTACTGCAACGCCTTTTTGATATCCGCTTTTTGCGCGTTGCCCAGCGGGATTATGGGGCTGCGGGCGGGGCCGGCTGCTCTGCCCAGCATATTGACCGCCTCTTTGACCGGGGCGGGGAAATTCTGTGGCACGCTTATGGCCCGGGCGATGGGCAGCAGCTTGAAAAATATGTCCAGGGACTTTTCCTTCTCCTTCTGCTGCATTGCCTGAAAGAGGTTGACGACCATACGCGGTGCGATGTTGGCCAGCGCCAGGATGGCGCCGTGGCAGCCGAGGGCAAAGCAGGGCAGGGTGATATCATCGCCGCCAGTCAGGATGGACATCTTATCGCCGACCCGCCGCATAACCTCGGCAAAGTAGCTCAGGTTGCCGCTGCTGTCCTTTAACGCCGCTATGTTATCGATTCTGGCCAGCTTTTCCAGAGTCTCGGGCGCAATCTCCACCTGGGTGTGCGGTGGAATGTTGTAAAGGCAGATGGGGATGTCCACCGCTTCGGCGATGGAAACATAGTGTTTATACAGGCCCTCCTGACTGGGTATCTCGTAAAACGGGGTCACAATCATGACCGAATCGGCGCCGGCACTTCTGGCTTCTCTGGAACGCTCGATGACCTCACGGGTGCTGGTGGCGCCAGTGCCGGCCATGACCGGAACCCGGCCATCGGCTGCCTTTACCGTGGCCTCGGTTACCTTGACGCACTCCTCCCGGCTCAGGGTGGCGGCCTCACCGGTGCTGCCCAAGCACATTATCTGGCTGACGCCGTTCTCGACCAGAAAATCAACGTTCTTCTTCAGACCATCAAGGTCTAAATCGCCGTTCCCTTTAAATGGGGTAAGCATTGCCGGAATAATGCCACTGAAACTCATCTTGACTGCCATCGTTGTCACCTCCTGCATGAAGTCAAAATATTATATCATTTCTGTCAATTTTACACATTTTTATTGACGCGGGAGAAGCGTGTTATAATACACAGATACCGGATAAGGAGGTTTTCAGTAAATGCCGGATATAACGGTGAACGGCGTACGATTACATTACCAGGAGCGCGGCTCAGGAACGGCCATGGTCTGGGCACACGGGCTGGCGGGAACTTGGCAGGGTTGGGAGGAAGTAATGGGCTTCTTTCAGAACCGCTATCGGGTAATCGCCTATGATGCCCGGGGACACGGGTGCTCGGAGAAGCCAGAAAGACCGGAGGCATATTCACAGGACATCATGGTGGAGGATGTGCGTGGCCTGATGGATGCGCTTGACATAAAGAAAGCGATTGTGGGCGGGCATTCCATGGGGGCCAATGTGGCGCTGAACTTCGCCATAAGCTACCCCGAACGGTGCCTCGGTTGTATTCCCGTGGGCATCGGCTCTGGCTCATCGGACAGGGAGTGGTGGCGGGGGTGGTGGAACAAGCTGGCGGATTTAGCTGACCAGGAAGGGATGGAGGCTTTTCTCGGGGAAATGAAAAAGCTGCCGGCGTGGGGTGTTGCTTTCGGTAACCCAGAGATGGCTGAGAACATAACCAAGACCGTGCTCGGCAACGCACCGAAAGCGATTGCCGGCACCATACGGGGCGTTCAGGTAGAGCGCCCCAGCATCTTCGACCTGGCGCCAAAACTGGAAAAGCTGCCGGTAGCAACGCTGGTGGTGATGAGCGAGGGCGATGCTCCTGTGGTGGAGTGCTCCCGGTTCCTGGCGGAGAGAATTCCCCAGGCAAAACTGGCGGTAATCCCGGCCAGAAGCCACTGGACTTTTAACGAGTCACCGGAGCCATTTCTGGAGGCCGTTGACCGGTTCGTGAGACGTCTGCAATAAGTTCAGAGGCTGTGCATTTACCAGGCTGGAGGAGAGTTGCATGAGATACCGGAAACTGGGCCGCACCGGCGTTGACGTCGGGATTATAGGTCTGGGGATGGAATACCTTGATAATGAGCCGCAGGGAACGGTTGTTTCGGTGGTGCATGAGGCAATCGATGGCGGTGTGAACTATATCGATCTGTTCATGGCCTCACCCGGGGTGCGCGACAACTTCGGCAAGGCGTTGCGGAATAAAAGGCAAAAGGTGATGATTGCCGGGCATCTGGGGGCAGTGCTGCGCGACGGCCAGTACAGTCGGTCAAGGGATAAACAGGAAAGCCTGAAATTTTTTGAAGACCTGCTGACGAGGCTCAAGATAGACTACGTTGATGTGCTCATGCTCCACAATATCCAGAGGCAGGATGATTATGAGCAGGCTTTCAGCTTGGACGGGCTGCTGGGGCAGGCATTACAGCTGAAACAGGAGGGTAAAGCTCGTTACATCGGTGCCAGCGGCCATAACGTGCCCACCTCTCTGCAGGCAGTGAGCAGTGGCTACATCGATGTGCTCATGTTTCCGGTAAACCCGGCCTTTGACACGCTGCCCGAGGAGATGCTGCCCGGAGTGTCATTGAAGGAAATCCTGGACCGTCAGGGCCCTGCTACCGTTGACGAGGCGGTAATGGCACGGCAGACCCTGTATCACGCCTGTGCCGCACAGAATGTGGCCGTAGTGGCCATGAAGCCTTACGCCGCCGGGGTGCTGTTCCGGGAAAACCCCAGCTCAATTATCTTGACTCCGCTCCAGTGCCTGAGCTATGCCCTTACTCAGCCGGCGGTCTGTGCGGTGGTGCCGGGTTGCAAAAATGCGGCCGAGATGCGGGCGGCGCTGGCCTTCCTGGAGGCACCTGACGCGGAGAAGGACTTCAGCGCCATTGAGCGCAACCCCATGTGGAAATTAAAAGGCTGCTGCATGTATTGCAACCACTGCCTGCCCTGTCCGGTCAGCATTGACATCGGCACCCTGACGAAGCTGGTGGACACCGCGGGATTGGCCGTGAGCAGCAGCCTGACGGCCGCCTATGAAGCATTGCCCGCAAAGGCCTCAGCCTGTACCGAGTGCGGCGACTGTCTGGAGCGCTGTCCCTTTGGTGTTGACATAATCGCCAATATGAACCGGGCGGTGACAATATTTGGGGAATAAGGTCTGCAAAGCTTCAAAAAAGCTGTCGTCTAGGTCAGGTCCCTTAAATACTTCTTGCAGAAGCGGTGCGCCAGCGAGAGTACGATGCTGCTGGTCAGCACCGCCACCATGACGTTGATGGAGAAGCCGGTTATGGCCACGCCGAGTGCCGTGCCGCCGGCGGGAGGATGTTCCACAGCAAGAGCTACCATGAGAAATATGGTTATGCCCACGGTCACTGCGTAGACGAGACTGGCAACGAGGACGGTGCTGTGCGGGATAAAGGCAAAGGCGGAGCCGCAGATAAAACCGACGATGTGCCCGCCGATGACCCGTCTTGGCGCAGCGGTGATATTGCGGGGCATTGTGAAGACGATAAAGGCGGTGGCACCGATGGAGGCGATGACCACCGCATGCTCCAGGTTCAAAAGCAGCATGATAATAAATATAACCGCCGTGGCCAGGAGGCTCTGATAGAGGTAGTTGAGCCAGAGTCGGAAGAAACTGCGGCGTATGCGCCGCACTCTGCGTTTTGCCGAAGCCAGGAAGTCAAAATTCATGAATTCATTCGCCTCGCTTTATCTTGGATTATAATACCTGATAAACGCTTCTGTACACCCCAGGATTGACGGAGTAATGTCTCCAGCAATCAAAGTAGGCAGAAAAAAGGTATATATGCTACACTAATTAGTTGTTATCGGTTGCTAATCTTTGAATCTCAAAGGGGGATAAATGACCAAGAGAGTATGCGTCGCGAAGGGAGATGATGCTTCACCAGAGGTGGTAATACCCACGGTTCAGATACTGGAAGGGATGAACCTGGGCATTGAATTCGTCTGGGCGGAAACCGGCGATGAGGCGGCGGCTAAATATGGCACCGTCTTTCCGGAATCGGCCAGAAAGATGATTGATGATTCGGATTGTGCCATTATGGGCTCGACCCGAAATATGAGCGGGGTGCATGGCTATTTGCGCTGGGGGAAGAGGTGCTTCGCCAATGTCCGCCCCACCAAGTACGTGCCGGGTCTGAGAAGTCCGCTGAAAAGCCCGGAAGGTATCGATTTCATTATCCTGCGGGAAAACCTCGAAGGGCTTTATCCGGGCTGGGAAGGCGACATCGCGCAACTGGCGCCATTGAAATTAAAGAACGATGTGCTTGGCATAATGCTCGACATCACGGCCAGGGGCAAGTTCGCCGTCAAGGTGAACACGGAGGCGATAACCAGGGACATCTGCCGGGTGGCCTGCGAGCTGGCCATGAAGCGAAAAGCCAGAGGCGGGCCGGGAAAGGTTACGGTATCCTCCAAATATAACGTGCTGACGCAGTCGGACGAGATGTTCCGCCGCATCGCTGAGGAGACGGTCGGTGAATACCCCGAGCTGACCTTCAGCCAGCTTATTATCGACAACTGCGCCCAGCAGCTGGTCATCAACCCACAGCAGTTCGATGTGGTGGTCATGAGCAACGAACACGGAGATATCCTCGGTGACGAGGCGGCGGCGCTTATCGGCGGGTTGGGACTGACGCCAAATGCCTGCATCGGCAGGGAATTTGCTTATTTCGGCTCGGTGCATGGCACGGCGCCTGACATCGCCGGGCAGAACATCATCAACCCCACCGCCATGCTACTGGCTGGCGCTATGCTTCTGGAATACCTCGGCTATGAAAAAGAGGCCGCCAATCTGGAAGCAGCGGTTTATAAGGTCTATCAGGATGGGAAATACCTCACCCGCGACCAGGGAGGGAGTGCATCCACGACCCGGTTCTGCGAAGCGGTCAAGGCCAATCTATAAATAAAACATAAAGCAGCACGATAAATGAAACGTATCATCTATGCCCTTATTGTAATAATAGTGCTGGGCAGCCTGATTGTGACGGGTTGTCAGCGTGGCCAGGGCATCCCGGAAACAACGCTGAACCTCTACGGCATCGACCCCCTCACCCTCGACCCGGCGGTCTCCGGGGAGATGATATCCCATGAATACATCCAGCAGATTTACAACGGCCTGGTACGACTCGATGAAAACCTGGAGCCAGCCCCGGATATTGCCGAGCGCTGGGAGATAAGCCCGGATGGGCGCACCTATATCTTCTATCTGCGCAAAGATGTTAAGTTTCAGGATGGTCGGGAGGTCAAGGCACATGATTTCAAGTACTCCCTGGAGCGTGCCTGCCGCCCCACCACCGGGTCGTTGACCGCGGCTACCTATCTGGGGGATATCGTCGGGGTGGATAAGGTGCTGTCCGGGAGGACGGCGGAGATAAGTGGCGTCAGAGTCGTTGACGATTATACTCTGGAGATAACCATTGACACTCCCAGGTCCTATTTTCTGGCCAAGATGACCTACCCGGTGGCATTTGTGGTGGACCGGAACGAGGCGGAAATGGGTGGAGGGTGGTGGCGTGAGCCCAACGGCACCGGCCCTTTTCGTCTTAAAAGGTGGGAAGAGGAAAACCTGCTGATCCTGGAAAGGAACGAGCATTACTACCGGGAGAAGGCCGGGGTCGGTGAGGTGGTCTTCAAGCTGTGGGGTGGCGTGCCGATGAACCTGTATGAGGTCGGGGAAATCGATGCCGCGGACGTGAACATCAATTATGTGGACAAGGTTACTGACCCTGCCGGCAACTTTTACCAGGAGTTGAAGATTGAGCCGGAACTGAGCTTCAGCTACATCGGCTTTGACCACACCCGCCCGCCCTTCGATGACGCCAATGTGCGTCACGCCTTCAGTATGGCTATTGACAAAGACAAGCTGGTCAAGCTGGTCTTCAAAAACATGATGGAGCGGGCCGATGGCATCCTGCCGCCGGGCATCCCCGGCTTCAACAAGAGCCTGGCCGGGCTGCCCTTTGACCCCGAGATGGCCAGGAAGCTGATTGCTGATTCCCGGTACGGCAGCGTGGAGAACCTGCCGCCGATTACGCTGACGACGATGGGCTGGGGAGGGCTGGTACCGAGCAGCTTGGAGGCGATTGTCCAAGAGTGGCGGCGGAACCTCGGCGTTGAGGTCACGGTCAGGCAGCTTGAGCCGGAGCAGTTCCTCTACCATCTGAAGGAAGAGAAGGATGAGATGTATGATATGGGCTGGGTGGCCGACTATCCCCACCCTCAGAACTTCCTGGAGATACTCTTCCGCACCGGCGAAGAGAATAACGCCGGCGAGTACAGCAATCCCGCGGTAGATGACATCCTGAATCGGGCGGGGGTGGAGCTGGACTATGAGGCCAGCCTGGCGCTTTACCAGGAGGCCGAGCAGATGCTGGTAAAGGATGCCGCCTGCATTCCGCTTTGGTTCAGCAAAAATTACTATCTGGTCAAGCCCTACGTCAGCGGCTACGAATTGACGCCGATGGGCTACGCAATACTTGACAAGGTCTCTATCGAGCGCGATTGACCAGCGAGTCTATCTCCCGACTGTTGAGCTCACGTGTCTTGCCCTCGGCAAGCTCTCCCAGTCCCAGATTGCCAAAGCGGACGCGTTTCAGCGCCAGCACCCTGTGCCCCAGATGGGCGAACATGCGGCGCACCTGCCGCTTTTTACCCTCATGGATGGTTAGGCTGTAGTTATAGGGTGGCGATGATTTCGCTTCTTTTACTCTGGCCGGAGAAGTCTTTCCATCTTCAAGCTCAATACCCTCTTGCAGCTGCTTCATTTCTTTCCCGCCCAGCCTCCCCTCAATCTGCACCAGGTATTCTTTCTCGTGCTCGTAGCGGGGGTGGGTAAGGCGGTAGGCAAGGTCGCCGTCGTTGGTGAAGAGCAAAAGGCCGGTGCTGTCCTTGTCCAGCCGCCCCACCGGGTAGAGCCTGAGGCGGCGGTACCTCTCCGGCAGTAGGTCGGTTACTTTCTCCCGCCCCCGCTCATCGTTGAGGGTGGAGATGTACCCCGCCGGCTTGTGGAGAATGAGGGTCACCGTCTTTTCCGGCTTGAGGTCGAGTTTTTTCCCGTCCAGGGCGATTATGTCTGTGGCTGTGTGCACCGGGTGGCGGAAATCGGCGACTACCTCCCCGTTGACGGTAACACGCTCATGTTTTATGGCGTCGGCCATCTTGCGGCGCGGGCCGATGCCGGCACCGGTCAGCACTTTGAGCAAGGAATCGGGTTTCATTTCAGTTTGGCTTTATAAGGTTCTTGTTTAATCTCGCCCTCTCCCTTTTTAAAGGGAGATTGAGAGGGATTTATGAGTTAAACCCCCTTAATTCCCCCTTTTCCAAAGAGGGAGACTGCATTTGCGGGTGTTTTAGAGGGGCGCAGCCCCGCTTCCCTCTACCCAACAGGGTGGGGAAAAGGAGAGGGGACACAAATTATAAATGGCGGAGGGGGTGGGATTCGAACCCACGGTCCTCTTGCGAGGACAACGGTTTTCAAGACCGTCACCATAGGCCACTCGGACACCCCTCCACAATCTATTTTATCACCTTTTCCCCCACCATCCCCTGCACCACCTCCGGGACGTTTATGCTGCCGTCCTGGTTCTGGTAGTTCTCCATGATGGCAATCATTATCCGCGGCAGGGCCAGACCGGAGCCGTTCAGCGTGTGCACAAACTGGGGCTTGGAGTCCGGGGTGGGGCGGTAGCGGATATTGGCCCGCCGCGCCTGAAAATCGGTGCAGTTGGAGCAGGAGCTTACCTCCAGCCATTCTTCACAGCCGGGCGCCCAGACTTCGATATCGTAGGACTTGGCCGAGGCGAAGCCGAGCTCGGAAGTGTTGAGCATGGAGACGCGGTAGGGCAGTTGCAGCTTCTGGCAGACCGCCTCGGCATCGCCCACCATCTTCTCCAGCTCATCATATGATTTATCCGGCTCGGTGAATTTATAGAGCTCCACCTTGTCAAACTGGTGGCCGCGCTTGATGCCCCGCGTGTCCTTCCCGGCCGACATTTTCTCCCGTCGGAAGCAGGCGGTGTAAGCAACGTAGTTGAAGGGCAAAGCGCCCGCGGGAATGATTTCATCGCGGTGGAGGTTGGTTAGCGGCACCTCCGCCGTAGGCACGAACCAGAAGTCTCCTTCTTCATCGTGGTAGAGGTTGTCGGCGAACTTGGGCAGCTGGCTTGAGCCGACCAGGCATTCCCTCTTCACCATGAACGGCGGGTAGACCTCATGGTAACCATGCTGGCCGGTGTGCAGGTCAACCATGAACCAGATGAGGGCGCGCTGCAGCCGGGCGCCGAGTCCTTTGAGGACGTAGAACCGCGTGCCGGAGAGCCTGACGCCGCGCTCGAAATCGATGATGTCCAGCGCCTCGCCGAGCTTCCAGTGGGGGGCGGGGGTAAAGTCGAAATTCTTCGGTTCGCCCCATGTCCGCACCACCACGTTGTCCTCTTCCCCCTTGCCGACGGGCACGGAGGGGTGGGGGACATTGGGCACCTGCAGGAGCAGGTCCTCAAGCTGGCCGTCCAGGTCCTTCACCTCTTCTTCAAGGTCGCGTATCATGGCGCGCAGGTCGCGTGCCTCCTCCGCCGACGCTCTGTCCACTCTGCGCTCTTTTGCCGACTCCTTGCGGGTGTGCCGGAGGCTCTCCAGCTCCAGAAGCTTCTGACGCCGGTCAGCGTCAAGCTGCAGTATCTCGTCAATCGGGGCGCTGTCCTGTCGGTTTTTAAGCGCTTTTTCGACAGCCTGGCTGTTTTCGCGGACGAATTTCAGGTCAAGCATAGATTTCCTCTTTAATTTTTATCATCCTCACCCCCTGTGTCCCCCTGGCGAAACTCTAATTGGTACGTCAGGAGGTTCTTTCTGTTTTGAGATATCTAACACCTGTGTGGGTATAGCACCTTGAATCTCAATCCGGTCCGGAAATATATATGCCCTGATATTAAATAGCTGTAGTATAGCCCTCAAGTTTTTCTTTATTATATTATCTTTTTCTTGGGCATCATTACAATCCCGGAATCCTATTTTATTGCGCCATCGGCAAAATCCATCCCTAGACGCTCCTGTTTCTGACATAATGCTGAAAGCTCTCTGTCTATATCCATCGTCTCCGTCCCCAGCCGCTCACCTCTAGGCCACCCAACGCCGTCAAATGTCCAGAGCACCAGGACGAGAATCCGGGCTCGTCTGGAATCAGATGAGTACCAAATGCTTCACAGGGCAATGATAAACAACTTCTCTATTTGGAGGAGTGCCACGTCGCGAAACGTGGCTTGCCGGCGTAAGCTCCCTGTTCATCTCCGAAAAACCCCAATACGATTCATAAAAAATAGGCTTAGCGAGGCTTGAGGGGGCCACGCGGCCCCGTGATTTCAGGCGGGGGAGCCCCTTAATAGGGGGCATAGACCCATAGCTGGAAAGTTATGTACCCAATGGCCAATTTTCCCGGAACACCAGCTCTGGCAGCTCAGGAAGGGGGCACGGGAAGTACCTTTCAAGCCCGGCTTCTACTTTTCCTCCCACATGCTCGATTGCAGAAAAGTAGCAAGGTTAACATCATGGTTAGTAATTTTGAGTTTGCTTCGTATCTTTTCCCGATGATGGTTGATGGTGGCCTCGGATACCCCTCGCATTTCGGCTATTTCCTTGGTGCGCATTCCCGTTCGAATCATATTGCAAATGGCGATTTCGGTCGGTGTCATCGAATGGTATGAATGTGATAATTGACTGATGAATGGCGAGGTGATTTCCTCGAGGTTTGACTGTATTAAATCCACATATTTTCTCTGGGCAGGAGGCAGTTGCAGGAGCAACGCGTTTAGAATCGGCATCAGAATTTTTTCGACGTTCATTTTTATGTCCTTGCGGATTTCCTGTTTCTCCTGCTCAATTCGAGCAAGGACCATACGCAGGGCTGTGTTGGACTCCTGCAAGGCTTTACGCTCCAAGGTCAATTGCCGGTTGGTCTCTTCTAATTCCAACTCCGCCGATATTCGGGTAGCAATGATACCGATCTGCTCAGCCACCGCATCCAGCAGAGCCCTTTCTTCTCTCAGAAAAGGTCCTTCATCAGTTGGTGGGGTTTCTTCCAAGTAGAAAATACCAACTTCACCTACGGCCTCATTATACATGTAAATTCGTGATGACTGCCGCCAGTTAGTTACCTTGAATCTCTCACTCTTGTAGATTTTTCCTTCAAAGAGGATACGGGCACAGGTGATATCAGGATACTGCCATGAATATGGCAGGAAGTTCACAAGCTCTTGCAATAGACCGTCAAGGGAATGCTGATTGCGCTCAGCCAATTGCGAGATTCCGTAAAGGCAGTTCAACTCCTTTATGCGTTCATAAAGCGCAATCTCTACCTTGTCAGGATCAGTTTCGCTGGGAAAAGGAATCCGCCACAAAAGGGCCAAGTCTTTCGAGGAAAAGGGCATATGCCGATTGTTCATTGAAGACTTAGCAGCTTTTTTATTTGCTATTATGTTCCTCCAAAGAATTGCCTATTTTTAATAGGCGTTATAAGGGTAATTTTTCCGTATTTACATCACTGATACTATCAGATATCTTGATGGTTGGCAAGCAAACTCTCGAACAAGGAGGTCAGTATGCCATCCCAAACGCTTATTCAAATCCTGAAAGGCCGCCGCAGTCAACCGAATCAACTCATTGAGGTGCTTCAGGACATTCAGGAAAACAAAGGTTACATTTCCGAAGGAGCCATGCAGACTGTGTCACGGGGCCTCGGCGTGCCAATCATGGAAGTCTATCGAGTGGCCTCCTTTTATAAAGCCTTTCGATTATTTCCATCCGGCAAGTACGTTCTCACCATGTGCATGGGCACAGCCTGTCACGTCAGGGGTGCCCGCCTTCTCCTCGACCAAGCCGCTAGTCAGCTCGGCATTAAGCCAGGCGGGGTGACCCCTGATGGTCTTTTCTCCGTCGAGTATGTCAATTGTCTGGGTGCTTGCGCACTTGGTCCAGTCGTTACTGTAAATGGAACCTATTATCACCACATGACACCCGGGAAGCTCCGTAAACTTATCGAAACCCTTAGCTGCGAGAAAACGGAGGATAGTCAAAATGTCCATACTCAATATGTCGAAGCTCAATAGTTCTCGTGAACTGGAACACCTGCGGGAGCAACTTCGAAGGCAAAGGCAAAACATTACCACTACAGTGATGGTGTGCGGGGGAACAGGCTGTCAGGCATCCGGGTCCAGTGCCATAATTGACGCGGTCAGGGAAGAATTATCAAGTCAGGCACTGGACCTGAGTGTACGCCTGTGTGTCACAGGCTGCCACGGCTTTTGCGAGCAGGGCCCGGTCATGATAATCGAGCCTGGCAATGTATTTTATTGCCACATTTCGCCGGAGGATGCTTTCGAGATTGTTTCCCAGACTATAATAAAGGGTAAGATAATCGAGCGGCTGCTTTACACAGACCCGGTTTCGGGTAAGAGGTTTCAGACCCAATTCGAAATCCCCTTTTACCGGGCGCAAAACAGGCATCTGCTGTCACAGAACCTAATGGTAGACCCATGCTCTATTGAGGATTATATTGCAGTCGGTGGATATTCTGCTTTCACAAAAGTACTTAACGGTTTGGCTCCTGATAGGATTATCAATGAAATCAAGTCCTCTGGACTGCGGGGCCGTGGCGGCGGCGGCTTCCCAACCGGACGCAAGTGGAGCGAGTGTAAGGAGGCGCCCGGTGACGAGAAGTATGTTATTTGTAACGCGGACGAAGGCGACCCAGGAGCCTATATGGATCGGTGTGTGCTCGAGGGTAACCCGCACCTAGTTTTGGAAGGAATGATGATTGGAGCCCGGGCTGTCAGCGCTCAGAAGGGATACATCTACGTGCGCAATGAATACCCACTCGCGGTCAAGCATTCCCGGATTGCGGTCGAGCAGGCCCGTGAATTCGGTCTTCTCGGCGACAACATACTGGGATCATCTTTTTCATTCGACGTTGACATCGCCCGGGGCGGAGGGGCTTTCGTCTGCGGCGAATCAACAGCCCTCATGGCCTCAATAGAAGGAAAAGTTGGAGAACCCCGACCCAAGGATGTCCATACGGCTGTTGACGGTCTTTATCACAAACCCACCACCCTCAACAATGTCGAAACTTGGGCCAATGTCCCATCCATTATCTTGAATGGTTCATCCTGGTTTGCCTCAACTGGGTCCCATGGGAGCAAGGGCACCAAGATTCTGGCTCTAACCGGTCGAATCAAGAACACCGGCTTGGTTGAAGTGGCCATGGGCACGCCCATTAGCACGGTGGTATTTGACATCGGCGGCGGCGCGCTCAACGGCAAGGCGGTCAAGGCCGTCCAGATTGGAGGACCATCGGGCGGCTGTCTGTCGGTGGATAAGCTTGACCTTACGATCGACTTTGACGTGCTATCCGAAGTAGGTTCCATGGTCGGCTCTGGTGGTATAGTGGTGATGGATGAGGAGTCCTGCATGGTGGATGTAGCCAAGTATTTCCTGACCTTTCTGCAGGATGAATCATGTGGTAAGTGTGTACCCTGCCGGTTGGGCATTGACCGCATGCTTGAGATAATAACAGACATCACCGAAGGCCGTGGAAAACCGGAGCAACTTGCCCTCTTGGAGGAGTTGGCCGATACTGTTTCCCAGACTGCCCTGTGCGGGCTGGGTAAGACCGCCCCCAATCCGGCAATTACTACCTTACGTTATTTTCGCTCGGAATACGAAGCACACATCAATGAAAAGAAGTGTCCGGCCGGTGTGTGCAAAGCCCTGATTAAGTACTCGATTGATCCGGAGAAATGCACTGGCTGCGGCGTTTGTCTACATGCTTGTGTGTATGGGGCGATTACCGGCAGCAAAAAACTGGCGCATGTTATTGATGCCAGACTCTGTCAGAAATGCGGTATCTGCCGAAGCGAGTGCAAGTTTGATGCGATTCGGGTCGCCTGAGAAAGCGGAGGTATCAAGGTGCTGCAATATGTAAACGTTAGCATTGACGGGGCCATCATTCATGCGGTCAAGGGGAAAAGCGTGCTCGACGCCGCGATAGAATATGGCATCTGTATTCCTCATCTATGTCACGTCCCCTATCTGTCCGACATCGGTGCATGCCGGCTGTGTATTGTCGAGCATGTGGTCAACGGCTACTCTCAGGTTACCACTTCCTGTACCTTGAACGTGGAGGAGGGCATGGTGATACTTACTAACACAGATAGGATACGGAAACTGCGCCGCAACATCGCGGAGCTGCTCGTGGCTCAGGCCCCCAACTCCCGCGCCATTCAGGATATCGCCCTGCGCTGTGGGGTCAAGGAGGTCCGATATCCGTTTCGGAATGAGGACTGTGTTCTATGTGGGCGCTGCGTACGGGTTTGCACGGAGGTCTGGAAAGCCCGGGCAATCGGCTTTGTCGGGCGGGGGAAGGACCGCCATGTGGACCACCCCTTCGGCATCAGACCCGATTTCTGCAAGCAATGTGGCAGCTGTATACAGCTTTGTCCGATGACCGTTCCTCCCTGTGACGGTCCCATAGAACCTGGTGAGGAATACCTCTGTGGCAAATGCGATTCGCAGCTCATTATAACTGACCAGACGCCAGACCACTGTGTCTGGTGTAAACTCGGCGAAAGCTTCGGCTGCGGACGGTATGTCTAGATGCGCATTGGATACTATAAATCCTACTCAGATATCTTCCAGTAGTAGATCGGAGCCTGAGGTAATACAGGCACATCAGATCGTGCAACATTGACAGAACACCGTCTTGTATAGTACCCGAAGGTCGTTGGGATTCAGTACAAATGAGGAATAGACATGTGAATAAACCTCTTACCATCAAGGTCAACAGGATCGGGCCGGTACTGTTAGAGCACAGCAGGCGGGCGAAGCACGTAAGCATATCCGTCAAAGCATTCCGTGCAGTCAGGGTGGCTGTGCCTCTCAGGATGTCTTTCAATGATGCCTTGAAGTTCGTTGACCTAAAAAAGCGCTGGATACGAAATCACCTGGCTAAAATTAAGCTCCATGAAACCCAGATCAGGGAGCTGGCGGACTTATCTGCAACCATTGACAGGGAAAGTGCAGGGAGAAAACTGATTGGCAGACTCAACAGTTTAGCGATGATTCACGGATTCACATTCAATGGGGTATACATAAGGAGCCAGAAGACGCGGTGGGGCAGTTGCTCCCGAAAAAACAACATCAGCCTGAACGTCAAGCTTGCGTTGCTGCCGGAAGATCTGGTCGACTACGTGATTCTGCACGAGCTTGTCCACACCCGAATAGCCAATCACAGTAATGGCTTCTGGGATGAGCTGGATAAATATGTGGGAAATAGCAAGGCCATCGTTTCAAGGCTAAAGAAGTATGACCTTGGATTGGCCTAGCGGGCGAACTCGCATATAGACCTGCACGGAGTACCGCAACGAGAATCCGGCTCGTCTGGAATCAGATGAGTACCAAATGCTTCACAGGGCAATGATACACAACTTCTCTATTTGGAGGAGTGCCACGTCGCGAAACGTGGCTTGCCGGCGCAACCTTCCTGTTCATCCCCGAAAACCCCAATACGATTCATAAAAAATAGGCCTAGCGCGGCTTGAGGGGGCCGCGGCCCCGTGATTTCGGGCGGGGGAGCCCTCAAATATTAGGTATAGACCCATAGCTGCTGAGTTGTAGGCCTGAGGGGCTGGGTTTTCTAGAACATCCGCACCAGTGGCGCAGTAAGAGATGGAGTAACCGCTCCTCAATGGAGGCCGAAGTTAAGATATCGCCCGCCCTAATAGCTCTTTGGGAAGCGCTGCCCTGACCCCGACCCTGGGGTTGACAATCTGGTTTATCTTCAAGTCCACGGCATTGCTTATAAACATAATAGCATCCAGAAAACCGAGGCCATTAAATTCCATTATCAACCCGGCCATGTCATCCAAAGCTATATGATAGGCCTCCTCCAGGGTTCTTCCCTCTCCGACAGTCATCACGTGCGATTGTGTTACCACCATGGGATGTGTCAGCCTGATACTATCGGTTACCTCACAGCGCAGCGTCAGTATAGACTCCGTCTCCACAGCGGAGAGATGGCTCTCTCCATCTGCCATGAGGGCATGGACATCGCCAGCAGCCAGCATGGCACCCTTTACGAAGATGGGCAAATAAACGGAAGCACCTTCGGCTATATCGGTAATGTCCATGTTGCCGCCATGTGGTCCTGAGGTGCCGCTGCTTATACTCGCCTCAGCTGGCGCCACGCCGATCTTCCCAACCATAGGCCGCAGGGGGATTTGCAGGCTGTCACTAAAATAAACATGTGTATCATCATACGTCACCACCTTGTAACTGGGCTTGGAGATGCGGTCAGCGAAAGCCCCCTTGCCGGGTATCGCAGTGATAGCTGCCTCGCCGGCGGTCAGTTTGATTTTCAGGATATCTACCTTGAGGGTTAGCCCGGGTTCCGCGCCCTGAACCTCAACCGGACCGGTAACAGGCAGAACCACTGAATCAGGAAAGGTTTCAATGAAGGTAAGTATACTTGGGGTCTCCAGCTGAAAAATTTCTCTAGGAGCAACGGTCAGTGCCGGAGGGTTATCCGGGCTGTAATGGTGAACATGTCTTTCCTTAGCAAGGAATTTCATGGACGACTCCTCATTCTTTTTATGCTAATGATAACATCACAGGTAGGAATCACTCCAGTTGGTAGGCCCAGATTCCCGACGTGGCGACCAGCCATATAGGAAAAAACGCCAGGGGCAGTCCGTGAGGCATACGATGTTTAATCAAAATCTATTATGTACAGCAAGAGGAAAATATTAATAAGATGATAGCAAGAGGTTCTTCAAGGCATTTTCCAAAGTAGAGTGTTTAAAGATGTATCCGCTAGCTAAAAGCTTCCTTGGGATTACCCTCTGCCCATAAACAAAGACTGTGGCAAATTCACCAGTTATGAGCCTTAATATAAACTCTGGTATAGGCGGTACTAGAACTCGTTTACCTGTTAGCCGCGATATGGTCTCCATCAGTTCGTGATTTTGTATAGGTTGAGGAGCAATCACGTTTACTGGCCCAGAAATATCTTCATTATCCAATAAGAAAAAGAAAGCTCCAGCAACATCAGCTTGGTGCACCCAGGAAACCCACTGCTGTCCATTGCCCCATCGACTAGCCAAGTGTAATTTAGCAAGGGATAATAATTTGGGTAATACTCCACCGTCGAGACCAAACACATGACCCAATCGGCAGATTACCACCCTAACATCACTCTCGGTTGCTTTCTCCGCCTCTTTTTCCCATTCTGTAGCAACCATCGCCAGGAAATCATTACCCTGCGCAGCGCTCTCATCAAGAATCTTATCTCTGTGGAAACCATAATAGCCTATACCGGATACATTGAAAAGGTGCTTGACCCTGCCTCTTCTATTTCTTAAAGCATCTACTATGTTTCTTGTGGCCACAATGCGGCTGTCAGCTATCTCGTGCTTTGCCCTCACCGTCCAGCGCCGAAAAATAGAGGCACCAGCTAAGTTAATCACTACATCATATTCCGAAAGAAGCTCCTGCCACGGTCCAGGCTTCAAAACG
>Ga0180438_10004329_pt1 | contig 20507 bp, 21 predicted proteins | sample SS_ome_12_FD_132455 | JGI IMG/M metagenome (GOLD analysis project Ga0180438, IMG submission 132455) | Hypersaline lake sediment archaeal communities from the Salton Sea, California, USA - SS_3_D_2 metaG | ecosystem: Environmental > Aquatic > Non-marine Saline and Alkaline > Hypersaline >... | reverse complement strand
GGGCGGGCATCGACGTGTCCATTTTTTCTAAGGGCAAAAAACGACTCATAATCGGCCGCTAACGACCTGAGTACATACTGTAACACCTTCGAGTATACCCTGCAATATTCAGGGTAGTGCGCTTTAATGTACGGTAGGTCGTTTTGCTGTTTACGATAGTTCACGCCCTTAATGCCGTGTCTATAGGCGTGCCTTCGTTCGGCAAGTGCGAAATTGTAGATGAGCCTGCATTTTTCCGAGAGTTCCCATAGCACTTCTTCCTGTTCAGGGGTCGGAAAGATCCTAATTTTCTGTGTCAGTTTCATAGGCTTCACGCAGACTCTTTTACTAGTACTTCTATCCCAAAAAACTATATAAAGCTAGCGGTTTTCATCCCCCACCTGGCGGAAGGGGATTTCCCGCCGATAAAGTTAAAACATGTACTTTTTAAGTAAAAAGCGCAAATATAAACTACGGGTCTATAAATTTCGAAATGCTTAGGTGAAGGATTCTGATGGTATTATGGACGGAAAAGTACAGACCAATTACACCAGACCAAATTGCAGGCAATAAGAAGGCTGTAAGTGATTTATTGAATTGGTATGAGGAATGGACAGAAAAGCAAAGAGTTGAAGAAAAGAAAAAGAAGACAGCAATCAAGTTTCCACTTCTTGTTGGACCTCCTGGTACAGGAAAGACTTCAGCAGTTTATGCTTTAGCAAATACTTATGGGCTTGATGTAATTGAAGTGAATGCGAGTGATAAAAGAGGGCAATCTCAAATTCAAGACATTGTCGGTTTGGCAACAACAGAAGGCTCACTTTACTCCGGAACCCATCCTAAGAAGCTAATTTTAATCGATGAAGTAGATGGTGTCTCTGGTCGCGAAGATCGCGGAGGAATAGCTGCTCTAATAAAGATATTCAAAGAAGCAAGAGTTCCAATTATTGCAACGGCTAATGATCCATACAACCAAAGATTATCATCTTTTAGAAGATATTGTACAATTATTAAATTTCAACGTCTACGTGCAGCCAGTATAAAAAATGTACTTAAGAAGATCTGCAAGAACGAAGATATTGTTGTTGACGATAGTATTTTACTCAAGATAGCAGAAAACTCCGGTGGTGATCTGCGGTCTGCAATTAATGATTTGCAGGCAATAGCTATGGACAAAAACGAACTTACAGAGAATGATTTGTCTACATTGACATCGAGAGATCACGAAACTGATATTTTTAAAGCGTTGAAAGGTCTATTTTCAGCTAAAACTGTAAAGGATGCACGTATGTCAGTAAGAGATTTAGATATAAGACCTGACATGCTTCTACTTTGGATTAATGAAAATGCAGCAAAACACGCCATAGAACCTGAAATACTTGCACAGGTGTATGATGCAATTTCAAGGGCTGATCTTTTTAGGGCTAGAATACGCAAACGACAGCAATGGACTTTGTTGAAATATGTATATAGCAATATGATAGAAGGCGTAGCAAATCCATTAAAGGGACAGAGATATACCTATCAAAGATATGAATTTCCTACTTGGGTATCGCAAATGAGCCGGACAAAAGAAGTTCGGGGAGCAACCGGAGAACTTGCTGCAACTATCGGAAAAAAAGTTCATACTTCCAAAACAAGAGCAATAAGAGATTACGTGCCTTTTATTAAATGGATGTTTACTGATCGAGAGATGTCAGCAAAACTTACTAAATGGTTCAATTTTTCAGATGAAGATCTTTCTCTGCTGACAGAAAAAAAGAATATAAAAGAAATTAAAAAAGAAATGGAAAAACTCAAACCTCCTCCAAAACCTGCAAAGCAAGTAAAGAAAGAGAAGACAACAGAAAAAACAAAAAAAGTTGAGAAAAAGAAAACTACCAAAGAATCAAAGGAAAAGATTGAAAAAGAATCCAAAAAAGTAACAAAAAAGGTTGTCAAAAAAGTAAAAAAGAAACTAGAGGAGCCAAAAGAGGAAAACACAAAACCAGAACACACACAATTAGATAAATGGTTCTAGATATGACTTTTATCGCCCCATGCCTGTCATCCATCCCCGTCACAGGAGGCGTCAGACCCCTCGGGTTCAGTCTCATGCTTAAGAACGTTTTACCCGCGAAGAGCGAATAATATACCGTCTTATGGCTTCTAGATATTACAATCAAGTGATAACGTTTCATTGAGTTTATTACACGGTTAGGTTTCATTTGCATAACGAGGTGGAAAACTAGAATGTCACGAAGAAAATGTGTGCACTGTGGGAAAGTCATTTCTGATTCAAAATCAGTTGCAAAGTTAGTAGAGATTACTACAAAAAAGAGAAAGGTCATTAAAGCGTGGTCATGCAAGAGCTGTTGACTTTTTTCATCCTTGGATCTATCATCTAAAGTTGCTCTCATAATCTAAATGCCTCCTAATTCATTTATGAAAAGGTTTACCATAAGGAGTAAGTGATTATTAAGCGAGGAAAATCCATAACTAAGAGATTCGTTGATTTTTTGTAACTCTTGAGACTTACGAATGTAGGAATAAAGGGAATAAAGAGAATATTGACGTTTCTCAATATCATGATTCTACCTGAAACACTATGAACCCTAAGATGATGTTTATACTATTGATGATGCTGTTAAAGACCATATGGAAATTATAATCTTTCCTACTCGCTAGAGTATAGTGAAAGAAAGACCATGACTATCAATGTTCTGCCAGACTTATCAGTAGTTGTTAAAGCTCCTGAAACTATTCCTTATGAAAAAGTGGTAAAAAAGATCAAAGCACGATTACCTTGGATTTTGAAACAACGCGAATATTTTGAACAATTTTTACCTCCTGAAACCCCTAGACAATATATTAGTGGAGAAAACCACAGATATTTAGGGAGACAGTTCCGTCTCAAGATTAGGTCCTCAAAAAAAGATAGAGTAAAACTTAAAGGGAAATATTTCCTTGTCTGTTCCCAGAATAAGAAGGATCCAGACTATAACAAACAATTACTAGCAGAATGGTTTAGACAACATGGATCAATATATCTTGAACGAGTTCTTGGAAACTGCTATCCAAAACTTCGTAAATATGGCGTCGAAAAACCCTCTTTTGAAATTCGACCCCTGAAAAAACGCTGGGGAAGTAGTGACCCTGAAAAAGGGATAATTAGCTTTAATATAAATCTGATTAAAGCCCCCATTCATTGCATTGAATATGTCGTGACTCATGAATTAGTTCACCTCAAGTATCCGTATCATAACAAAGAATTTTACAATCTACTTTCTTTAGTCATGCTTGAATGGGAAGAACATAAACTGAGATTAGAAACGGTCAAATTTTAAAATCGGTTTTACTAAGGACTTTGAAAGTGAATCGACAAAAAAGAATGTCTCGCCGAAAATGTGTATATTGTGGAACTGTCATTTCCGACTCAACTTCGGTTGCGAAGTTAGTGGAAATTACAACAAGACGAAGAAATGTAATAAAAAAATGGGCTTGTAAAATATGTGCAAAAGAGTATAAATAATTGGAGTTTTTTCCTCTTTAAGAGAGAGGATTACGCGATCTGAACAAGTTCAGAAGGTGTGTATGAGAGCCGCTTGCACCCTGTTTTTGTTATTACGATGTCATCTTCCAATCGAACTCCACCAAGATCCTTAATATAAAGTCCCGGCTCAACAGTAAGTACCATATTAGTTTCTAGTAACTGTTCAGAATGTGGTGACTTTTTGGAAATAATTGGTCCAACATCATGCACTTCTATGCCGAGAGGATGCCCTGTTGCATGAATAAACAGTTTTTTTTCATCAAAGCCGAATTCCTCAATAGTAGCTCGGGTTATTTCATCAAGAGTATAAGCGGGAATTCCTGGTTTTGCTGCTTTTATTGCGCGTTCTTTTGCCTCATAGACAGCCTCGTACATTCTAAGTGCTTGTTCAGTAGGTCTACCTGTATAGAAGGTCCATGTTTGGTCTGAGGAAGCTGGTGAAGGATCAGTTATAAAAATACCCATGTCAATCAGAAGTAATTCATCCTTTCCTAGTTTTTCAAAGGAAGATGGAACGTGGTGAGGACTCGCTGCATCTGGACCTATGCCTACAATCGTGTCAAACGCAGGTTCTCCAACTTTTTTTGATCTACAATCTATTTCGGAAAGTATATCTCGTTCTGACATACCAACACTCACAAAATTTGGAACATCTTCCAAAATTTCCAGTGTATATTTACATGCTATTTCGTGAGCCTTTATTTCAGCTTCAGTTTTTTTTGTGCGTAATTTTTTTAGAAATAGCGCTGCAGGTTCAAAACTAATTTTAGGAAACATCGTTTTTAATTTAGTTACTTCTCCATAAGTCATAAGATCAAATGTATCATCACGTCCCAGTGGGTCATCCACATAGTCAAGAATGATCTTGGAATTATCTGAAAACTGAGAAAATTCATTTTTTATCTGTTCAACTAATTGCTTTGTATCACTGTACGAAGATACTTCTATGCCTACTACATCCTCGAAAATTGGCGCTTCCATCTGCGATACTATGATATGAGGATTTTCGTTAGGTGTAACAATGATAAATAGTCTTCCTGGATTTTTTTTCCCAAGCAAAAGAAGAGCATGTAGATCCTGTCCGTGGTTTGTTAAAATGACCCATCCATCGTAATTCATTTCCTTAAGTAATTCTTGAGCATGTTTTATTCTTTCTACAGTCATAGTTAGACCTACCAAGGTATTTTTTAAAAAACTGAAGTTCTATAGAAGCTTAAGTTGGTTTAGTAGTTGAAATGTATGCGTCTGTTTTTCGGTTTCATATTTTTTGATAAGGGCAAGATCTTGAGAAGTATCTATATCGATCATAAGTCGTGGTGATCTAAACACAGTGTAGGAAACATGAAAATATCGAGCGATTCTCACATGGATATTACTGCTGTTTTTTCCATAAAAGACGTGAGGGATTATGCTAGGAGGAGCCCGCAACAATATATTGGTGCCATTATCTTTTGAAGGCACAATTACAACCCATGGACGACTTATTGCCTTTTTAATAAGAAGATCAAGAAGATGTGAAGTAAGCAAAGGTAAATCTCCAAGAATAACCATTAAACCTTCAGCACCACGTTTTTCTAATTCGCCTGTTCCTTCAGAAACAGCAACATTTAGACCACGCTCATCTTTTTCAAGGATTGTTTTTGCACCTAACTTCTCAGCAAGTTTAATTATCTCGTGATCTGGTGACATCACGAAGGTTTCACTGATGCTTTTCGCTTCTAAAGTTGATTGGACTACATCGGTGAGCATCACTTTAGTAAGACGCTTTCGAGCTTCAGGAGAAATATTGCTTATGCGAGTTTTTGAATTCCCTAATCTTTTCATTGGAATAAGCGCATATGTGTTCACGAGATCACCTTTTTGAATATAAAAGGCTATTATGAATTTTTGTCTTATGTAAATAGCGAGGACATGAATACCTTTATAAGTATTGCAGGTACACCTTTAAGCTATCATCAGTAGAAGTGATTACTATGACAAAGACATTAGAAGTCGCAGTTATTTCAGGGGATGGAATTGGACCCGAGATAACTACTGCTACAATCAATGTGCTTGAGACACTATCAGATAAATATAGTTTTTCCTTACGATTTAAAGAGGTATTCGCAGGAGACGGTGCTCTAAAGGAAACTGGACACGCATTGCCCAGTAACGCCATAGATGAAATTAAAAAGAGTTCATGTTGCCTGAAAGCGCCGATTGGTGAAACAGCAAGAGATGTAGTTTTGCCTCTTAGACAAGAACTCAACCTCTTCGCAAACATTAGGCCCGCAAAAACTATTCCTGGCATTCCGAGTATTCACTCGGGAGTGGACTTGGTAATTGTTAGAGAAAATACTGAGGGGCTCTATAAAAATATAGACGATATAACAAAAGAATGCGCGATTAATGTTCGAATGATCACAAAGGAAGCAACTGAACGTATCATGATTGTTGCGTGTAAAATGGCAAAGGAAAGGCGGAAAAAACTAACTATTGTTCATAAGGCTAATGTGATGATAAGCTGTGTATTCTTTCGAAATGTCTGCTTAGAAATTGCAAAGAATTTTAGTGAGATTGATATAAACGAAATGTATGTAGACAACGCAGCATACCAACTGGTGATCAATCCTCAACAATTTGATACCCTAGTTACTACCAACATGTTTGGAGATATTCTAAGCGATGAAGCCGCAGGGGTGACTGGAAGTTTGGGCATTCTTCCTTCTGCAAACCTAGGACAGGATATTGCTATGTTTGAACCGGTCCATGGTGCGGCTTTTGATATCGAAGGAAAAGGTATAGCGAATCCTACTGCAATATTGTTAAGTTGCGCGATGATGCTAGATTGGCTAGGTGAAAAATACTCAATAGATGATGCAAAACAGGCAGCAAGAGATCTTGAAAACTCTATTTTGAAAATATATGAGGAAACCAACATTAGAACTCCAGATCTTGGCGGTAAAAATACTACTAACGACTTCATAAAAGAGTTACTTTCCAGATTTTAATTTCTTCCAAAAGATTTTTCTAGGTCGAAAGGTGAGATGACATAAGGACTAATGATTATCTCAGTTTTTGGAGTTGGGAATGTTGGAAAAGGTTAGGATGCCAGAACTTGAAAAGATTGACCGCCCAAATCTAGGTGATAAAATAGATATTCGACTATTTAGAGCATTAAGCTTATTTAGCCTACGTGATGTTGTTGGAGAGGATGCATCTAAAACATTGGCATATGCGGGTGGTAAAGCGTTAGGTAGGAGAACAAAGTTTAAGGAATTCGAGGAATTCCTGCAGTGGATGGAGGAAAAGGGTATTGCAAGAACAAAGTCATTTACATTCGATTCAGAAAAAGGGATCGGAAATCTCATTCTGTTTGAGACACTGTCATCAGCAGGTCTGCCAAACCTAGGAAAACCAGCTTGTAGCTTTGAAACAGGACTTATTTCGGGTGTCATTGAACGATTAAAAGATAGAAGATGTCTTGTGCGTGAAATTAGATGCTATGGAAAAGGAGATAATGAATGTGAATTTTATATAGAAGTTCTTGATGTACCAGCATACTTAAAGAGAATGTAAGACTTTTACATATTTTCCTATCAAGGCACTCAAGTTTTTAGACAATACGAAATATCTCCCATCCCAAAAAAGGAATTTTAATCAATTAGGATGAGGCTATGCTGAGATTTTTAGAGCATCTTTTACAAGAAGAAACAGATCCACGTTGGTTGCGTGTATCCGTTGGAGTTATACTGATTTGGTATATCGTTGATATGGGATTTTTCTTTTTCATCGGTGCAATTATTGGCGACAATTTGTTTTCGATCTTAGGGCCTTAAAAAAAGGAAAATCGTCGTGTTTTTTCAGAATTGCCTTCCCAATCTTCCCAACCATTTCAGGTTTATTAATGGCAGCCCTAGCAATAGAAAATGCATCGGCACCGGCGTTAAGCATTTGTATTGCAGAATTAACATCTATTACAGAGTTATTACCTATCAAAAAAATATCTACCGAGTCAGATATCCTTTTTATAACATCTAAGTCAGCAAATGGATAGCCAGATTTCATTGTGTCAACATGAATTACACCGGCGCCTGCTGCAACCATTTTTTTTGACAGACTTATTTCATCAACGATGTTCGCTCTGATTTTGACTATCAATGGGATATCAGTATGTTCTCTAAGAATCGAAATCCAATGACATAATCTTTTTTGGTTCATAAGGAGTGCTTGCCCAGTTTTTAGCGCTAAAAATTCCTTCTGTCTACAATGGGCGTTTAACTCAAGCGCATCCACGTCAGCATCTTGCGTTATTTTTGCGGCTAATAATAGTCCAGTTTCAGTGGCAAAGCGCGCATTTATACTTACTAGGGCTTTTCCTTCACGAGCAATAGAGATTTGACTTTCAATGTACTCTGTTAGTTCTTTAAGATCTATAATGAATTCTGATCGGCCTCTAGTGGTAGAAAATCTTGCCGCGTCTAGTGTTTGCTTATCAAAATTGAATCCTCCTAGGGTGACCATCCCAGCTCCACTTTTCATGGCACGCGCACAAAAAGAACCATCATTAATCCCTGCCATTGCTGATAGAATTGCAGGGTTTTCTAAATTTAGCATCTTCTTGCCTCAATTAGGTGAAGGATTTCCTGAGCTAGATTGATCTTGCTAGATTGATCTTTCATTATAATGTCTGTAGGAAATGCAGATATTCCAAGGTCTTCGATTGGAGAAATAAACTGTGTATCTGTATTTTGTATAACTAAAACATCCAAAAAGCTAGAATAAATCTTTGCAATAGAATACGGAGAAACCTCAAGATTTTGAGATTTCATAAGTTGACCAGCAGGACCACTTAATGGTTGTTCTCCGATTATGGGAGAAATCGCGATTTTTAGGCTTTCTGACATTTTTAAAGCCTCTTTTATTCCTTTTGTCTTCAGAATCGGTCCTATTGAAGTAATGGGATTACTTGGCCCAATAATAATAACGTCACTTTCTAAGATTCGATTAATTACTCCGCTAGATGGTTTTGCAGTTTGAACTCCTTCAAATTCAATCGATTCTACTTTAACATTTGCATGTTCTTTTACCCAAAACTCTTGAAAATTTAATTGTCCTTTATTTGTTAATACAATTGTTGTGACTTTTTGATCAGTCATAGGAAGTACACAAGCCTTTATGTTCAAGCGCACGGAGATATTATTAATAACCTCTGAGAGTAAAAGGCCTTCATTCAATAAGCGTGTTCTATGGATATGAATTGCAAGATCACGATCTCCTAGTTGAAACCATGTGTCATAGCCATATTTTTTTAACATATCAAGGCAGTTAAACGTGTCATCTTTTATGCCCCACCATTTTTCTTCATCTAGTAATCCAGAAAGGCTGTAAAGGACAGAATCGATGTCGGGAGAAATATAAAGGCCATAGAAATAGTAATCATCAGCTGTATTACAAATTATAGTCAAATTTTCCTCAGAAACAAGCCTTACAAGACCTTGCAGTAATTTTGGAGTACCAGTTCCTCCACTCAACAGCGTAATGCGAATTACTGCACACCTCCTAATAACAACAAAACAACAATCCGCGGAAATGTAAAAAAGACTATTCTATAACGACTCGATAGACGATATGTAAACCAGCAGTAGGGCTTTCTCGATATATTTTTACTATTCGTCCAGGTTTTGCCCCTATAGCTTTTGCTGCGGGATCCGCGGCTTGAATTGCGGGAAGTTGATATTTGTTAATATTATAGTGTTCTAAAACTTCATTAGCTTCCTTTTCAGATAATAATTCATGTTTTGGAACAAGAACATGTTCAAAAATATTAAAAATAGGATACTTTGTTGGAAGTAATTCAATATTCTTCTTTTTTGATTCAGCTTTTGCGGCTGGCGTATATCTTTCTAAAGTTGCAAGAAGCGCCTGCTCTACACCATGTTTTTTCATTGCTTTATCTAATGCTCGTACTAATGCAACACCGACAACATTTTTGCTAGGAATGCGTACTAAAAAATTCAGTACTTTTTTATCCTCTTTCTTTTTTGCAAGGATATCAATTTCTGACTCGGTCTCTTCGATCGATTCGACTTTATATTTTCTATTTTCAAGCAGTTGTAATACTCCTTCTTTCACACGTTTCATCGTTTGACTCAAGGCCAGCGCCTCCCTCAAAACTCTAATGTATTTTTTTCGTATAAATGAAGCAAATACACTTCACATGATAAGTTTAAAAAGACTTAGCAGATTTTATAAGTCTTATTAGCAAAATTTATCCGTCGTTAAAAAACGGGGGTCCAATTTAAATGTACCGAAACAGGAAGTTGATGATTTTAATTTCAATCTTGTTTGTGCTTACGATCTCGTTAAGTATATACCCTAAAGAAACTCACGCAGCTGTTGTAGTCACCGTCACCCCCTATCAAAATCAAGTTGTCAAAGGCGATTTGCTTGAGGTCAATGTAACTGTCTTTGATAATGGAGATCCGGTCGGAAACGCTAGAATTAAATTAACTTTGAGTCAACTCTCAAAAGAGTTTGAAGTAACATCTTCGATGTTTGCAAAACTTCAAACTGGTATTTACAAAACGACCTTCAACACATCTTCACTAGCAATAGGAACATGGAGTTTGACAGCTGAGGTCCAAGCCAGAGGAGATACACATTACGGACAATCTAGTGTTACCATTATTACATCTCCAGAGAGGGAAACATCCGAAAACCCTGTATTTCTGATTATTGCGGCTGCAGGAATATGTATTGGAGCAATAGGACTTGCATACGTGTCTGTAATAGAATTATTTGGCACAAGGAAGAAGAAAAAGCGCAAACGAAAATAATAGTCTCAAAATAATGGACCATATAAACTTTTTTTTTAACTAGGAAGTGATCAACATGACAGATATTATTGTATGTTTGACTTTTGACTATGATGCGGAAAGTGTCCAAATCCGAGCGCTTGAAGAAGCTGTTAGGGTTTCGAAAGGGCAATTTGCCGTCAAACGAGGCTAATCCCGAATTCTTGCCCTCCTAGAAAAACATGAGATTCAAGCGACCTTTTTTACCTGCGGATGGACAGCAGAACAATATCCAGAAACTATGAGCGAAATCGTTTCACACGATCACGAAATTGCAGCACATGGCTATCTACATGAGAATTTTGATACCCTCTCAGTCTATGAGCAAAAAGATGCACTTCAAAAGACTCACAAGGCTCTGGAAAAAATTGTAGGTGCAGGTTCAGTAAAAGGATTTAGAGCCCCATACTGGAGACTGGCTCATAATACACTTCAGTTGATCACGGAAATGGGCTATATTTATGATTCGAGTCTGATGGCAGATGATCGACCTTATGTTTTACAGTTTTCAGACATTGCCGGAAAGTTAGTTGAATTCCCTGTAGAATGGTTTCTCGATGACTGGCCTTTGTTCGAAATGAAACAAACATCACCTTCATCAGTTTTTGAAATATGGAAAGCTCAGTTTGATGCCCTAATAGAAATGGAAGACATCCCAGAGGGTTACCGAGTTTTTAACCTTACACTCCACCCCTCATGTAGCGGTCATGCTTATAGAATTCGATTGTTGGAGCGTCTTATCGAGTATATGAAAGCTGCTGGAGCTATGTTTTCTCTGATGGGTGACGTTGCAAAATCCATCTTGGCAAAAGAAAGATAGTATTTTCAAATTTGTTGGGCGATCTTAGATACATTTGATGCTAGACAAGGTACAATTAATTCATCAAGCGTTAGAGATCCGTGTGAACCGAACTTGACTGTGGGACTCATTAGTCTATCAATCCAATCCATTTTTTTCTCTTTAGTTGGTTTTGGAAGGTCTAGATGATAGCCAGTTTTTAAGAAGACTATTAGATCCCCAAATCGTTCTTGTAATCTTTTTATGGTGTGATTATTAGATGCGGGACATCCAAGAAAGTCTATCACATCTGAAAAATTATATACAACGCCTTTATCTCCAATGAAGTTAGAAAGGAAGTTTTTAGCCTCGTCTAAAAACTCTGATTTTATGTAAAAATGGATCGCACGTCCACTCCTTCCAGGTCTAAAAGAAATATATTTGCCTAACTGTTCGATGTCATCCTTCGTAAAAGCAAGTATTCTATCTATTGGAACTTGACCATGATCAGAAAAGAGAAAAAGAGTAGTCTTTTCACTCAAGCCATTTTTTTCTAAAGCTTTAATAAATTCACGAAGTCTGATTTCGAAATAATGAAAACCTGCAAGATATTCTTGACTATTCGGTCCGTAGAGATGAGAGAGTTCATCCAAATATCCAATGTAAATGTTAAGGAGCATTTTAGGCTGCTGTATCTTTTTCTTATTCTTATTCTTTATTATCTTCTTTGCTTTTGCGAATAAGTCAATCATGTTTGCATAGCCAATGTCAGTCCGTATTTTGGGATCCACAAGCAAGTTAGATAGTCCTGTGCCGAGAATTCTGTGATGGATTAAACCTACATGCGCAACTAAATCACGATTCATCAAATCATAAAGAGAAGGATTCCAAGCGAGTTTTCGAAAGTTAATTCCGCTTCTCATTAAGCTATCTCGCGTTTTAAAGTCAATTGGACTCATCTTAAGAAAATCTATTATGTTATCGTACTCAGGAATGTATATTTTGTGCCCAACGATTCCATGTTCGCAGGGAGTTAGCCCAGTATGAGCACTCATTAAGCATGTGGATGTTATCGTGGGACACGTTGAAGATAATTGAAAGCCATGACTTTTAACAATAGAAAAAAGCCAGTTTGACATCTCTTGTAGTTTTGTAAAGCCTAAGGTGTCCACTAAAATGACGACAGCAGTTTCAGCACCCATACATTCGTTAGCTTCCAAAACTCGTTTTGTCTGTGGTAGATCAAAAAGTGAACGTCTTCCAAGATCTTGATCTAAACATTTAAAAGCTGAAGGGACTACCATAGAAATATTCTGATGGTAGTCAGGGATGTAAAAAGGCGTATTTGATATTGCTTTAAGATCTAAAGACATGTTTGGTGTTTCCCAAAGTTAATTAAGGTTGTTTAAGCGCTCATTTAACTCAAATTCCGAATTGAATCTCAGATTTTGCGTTTTCAAGTTAATTGAGAAGACTAAATAAGTGTAAGTGGTCTATTTATGAAATAGTGTGCTTTAGATGTGCATCATGTTTTTTTATAACCTTTCTTTTCTGTAAATTAGTTCCTCTAACAAGAAACAAATTCTTTTTGCCATTCCTTTATTTGTGTATTGTTTTCCAATTTCATTCTGCAAGATTATTCACAGTTCCTTTTCTAGTCTCGTAATGTAAGAGAATCGAAATTACGTTTTTATCCTGATTCCTTGAAAATAGTTTATTGTTTACTTTTATCGCTCTCTCTGTGAATTTTAATGAAAAATGCTCGCATATGGTGAATTATGGATGATAAAATGACCGAACTTGCAGATCTACCTTGTACGCACACTCATATAAACTCTATATCCTCTATAGACAAATATAATAATTCTGAAAATGTCGAATGCTCTGAACCTATTACTTTTAGAGAATTACAACGTGAAAACTCCGTCTATAAATACTATGTAGAACTAAAAGATGATGTCTTTACCGAACGGGGCTACATTGACCTAATAAAAGTTCCTGGTATATATGTTTCGGGAGCAGGACAATTCCTTAAGGATTTAAGGAATAACAACAGCTTCAGCCAAAATGACATAGCGAAAATTTTACATGGCAAACCTTGGAAAGTGTCTCACTGGGAAAATAATCAGTATAGAATGCCCTTACATCAATTAGTTAGAATCACCGAAGCAGGTGGTTTCTCAAGAAATACTATTTACTCGCTAATTGATCAAGGAAAATTCAGCACTAAACACAATATACCAGTAAGATTTTGTAGAATTCGTAGTATTATAAAATACTTCAATCCTCAAAATGAGTATGACTATGCACGAATAACGTTACTTAAACATTGTCCTGAGTAAACTATTTCTAAAATAAAAGAGCAGTTAAATGTAAACCCGATAACATCTAACAATCACAAAGCGATAACATGTAGAGAATTATACAACTTTCTTACAACATTCTTCCAATATAGCAAAGTTCCTAAAATATGCCCTCCACTTACTAGAGATGGCAAACAGTGGTATAACAATAGCATTGATCTGAAACACGCCGTTATTTGTCCATGTCTCCAGAGCGATGGCAGCATGGATCAAGTTGGAAAGTACTATAGGATCAGATTCTGTGGCAAAAAAAAATCTTACATGACTTATTTGTAGATGCAATGTACTACGAATACAATGTATTACCAATATCTTACTTCAAATTTGAAACTGCGGGTACTTATTATACCAGATATGAAAGTAAATCAACAAACAAAATCGCAAACGAATTGATGAACTTTGCAGGGAATACAAAAACAGGGCCAGCACATGAACAAACCGTTGCGGAATATTTAAAGGAAGTACAACCACATATTGACTATCTAATGACTGCTTCTGAAAATGAGCAGAAGATTGCCTTGCGATTTTGGATGTCTACCGAGGGAAGTGTCACTGTACATAGTATGAATGGACTCGCTTATCCTCGTTTAGAGCTCGCATGTGCTCATCCAGATTTAGCTAAACAACTACAACATTTAGCACGACTACTCCACATAAACTTTACTATGACCCGTTCAAAAAGTAAATGGTCAAGAATCCAAGGGCTTTGCACTTCAGCTCTAGGCTCATGATTGCAATTTTTAAAACTCGGAGGGTTTATCAAAGGCGTTAAAATAGGTGGTAACAGCCCTTATCACGAAGGTATTGCCAAAGATGTTCTCTTACTTGGGATTCTAGAATATAAAAAGTGTGAATTGGAAAACCGTAATCTCAAAAAACTGCCAATTCAACAAGTACACTATAAAATCAATAAAATTATTAAGAACAGTAAGTATAAAGCAGTTGAGTATTATATCAACTACTTCATATAGGAAGATATAATGATGTAAAAGTGAAATACAATTCCTCTCTTTTCCATCCATATAAAAAGCAATTGTTTAATAGGTGGATTAAACCTCTTTTTGCATAACATAGTCTTTAGATTCTGGATTTGATCGACATCTTTTTTAAGGTTTTACGATATACTGCCTTTCAAAGCATGAAAAACTGGATTGCTAATAGAAGAATGGTATCGTATTGAGTTTTTACTAAACTAAACTCTGTGATATCTCTCATTTGTATAGCAATTTCAGTTCAAATAGATTATTCTTGAACTTCGAAAAAATCATTAAAAGGACGCGACTTTAATGCACCCATGGCTTATTAGAAACAAAATGAGATTATTTCGATCAATAATTCAACTGTGTGTCTTCCTTATAGTATTTGGAGTCATTTTTGATTTGGCTTTTGTAGCAATAATCGTTCCTTTTGTACAACCAACGGGAGCGCCTTATACAACGGTTGCCGGGGCCTATGACATCCTCTTGACGTCACTTGCATTTGGTATTTTTCCTTTACTCGCAATAGGAATTATTTTACTTACGGCTGTATTCTTAGGTCGCACACCCTGTGCTTGGGCGTGTCCTTTTGGATTTGTTGAAGACCTTCTTTCATATATTCGACCTAAAAAGCATGTTAAACCGATAACTCGGCAAAATGATAACTCCTTGAGACAAATAAGGCTTTATATTATAATTGCTACAATTTTGATATCTGCTATTGTTGGAATCAGACGACTTCAAAGAAGTAGCACAGGGATAGTAGAGGCTTTTGGTCCTTTTGCGAATAATTCTTTTGCGCCGCTTGATCCAGCTGCTACGCTATTTAGTTTTTTGCCGCACTTCTTTGCAAATATCTTAATTTTCCTTCCTCCTACTTATGAAAAACTTTATCAATTGGGTGGTTGGCCGGTTCTTCTCTGGATTCGTGTCGCAGTCCTTGCAATCATTGTTTTGGTTTCAATATATGTGCCAAGGGCATGGTGCAGATACTTCTGTCCGCTAGGTGGAATATTAGGATATTGTGGAAAATATGGTCTCTTAACGCTTAAAAGAAATCCAATTCGATGCCCGAAAGGAGAATGCGATGATTGTATGAAGGTATGTCCAATGGGTGTTCGTTTACTGGATACAGGGCATGGTGAAGAATTAGAAAAGATCCGCGATGATAACTGTATTTTGTGTCTTGAGTGTGTCAACGCTTGTAAACATGATGCTTTGTCTTTGTCATTTATCTAATCAATTTAGTGCTGTATTCATCACCTTCTCTTTGTATTTGAACTATTCCACACTGTCAATAGGGGGCTTTCCGCCGCATAAGTTAAATTTTTCAAAAGAACTCATACTTATTCAATGAAGATAGTCTACAATTATTTCAAATACTTGAATGAAAAAAGACGATTTCAAATACTTAATTGATCTGTTAAACAAAGGGGAGATTAAAGAATGTCATCTGTATCTATTAAAATAGATCATCCAAAGGGAAATATTCGATATCCAGATAATTTTCCAAATAAAGAGGAGGCAGATCAGTATCGCTATGGATTCACTTTATACAAAGACGTTATTGTTCAGTGGAATAGAGACAGAGACGAAAGGTTATTCAAATGGTACGATTCACTTCCAGAAAAATTACGAGAACACATTATAATCGTTCAGAAGCATGAGGATAAGATATACCTTGTGTTAGATAAAGAAATTAAAATCAAGGATATTGGGACATCTTGGGATGTCGAGGGTGAGATATGGCAACTTGCTGGAGATGAATTGAGAGTTAAAGGCAGGGGCGCTGCGTACTGAACTTAAATATGGAATCCGGAGGGTTAGATTGTAGTTATATCTCAAGGCACTGTTGTTCGTCCTCCATGCGAAGCTTATAGTGCATCAATTGAGATTATTGAAGGATGTCCTTGGAATTTTTGTACGTTTTGTTGGCTGTATAAAGATCAAAGAGCACAATTTTTTAGAAAACGCTCTCGAACAGATATTTTTAACGATTTAAAACGAATGAAATCATCATTAAGTTTTGCTACTAACTTCTTTTTAGGTGGTAGTAGTGCTATCTGCTCCGAAACAACATTATTGTGTGAAGTGCTTCAATTCATTAATCAAAACTTCCCTCATCCTCAATACATAAGCAGTTACGCTAGAGCCTCAGATATATTAGGGAAAAAGAATGATGAACTGAAAAAATTGCATGATAATGGATTAAAAACAATCTATATGGGAATAGAGACAGGTAGCGCTTCACTTCTCAAAAAGTGTAGGAAAGGAATAACTCCCGAGGAAATAATAAGAGCAAGCAAGAAAGTTATGCATGTGGGATTCACACTCTCTGTTAATGTGATTCTAGGTCTTGGAGGCAAAAAATTCTCTGAAGAGCACGTTATTGAAACCACGCGTATTTTAAACTTGATCAACCCCCAAATGATCCGCTTCAGGACGTTACATATTTTGCCTAATTCACCACTCTATCTCGATATGCTATCAGGCATCTTTGAAGAGTTAGAACCTCATGAGTTTCTGAAAGAACAATTTTTGATATTAAAAAACTTGACAGTAACTAGCGAAATATTTAATGATCATATTTCAAATTATAGTCAATTTAGCGGAAATTTACAAGAAGAAAAGAACAAAATGCTCTCATTCTTAGAAAACATCATTTATAGTCCTTATACAAAGTTATCCCGACAAAGCTTAACACTTGAATTTCTTGAAAAATAAGCACTGATACTCCCTTGTTTTTGAGGGAAACTGATTCTAAGACAGTTATAAGTCTGTCCTTAAGAGAGGATAGTTCATTCTCTAAAACCATAGTAGACATTAATCATTAAAAACAAAGTAGAACGTACTGTGAACGAGTAATAATCAATAATAAACAAGTATATAAAATTAGTTATAGTCGATTATGACCATTCCAGGTCACTTAAACACATCGACTATTTTTTTAATTCTAACTACCCCATTTTTTAGACCACTTTGCGAAAGTGGAGACATGTAGGATTCATAACAGTTTTCATGAATCGTTGTAAGAATAAACCGTATTTGAGTAGATTCATCACGCTTTACGAGAATTGGGATTCGTTTCACAGCAAGAAGATTTTTTTCACGTGCATTTTCATTTTCAATTAATTTGTGATGTCTATCTTCTTCCATCAGACAAATTGGACATATATATCTAGGTGACATTTGAGCAAATCCTGTATTGTTCTTTTATTGATTGAAATCTCTCATAATTTTATATATAAAATGTGGAAAATCCTTCCGCTATTGTAGAAAATTCTTCCGCACAATAATTTAGAAAAAAACGGCATTAAACGAGTCAAAAAAAGGTTCCCATTAAAGTAAAAGTGCAAAAAAGAATTTTGAAAGAGCAGCGTTGCTTAGCTACTCTATTTGACGCCCAATGAGATAATGTGCGATTCCGTGGATGATAAAGAAAATATTTTTATGATGTTCTCGTCCTCATACCTGTCATCCATTCCCGTCGTAGAAGGCGTCAGACCTCTCGGGTTCAGTCTCATGCACAAGAACGTGTTCTCCGCGTGATGCGAGGAACATTCCGTCTTGTAATCGGTATATTTTCCAAAGACTATAAAAATTATTAAAATTGTTAAACCGACTTTTATTACCACTTTTCGATCCTGAAAGCAAAGCAGAGCTGAGTTTTCTACAACTTATTTTTATCCCTCATTAAGTCGCTTCTTGAAAAAACGACTTTTTACTGCCACTTCTCTCGAAAACAACTTAACGTTGTCGCTTCTGTCGATTTTGCATCGCTCACCACCTTGAAGATTTCTTCCTGTTCGTCAACTTTACCTCATGATGTTCCGCTAGGAACCGATACAAGTTGTAAAGTGGCAACAAAAAGTTGCTTTCGAGTCAGCAAAATATTGTTTTAACACCATCAACTAAACAATGAATACTACGCCAAATATGGACGCTCCTTCGGTATTGAGAGTCACGACACGTCTCGCCCGTTTTTCATAGCTGAAGAGGTGTTACTCGATCCGAGTTTTAACTGCGTTTCCAATCAATACGTCAGATGGTCTAATGCCTTCGAAAATACTTATCAACCTAACCTTCTTTACTACTGCTCTTCGCATCCTTAAGTTAAAACTTACATTGTTTTCAAGTCAAAAATAATTTCTAAAACGAAAATCTGCAATTTTGAGTCACTTGAAAGTATCAACCATCTTTTGTACTTGAATCACCCCATTTTTTAGACCACTTTGCGAAAGTGTAGGTATCATAACAGTTTTCATGAATCGTAGCCAAAATGAACCGTATTTGAGAAAAAAGTTTTCTATCGAAATAAAGAGCAAAAAAGAGTTTTAAAGGAGTAGCTTAGTTTTACTACTCTACTTGACGCCCTAACAGGTAGTGTGCTATTCCATGAATGATAAAAGCAATCCATGGTATGATTAAGAGCGCTGCAACCCCAGCAAAATACTCTGGAGGTACAGTGAAGCCAGCAAAGGTCTCTAAAACAGGTAAAAGATTCCAGATGAGTTGAGAGACGATCACACCTAACAGCGTTAGGATTATACCAGCTAAAATATAGATTATACCAGTAAGTTTATTTATAATGCCAGCAGCCATATTTTTCACCCAATTCTTAGACCAACTATTACAGGTATTTTACTACTAAAACAGGTATTTTAGTGTTTTCTAGACAGAGAAATAGTTATACCCACTAAAATGTAAAGTATGCCTGTAATTTTGTTTATGATTCCAACAGCCATATTCATCACCCGTTTCATGTACTAGCTATTACATGTATTAACTGCAAAACAGCTTTTTCTGTGTTTCTATTTTTGTTTTTGTCACATTTTAGAGAAAATTATTGCTTCGTATATGTTAATATTTAGTTCACATCTGCAAAGGGAAAGCACTACTTTATTATTTAGGCTTTTTCATAATGCTAGAACTGTTTTTTTGAACGTCTGTAGAGATAAATGCTTACAAGTATTATTGGGACAACGATAAGAACTATATAAACAATTAATAGCTGAGACGGAAATGTTAACCATGTTACGGTGTTTTTCGCCAGTTCAGTATGAGAGAATCCCTCGATATCAATCAGAAGATCCCAGAAATCCAACTCCGATCCAAAAACCAACACTTTGCTAAGTCCACTCTCCCAAACTGCAAGAACGTCATATGAACCCGCTGTTCCGATTGATTTGGCTGGACTGTTAACACTTAATGCGCAACCTAAATAATAAACTGATTGAACATTCCTTGTAACAGTGTGATCAGAAAGTGTTAATTCGTCTGCCTCCACAACTGTTGGCACACAAGTGATTCCATAAACCTCAGTTAGTTCATTGATACTAGAGAAATCAAGTATTACATCATTTATATCTGTGGAACCCACAACAATACTGCCTGGAGGATTAGCCAAGACAAATAAATCTCCTCCTGAAGAAACAAAATTTTGAATTGAAGAGATTTCACTGCTTTGAAGCATTGTTTCCGGGTCAGGAAGTATTAATGCATCATATCCACTTAATGAAGTACCAGTTAGTGATCCAGTCGTTACATCCAGATCAATTCCTTGCTTTGTGAGTATTTCATAGTATTTGTAAAACATACTATAAGGACTGTCGCCATAATAGTATCCAAAATATCCATCTGCATCATGTGATTGATCCCACAGAACTCTAGCAATAGGAGCTCTCACTTCCAAGTCAATTTGACTTGACGCAACTGCCGTTCCTGCCTCTTTAACTACCAAACGTCCTGAGTAAGTAAACGGAATTGCTACTGGCGGAATTATGACTGAAACTGTCACAACAGCATATCTGTCTACACTGCTGAAGGAAGAGGGTGTTGCCGTGACAAAAGACCACGCGAGACCTTCAAAGGTCACAGTCACGTCGGAAATTGGTTCATTTGAAATTATCTCCACATCAAATGCAAATGCATCTCCAGGAAACATAATGCCATCGGGTGCGAAAGGTGCACTTGGAAAAACATTAGGTGTTATTGTAACCAAATTATCATTTGCTTGTATTAATTGATAGGCTGCTTCCACAT
>Ga0180438_10004328_pt1 | contig 20507 bp, 30 predicted proteins | sample SS_ome_12_FD_132455 | JGI IMG/M metagenome (GOLD analysis project Ga0180438, IMG submission 132455) | Hypersaline lake sediment archaeal communities from the Salton Sea, California, USA - SS_3_D_2 metaG | ecosystem: Environmental > Aquatic > Non-marine Saline and Alkaline > Hypersaline >... | reverse complement strand
ACACCAAATCCATAATTGGTTTCAACAATACTAACTGATGATTTAGTGCCTATATCCTCATAAAGCCATTTTAAAGTCTCCTGAGCGCATTTATCCGCAATTATGATTATTTCTACGTCAACAAAGTTAAAATGGTCTAAGAAGTTGTTTAAGCAGTTCTTTTTGGTCGCAGAATCGAGTTTGATTTTGCTGTAGCCGCCATCACTGAATCTATAATATACTTTCATATTTCGTTTTTACACTGATTTTCAATTTGTTAATGAACCATGTATAGTAATTGAATGTGTTTTTGATACAGGTTCTTCTGTTTGTCAAATCATTCTCTAAAAACAATTTCATTTCAGCCCAATCATCTACTTTCAAGAATGGATTTTCAGGATATATACTGTCAAAGTATTCTCTATCACAATTTTTAATTACAGGTATTGCACCCCATTCAAGTGCTTCCATTATTCTGAATGAGTCCACATGTGACCATCCCATCGGACACGGCACTAATAATGTATTCTTGTACAACTCAATCATTCCATTTATAGGTAATCCTCTTGGGTCGTTGAATTGGCTCAGGCTTTTAACGAAAGTGTATTCAACTTCTTTAATTTGGTCAACCATATATTGCCTGTCTTGTTTAATACTACCCGCAAAGGATATATTCAAATTACGTTCATAATGGAGTTCTCTATCTTCATTCATAAAACCACTCTGAAAACCCAAGGGTACGATTGAAACATTCGGTAAATTGTATTTTGAGTGTCCATAACTTCTCCAAACATGTTTGGCATTTTTATAATAGGACGGATTGAAAACACATCTTTCGTCTGACAAGTGCAATAAACAATAAGGAGTGTTACTTTCTTCATACCATTTTACCACTTGCCAAACCTCTTTAGAGGGCTCTTCAGTATTACAAGAAAAAATGATAATGGCATTTCGATGTATTAAATCATCCTTTTTTCTAATGTTAACACATTGATAGTTAGCAAATAACCTCTTTTCGATGTATTCCTTTTCAAAGTTGGTTTGATTACCATTCTTGGTTAACCAAACGAGTTTCAATTTTTCCATAGTGATAAAAGTGCTTCTTCTACTTCTTCTTTTTTATCCATTCTAATCGCTTGCTCTCTATTTGTTAATTCAATACTTGAGGCTATTTTGTAAGCAATACTTTTAATTATTAAAATGTGAACATTTCCTGTTGACACAAAAATTCTCCAATCGACATCTGAAACAATATTTATGCGTCCCATATTTCCAAATTCTTTGATAAAGGGTCATAAGCAAAACGGTTACCATAGTACATGAACTGCATTTCATCTTTGTGTTGGTAAATTACGCCCTTTCCGTGGTTTTCAATACTGCTAACATCGAAGGTAAATTCAACATATTGACCATAGTAATTAACAAGGGAAATCAGTAAATGGTTTGCTTCGCAATCATCACAAAAAAATATATTTTGCAAGATAAAAGTTATGTTGTCATCACTTGTATGATTATAGCATGTAACTCCATATAATTCAATGAATTCAGTTTCCAAAACGGATAATTGTTTTAAGTCTATTACTTTGGTCAAATTATCAGAAGTTAACAGCATTTTAGTATCCATAATATATTTTAAAAAATAATTAATCTTTCCATAATGTCACCGTTCTAAGCGAGCCATTTCCATGATAAAGAACGAAATGTTTGAATCCAAAATCTTGACATTTTCGTATGAAATTACGTTGCCAAATTTCAAATTCAGGTTCATTACAATGGAACTCAGAAGAGATACATGCAATAGAACGTAAAGCCGCGTCAGGTAAGGCTTCAAGGACGATTTGTTCTGCGCCTTCGATATCAACCTTCAAAAAGTCGATTTTTGACCATTTTTCGTCATTGAAAATATCCTGTATCCCAATAAGGGCGCAGTATTCAGAGAAATGTATGTTTAGCGAAGAATCGCCTAATTTCATCATTGTTCCACCGCCATTATGTGTAGGGTCAGAATGAATTTTGAATTCGGCTAATCCCGTTTTATCGGATACACCCAATTTGAAGGGATGTATTTTTTCATCATGGTGAGTGTTGAGTTGAAGTAAATGAAAAGTAGGAGTCATTGGTTCAAAGCAAAAAACTTCCTTTGCACCTTTATTGGAAGCATATCGTGCAAATGCACCGATGTTTGCACCCAAATCCATTACGGACATTCCTGACTCTATTTGACATCCAAATCTTTCATAATCACTACCGTGGCTATCAAATTGTTCATATTGAAAATTTTCGTAGTATAAAAAGTTGTATGAATCAAATTCATTTGTGCTGACGTATTTTTGAAACGTGAAATCTGAGTTTTCTTTTTTCAAATCTCTCAATACTAAATTTCCTTGTTGGTCAAGAGTGTAAAACTCACCATCACTTACTCGTCTGTGGTTGTTATCAAATATGTTTTTCATATCCATTTATAATTTTTTAGTTCTTGAAATACATCTTTTGCAGATATACTTGATGAGCAAATAAACTCCTCTGTTGTATCCTTTTTTTGTGGACACCAATACCAATCATTTTTATCGAATTGAACGGAATATTTTGTCCAACAATCAGTACAATGAGAATTTGATTTAACACGAATGTGGTTTTCATTAGATTCTCCAAATTCATTATCAGGGTAAGTCCACGGAGCAATCATGCATGTTTTCTTTCCTAATGCCAATGCAACCCATGAAAGACCACTCGAAAGACCAACATAAAATTTAGAATGATAAATCGTATTCAGCACTTCATCAAAAGGTCTACCAATCACTACTTTACAATTTTTAGGTGGCTCATTCCAATGAGGTGCATTACCAAAACCATAATGTTTATCAACCATAACACCTTGAATGCCGATATTATGAAGAAGTAAACACAAATCTCTCCAACGAGGAGATTCACTTTGTTCTGCTCTTGAACCACTGTTCCAATATTTAACTTGAGCAGTGCTATGAATGCTAAAAGTAAAGTATTCATTCATTATGTACTTAGGCTTGGGCTCGAAAAATATTTTTGGTTCAATGAATTCCCAATGAAAATCATATTTCATTTCTTTTGGAATTTGAAACAAATCATACGCGAATCCTTTTTGTACAGGTAAATCAAAATGATAATCTATAACAATGTCGGGATTGTCAATTTTGCAAAAATTCAAAAAAGGATAAACAGGAGATAAATAACTCCAAAGCCATTCTGCACAATCAAAATTTATATTTTCAACAGAATACACCTTGCGGTAGTAATCCACTACAGGAACACAGGCAAGCGTATCTCCCAACGCATGACTCGCACACTTTATATTTATGAATTTACTCATATATTTATTTTCAAAAATAAAAAAAGGCACGACAAAGCCGTGCCCATAATCAAACAATTAATCCACACTTAATTATTTGTATTCATGTATTGCTTGACAAGGTTTCTCATCCACGAATTAGAATTATATTCATTTGCCATCTCTTCCATTACTTGATATTGTTTGACCTTGTGTTTAGAGCAAATATTTTTAAAATTGTCTCCTAATGATACAGGATAAAGCCACCCAAAAGACACGGTAGGTCTCTGACTTTGAGGCAACCATGTTTTTTCTTCTATACGGTTGGATATAATATTTCTGTACCTTGAACGGTCACAGAATATATGCATCATTGATTGAGCCGCTTTGGTAATAGAGATACCGTCCTTTTTTAAGTTTTTCAAAAACAACTCGCCAACATTCATGTCTACAAACACTTGACTCCCTCTTTTTTCTTCTTTTTTTGCAGGACTACTTTTTTTATTACTGTAAAGGCTTTCTTTTATGTCCGCTTTAAATCCCTTCCATAATTCGCCCATGTCATCTATAACACTTTTTTGTTCGGGCTTTTCGTCAACGATTTCTTTTGGAGAAGACGCACTTAAAGACATGAGATTTTCTTTTTCCATTTTCAATTCCTGAATATGGTTTTTCATTTCATGAAATGTCTTACGCAATTCAGCGTTTTGATTTTTCAATTGCTCATTTTCAATTATCAAGTCTCGATAATAATTCATGATGTCGGTTAAAATAATTTGTTCTTTCATTGTATTAGTGTAATTTAAAATGTTTCATGATTGAATTAATTGCATTCTGTTGAATACGTACTTGAGTCATATTCTCTTCCAAGTCGTCGGTATAATATTTCAAATCCAAATATTCTTTGATTACTATTTCCGAATCTGCTTGAATAGAAATAGTGTCCTTTTCAATTATTTCATGGGAATGGTATTCAAATCGATAACCCATCTTCTTGTGTTTTTTAATGGTCGGAATAACAATTTGATTTTTCATCGATGATTTGTTTTCCCAAGGAACAAGGTCTTTGTCACAGGTAAAAAATAAATCTCTTTTTTCAGGTAATGACTTCCATAGGATTTCTCCTGCTTCATTTACACCTGATTTTTGGTAAACACAAGCCGTTACTTTTACAGCAATGTGGTTTTCAGGAATTTTATACATATCTATCAATATTTATTTACTATCTAATACGTTTTTAGTAAAATCTCAGTACAATATTAGAAACACCATTGTAAAAATGCAAACAATACTACTGATTTCCACCTTATGTGGAAAAATACACAACGAGATACTACGTAATAACTATATTCGATTAGAAGGATGTTCAATCGTAAAACAGCGATTAAAAATAGAAAAAAACCAAGGAACGAAGTAAGGAACAAAATAAGAAACGTCATTAGGAACGGCTAACTTGTACATATATATATAATTGCAAAATTATTGAGAACAGCATACGGAACGAAGTAGGAAACGGTAAAAGGAACATAGTACATATAATTGTACACAGGTTAAATCGTTGATAAAAACAATGTTCAATTAAAATAAAATATATACTTTTGGAATCATGACAGCAAAATGGATACAAGTATTCGTGCGTCACGAAGATGGTGGATTCAAAATCACACGATATAATCAGCCATTTGTGGAATCAAGCCCTTCAGAAATTATTGCAAAAGACAATGATTTAGCCCTTGTACCAATGGATAAGGACGATAGATACCTGAGCAACAGTGACGATTTTTATAATTTTGAAGCATATCGAACGATAACAGAAAATGAATTATTTGATTTGTTATCGCAATCGTATGTTTTTCTGTGTGCGCACATCGAAGAGAACGAAATAAAACCTATTAAAATTGCAGGAAAAATTATATTGAAATGGAAGAAGTAAAAAACATAATCGAATTTGCTATTGATGAATGTACGGTAAACGTAGACACAGGAGATAGACCAATTATTGACAAGGATAAATTCTTGGATTTAATGGAAGACATTATAGGGAGGCGGGAAAGAGCCTTGAAACATAGAATAAATAAAGAAGCAAAGGAGGCTATAGCCACAGTTTTGAAAAATATTTGATTTATTTTATAAAATAATTATTTTTGAATCAATTATGGGAATAATGGATAACAAACCAATAGACTTTTACTTTACATTACACGAATTAGAGCCTGTAAAAGGACTTTTTGTGCATGAGGCACATTTTTATACCAAGGGGTATGTTACAGATGAGGGTATTGGTCAATATGAATTTTGGGGCTTTCATGGAGTTGACCGTCATTATGTATTTGAGCCTGAAGAGATAATATATACAGGAACGGAATTAAAAAAAGAGGTTGACGAATGGATTAATAGTAGTTGGGATACGCTTTGCAAAATAGCGAGCGAAACAGCCGAATCAGAAGGTTACATATATGAAGAACAATAAAAACAAAATATGGCAATAACTAAATTGGCAAAATTGCTCATGCTACGTGGCATGACGCAACAGGAACTTTATGAACTCATTAAGGAGAGAACAGGTCAGGAAATTCAACTTTACAGGATTAGTACAATGGTCAATGGTAAGTTGAAAAATTATAAAGTGAGCACGGCTCGATTGTTATCGACAGCACTTCAAGTTCCAACCGATGCTATTATAGAAGATTCGTTTGAAGACTAAAGATTTTTTCAAGAGGTTGTTGCGTATGGGTGATACCTATTCTATGGTATGGATATCTGTATTTGCGATGCTTGATGAAAAAACTTCTTATGGTCAAATTTCAAGGTTATCAGGTGTATCAAAAAGTCAAACATATAGAGTCATACAATGGGGTATAAATCAACTTAAAGATATGGGTGTATCCATAGATATACATACCAACGATAAAGATATAACCATAACCATTGGTAAAGCAAAAACTATAACCGTTCATAACAACAATACCACAAAGCAAAAAGTAACTTATAACAATCAAGAGGACGTACAAAAAATTATTGCTTATTTAAATGAAAAAACAAACCGTAAATACACAACCAAAGCGAAGGATGCATTACGTGCAATTAATGCTCGAATAAAGGAAGGTTATACGGTTGATGATTTTAAGAAAGTAATTGATATCAAATCTCAAAAATGGATGAATACGGATATGGAAGATTATCTACGCCCTATAACACTATTTGGAACAAAATTTAATTCGTACATAAATGAAAGAGCAACAAAAGAGTCTAACCAAAGCACAATCTCAAAAACTCTCAACACAGCCTCCAAAGTGGCTGAAGAACTTGGGTTCGATAGCGAAGACGGATATTGAGAAAAAAATTATTGGTGCTACTTATGATAAAAAAATCAAACACTATCAGAGCAAGACTGATTACACCAACCTTATCAAAGTAGTTACCAAGTGGAGAATAATGCTCGGTCTTTCAAAAGAGATGTCTGAAGAAGAACTGAAAATAAATTTGCAGTTTATAAAAAACTCCTATGGCAATATGACTTTGAAAGAATTGAACTTAGCGATGGATTTATCCTTAGAGGGTCGATTGGAAACGGACGTAGAACCATATGGTAATTTTTCACCTTTATATATTTCTCGAATACTGAATGCATTTTTACAATTTCACAATCAAAAGGTAAATGAATTGATTCAAAGGGAAAAAAGAATACAAGAAAACCAACGACAACAAGTAAAAGAATTGACCTACGAAGAAAAGGTTGAGCAATGCATTAAATTTATAAAAGGGTATTCACGATTTGTAAAAGAAAGCAATCGATACTATGGAGATTATGACCATGTAGTATGGAATTTTTTAAATAACAACGGATTGATAGACCCCGATGATGAACTTTTACTGAAAGCGGATGAATTTGCGCAAAATGAAATTTTAAAAGACAAAGAAAACGATGTAAAAAAAGTCTTATCAAAAATGAAAATACATGACAAAGAGTTGGAAATGAAAAGAAGAAAAGAAATGTATGGAAGATTTTATGTGATGCGGAATTTTTTCAGAAATCTCGAAGGAAGTGTAGATGAATTAATTCAAAAGTATTCGGCTCAAAACATTTTACCTAAACCTAAAAGCAATGGATGATTTTACTACCATAGCCCTTGGAATACCATCGGTTAATCAGGCAGAACTATTAAATGAAGCACTGATTACATATAAAGATACGTTTTATGGAAGACACGTATATGTGGTCGATAATGGTTTTCAAAATTGGACTACCAACTTTCAAGGATTGAAAATTATAAAACAAAAGAAAAATATAGGAGTTGCAAAAAGTTGGAATCTGATGTGCAAATTAGCCTTCAACGCGGGATACACTCACATATGTTTGATAAACGATGATGTGGTCACAAAAAAATATGCTGATAGCCTTGAGGATTACTGTGACGACACGCGAGCAGGTCTATACATAGGTGACTTGAATTGGTCTATGTTTATACTACCCTATGAAACATTTAAGGTGGTTGGTGAGTTTGATGAAAATTTTGAAGGTGCTTATTTTGAAGACAACGATTATTTGTACAGATGTAAGCAAGCGGGAATTATAATTGAAAAAACCGAATTGATGAATCCCGAAATTTATATGCAGAGTATGTCAATAAAGAAAGACCCATCCCTGAATGCAAATTTTGAAAAAAACAAATCCTACTATATTTCAAAATGGGGTGGAGTACCTACTGAAGAAAAATATGTAAAACCCTTTAATACCAAAGAGAAATGAAAAAAAACTTTTTTGTCCGATTAATTGAAATTCCTGCCACCATCATTTTGTTGGTTTATGTTGGTGTACAAATCATATCCAATGTAAAATCCTTGCCGAATGAGCCTATTTATGAGGCTGTTTTGCGTATTATTAAACGAGATGGCGATATGTATGTATGGTGGGTAGAAAGATGGGTTCCGTGGGTTTCTGTTGTTTTTTACGTATTGCTTTTACTTTTTATTTTTTTATGAGTAATTATACAGATGAAATGAGCACATATAGAGACCCCAAAATTTATGTAATTGAAATTGTACATAAATCCCCATATAAGTATCCAAATGTTGTGGGGGATTACATTGAGGATTGCTCTCTTGGAGCGGCTTTTTTCAAAAGAACCAAGGATTATGAATTAGCAATGCTTTTTAATCTTGAGGAGGCGAGCCGTATATCTGCGTGTTTTAATAAAATGCATCCTGAACATTTTAAAATAGCATTATATCATCACTTTAAAGTACCTATTGAATATGGCAAAAAAAATTACATCATTCCGTCCGACCCTGATGCACTTAATCGTAATCCTGCTTTTCATAATAACGATAGCGAGGGAGTGTCAAAACAAAACGAGGATTAAAGGATTAACGAATCAAAACCACACCCAAGTTGAAGAGGTCAACCAACTCGGTGAAAAGTTATTAATCCAAAAGCAAAACGTCCTATCGTTAAAAGATGCGTTGTCTTTAGAGATTCTTGAAAAAGAACGATACATGAAGTCAATTCAAGCCCAAGCGAAATTCTCTTCGGCAAATTTTATAAAGGGAAAAACAGTAGAATACCACGATACAGTGGTTAGGGTAATATTTGTAGATTCATCCGATGATAAATCTACAGTTGATTCAAATACATACATAAAAGTTCCTTTTGATGTGGAATATAAAGATTCTTGGAATTATTTCAGAGGGAATATCGGTAAAACCTCTTTTACAATTGACTCGTTGGTTTCTAAAAACGAACTCAGAATAACTTTAGGATATAAAAAACAAGGTCTCTTTAAAAAAGCCAAACCCATACTTGAGGTTAAATCATCGAATCCTAATGCAAATATTCAGATTGAAAAAAATGTTACCATTAAGGAACCTAAGCCATTTTATAAAAGGACATGGTTTGGAATTATTATTGGGGTAGGAACAACATTGTTATTATTATGATAAGAAATAAAAGGGTAGTTGATGCGTTTCTTTTTTTTAATGAGGTTGACATGGCTTTGTTCAGAATGGAAATGTTGAATGCCGATGTAGATGTGTTCGTTGTTGTTGAAGCCAAACACACCTTTACGGGCGAGGATAAGCATCTTCATTTTTTTGATAATCGTCATAAATTTAAAAAGTTCAAGCATAAAATAGTTTACCGCGTTTTCAGGGGAGGTAATTCGAAATTGGCTTGGGATAACGAAATAGCACAAAGAAATTATATTGAAAAAATATTTTCAAAAATATGCTTTGACGATGATTTAATATGCATCAGTGATGTTGATGAAATACCGAACATCAAATCTATAAAACCAAATCACGAATTTGACAAGCCTTGTGCTTTTATGATGGATTTATATAGATACAGTTGGAAATATCGATTAGGAGAGAATATTTGGATGGGCACAAAAATGATGTTTTACAATGCATTCAAGTTAATGTTCAAATCAATTCAAGATTTAAGAGCAATAAATTTTGAGAAGTGCTGTATTATCAAAAAGGGAGGATGGCATCTTACTTATTTTGGAGGGGTTGAAAACATTCAGTATAAATTGAAATCTTTTTCCCATGTTGAATTGAATACTCCTGAGTTTAATAATGAGGATAACATTACAAAATCCATAAGAACAGGAAGGGACTTATTTAAAAGACCGTGTATTATTGAACATGTGGACTATGAAGAAACGGGATTACCTATGAAACTTAAATATTTATTATGACCTATAAAGAAATTCTAAAAATATTTCCTGATACAGAAGCAATCAAAGTGGATGACTTTGATTCTTGCGTAATTGGTTACGACTATGCAAACGATAAACTTATTTATTCGATGCAATCAATGATAGATTTGTGTCTTGAAAGGGGTATGGAACATCAAGATGCTTTAGATTATTTAAATCATAATGTTTGGAATGCTTGGGTAGGTCATAAAACACCTATATTTAACTACGACATAAAATATTAAAACAATGGACGCAATAACAAGAGAATGCTTTGAAGCAAGTCCCATCAGATTAAAAAGTAATAACGATTTAATGGAAATGGTTTACAATTATGGAGAAAATTGGATTTTGGTACGTGATATCGCCACTAACGCTGTCATAAAAGATTGTAGGGCTCATAAAAGTGAATTTAATGAGTGTTGTAAATTTCTTTTTGACAATAAAAACTACTTTAATCACCTCAAACAAAACCATCCAAACATAAAGACATATTCGGATGCCGTTTGTGAATTATCAATGGAAAAAATAAATGAATAATATGAGCGAAAAACAACCTATCAAGTTTACACACACGTACACTTTAGAAGAGTACGACCAAGTTAGAAGAAAAGCAAAAATGCTTGTAAAGGACAATAATCCTGTAAAGTGCCATAAGTGTGCACCGAACATTGTTCCTGACCACAGTGGCAACCTTGTACCCATTTATGAGCATTGTACAACACATTGTTCAAGAGCATTAATTGGTATTGAAGGAGATAGCATGGTATATGTTCAAACATGCGAGGTACAAAATCAAAAATTTCTTATTCAAAACGCAAAACCCTCCTCGGATGAAACTATGAAAATAATCACATGAAAAACATTTTAATTTATGGAGACTACCTTGCACCGTCAGGTTTTTCAACCGTAACTGAAAAACTTGTAGAAAAACTTCAAAATGATGGAAAGTACAAGGTAGATATATGTGCAACCAATTTTGGAGATAGAGATAAAATATTAGTGAGTGAAAACATCACCGCTTATAACGCCAAATTATTTGCTAAAAACTACAAAGACAAATGGTATCGGGATGGATTTTTGAAACTGCTTCAATCTAAACCATATGAACTTGTATGGATTATTAATGATTTTCCCGTTATACTTCCCTTAAACGACCTGATAAAGCAGGTTAGGGAGAACAAATCAAAACTACCCTTTAAAACGGATAATTTGATAAAGCATCCTCCATTTAAAATTGTTTTGTATGCACCAATTGATAGCAAACCGCCAAAAAAATGGTTCGAAAAAAAGTCACAGTTTGATAAAATCGTAACATATACAAAGTATGCACATGAAACGATAAAACCATTTTTTAAAAAATCAGAAAACATAGAAATCATACCACACGGAATTGGAGGTGAAGAATTTTATGCAGTAAGTGAAAAAGAAAAAATTGCATTACGAAAAGATTGCAACATTCATGTGGATTATCTAATTGGAACCGTAAACAAAAACCACGCAAGAAAAGACATTGGTTCAACCCTTATAATATTCAACGAATACAAAAAGCGAACGAATAAGAAGGTTGGTCTTTATTTACACACTTATCATTCAGACCCTACAGGTATAAAAATTCATGATGCGGCAGAGCGATTAGGTCTTGTATTTAACAAAGATTATTTTCTCCCTGATGAAAAAAAATACGCAGGTGCTTTATACACACGTAATGATATGGCAAAAGTGTATCAAATGTTTGATTGTTTTTTAACCACTTCTATGGCTGAAGGATGGGGATTGACGTTAACCGAAGCGATTGCTACTAAACTTCCTATCGTATTTGGAAATCATACAAGTCAAGAAGAAATTATGAAGAATGTAAATCGAGAAAGTGCTTTTGGTAAAATCGACATTTTACATCCACATATTCAAATTTTTGATGGTGAGGGAGTGAGGTTTAAATTAGATGTAAATCAAACGGTTGAAAAACTTTTACAATCGGAATGGGTTTCACAAGATGATTTGGATTATTCCTCAGTTAATAAAGCCTATGATTGGAAAAAAATTCAAAATCAATGGGCACAACTTTTTGATAAGTTGTTGAAATAGTTATTTTTGATAATAATTATGTGGGCTCTTTTTTGGTTTTTACTGTTAATTCTGTGTAATATTATATGGCTTTTAGTATACGGGGTTATGAAAAAAATTATTGCATCGTATGAGCAAATTATATTAGAATCAACAGGAATCGAAAAAAGCGTTTTAGACCAAATAGATAAAAATCTGTAAAAAGAAAAGGGCGTAACATTCCGCTACGCCCGCTTTCCCAAAGTAGTTTGCTCAGACAAACTCGAATAAAAATCTTAACGATTCTTATATACGAGATAAGCGAGCAAAGCAATTGTTACGGTGTTGTGAACATTTGTTCCACCTAACCAATTTTCACTTTTGATGTCGAAAAATCCATTCATCAATTTTTTGTCTTAAATTTGACTATACAAATATGCATATTAATTGTAAGCATATCAACTACTTATCGTTTATGGTAATTTAGCGATTAAAAACATTTTCTTACAATGAAGTATATTAGTTAGTTACTTGGTCTGTTTAAATATATAAATACAATTAAAATAAACTATAAACATCTAAAATACCTACAAAATACATGAAAAGAGCAGGAAGAAAAAGCGCGGCACAAACACCCGCTCCAAAAAAAGACCAAATAAAAGGAAGTAGTAAAAACCCAAAAGGTTCAGCATCGTCCAAAAAATCTGCAAAAAGTATAAAATTTAATGATGCGCTCATAAATACTATTAAACTTAAAGTATCTGAACACAATAAATCATATCCTACGAAAAAAGTAAATGTAAATACTGCCAAAGCGGTAGTAAGAAGAGGAATGGGTGCGTATAGTACCTCTTATCGACCCACTATTTCAGGAGGTAGACCTAACTCAAGAACTGCGTGGGGGATTGCTCGACTAAATACATTTTTAAAAAAGAAAGCGGGTAAGAAAGTAAAAAAAGCATATGTCCAAGATGATGACCTGCTATGAAATACTATGTTTATATGCTCTTAGGATTTGTCACTTTACTCATTTGGATTATGATTGCATTGGTCGCCTACAATAATTACAAAAAGCACGATGAAAGGAAAAGGTGATTGTTTTGAAATTGCAGGTTTAATTGCGTTGAGGGACTTTCAAACGGTTCCTAAACGAGAAAAACAAAATAGTCCAAGGTCTATTGCTTCAAAAGGTTTAATGCCGAGTAAAGAAAAATGGATGGGTACTCCATATGTTGTTCATGCACAAGTTATAGGCGAGGGTGCTTTAGAGGGCATACCATATGGTCATGCATGGATTGAAGATGATGTATTTGTTTATGATTTTTCAAATGGAAGACAAATTCAAAAGTTAAATGATGATTATTATTTCAGGGGTAAGGTATCCTTCGAAAAACCTAAATATTATAAATACACATTTGAGCAAGCGCGCGATAAAATGTTAGAAACAGGTCATTTTGGAAGTTGGGATTTGAAAACCGATTCAGGATTATGAAAGGAATATTTTTTAATAAAAAAGACGAAATAGGTAGGAAGAATAAACCTATTGATATGGCATATCGCGAAAGTATGAATAAAAATTACGAAATTCGTAACAATATGCCGAAAAAAAACAATGCATATAGCAAATATTTTATGAACGACTCCTATGAGGTAGGAGGTGTTGTAAAAAACAAAAAAGGTATATCAAATGATGCTACAGACGGTGGTTTGTTCAAAGGAAGACCCCATTCTGAAGGTGGAATAAAAGCAGTGAATATTGATACAAACACACCTATTGAAGTTGAGGGAGGTGAAGTGGTAATAACAAAAGATGCCGTTTCCGATAAAACCAAAAGAGACTTCATGGGGAAAAAAATGACCAACAAGGAAATTTTATCCTATATCAATCAAAGTGGTGGAGGAGTTGCACTTGCGAAGGGGGGACAAATCATGGAGGATGGAGGAGAGATTTATAATTATGAACGATTGAGAAAGGTTATAGATGCTGTTTATGAAGAGCAAGAGCAAAAAGAAGAGGGATTTGATTTCGACTTATACCGAAATAAATTTAAGGATGTGATAGACCTTCTGAAAAAGAAAAAAGCCTCCATCATTGTTCAGTTATCAATTATCAGTAAAAGCACAGAACCTGAAAAGTACGACGAACTTCAAAAAGAATTAACTAAGTTAAGTGATTCAATAACTGAATATGAAATGGCAAGAGACTATCGTTTTGCCGACAGAGTAAGATATTTTATAGACTCCTTAAATTCGACAGGTAATGCTTTTAATGTAAGGCAAGGAGAAAAAATAGAAGACCCCAAAAAAATAAAAAGCCCTTTTGATAAGGTTATTTTTAGTGAAAAATTCAAAATGTGGTTTGGTGATTGGGAAATTGCTCGAATAACTAAAAATTATATTGATTGTTCAAAAGCCGTAGATGAAAAGGGAATGCCTGAAATTTATTTTCATGGTGGAAGGCAATTTCAAACAGTTTACAGACCTTATGAAAACGTAGATGTATTTTATTGGGCACAAGATTTTCAATATGCCAAGTGGTTTGCTGAAAACGCTTTCAAATCTACTGATGTCGATTCAGTAGTATTGAGAGCATATTTAGATGTAAAAAACCCTATTGACCTAACTATTTTTGGATATCGCAAAGTGGATATGGGGGACGTGGTTAGATATATACTTGCTTTTTATCCCCAAACAAACCTTTTGAAGTATTTACCCAAAAAGTTTGTGAAACTAATTAAGAATCAAGAAAAATTCAATATTACCATACGTGCTTGGCAATTAATAAGACAATTTAACCCTTGGGTAAAAGCAGTAAAAAAAGAGGGTGTTTTTGACGGCTTTATGTACAGCGAAAATAACCCTTCGCATATTTTGAACGGAAAGGAACACACTACAAAAGCCTTTGCTGTTTTCTATAGCAATCAAATAAAATTTCCTAACCAAACGGAGTTCAATCATTTTTTGGATGACTTCAGATTCGAAGAAGGAGGTATATTAATATGAACGCAAATGAAATCATAAATAATCTCGCAGATAGGTTAGGGTATTCAAGAGAAACATTTAAAGACGTAGTTCCTACACTTTCAAGGTTCGACGCTCTTTTGAGCACTACGGATTTATCCCCTGCTGAATTAGCACAGGCAAGAAAAGCATTTCCTGATTACATAGGTGAAAAACGAAAGGAATCGTTAGTACCTGCTGATGAAAATAATTCTGAAGACAAAGATGTTTCAGATGAAGTTCAATCTATTCTCAACAAAGTAAATGAGGAAAGTGATTTATCCGATATTCTTGATAATGCACAATATTCAGACGATGAAATTGATTTGAGCAATGCACAACCTGTAGACCCTGAATCTCAAGCAGATTCTCAAAACATAGAAGGAACCAATGAAAATTTTGACGAAGAATTTAATTCTGTTATGGATGAAACTTCGGGAAAAGGACAAAATAAAGGACAAGAAGGCGAAGGTCAAGCCGATGACAAAGGTAAAGATGAAGACGAAGGAAAAGGCGAAGGCGAAGGGGAGGGCGAAGGCGAAGGTGAGGGCGAAGGAGAAGGTGAGGGCGAAGGAGAAGGTGAAGGCGAAGGTGAAGGCGAAGGAGAAGGTGAAGGCGAAGGTGAAGGAGAAGGTGAAGGCGAAGGAGAAGGAGAAGGAGAAGGCGAAGGCGAAGGAGAAGGAGAAGGCGAAGGTGAAGGCGAAGGAGAAGGTGAAGGTGAAGGCGAAGGAGAAGGTGAAGGTGAAGGCGAAGGCGAAGGCGAAGGAGAAGGAGAGGGAGAAAGTGAACAGGATGATAAGGACGAGTTAGATAAAATCATTGAAGAGACGGCTAAGGAAAAGGAAAGAGCGAAAAAAGAAGATGAAGACCCTGAAGAATATGAGGAGAATACCAATGGGGCTGAAACAGTGAATTCAATTGCTCAAAATTTCAAACAAAAGATTCAAGAGAATCCATGTCAAACAGATTTTGAATTGCCCTTTTATTTGAAAAAATTCACTAAAGAAGTAGCAATTCCTTTTGTTTATGAGTGTTTGAAAATGGGAGAAAAATCAGAACCTGTATTAAGACTTTCAAAACTGAAAAAAAGAACAAAATCACTCTTGAAAAAAGCCATTGCTATTTACCTGAAAGACCAATCTCCATGTATAATAGAAAAAGCATTTAAAGAAAAGTGTATACCACTGTATCTTTCTAAAAGGATGGTCGATATAGATTATAGCACAGCGAATTTTGTATCCAATTTGAAAGTAAGATTTGCTTTATCAAATTCGTATGCGCAATACTTTGATACACTAATAAATATACTTAATGCAGATATTCTGAATAAAGATGATGTTTCATTTCAAAAGACTGAGGAAATTAGGATTGAATTTCTGTCATCACTTGGATTAATTAATGATGAATTTTTTTCCTTGTTTTCAAACAATCAAATTTTGAATGAAGGGGAGGATAAACCCATAAACTTCATGAAAAACAATATTTCAAAAGACAACCAAAAACTTAACGACATATTCGTAACCTACGAGCAATTGGCAACCAATTTTAATAAACTAATAATAATTAATGAATTAATAGAAAAACTTGAGATTGATAAGAGTGTACGTATCTAAAATTAACCGACAAAAATAATTAAATGGCAACAATAGAAGAATTAGAAAACCTCGCTAATAGTTCTGACGAATTAGTGGCAGACATCGCGAGACAAGAACTTTCAAAAATCAAAGAAAGGGAAAGGGTAAGCGTTGATAAGGATTTTGCAGACGTTATCAACGAAATTAATGACCTGATTAAAGTTTCTGCACAAACAACAGGTGGAGGTGGCTTGGATGTCGCTGAAGTCAATAAATTGATTGTAGACAGACTGAAAAAATATAAAGTCGGCATTAATCAATTGAGCGATGCAGTAAAGGAACAAATCGGCAAAACCTCCAATGTACAAGTTGTAAATTTTGAAGGTGTGTCGGTGACTATGAAGGGAGGAGAGCAACGTAGACTGTTTGATGTTATTTTGAGCGATGTAGAGGCACAAAACAATGTTTATCTATATGGTGGAGCAGGAACAGGAAAAACCTTCATATCAGGACTTATTGCTCGTGCATTGAATTACAAGTTGGTAACACTTAACTGTAATCAGTTTACAAGTCCTTTGGACATTGTTGGTGGTCAAACCATTGAAGGTTATCAAGAGGGTAGATTAACTGAAGCATGGGGGAATTTAGATTTAGGCATGAATCCAAGAACAAAAGAACCCTACAGTGGTGCAGTCTTGCTGTTAGATGAGTTGCCAAAACTTGACCCAAATACAGCAGGTATTTTGAATGATGCTTTATCTAAAGTTAAAGACCCATCCGATAAGGTTAAAGACCCTGAAACGGGAGAGGAAACTGAAATACCACCAATGATTCTTAATGGGCGTGGTGAAGAGATTTATTTAAAAAATATTTTCATTATTGGTACGGGAAACAGTTTGCTGAATGAAGCAGACAAAGATTACGAGGCTAACTTTAAGCAAGATTTATCCTTACAAGATAGATTTGCAGGAAGTTGCTATCAAGTGTTTATTGATTACAGATTTGAATTGAACACCATTATGCGGAATGTTTATTCTCCAAGATTAAATGCCGTAATGGATTTTACATTTATTTTCAATTTCCTCGCTGAACTCAGAAACGTAATCAATAAAAATGAATTTGCAGGAAGAGGTTTTGTATCTACACGTTTAATGATTTCTTTCCGTGATACGTTTATTGCTCAAAGAATAAACTCAGTTGAGGCAAATCCAATTCCAAGACCAAAAACATTGCAAATTGCCACTGAATCATTTTTAAGTTTATTTACTGAAACACAACAAGGGGTGATTAATGAAGCAGTAAATGTTAACGAATTCTACAAAATAGTTAACGAAAAATTAGATTTACCTATTGACACACCTGCAACAGACTTAGAATTGGCTTTAGCGGAACAATTAATTGAAAACTACGAGAGTCAAAGAAAAAGTGAACTTTAGTGAGTGATTATCAAAGAATAGCGGATAAATTAACGGTAGGTGTTTGGTCTTCACCTACCTCATTTATTAAAGAAAGCGAGGATTTCGCAAAAGAAACAGGTTTTGATACATACAGATATGGAATTTCCAAAGATACCATAAGACAAGACCCCGAATTTTATGGTTATGACCCAAACAGTACAAAAACCATCGAAGAGCAATATCAATATGAAAACGTACTAAAATTTAGTCAGCCTGAATTACTTTCTAAAGCGATAAATGCTTTTGATGATGTGATTACACGTATTGATTTTGGGGGCAACCTTGAAAAAACTAAACTTAAATTTACATCTATACCTCAAGGTGTCTTTAATTTTGGTTTGGCTTCAAAAGGTCTTTTCAGACCCATTGAGTATTTTTCTACGGTAGAAAATAGGTTAATCGACCCTGAAAAAGTTTTGAATACAGAATTTAAGGGAATGAAATATTTTTATTTTCTTGATTCTGATAGTAATGAGAGTCCTGTAAGGATACAACAGGAAGGAACATATTTGGTAGAAAAAAACTGCGTGAACATTGTTGTTAAATACGACAGTTCAGCGAAAATGTTTTTACCCTACCAAAAAAATAAACCATATATAGGTTGTGGTAAAAAAGATGAAGAAACAGGAAAACCATCAAAATTAAGATTTTCTACAACTACCAAAAAAGTCTACATGTATAGAGAAAAACAAGGAGGAGGATTGACTCCATATGTAGATTTGTTTTTGGTCATTGGTGGTTTGGCAGATATGACTACCGAATCTATGCTCGTAAAAAACCTACCTCTTTTGATAATTTCAAAGTTTTTAAACGAGGCAGGAATAAAGACGCGTATTTATGGAAAGCGAGCATATAATGTTTATCCTAAAATAGTGGATTATTCATTTGTCATCAAAGACTACGGTGAACCATTGGATATAAATCAAATTGCGGCTTTCACTTCGGATAAAAGATTTTTTAGAGTGAATCTTTGGAATACTATACCGTCTCTTGTGAAAAAAATAACAGGAGAATCAGTTACGGGATACGGGTCTACGTTATATGGAAGAGTAAGTCCAACGCGTTCAGATGAATTGATTCCTGCTTTTAACATGTCTAAAAATTGGGCACTTAACACCTCTCAAAATGCTATAAAGACTTCAAAAGTAAGTGACCCAAGGCTTATGATAATGGGTGGTGTAGGAGATATTAGTGGTAACGACAAATTGGACAAACCTGAAACAGTTGAAAAAATCATCAATGAAATTTATAGGATTGGAGATTATGTGTCACTTATGTTTTCAAAAAACCCAAGAAAAACAATTAGCAGTATATACAATCGGGAAAAGGAGCGAAACGATAATACTGAATATATAAAGGATTATGTAGTTCAGACTATTTTAGACAACCTCGTGACGATTAGACCATCTCAACTTTCATCTGAGTATCAAAACCTTTATACTACACCCAAAAACCTAATTGAAGAAATTGACGAGCAAAGCGACGAATTGCTTAATACAATAAAAGAAGTAATACGATGACAAACGAGGAAAAAATTCAAGAACAATTGAATAATCTTAAAAAATTGCAAGAAAACCCAAATTTTCGTTTGCATTTATTTGAAGTATATGAGTATCCTGACTTGGAAAATTCGCGGATTACTCATGAACGCTATACTACCAAGCGAAGTGGAATATTCGAGGTTGAAGACAATTGGTATGTTATTGAATCGGGAAATTCTAAAAACCTGAATGATTTAATAAAAGATAAGCAGGAGAGACTAAAGTTTAAGTCCTCCTTAATTCCTGTAAACTATGCATTGGGAGGCATGATTTTTAATTGATGAAAGAATACAAATATAAATTAGGTAACACTTTTATTTTAGGTTCTAAAATATACTTGGTGGTATATTCAAACGACAGGCAAATGTTTGCCTTGTCTTATGAAATGAAGGGTGTAGAATTGAGCACTCCTTTAATTGAAAAATTTGATTTACAGAACAAAAATGATTTAAGAACATTATCAACACTGAACAATCAATTGCCTTCAAGTAAATATGGACAATTAGGCTCTACCGTTCTTTATGACGAAAGTGAATACATTTACATGGGTAACACTGTGAAACTTTATGGAAGTCTTGAATTCAACAAACCCTTATTAGTTGATTTAGAGAAATTCTATGAAATGATTTCTGAAGATATAGAGTTTGGTAGTTTGAGCGAATTGGAATCAAGAGCAAGTGTATCTATGATTTATCAAGAACCTTTTAAGATACCTTTAGAAAGTGATAAAAATTTGGAGTTAATTGAATTAGCACCACCATCAAGTCCACTTTCAACTATATCAAAAATCCAAATAAGTAGTGAGGGTGATGCGGCAGACATGGAATTGATTCCGCGACTTTCAAATACATCTGATAGATACAATCCTCAGCCAAGAGAATATCAAATTCATGGATTTGGTCTCAATT
>Ga0180438_10004325_pt1 | contig 20510 bp, 25 predicted proteins | sample SS_ome_12_FD_132455 | JGI IMG/M metagenome (GOLD analysis project Ga0180438, IMG submission 132455) | Hypersaline lake sediment archaeal communities from the Salton Sea, California, USA - SS_3_D_2 metaG | ecosystem: Environmental > Aquatic > Non-marine Saline and Alkaline > Hypersaline >... | reverse complement strand
GGATAGCAAGTACGTGCCGAAAGAGCCTAAGAAGTACACCCGGATATCGGCCATGATGGAAAACGTCGGGGTGGTATCGCCGTTGATAGGATGTGTCGTAGGGCTTGTGTTATCGTTTGAGTCCCAGTCGTAATCCGTGCCGATGGTGAGCCAAGCCGTCCCGGTATCGTGGTCTGTGTACACCTCGTGCGTTGACCCTGCTGCGGTTGCGGGCGCCGTCACTGTCGTGCTGTCTGGTAGCGTGATAGTTAGAGCCGTGTCTGTGTTTGTCGCATAGGTCCGCACGTAGAAGTTGGAACTCTCAAGCGTGCCTTGCATTAACGAGCCGAGGAACTTGTATTCATAATCATTGTAGATGGTAGTGGTCGCTCTGCCCAAAACGCCTACATAATCGCTCCAAAGCGGGCCGACATAACCGTAATTGCCCAGCCAATTGACATCAGGCAGCGCATAGCAGTATGCCCACCGATAATCATGATCGTCATATGGCGACGTGAATGAAACGTTGCTGCGACGCTTGTGCGATGTTGCGCGGCCATCGAGACTGAAATAAGCGCTCATGTTCGGATACCAGAGCAAATGCCCCAGCGCCTCCAATGCGTCAAGCATGTTCTTCGCTTGGATAAACGGGCGCACATCTTCCATGGTCGAAAGGGATATCAGGGAACTGCCGTACCCGCCTGACTCGATGAATGTCGCCTTGTCCGGCCACCACGTATCAGTGCCGTCAACCGGGATGATAGCTGGCCACGGATAGCGCCTGGGGGGAAAGTAGCCGCTCGGTATTGCCCTGTTCCTGTCAATGATGTAGCTTGCCGTGCCAAGCCACAGATATTGAATCATATCTAGTAGGCTTTCGATGTTCCCGACAAAGCCCGTCCCGTTGATGGTCATCCCGTCAAAGTCGGAGGGCACCGGGTCAACGATGCTGGCGCCGTTCTTGTCCGTCCACTTTGTCATGGGACATTCAACCGTCACGCCGTGTGTGGCAGCCCAACTCGCCAGGGTACTGCATGCCGCCCACGGGTCATCGTGCGCACCCAGTAGCAGAATTTTCTCCCACTGGTTCAAGGTATACATGAGTTGGCAGAGCGGATTAATCCATTCCTGCCTCTTCAGGCTTGTCCAGTCTCCGCTGTTGTACCAAGCCGCCATTACGTGCTACTCACTTCCCAATGGCTTATGCCTTCCCACTGGAACGCGCTACCCGTGTCCCGACATTGGAACATGTGCTGATTGTCTGTCTGGTAACAGAAGTCCCCGTTGCGCGCGTAGAGAACGGAACTAGGCGTCGGATACCCATAACTCAACAGAGCGTCGCGCGCCGTTTCGTTGGCTGCGGTATACAGCCGGATGCCGCCACCGTAGAGAATGCTGCCTTTGTTCATGCCGTGGACGTGGTCGCTACGCGGGACGGTGTCGCTTGTACCAGGCAGCGACACTTCGCCAACGTCTGTGATGTCATCGCCGAACTCGGCCGCGCCACCTCCGCCAATCGGGATGATTGGATAGCTTGCGCGTTCAACGACAATACGGTTGCCGGACTGGTACACGTTGATGTCATACCCGCCCGTGATGACCTGCACCATACGCCGCATAACTTCGTCAAGCATATCCGCCCGGAGATAGGAGCCGGGGCGAACTGCATCAGGTCTCTTCGGCATACGTCACCTCAAACGGCAAACAGTTCGTTGAAGTCCCGAGCGGAATACCACGTCAACGTTTTCTTGCCTGTGCCTTCGACAAGCCCCGTCGGCGGCCGTCCTGTCCGCGGGTCAATGAAACTGTATCTCGGACGCCACCCATACGGTTCGTTGTTGAATTGAAATTGAAACGTGAATTCCCAGGTCCGCGGGCTCGCGCCCATGTCGTGCGGCTCAAACGTGACGTTGACAATCATCCACGTATATGGCGGACTCCCAATCCACCATGTAGAGTTGATGGCCCCGTCCCAATAAAGCGCTGTCCGTTGCGGGTAGTCGGCAGCCATGATGCCCGTGCATTGCAAGTCACCTTGCGGCATCATGACGTTACATTGCCCGCCTTGCGAATACGTTTGACCGGCATATTCTGAGTCCGGGTCGCCTGTCGAGAACGTATGCGACACGCTCAAATCGTTACCGGCCAGGTCCACAGCCGTTGTGATTTGGCGTAGGCTACCGCCACCGGACATGGTAAAATCGTATCCGGCGTCCCGTTTCGCAACGTATTCCAGCACCACGCGGACTTTCGTTTTTTCATCCGGTACGAGTTGCGGGTTGCGTTTGACAAGCACAAGGTTGTCGTATCCCGTCGGGCTGCTACCGATGGCCGGCACACCCGCTTCGTCAAGCGCCTCGAACAACACGCCAAAGTCTGTTGAGGCCAGTCCCGTGACAAACACTTCCCGGGTCATCTGCACAACGGCGCCGCGGTCTTCAACGGCCGCCAGGGTTGTAAGGGTATCAAGATTCACCGTGGCCATTACCCGGCCCTCGCAAGTCGTGGCTGCTGTAGCGCGGCTTCTATCCGGCGTAGTATTTCGTTTGTGGTGTCAAGCGTTGGACTCTTCTCCAGAGGCATCATGGCGCCACCGCGCAACGGGACAGGCATACCGCCGCCCGCGATTGGCGCAAAGTTTGAACGGACACCGATACCGCGAACAGCGCTCTTACCAGAACCGCCGAACTTGTCTGAACTGAACTTGCCCTCAAGCCGGTCCACCTCTTTCAGTTTGTCTATGCGCTCTTCGATGGGCTTGTTCCCGTCGTACAGTTCATCACGCATCTTTGCGATTGCGCGGTTGTAGGTGTCCTGGTTGATGGCACCTTTGGAAAACAAGTCGTTCAGGTTGTCAAGCTCGGACTCATACTCTTCAAGCGGCGTCCGCGTTTCATCAAACACGCGCGCTGCCCTGTCCGAAATGTCCTTTTGCGTTTTCTCCAAAGCATTCTGCCGGTCCTCAATCATCTTCGTGAGGCCGGATGCGTCGCGGTACTCGTCGCGCGCGTTAGCCGCCGCGCGGTTGTACATGTCTTGATTAATAGCGCCCGCATTAAGTAGTTCGTTCAGCTCTTGCATATCGAGCATGTACCGCTCAAGAGGCGTCCTGGTCTCCTCGTAAACAGCCTTAGCCCGTGAACCGTACTTGTAACTGGATTTCGCCGCGGACTCGTATTCATCCTTTGCCTTTTCAATAGCGCGGGCATGGGTCTCTGCGTCAATAGCGCCTTGCTTATGCAAATTGTTGATACGATCCAGTTCAGCCTGATAGTTCTCCATTGGCTTCCGCGTTTCTTCGTAAACCTTAGCGCCCTCTTTGATGAGCTTCTGCTGCGCGTCCATGGCGGCGGATGCGGCAACATTATCGGCGTTTGCTTGTCTCCGCGCTTCCGCAGCCTTGGTAATAGACTCTGCGGCATCCTCCGTAGCCTTGCTTGTACGTTCAAGATATTGCACGAAAGCACTTGCGGGTGCGGCAAGTGGTGCGAAAATAACGGAAGCACCCAGCGCAGACGGCAGTGCTTTTAAGTCTGTTGCGAACACTTTTGCCGCCATATCAGACTTTGCAATACTTGAGCTGAGCCATGTAAATTGGTCTGCAACAACTTTCACATATGGGGCTGTTTCGACAGCGACATCCTGTGATATCCCTTTCAAGGATTCGCCATGGCCGTCATTGCATCATTAGCCGCCTCGATCTTGGCGGCGTCAAGACGGTCAACAGCGGAGCCAAGCGCCTCAAACTCTTTACGCGCTGCCTTCAACCCTGCCGCGCCCTGGTCAAGCATGTTGACCATAGCCACGCCCTCGGAATCGAACAGCTTGAACGCCAACCGCACGCGGTCTGCGGGATTCTTCACATCCGCCAACGCATCAGCGACAATGTATAGCTGTTCTTCAAGGCCCGAACCGGCCATCGCTTTCGCGTCAAGCCCAAGTTCCTTAAGCGCCCCTTGCGCTTCACCCATCCCGTAAGCGGCCTCGGACAACCGGCGCGTCATACGTTGAAGCGCCATGTCCATCGTAGAACTCTCAAGCCCAGCTTTGTTTGCTGCGAACCGGAACGCGCCAAGCGCCTGCGTTGTCAATCCTAGCTTGTCCGCGGTTTTCGCGAGCACGTCTATCTCGCGGTACGACTCTTTCACGAATTCTTTGAACCGCGATACGATAGCCGTTAATCCCGACGCGGCCGCGAACGATGCGAATGCGCCTGTCAACATCGTCATCTTGCTAGAGACGTTACGGATGGTTTTACTGAACTCGCTTACCGGCTTTCGTGCAGCATTCATCTTCTTCGTGAACTTGCTGGAGTTCACCGTCAACTGCACGGATAAGTTAGCAATGTTAGCCATGTCTCTTCTTACTCCGGCTCTCGTATGCCAGCTTCGCCATCTTCAGCCTATGCCACTGTTCCTCAAACGACTGCGCCCGTCGAGGTGGCTTGTCGAATTCGGGCATAAAGTCCGACGCGGAGAACGCTTTCGGATGCGCTTTACGGTCTCGATTGATGTTCGCTAACAGAGACATCAACATCGCTATCCTCACGTCGCCGCGCCAGTCCCCGAACGGTTCCAGTTCCGCGAATGCTTGCCATTCAGTAAACTCGCGTGCGGACATTTCACGTTTGGCCCGGGCAACCGACATGCCCAACGCAAGGGCTAGTCTGTACCAGAATCGGTGCTCGGGCCTTCGTCGAAATCCGCCTTAGCCTCTGCAACGGCGTCGGCGCCCATCCGGTTCAGTTCAAGGCCCTTGTCGAGTATCCTGTCAAGGGCCGCCGCGTTTTTCTTGCCAAGCGCTTCGATATCCGATTCTGTGAACAAGGGATTCCCATCCTCGTCACATACCACCATGGCCGCATACCGCGCCCGGAAGTTCGGGATACGGCGGCGGTCGCCCGTTTTCGGGTCAACGCCGCGCATCTCGAAGGCGTCGCGTTCGTCAGCGCCTACAACACGGATGTATACCGAACCGTCCCATTCCGGGATATCCAGTAACTCAATCCGCCTATCGTTCCGGCCAAGAATCTGCTCTCTGGTCAAAGGGGTACTGTCCACCATATTAATCTCCGCAATGTGTTTGGTCATTAACCACTTGACATCGTGACGGCGCCACAGACTTTCAGCGCCATGCTCGCGGTCATACGGTCATCCTGGTCCGTGGCGCTCACGGAATACCCTGAACAACCGCACGTGGCCGCCCACGTGTAGCTGTTTGGCCACGTGATAGTAACGGTCTCTGTCGCGCCGTCAATCGGCGGGTCGTCGTCACCGTCGAACTCGAATTCGACTGTGATGTCTCCGCCTTCCACGAGGTCCGCCATGTCGTATGTGTGGTATCCGCCTGTGGTCCCGAGATGGCTCGTTTTGTACGATGCCCGCGTCAGATCCGGCCCGCTGATACTCAACAGGTTCGCGCTGAACGAGCTAGTACCAAACGCAATAGTGGTTCCGTGTGGTGTGTCTGCCATTGTCTACCTCTCCTATGTGCTCGGCGCACTTTCCTCGCATACCAGAGTCCAGTCTTGTCGCGCCCGCCAAACGCCTATTTCTTCGCCGCTCTGCGGTTCGTCGTATTCGGTTGCGTCATCCTGGAGTAGGATGCTTTTCACAACCACGTTGCCTTCACCCGATACGGCCACGGTGCCGCTATACCCGTCCAACGCTAGGCGGGACAGTTCTGCAATGTTCACAATTTCGTTGTACCCGGTGCTGTACCAGTCGAGTTGAATTTGCGCGCGCATCAGTCCAGACACTTTCCGGTCACTCGTGTTGAGATGGTGCATATGTGTGCCCGTGATGCGCTGGTAGATTCCAATCGGCAACGACTGCCCTTGCGCGCCGGAATGCGGATGAATGCGCGTAGACACAAGGTCTGTCAATCCTGTGCTTGTGAGCAACACAGTCCGCATAGCCATCTCTGCCGACGCGCTCATTACCCTGCCTTCGTTGGTTGTTTCGACATGGCCATTTTCTCTATACGCGCTTTCAGTTCTTTGTGGTAGATGCCCATAATTGTTCCGCGATTCTCTTCAAGCGCGCGCCTGATAAACGGATGCGCTTTCGTTCCCGGATGCTTAACGATTGCCCCGAGTATTGTTCCGCGCTTCCCAGTGTCCGGATCCTCAACAAGTATCGGCCACTTCTTTGCAGAAATCACATGCGCCTTGGTGCCGTACTCTACAAGATGTGCCGTGAACCGAGGCCTGTGCCCGGTTGCCGGGTCAACGTAATTCGAGCGCGGCCCTACAAGCCCAACGACATAGCCCGTTGACCAGTACGCTTTGATTTTGCGCCCGATGCTTTTCGATAAAGCCTTATTCTTGCCAACCTGCTTTGCATACTTCTTCGCGCTACGCGATACCGGGGTCAGCGCTTTGCTCACAGCCCCTCGCACCACCTTATGGAATTCGCGTGATGCAAGACGTGCAAGCGCCTTGTCCAGTTCGCGGTCTCCGTCTAACTGGATGCCCGTTGCCTGTGGGCCTTTGCCTATGCCGCGGCCTTTGAATGGATTACTGCCTAGTTTCATTACACACCCTTCTCCCTGCAATACAGTTCAAGCATGATGTCCCGTTCGTCGCGCTTTATGATGGACTCCACTTCAAACGTCCGTGAACCGAACACGACACGGTATGATGAATCAATTCCGCTGATATACCGCACCGTCACAAGATGCGACACTTCGCCGCTGACAGCCTGTGCGTATTCCAGCGCGCGCCCTTGCAACGGCTCTATGCTGGCCCATACCGCCTCCGCGCTCCCGGTACTGTTGACCACAGACACCTCGCCGCTCGCCGCTGATGTGCTCTCCGCCGTAGGCATGAGATAGATTCTGTGTCTCAACTTACCGGCTCTCATCCAATCAACCCCATACCGCTGTGTTCGATGTTGATAAGCGCTTCAACCGCCATCGGAACTTCTGACACTATGGTGCCAGTAATGATGTGTTCGCGGTTCTCAAACCAGTGAGCCACAAGCATCAGGATAGCTTGCTTCGTTGAATCGGGAATGTCCGCAGTGTCCGCGTACCCGCCGACATACGTCACGGTCACGGCGTTCATGCGGAGATAGGTTGATGGCCAGGCATACCCGTAGTTCAGTTTGATGCGGCCCGGTTCATTGCTCGTGTCGGCCTGGTAATACGACGAACTCAACGTCTGTTCTGAGTCGGTATCGTCGTAGTACGTGATGGACGTGACGGACACAAGCGGCGGATACGGGATGATGATCTCGCCTTCCGGAAACGCATCAAAGTACCGATACCGAGTCTCGTAAATCAGTTGGCGCCGTTGCCGTTCCTCGACAAACTCGCGCGCGGCCGTGATGAGGCTACCGATATAGGTATTCTCATCATCGCTGTCAACGCGCATGTGTGTCTTGGCTTCGGCCAATGTAACCGGTTCAGTTCCGCCTGATGCTGCCGTTGCTGTAAAATCGTTTCCCATCAGTCTGCCACCGCCGTAAACTCTTCACCTTGGATTGAGTTGTACCCGGCCTTCTGCATCCATAGGTAATACGTGTTGCCCTCGTCCAGCATGAATGTCGCCTGTCCGTTATCGTCGGTCTGCAACGTGCCTGCCACGACGTTCCCGCCGCCGCTATCGGTTGAAATCCACACGTCGGCGTCTGCAAGCGCGACACTTTCAACTGTGATGGTTATTGTGCAGGCGTCGGCGCCGGAACCAATTGCGCCGCCCACGCCGGAGATAGACGAGTCCAGGTATTTCCCGAACGTGCCCGTAGTCGTGTGGCCGCTCTGCGCCTCGTCCCATACCGCGTCGGCAATGTCGTCTATGTCGGTACTGCTGAGACTCGCCGTTATGCCGGCAAGGTCCCCGGTGGTTGTGACGCCGTAGGCGGTCAAGGCGGCTGCGGCAGAGTCTTGTGCTTCAGTGGATGACAAATCGTTGAGGCCGGCGAAGCCCGCGTCCATCTCCGCATCTGTCGGGGGATCATAGGCCGTCAAGGCAGCCGCGGCAGAGTCCTGTGCTTCAGTGGATGACAAATCGTTGAGGGCCGCCAGCCCGGAATCCAGTTCTCCCTTCGTCGGCGGGTCGTATGCTGTCAGAGCAGCAGCCGCCGCGTCTTGAGATTCGGTACTGCTCAAGTCATTCAGTGCTGCCAAACCGCTATCCAGTTCCGCCTTCGTCGGTGCATCATAATCGGACAACGCCGTATCGCACGCCGCGTTGATTGCGTCCGTTGCATCGCCGCCCTCGACTTGCATGGCATCAACCTGGAGATAGTCGCTTGTGCTGAACAACGAATCGTAGACGTTAGCTGGGACTACCTGTCTATCACGCCATACAGGCAATGCACCGGACATCGCAACCTGTACCGTCAACGAGCCAAGCGTATCCGTGTCTCCGGTCGTGAGCGGAACTGGATACCATCCGTCGGCGTCATGCGTAGTGGTCGGGCCCGTGTCGGAAGTCTGCGCGAACGCCGCGCCGTTCTTGCTAATTTGAATGTCGCCTTGTGCGATGCTCAGTCCGGTCTCTGGCGTGACGCCGTCCGTCTCATCTACAAACGGCCCCATCTTGATTATCGCGGCTGTGCCGTATTTCAAATACATCCTATGCCGCTCCACTCATTTGATTGTAATGGTGCACAAACACCGGGACTGCCGTGCCGGCTGCGGCCTCGGCCTGGAAGTAGCAGCCGTCGGCATAATAGTCCGTGGTTTCTACCACGAATACGCCGCCGTCTGTAAACCGATAGTCACCCATTATGTCACCGTGATTTTCGGGTCAATGTAGGCTGTGCCAGACGCCGTTTTCAGATAGATGTCAATCCGCAGGACGCCTGCCGCGTTGGCAGTGTGCGATACGGTTTGAGTCTGCCATGTGGAATAGTCGTCATAATCCCACGTCGTACTTCCCGGCGTTGACACAGCCACACTACCGTCGGCCTTATACTCGACAACCTCGAAATAGAGTTCCGTCTCATCAAGGTCGCCGCTGAACGGGTCGCCGCTCTGGAACTGCGCGTACATCGTATAAGTGTGCGCGTCGGTATCATCGCAATAGATGAAATGGGATTTCGCGAGAGGCCGATCGACATCGCAATTTGCGTTCGACTGAAACCGGAATCCCTGACTGGCACCGCCGGACCGGGCATAGTCCGCGTCGGAATCAATTTCGCCCGTCCGTTGATAGTCCCATTGGTGCCCGCGCTCCAACGCATCCCCGTCAAAGTCCCAGCCGTCACACAGCACGCCGTTGTACCGCGGAGGAACGCCCGGCACCAGCTTGCCGGCTGCAAACGAATCGGAGTCTACCGTGATAGTGGGAGACGCGTTGAACGTGCAGTTTTTCACCAGCGCTTCGGACGCCAGCCCGCAATGAATGTCCATGCCGTGCTGGGCAAACGTGCATTCCGACAGAAACGCATCGGCAGCCATTAGGTCAAGTCCGCGCCGGTCTGTGCTGTAACTGTCGATTGAACAGTCGTTGAATATGAGATAGCAGTTTGACGTTGAGATAGATCCACGAGACGTGGAGTATTCACCGCAGTTCGTAAACGTGCAACCCTCGAATGACGCACACCCGTTGTTCAAGTACATGGCCCATCGGTAGCCGTCTTCCCACGTGCAATCCACGCAGTGGAACCCTTCCATGTACCGGGCGTAGAGCATTCCAGTTGCATGGTGGCTGTTGAGGAAATGAATCCGGTTCATCGTCACGAAATCGCAGCCGTTCATATAGAGGTAGTACGCCCCGCCGTTGAAGTCGATCAGCGGGAGCACGTCGCTGCCGTCTGACCACGGGTCATTGACAACGGAGTCGCACCCGATAATCTCTATTGAAGATCCGGCAGACCCGGCAAACGTCCAGTTAATATCCGCTGCTACCGTCTGGCTCGTGTTCGCACGGACATAGACTTTGTCCCCCCCGCTGACGTTGCCTTCGAGCTTACCCAACGTGAGCCATGCCGTCCCGATTGCAGTACCGGCTGCGCCGTCGTTTCCGCCGTCAAGATCCAGGTAGTAGTTAGCCATGTTACGGCCCCGCGATTACCGTTTTCACGTCTTCTTCGACAAGGTCTTCCCACGTCGTGGACGTGATCGCATTCGCCGCTTTGAGTTTTGCCACAACAGCGTCAACCTCGGCCCGGTCAACAGGCATATTCTTCTCTCTGTCCAATAACGCGGCGTCCTGATCGGTAACACGAACTATCGCCTGCGTGATAAGGGTCGCGTCGTTCGGGACTTTATCGGACGGGTACCGTGGCCACCAATCCGCTTTGCTCCCATCGTCCCGCGTGACAATCACCTTCACGCGCTCGTAGCCGTTCCGGGTATACCGGCTCTTGATAACGGCGTCCACTTAGATGCCCAGCCCGTCAAGCAGGGCGTCCCATGCCGCGAGGAGCGCCGACACAAACGCCTCAATCAGCGCCTTCAAATCGTCCAGAAAATTTTGTACCACGTTACGGTCCTCCCAGTACATGCGCCTTGATAAAGCCCGCGGCCAACTGGCCTATGGCTACAAGTATCGCTATCAACGCGCCCAGTTTCGCTTTGCTAATCGCTTGAGACTGTTCCAATGCGGACACTTTCTCCGCCAAACTTTTCCTGGCCGTGCCGCAATGTTCAACCTGCCGATCCATTCGGATTAGCACATCGTCCACCTTTTGGAACAGGGTAGTCTGCGCCTCGCGCATCCACCGAATATCCGTCTTGATCTCGGCCAACAGTGTATGGTCGTTTTCTTCCGGCATTACGATTCCTCATTCAAATCGGATGGGCAGGCCATACCTGCCAGCGGCCTTCTTGAATTCAAGGTTCAACTCTTGCAACAGTTCTTCACGACCCTTGGCCTTGTAGAGTGCAATCTTCTTTGCCTCGCAATCGTTCATGGCTTTGCCGAGCATCTTGCGAACCGTATGCACGTTCACCGTGCCGGTGGTTCCTGGCGCATCTTCGATAGCGTAAACGAATGGCGATGTGAATAGGCTGCTCTCCTTCGGGACATGCGTCGTGATGCCGCCGCCCTGGGCAATGCCTAGCAACCATTCCACGCACGGACGCTGAAACCAGTATTCGCTATCCGTGGCCATGTCAATTCCGTAGAGATGAATTTCTTTGTACTCGGCAATAATGGCCAGCGCAATCTGATACGCCACCGTCGATGTCATGTAGTTCCCGAACCGCTCAAACACTCGCACGAACGGGAACGGGATACTGTTCGGCACATCGTCGTAATGTTCCAGCATGTAAGCCGGGCAATCCTGTTGTGCCAACCACGCGATACGTTCGTCGATAACCTCTTTCCGCCGGTCGGGGTTCTGCCCGTGCGGGTTTAGCCAGGGTCGCCATGTGTCTATCAGATGCGGCGGTAACGGTCCGCGCGCGTGCAAGTCAAACCACGCATCCCACCGCTTGTTCGGCACGGCCATACCCAACTCGTTACATGACCAGATGTCGAATGACGTGTCGTCAAACGGCGCCTGGTCTCGACTGGTCGCGGCCCATCCGACAATGGCCACTTTGTCCCTGCTTTTGCCGGGGATCGATTCAACTGATTTTTTAGACACCATATATCCTCCGCGATGTGAGTGTGCCGCGGGCCTGCACCGGTCACGTTCCGGATTGAGCCCGCGGCGTCCGCCTGGTGGTTAGGTTGTAATGATCTCCTCAACGCTCGACAGGTCGTTATCCGACGCCGGCCCGTAATGCGGGTCGAATCCGAACAAGGTCGCACCAAAATCGACGGTGCCAGTGATGGTCACCACCAGCGCCACCCAGTCCATGCTGCCGGTCGTGGTGAGTTCGTCGGCGCGCAGGTTGATAATCGCCTGCTTGTCGGTATCGCCGGTCGTGTCAAGACCCGTGATGCCCTTGCCGCTGATGGCCGTCGCGCCGGCGCCGGAACTCGACGTGGCCTCATAGAGTTGGCCCGCGACGGCTCCGTCAGTCGTGAAATTACCGGCGCACAGAACCGCCATAAGGCTCTCGAACTCGGTCATGTTGACGTAGTCCGAGGTATAGGTGGCGCTCGTGTATGCGTCCGGGTCGATGGTGCCCACCAATGCCGCGCGTTCGCTCGGCCACAGGTTAGAATTGTAGTCTCCCATGTCGATTATCCTCTCGTTTTGCGCGGGCGCCCGCGTCGCCGTGGTGCGGCCTCGCTCGTCTCTGGCTTCTCGGGTTCAGGCTGCTCCTCGACAACCCGAACGGCTTTCCGCTTGATCCAGCGGGCAACCGAATCCGGTCTCATCCGTTCGCGCGTACCGGGCACCCGAATCTCCGCCGATTCATGGCGCGCAGTCTGCCGCGTAAACTCGACTAACACCATGCCGTCTTTCATGGTTACGCCCTCGCAGCCAGCGCCACGAAATGCGACTGGTAGACGGTACTGTTGGCCGGCGTAACGTAAGCGCTCATGATGGACTGGCCGCCGATGCGGAACATCCACCTAAACGCAGTCACGGCGTAGTCAAAGTACAGGTGCATCGAAGATGCAGCCCGTACCCCGCCGGACTTGACGGCGCAGTAGTACCCGTCCGGGTTGATGAGTTGGATGTCAAACAGGTCGCCCAGTGTTTCGCAGTGTTCGCACAAATGGATGGGCAACCCTAGCAGAGTCCCGGTCGGGACGCCTTTCAATCCCTGAACCGGCGGCGTCCAAATAGGCTGTTCGCCAATAGTCATCTGCGGAACTTGGTTGAACGCATCCGGGTTGATGAGCCAGAAACACCGCGAGTTCAGGCCCAACAGCGCGCCGTACATCTTCGTCGCGTTGGCCGCGTTGATGGTATCGGCGGTCTGAGAACTCTCCTTCGCGATGCTGGCGTACACGCCGCTATCGATTTCCCAGCCCTTCGGCGTACCGGCGCCTGTGCCTTTCACCAGCGCATCCGACGCTTTCCACTTGATGGCTGCGCTTGCCTGTTTAGTAAGCCGCGCGTTCAAACGAGGTGCATCCTCGAGAAGTTCGTCGGTCGCGAGCACAAACGCGTACAGTTCGTGCAACGTCATGTTGACCGTCTTCGTCACGGACTTGGTCGCGCTCATCTGAGCGGCTTCAGCGCGCCAATACGCCTGAACGCCCGTGGAACCCCACGGCGTCCATTCGTCGCGCAACATACCCACCACGTTGCTCTCGGTGGGTTCAGGGCCAATCCAGTTGATGATATCCTCATCGTCCGGGTTGTACACGCCGTCCCAGATTTCTTGTGAGAATGACGGCGGGACCATGTACCCACCGTCCTGGCCCATGCCCTCCCGATGGTAGTCGGACGGAGCCGCTTGCATACCGCCGCCGTCGAGTTTGCGCGCAATCTCCATCGCCTTGGTGAGTCGCTGCGGTGGGGGTGTACCCGGCTGACAAGCGGCATGCACGTCGATGGCAAATTGCGCCACATGCGTGTACCCGCACGCCGGGTCAAGCAGGGTTTCCCCTACTTCGATGCGTGAAGCGCCGATACCCGGATCTGCTACCGGCACACGCCGGCCGGCCGGTTCAGCCCCGGCCTGAGCGCGGTACGCATGACGTTCCCGCATATCGATGCTCGCCGTGAGCTTGTCGATTTCGGTTTCGGCCTCGGCAATCTCCGTCTGCTGTTCGTCGGTCAGAACGCCTTCGTTGTCTTCGTCCGCGGAGGCGAGGATAGCCTTGATCTTCGCCTCCAGTCCGCTACGCTTCTCACGCAGCCCTTTCAGAGTATCCATTCTGTTTCGCTCCTACCGTGTTGCCCGGCGGGAGCACAAAACAAAAAGCGCAGACCGCCGGATAGACATAGTTGTCGATCCAAACAGTCTGCGCTTACGTCTAAGGCGTTTCGCTTACCTGTTATTCTCGCAAGACTTGCGCAACGTCGAAGGCGCCGCGGTTGTCTCGCGAGTCTGTCTCTGATTTAACTGTTCGCTAGAACTGTACACCCGAAGGTGTAATTCTGTCAAGCGCCGTTCCGCCTGATGTTGCGCGCGTGCAATCCACCGGATTTCGTTGATGTTCACCGGACGCCGCGCAGCCGCTGCCGTACTTTCGCCGTGTCTGTTCGCATCCCCTGGCGCCGCGCCGGTTGCGCAGACGACCCGGCAACACCGTCTATCAGGCCCATACGCGCCGCGTCCTCAGCGTAGAACATTCTGCCGTCGCCAGCCGCCCGCACGCTTTCCTGTGGCATGCTACGGCCTTTCGCCACAACTTCAACAAAGTGGTCCATCCACCGATTGACAGCCGCCTGCCAGACGGCCGCCTGTTCCTCAGTGATTTCTGTGCCCATGGCGCCAGCGGATTTGTGCACGCCGGTATCAATGACCACGGGCCGGATACCGTCATCCTCGAAGGCCCTCGAAAAGTCATAGGCCAGCATCCTAACGCCGATGCTCCCGACCTCGTTCAACTCGTGTGCGGCTGTTACGGTCTCTGCATTGGACGCCAGATAATACGCTGCGCTCGCCGCAAGCCCGTCCACAAACGCGTTCACCGGCTTGTGCTCTCGCGCTGTCTGGATAGCTTGGCCGAGTTCCGGGAGCCCGTCCACCGACCCGCCTGGCGAATCAATCTGTAACGTGACAGACTCCACCTCGTCGTCGTTGACGACCGCGGCCAATGCCCGGCCAATCCCGGAATACGCCGTGCCGCCAAAGAACAGCGTGAACATGCTGAAGTGCTTTGTCAAGACGCCTTTGACCGGGATGACCGCCGATGCGCCGACTTTGGTATAGTCTGCTGTGGCCCGGCCTGCCGCGGCCGTCACCTCAGCCTCCCGCCCGGTATCCGGGGACATTGCGTCGAGGATGCGCCGTTCCCAGCCCGGTGCGATAGCCCATAGTCCGCAGTCAGTCAGCATTACACGTCTCCTGCACGACGGGCTCTGTAAGCCCGGCCGCTATACCATGTCGCATAGCCAGGTTGACAAGCATTTGTTCCCGGTCATCTTCCAACCCCACGGCTGCGTATTGCGCGACACACGATTGGACGGCGAGCGCCGTGTCTATCTCTTGCCCGGCGCATAGCCGCGCCGCAAGTCCAAGCCCCGGAGCAATCGCGCGAGACACGTAGTCGAGATGGCCTGTCAACCATTCACCGGCCCACGTCACGAATGCGTCCGTACCGTCCCCGTACTTGTCCCGAGCGCGTCCCAGTTCGGTCACCTCTTTGGACATGACGCGGGCTACGGCGTCCGCTATCACAGGCCGGGCTGCTTCAGCGTCTGAGGCGTTGTTGTTTTGTGGCACCGGCGCCTGTGCTGTCGGCGCTGTCTTTTTCGCGGCCTCGTCAATCGGCATGAGGTTTGTCCCATCTACGAATACGATGTCACCCGCCGGTCCAATCGGGTTCATGTTCTCCAATCGCCGGACATCGTTCACCGTCATCCCTACTTTGACCATGGACTGATAGTAGTTTGTCCGGGCGGCCATGTCGCCCTGAAGGAGTCCCTGGTACACGTACTCGCAGAAGAGGTCAGACTCAGATTCACGGAACAGCTTCCGACCGGCTTCCTGTTTCCACCGTTCGCCCCATGGCGTCAGTGTGTCTTTGACGTAAGCCGTGTCCAGCGCTTCGAGGGAGTTGTAGTTCGCCTTCACGAGGGACATGAGTTTCGGCAGTGGGATGCGCAGCCACCGCGCCACTTCTTCAACGTGCCAGTTGAGCAACGTGCCAAGCGTGGCCTTCTCCGGGTCAGCAACCGCGGACACGTATTGACCACCTTCGGGGATGATGCCGATTTTGTGCGCCTTGTCCGCGCCGCCATGCCGGGCGTTCAATTGGTCCCGGAACACCTTGAGCGCGTCAATCGAAACGCCTTCCGGAAAATGCACGAACCCGCCTAGCCATGTGCCGTTGCCGAAAAACGCGCCCTGGTATTTCTCTGCGGCGAGCATAATGCCCAGAGTATACCGAGCCAATGCCGCGCGCCGGTAACCCCCTAACCCGTCATAGCCCAAGCCATGGATTTCAAACACATCCGCGTCGTCTAACGTGACGGCGCCCCCGGTGTCCGTCCTGATCTCGTGGACTATGGCGCCCGTGTTTGAGTCCCGGCCCTTTTTGACCATGGTGGGGTCAAGAGGCCACAAGGCTATAGGATTGCCGGCCCTGTCCCGTTCAATCTCCGCTATGCCCCGCTCGAATGTGAGCGCGTGTTGCGTCATGGTCTCCCGGAACGACTGTGCGGACATCTCCGGGTTAGGTTCCCGGGCCATGAGCCGGTACACAGGATGGTCCCGTCGGATGGCCTTCGAGCCGTCGGCGTTCTCTTGGTAGGTTTTGACGGGCAGCTTGCCCATGTCTTCTGAGATGGCATTCACGCCGGCGTACCATGCGGATATGGCCATCGCAGTGCCTTCGTTGACCTTCTCTCCGCTCGGCGTCTCGTATCCCCCGTCGGCACCGAACCATGTCCCCGGCGTCCAGCCAACGTCCCCATCAGGCGTGACGCGCCCGGCAAACATCCGGCTTATGACGCTCATGTGGCGAATCTCCTCACACCACAAGATATAGCCCCGCTCCGCATTAATGTACCAGTGAATGTAGGGTGCAGTCAAGCCAAACAATTGAGCCGACTACAATTAGGCCGATTTGCCAACCCCATGCCGCCGTGGCCCCGACGCCGATGCAGGCCAGGGATAGCAAGGGAATCAGGACGGTATCCGCGCAGGTCAGTAGCCATTTACCAAACCGAGAAAGCCGGGTCATCTAACACACTCCGTTTGTGGATGTCCATCTTCAACGCGCCTGTAAGCGCCATCAGGGCCGCCACGGGCCCGTCAATCTTGCGGCGCCGTTCGCTCTTGTCGGGCTTCACGTTGCCCGCCGGGTCAATTTTCGCCACCACATTAGCCATCTCCCACAAAAACAGCGGGTTGCCGTCATGCTCTATCCGGCGCCCAAGCACTAGCCGTTCCATCTCCACCATGCTGGGATTCATACTGAGATAGCCCATGCCATGCGCGACCACCTCGAACCCGTCCTCGTCCTGCAAGTTCTGCGCTATCTCCGTGGCCATGAAGAGCCGGTCGTAACAGATACCGCGGATGTCAAACCGTTTGCCCAATTGCCCGATAGCCGCCCGGATGGCCTTCAGGTCAATCACGTCGCCTTCAGTTAGGTTCAGCCATCCGTTGCGATACCAGTCCTCGTAAGTCGCGTTGTTCTGGCGGGATTTCTCTACAAGCCGGTCCCGAGGAATCCAATGCCAGGATAACAGCCGGTATTTGCCTTCGGCTTCAGACGCGGGGAATATCAGCGCGAACGCTGTCAGGTCATCGCTACTGGAAAGGTCCAGCCCGCCCCAGCACGCTTTCCCTTCCATGTCGGTGTCATCATAATCCCCGACACACGATTTCCATTGGTCGATGTCCATCCACGCCTCAGTAGCCTGCACCCAAATGTTCAGCCGATATCGCAGGAAGGCAGACAGTTTTCGCGGTTCGTTCTCCGCTTCCCGGCACGCCGCTGCCATGTCCTCTTCACGGAGAACTGTTCCAAGTGCCGGGTTTGCTCTGCGCCACACGGCCGGGTCTGTCCAGTCGTCGTCTTTGTTCGCTGCATAGATGATGGCCAAGTACTCGATATCCTCGATGACCCCTTCGATGACGCGCGTGCCATACGAATGCTGTTCCCAACCGATGCTTGATTCGTCATATTCGCCGGCCGTCGTGATGACAAACAACAACGGCTCCACGCGCGCGACGCCGCCGAATAGCAACGTGTCCCAAAGGTCGCGTTTTTTGTGTACGTGCAACTCATCGACAAGAGCGCATGAGATGTCCAGGCCCTCGTGCTGGGCCACGTCCGCCGACAGTACGCGGTAGAGCCCGTTCTTTGCGGGGTAGACGAGGCGGCCCGTGGAGGGGAGATGGCGTAGTCGTTTGCGGAGTTGAGGGCTCGCAGCCGCCATCCGGGCCGCCTCGTCGAAAACAAGTCGTGCCTGTTGTCTGTCCACTGCTGCGCCGTAAACTTCGGGCGTTTCTTCTCCGTCCATGCACAACATGTAAAGCGCGATGGCGGCAAGCAATTCGCTCTTGCCGTTCTTCTTCGGGATTTCGATATAAATCTTCCGAAACCGACGGTTGCCGTTTGAGCGTTTCCAACCGAACGCGCGTTCCACGGCGTCCCGCTGCCATGGCATGAGGATGAACGGTTTGCCGGCCGCGGCGCCTTTTGTGAGACAAAGAAACGTTTCGATGAAGTTAGTGACGTGCGCAGCCGCGTCAGCATCGAAACGACACCCGTCAGCAATCGCCGCAACGTCGTTGTAGTTCCGAACATACTGAGACCATTTGTCCGCCTTGGCGCGTTTGTATCCCTTGTCGAACGCGGCCCGCCGCGACTTGTCGAGCTGCGTCCGCCATGTGTGAATGTTGTCACTCATCGTTACCCGCGTTATTAGTCTACACTAAATCGCTTCAGCATTCTGGGTTGCTTTACCGGCCTGGCGCGCTCAAGGGAATTGGGTTGCTTTCAACCATTGGCACGCTCAAATCACTTCACCGTGTTTAATGCCGAGTTTCGCCTCATGGTAGGGAACCGAAACAGGGAGCCCTTCCAACTCCCGCCATTTCATGTGCAGGTCAATCAGAAACATCTTGATCATGTAGCGCAACGCCATGCGGTTCCTCTGGCCTTTGGTCTTCTCGGCATGGCTGGGATGGTTCTCGATGCGCAACTTGTATGCACGATAGATTCGCTCGTACTTGTTCTCACCGGCCCGCAGAAACGAGGAAGCCAATACGCCCATGAGTTTCGTCTTGATGAACGGGTTATACGTGATGCCTTTCCGCGTTTGGACTTCGCCTTCCGCGTTGACGTATTCCACGTCAACAAGATGTTCAGCGCGCTTGCTCCTGCCTCGGCCGTCGTCAGCAACGTCCAGTCCGCAGTATCGCCAGAATGAAGAAGGGTACTTTGCCTTGTGCGGATCCAGCTCCGAAATGATGCACGCAGCCATCGCCGGGCCGATCCCTTTCACATTCTTCATGAACTCAGTCCAAATAGGATAGTCCTCAAGGATGTGCCCAAGCCTCTTGAAATGGTTTGACTCGCTCACCTCCAGCGCAATGAATTCAGCGACAAGCGACAGCTCTGTATAGTCTGAGATTATGCCGTCGTGTTCCATGCCTGCGAACGTTTTGGGCTTTGGGAACTCTCCGACGGCGTCTGTGATTTTGGCATACTCGGCACGCAAGTCGGCGAGAATCCGTTTCCCTTCTGCGTCCAACTCGTCCTCTGGCTTGCCAGGCTCCTGCCCCATCCTCACTTTCCAGTTGGCGACAATACGGTTTCCAATCGCTATGCGGAGTTTCTGAATGTCATAGGCGCCCCGCACACTTGTCCTAAGCGCTTCCCTGTTCGCCATGTCACTTCTCCCTGTTTGTTGGTTCGCTCCGCCTCTTTGGGTTGCTTGCGCCGCACGGCACGCTTTACCCTCATGGGTTGCTTCTGCAATTTGGCACGCTTCTACAATGTGGGTTGCTTGCCTCATCTGGCACGCTTGCTTGTCGAGGGTTGCTTGCCTAATTTGGCGCGCTTCTACAATGTGGGTTGCTTGCGCTTCATGGCACGCTTCTGGAGTGTGGGTTGCTTGCACTCAATGGCACGCTTACTAATCGAGGGTTGCTCTGGCAATTTGGCACGCTCTGTCATCTTGGGTTACTTCCCTCACATGGCGCGCTTCTACCTTTTGGGTTACTTCCATCCTTTGGCGCGCTCTGGGGAGTTGGGTTACTTGTGGTCAACGGCATTTCGCTTCAACCCTTCCGTCACCTTGGCGTGGTTCAGCCCGTTCTCAAGTACAATGGCGAGTTGCCTGGTTGCCGCCTGTGCGCCGTCATTGACGCCTGCGTGATAACCGTCCTCGTACCCGGCCTTATAGTGTGCCGCCTCGTTTACTGTGGCATCCTCAAGCGCGGTGCTCACCACGTATGGACGGTTGTCGAAATGCTTCGCAACGCCAATCGCTGCGCATCCGACAAAACACCAGAACACAAACGACCCGATAATGCCGACTACAACGCCGCGCAAAAACCTCGTGCTATCGCTCATGTCACTCCCCTTTCTTTCGCCGCTGTTGATGCGCCGTAAATTCGTCAACCTCTTCTTTCTCTTCACCGGCCAAGCCCACACGATCCGCCGGCGTCATGCCGAACGCGGATATCATCGCCTTCATGCGCTGGAACGCTTTGTCAGCAACAAGCACGGCCGGGTGCAGTTTCGGTGCGCCAAGCGCGCCCTTCGTCAATATCCCGTCCTTCCGCAAGCGGCGCGACGCTTTCAGCCACAACGAATATGAGTCGCTATACAACATGAGCGCGTCTCTATCAATCTCCGTGTACAACCCCATCGCCTTGAGTTGTCTCACAACGCGCCGCCATGCCTTCTTGCCTTCCGCGTCCAACTCAGCGGGCGCGGCTACACTCTTGGCCTTAGACGGCGTAGGCTCTTTCTTCGGCAACGGGCGCCGGCCCGGGTTGCCTTCAAGAACTTTGAGTTTGGTTGGCTTGGCTTTTGGTCCACGTTTCATGTTAGCTCCATTTTTGCAGGGCGAAACCTGCACTTGTTTTCGTAACAG